>Ga0315310_10000095_pt1 | contig 59341 bp, 64 predicted proteins | sample TDP5_MG_FD_203630 | JGI IMG/M metagenome (GOLD analysis project Ga0315310, IMG submission 203630) | Freshwater sediment microbial communities from Lake Towuti, South Sulawesi, Indonesia - TDP5 | ecosystem: Environmental > Aquatic > Freshwater > Lake > Sediment | place: Indonesia: South Sulawesi...
ACTTGACCCTTAAACAAGAGATGAACACTTCAGGCGACCTGAAGCTGTAGGGCTTAACTGTAGAACCATAGAGTTCGATTTCTTTCCGGAAGAGTATTAGATGAAGTAAACAATCCTGCCGAAAGTGGCATGGAGGTCGATGGGACAACCCGCGCTACATTTATAGCGTTTCGTGTCGCAGCATTTGTATCGGTGAGAAGGTTGGAGACAATAACAACTAGGGTGCCTGATGAGATCTACCGAGATATCAAGCGGATTGAGGAAGAGGAGAAGGCTGAGAGGGCTGAAGTTATCCGGCGGCTACTTTCTGATGCAATAAGGAGATGGAAGCTGAAGAGGGCGCTGGAGATGTTGCGGGAGGGAAAAGCCACTTTCCGAGAGGCCGCGAAGTTCGCTGGGATCCGATATCTTGAGCTCTTGGATGCAGCGGAGGCTGCTGGCATTCCCATCGATTATGGTCTTTCAGATCTGGCGCTAGACCTTGAAGCCCTCAAGAAGGAAAGGTAGGTGAGCGTCTGCGACTCAGGCCCGATCATATACCTATCGAGGATCGGGCAAATTAAGCTTCTAAGAAGACTTTTCGGCAAAGTGGCGATTCCCGCATCGGTTTACCGTGAAACCGTAGAAGACGCAAAGATCCTCAGGAAGGTGGGTATCTCTGCCATTGAAGATGCGGTCGCAGAAGGATGGATGGAGATCGTTCAGCTAACTGTTTCAGAGAGAGAAATAGCCAAGAAACTAGCGGAGAGCGAGTCAATACAAATCGAAGATGCCGAAGTTCTATTCTTGGCCAGGAAACTCTCGGCGAAGTTGATAACAAACGACAGATGGCTAGTGAGAATCTCAAGGTCATTGAACATAGAGGCCATCTGGACGACTACTCTCATACTTCTAGCGGTCAGGAAAAAGATCCTGAACAAGGACGAAGGCAGGGAAGCTTTGAGAAGCCTACTCTTAGCGGGACTCCATATCAGGTCAAACGTCTACGACAGAATCATTACCACGCTGCAGGAACTCTAACAATATGATCATCGACCTTTCTGAGGATTAGAGTTTCAAGATGTAGTTGATCATAGATTCAAAGACCAATTTGCCATCTCCATACGTTGGAAGTTTTGGGCCTTTCGTCCAGTCCGGCAATTGATATCCCAAGTACGCTCTTTCTGGATGAGGCATCAAACCCATCACGTTTCCTCTGTTGTTACATATCCCTGCGATGTCCCACATTGATCCGTTCGGATTGTAAGAGGAAATTTCCTCCGCGTAGGTTCCATCTGATCTGGCAAACCTGAATACGATCTGGTCGTTATCCATGAGCTTTCTGAAATCCTCTTTCTCCTTCCCTCTCGTGAACAGGATTCTTCCCTCAGCGTGAGCTATCGGCATACGAAGAAGCTTGCCCTTCGGAATCGTTCGCGTGAATATACACTTCCCAGAATTCTCATGCTTCAGGTAAAGGTAGTCGTTGATTGTGACCCAGGTACAGTGGTAGCCAATTGGCACGTTGCCAGCTAAAGCCATCTCGGGGAAGTTGCTGACTGTTTCGAAGCCGGGCAGTAGCCCGGTCTCGACTAGGACTTGGAATCCGTTACAGATTCCCAGAATCGGACGGCCCGCCTCAACAAATCCCCGAAGTAAATCTCCCAACTCGTCCTTCAGAAGATCTGCCCAAATAGCTCCAGCTCTAACGTAGTCGCCGTAGGCGAACCCACCCGGGAAAACGAGGCCATTATAATCTAGAAGGTTACGTTTCTCAATGATGCTCTTCACATGAACAACTTCGGCCTTTACTCCGAGGTCGTCGAAAGCTCTGCGAGTTTCTTCGTCACAGTTCGTTCCGCCAACCCGCATGATACATATCCGAAGGCCCTTTCGTCTCATTCACTCAGCCCCAAAGACCCTTTCCAGGCGCTCCGCAGATCCTCCACCTTCAGGTCGACCAAGACCCTGCCGGATCTTCGAATCACAAACCTTCCATCCTTTCGGACCTTCCCAATCATCGCATAGGGAAGCCTGCGTATCAACCTCTCGAACCTTCCTTGGTTTTTTGAGTCCACCTCGATTAAGAAGCGACTGTTTGACTCAGAGAAGAGAATTACATCGTCTCGAAGTTGCGTCGTATATGGAATCTCCTCGAGGTTTAGGGTGAGTCCAAGTTCTGTCCCAAGCGCCATCTCAGCCGCCCCAACCCCTAACCCTCCTTCTGAAAGGTCGTGGCACGACTTAACACATCGGTCATCGAGGGCTGAGGTTACGGCTTGCATTGTCCTCTTCGCGACCGGAAGCCTGACCTTTGGGACGCTACCTCCGAATATTCTTCTGAGCTTGAAGTACTCGGAACCCCCAAGCTCTGAGTAGGTTGCTCCGATCAAGTACAAAGGATTGCCTTGCTTTTTCGGCTCGACAGATATGGTCTGTCGCACATCTGGTACGATGCCCACCGCAGTTACTAAGAGAGTTGGTGTCACTGAGCCCAGCGGCGACTCATTGTACAAGCTATCCTTACCTGAGATAAACGGAGTTCCAAAACCCTTCGCGAAGTCATAGCAGGCTTGGCACGCTTTGACGAGGCTACCCATTCTATCGGGCTTCTCAGGGCTTCCCCATGTGAAATTGTCGAGAAGCGCTATTCTTCTTCCTCCTACAGCCACATTGTTTCTCAGCGCTTCATCAATGGCAGAGGCCGCCATCCAATGCGGATCCAGCTTTCCGTAGTTCGGGTTCATTCCACATGAAATAGCGACGCCTCTCCAAGAATCAGAGAGCGGCTTCAGGACCGCGGCGTCATTCGGTGCACAGAACTCTCCCTGAAGAGGCTTCAACACAGTGTTTCCCTGAACCTCATGATCGTACGTTCGGATGACTGGCTCTTTACTGGCGATGTTAGGTGCGGATAGGAGTCTAAGAATCGTCTCTGCGAGATCGCTTGGACAATCGAAATAGGGTTCGGAAACTTGCATCGGAGTGAGATCCGCAATTCTCGCCACTTTTGGAGGCGAGAACAGGAATCGCAGGTCAAGATCCAAGATTGTTCTTCCATAGTAGGAAACAGTTACGGCTCGGCCATCGGTGAATTCTCCTATTGGCGTTGCCTGAACGTCTTCATCCTCAAAGACCTTTACGGCTTCGGTGAGTTTCTTGGAGGGAACAGATAGCAACATTCGTTCTTGAGACTCTGAGATCCAAATCTCCCAAGGCGCCATCGGTGGAACTGTCTCTTTCAATGGAACCTTCTCAAGTTCTATCCGAACTCCGCAGCTGGATCTGTGCGCTATCTCGCCTGCGGCGCATGATAGCCCTCCTCCTCCTAGGTCAGTTATCCCTGATGCGAGTTTTCGGTCTCTCACCTCTAGGATGGCACGTTTCAGTTTCTCTTCTTCGATCGGATTTGGAACCTGAACCGCAGACAGAGAGGTCTCCTCCGATCTTTCTGTCAGTTCGGCCGAGGCGAAGGTTACGCCATGTATTCCGTCCCTTCCCGTCTTGCCGCCCACTAAAAGAGGTACGTCGCCCGGCTTCGTGTTCCTGATGAACTTCTCCATCGGGACTATCCCGACACAGCCACAATAGACGACTACGTTGCCGACATAGCTCTCATCAAAAAAGATCGCCCCGTTCACTGTTGGGATGCCCATATTGTTCCCGTAGGTTCCGATTCCCGCAACTACGCCATCGAAGAGGTAAGTCGGATGACTGACCCCTTTCGGCAGCATGTTCTGGTCGAAGTCCAATGGACCAAAGCATAGTACATCGGTGCACGCTATGGGCTTCGCCCAGACCCCGAGCAAGTCGCGGATCACCCCACCAGTCCCAGTCGCCGCGCCTCCGAAAGGCTCTATGGCTGATGGATGATTGTGCGTTTCAACCTTCACTGCCAAGCCATAGGTACGACCCTTCCTCCTCTCGAACAGAACTATTCCCGCGTTGTCCCGGAAAGTGTCTAGGCACCAAACAGGCTTCAGCTCCCTCACTGGCTTCGCGATATAGGTACTCAAGAGGTTCTTCGCTATGATACGACCATCTGGCGAGACCACATCCCCTTTGAATGTCTTGTGGAAGCAGTGCTCAGACCAAGTCTGCCCAAACGTCTGTACTTCGACATCTGTAGGGTTGCGACCAATCTCACCAAAGTACGTCCTAAGCGCTTTCATCTCCTCTAGAGACAGGCCCAACCCAAGCTCGTTGCTTATCCTGAGAAGCTGCTTCTCATCTGAGTTCTTCAGATCAATCTCAGCTAGAAGGAGCTGCTCATCCATTCTCTTGACATATGTTGGAAGACTCATCCTACTTCCTCAATCGTCAAGAGCTGTGCATCGTCCTTGACCGGGTTCACCATGGGTGGACCAGTGTAGATCTGTCTGACCGAAGTTTCTGCTTGCTCTTTAGAGTTCGCTTCAATGTAGATTTCCCAATATCTTCCAGATTTCACTCTGCTAACTCCGGAAATCCCTTTTCTCTTCAGCCTGCCGCTCAGCGTATCTCCCTCAGGATCGGAGACCCCTTCGCGAGGAAGCACCACAATCCTTGCTCGATATAACATGCTTTTCCCTCTGAGATTGACCTCTATGGCTCTCCATACACAAAATTGCCGAAGCTACTCTCAATGAGAACTTGGTTTCGCGCCGGACCTCTCTCAATCTCTCCGATGACCTTTGCTTCAACTCCGAAGCTCTCGACGACGCTGAGCGCCACATCAACGGCTCTCTCTTCTAGAACTATCTCAAACCCTACTCCCATGTTGTAGTCTTGGAACATGTCTCGCCATGATTCGCCGGACTCCTTCTGTATCAAGAAGAAGATGGGATCAGGGTGGAGAATAGTGCGTTTGGCGTACCGTACCCCTCGTCCCAGCCTAAGGCACTTGGTTTGTCCACCCCCGGTATTGTGAATTAAGCCCGTGACCGACGGTCCAAGTCTATTTAGGATCTTGAAGAGAATTGGAGCGAAGATTCTTGTGGGAGAGGTTATTGCTTCACCGACCGTCGTCCCAAGCTCGTGTACGTGATCTTCAACCTTGAAACGTCCGTAATATCCAAGGGTTCCGCTTCCGCGGATCTCAGGATACTTTTTCTCATACTCGCCACTTAGCAGAGAGTGTCTAGCAAGAGTGATTCCGTTACACATGATCCCACTGTTCTGTTTCTTTTCATAGCGAGCCCTGCCTCCGCTTCTGACTCCAATAATCTTGTTTCCCGGTTGAATTCTTTCTCCTGTAACGATCTTCGATAGTTCGACTCGGCCCTGCATGAATCCTGAAATGTCCAAGGTGGAAAGCTGATCTGGAAGATCGGCAGTTTCGCCTCCGTCAAAAGGTAGCAAGATGGCGTACTCCCTGAGAAGATCGGTCAGCTCCATCAGTTCTGAGTTGAGGATTCTCAACAAGTCTTCTTTGGGGATCTTTGCCTTATTGAGTGCGACATAATCTACAAAGCTAATCGGTTTCGCACCCACACATGCTATGTCGTCGAGATTCATTGCCACAACATCTTGCGCGATTCCCCTGAACGAATTGACGTCACCCGTCTCCCTGAAGTTGAGGTAGTTCTGAACCGGCTTACTTCCTGCGCTGTCCGCATGTGGGATCAAAGCGTACTCTGGAAAGTCTGGATCCTGTTTGACAACACAGAACGCCGTGGGATACATCGACCCGACGGTTGACTTGAAGACCTCAATTCCTTTCTTGTGTATGTCGACGCCAATCTTTGCGTACTCCGATTCACTCATCTCGATGTCATCTCAAAAATGGCTGAAGCATCTCTCCCCGGTGAAAGCCATTGCCACTCCATATTCATCGCATGCATCAATTACTTCCTGATCTCTGACAGAGCCACCGGGCTGGATGATCGCAGCAATACCATACTTGGCGAGTAAGTCAACGGTGTCACGGAATGGGAGAAAACCGTCCGAGGCCGCGACAGCACCTATAAGCCTCTCCTTTCGGCCCATTTCCACTGGCTTCTGAACAGCAAGTCTAGCCGCTGTTACCCGATCTTGCTGGCCTGTGCCGATTCCCAAGGTACAGCTATTTTTGCCGAGAACTATTGCGTTGGATCTCACATGTGCACAAACCGTCCACGAAAAGAGAAGATCATCATACTCTTTCTCTGTTGGCGACCTCTTGGTAACGATTGTGACATCTGACTTGTTCTTGATCCTACTGCGGTACGGCGCGGATATCGTTGCGAAGCCTTCGGGGTAGAAGCTCAGATCGAATTCGGTCATGTTAACAAGCGGAGCCATCTGGACTACCCTAAGATCTTTCTTCCCACTGAAGACAGATAATGCGCTTTCATCGAAGCTGTGCGCCGCTACACATTCTATATATGTTCGGATCAGCTCCTGTGCCGCCTCAACGTCCACACGACCGTTCACTCCCACAGTAGCGCCGAAAGCCGCTTGACTATCAGCCTCTCTCGCTTCAGCGATAATCTGCTTCAATGGGATGTCATCAACCTGAGCGACCGAGACGCCTGAAGGATTTAGATGCTTCATATACGCGCATGCACGCCGAGAAAAGTTCCTCAGCAGCAAATGTGCTCGATAGATGTCTTCAAAATTGGTTTTGCTAAGTCCATGTTTTCCCGTTTTTAGCTCTTTGAATGGAGGAGTCTTAGCGAATATTGCCGCTGGATACCCAGGATTGTCACCGTATCTCAGGCTGTAAACTTTTTCAAGAGAGATCTCTTTATCCCCGATCAAGATCCTGATCTTCGAAGGGAAAGCCTCTTCTGCCGCTGTTCTGTACATCTTTGTGAGACGGAGAGCGTCCGACATCAAATATCACCAAGGTTTGACAAATACTCCTGAATAGCGAAGTCATATCGGGATGTGAGAGCGAAAGCTTCTTTGGCGAGTCTTCTCCTACTTCCCTCTGAGATTTCTCCTTTGTTCTTTTCCATTTCTTCTACGAAGCTTTCGTATTGACTCAGACGAGTGAGGACTGAAACTCTTCTGTTCAAAAAGGCAGCTTTCGCTGCTGCTCTTATCAGTGCCGGACCGCCGATGTCTATGTTTTCCGCGGCTCGCTCTAGCGTCACTCCCTTCTCTGCGACAACTGATTCGAAAGGGTAGAGGTTTGCAACCAGAAGATCAATCGGAACGATTCCTTGGAGATGCATATACTCTCGGTCGTTAGGGTCACTGGGGTCTAACATTAGGCCTCCATGAATCTTTGGATGAAGCGTCTTAACGAGGCCGCGCGGCGATTCTGGATAGCCAGTGAACACTGATGTCTCAACGCACAGGTATCCAAGCTCTCTGATCCTCTGAGCTGTTCCGCCAGAGGCAATTATCTCGAATCCGAAGGACGAAAGACAGGGCAACAATACCTCGAGAGCCGACTTGTCATAGACACTGATCAGAGCCCGCCGGGTCATCTGGTTCTCACCAAAGATTCTCTTTCTTCAACTTCTCTTCCCAATACGCGAGAACCTTGTCAACCTTGACCGAAGCTATGCCCGAGTAGTTCGAGGGGTTTCGGATGATTTCCATCTGCCGAGTCGATAGTTTCCTCATGTACGGTTCGAGGGATTGATCGGCCATAGCCAGGTCAACTATTGATCGCCCCGTGCGAGACGACTCAATGGTCAACCTCCTAACGTATTCGTGAGCTTCAGGATGTCCGGCTGAAGCTAGAAGAACGTATAGCGGCTCAGCAACGATCGACGGAAGGGCTAGCTCAAAGTTCCTCTTCAGATTCGTCTTGTCAATGATCAAGTTCTGAGACACGGTGGCGATTCTTCTAACGCAGAAGTCGAACGCCATGAGGAATTCCGCGTCATATCTTTGAGATGCTGAATTCGTTAGGTCTCTCTGATGCTCCGAGACTTGGTCGAGATATTTCGTTATCATTCTTGGAACGAATTCCTTCCAAAGACTCTCAACATTCTCGAAGATGATGGGATTTCTCTTCTGAGGCATGGTGGAAGAGCCAACCTGTTGCTCTTCGAAAGGCTCCCCTACCTCGCCTATCTCTGATCTCTGCAAGTGGCGCATGTCCCTAGAGAAGTTTGCTAGGACGCTCCATGCTGATACGACACTGTGGATGAAGTCTGTGGTAGGTTCAGGCGGAACTATCTGAGTGGAAATGAGAGCTGGCTCTAAACCCAGCGACGACAGAAGATCTCTCTCTATCTCCTCCGGATCAAAGGCAAAGAGCGATAAGGCGTTGTACGCTCCAACTGCGCCGGAAAATTTCCCAACAAGCCTCCGCGCAGATTCCTTAAGCTCTAGGATCCTGTTCCCCCAACGGTTCACGTACTGTGCTATGGCGAAGCCGAAGGTTATCGGCTCAGCGAACTGGCCGTGAGTCCGACCGATCTGAGCCTCATCCTTCTCCCTCCTCGCCAGTTCAATCCAAATCTTCTCAAGCGTAACCATGTCCCGAATTATGATAGACTCCGCAGCCTGCCTATACCTCAATGCATTGGCGGTATCAATGATGTCATAGGATGTTGCGGTTAGGTGCACATATGGTCTTGCTTGGTCACCAACTTTTCTCTGAATCACGTTGACAAGTGCACGTACGTCATGTTTGACTCGCTTTTCCTCTTCCTCCACTTCTCTGGCCGTGACGGAGCCTGTTGCCTTAGCGATCTCCCTAGCGACACTGGGTGGACAGATGCCGTGCTTCGCCAGAGTCTCAGCGAGAGCCCGCTCCACGATTGCCTTATACCTGACATACGCCTCTTCGGAAAGATAGCGATCCAGATCCTTTACGAAATATCTGTAATCCGTCGGAGAACAGACACTGAACTTTGAAATCAAATCTTCAGAGATCGCTGTTCACCACCCAACTCTTGTAAAACTTGGTGCAAACTTTTCAACTGTAGATCCTCAATCTTCATATTTCCATTCATCACCTCATAAGCTCCTACGCATCTTTTTGAAACCTCGTTTATGACCACTTGAGGCAACCTCGGCGGGGGGCTCTCCCCAGTAAAGCCATAGTATTCTCTAAGAAAAACCCTCAGAAACTCCTTGTCTAGGGAATGGGCTTCCTGCTGTTCGCCAGCCCTGAAACATCTTTCAGCCCAGAAACGTGCTGAGTCGTGGGTAGGAGGCTCATCAATCTGAATCAAGACGTTGCGGCATCTGCCGTACTCAACCTTGAAATCTGGGATTATTATTCCTCTTTTCATAGCTGTGTCACGATAGAATTCGTAGAGTCTGAAGGAAGCTTCCTGAAGGAGACGCCAGTCATCGCTGCTCAGTAGCCCGCGTAAAATCGCCTTATCCCTAGTTATGTCTTCGTCGTGACCAATCTCTAACTTTGTTGTAGGGGTTAAAACGATTTCTGGAAGCTCCTCGGCCAGTCTTAGGCCGTTGGGTAACCTTACGCCTCCAAACTCCCTCACGCCTTTGGCATACGTTCTCCACATAGAGCCGTAGAGGTGGCTTCTGACAACCCATTCGATGTCTATCCTCTCAGCCTTGAGCACTCTGATGGAACGGTTGTCCTCACACCTTAGGAAGTGGTTGGGTATGATGTGTCCCGTCTTGGTGAACCAGAACGCAGAAAGGTTCGTGAGAGATTCACCTTTGCGAGGAATCTCGTTGGGAAGCACAACATCGTATGCGCTGACTCTGTCAGATGCAACTATCAATAGCTCCTCGCCTAGGTCGTAGACATCTCGAACCTTGCCCTTCCGAAAGAGTTTGAGTGAACGACTCAAGACTCTCAACCGCTCTTAGCATGTCTGACCTTCAAGTCAGCCTCCTCGTTCCTCGACTGCATCTCCTTCTGATACTCCTTGACCTGGCTCGCCAACCCTATATCAGATTCTCCGAGAATCTTTATGGCAGCCAGAGCGGCATTCTCCGGGTCACATATCACAAGTGGTGCAACCCCTCTGGGCATTCTAAGTGACGAGAATATGTCAACGCGCCAAAAGTCTTCCGATTGTGGTGGACAAGCGATGACAGGATGCTTGGTTTTGAAATCCACGAATCCTGAGAGGGCATTTGACATACCTGCAACCGTGATGTACACAATCCTTTCATCTAGCTTCTCGTAATCTTCGAGCATTCGAGTGAGTCTTTCCGAATCTTTGTGGGCTGAGGCAATCCTGAAATCGCAGCTTACATCGAACCGATCAAGAAGGGACTTGATCGGGGCAGCAGAGGCATAGTCATACTCCGATCCAAGAATGACGACAACCCTCTTGCTTGACATGGCTAGAAATAGAGGGAAGTCCCACTTATCTTTGACTGAGACGATTTGATCGCATTGAGCGCTAAGACCATATGTTAGGCCAATCAGGGTTGAAAACATGGGAGAAATTGCCGTGGCCAAGGCTCTCTGTCTGCGCTTGGATAAGAGGCATGGAGAATCAGCGCTCAGACTACTTAGAGAATTTCGACTGCTAGACGAAGGTTTCAAGGTTGGCCGAACCGCCGATCAACTACTTATCCCTCTGTTGAGAAGCCCATCTGAGTCGGAGCTCTCCGCTCTCAAGGCGCAGCTTGGAGATTTTCAGGTGAGCACAGAAACCCTAACTAGAGTGCTCCACAAGCCTCGAACGATCTTCGAAGCTTTGAAGGATCAGCTTGCTCCGCATCAGTTGGCAAGTCTACCTAGATCCATCGATGTTATTGGAGATGTGGCGATAGTGGAGTTCCCTGAAGAGCTACGTGGATTCGAAGCGCTAATCGGCAAGGCCATCCTAGAAACTAACAGAAACGTTCGTACTGTGCTGGCGAAGGCTGGTCCTGTATCCACTGAGAAACGTGTAAGACAGTTTCATGTGATAGCTGGCTCTGATGTTACTGAAACAACGCATAGAGAATATGGATGTTCGTTTCGCGTCGATGTGGCGAAGGTCTACTTCAGTCCCAGACTTTCCTTCGAACATGAGAGAGTAGCTAGTCAGGTTAGAGAAAACGAAACGGTGGTTGACATGTTCGCAGGTGTGGGCCCCTTCTCGATTCACATAGCGAAAAGAGGGAGAAGCGTTCATGTCTATGCCATCGATGTAAATGAAGATGCAGTCAAGTACCTTCGAGAAAACATACTGCTTAACCGTGTTGATGACAGGGTTATTGCAATAAGAGGAGATGCTCGAACAGTTATTGAAAAGTATCTGGCTGGAAAATCGGATCGGGTCATCATGAACCTTCCTGCCCGAGCAGCCGCGTATGTAGACATTGCCTGCGTTGCCCTCAAACCCACAGGTGGCATCATTCACTACTATACGTTCGCTGAAGATCCAAATCCCCTTGAAAGGGCCAAAGAGGAACTTTCTGAAATGATCTTGAGGGCGCGTAGAAGGCTTGACAAAGCGTTCTACTCAAGAATAGTAAAGGGGACTGCACCTCATGAGTGGCTGGTTGCCATTGACGTTCTCGTCAGATAGCTGTCTAGACCTCAGCTATCAGCTGCACAACTATCCTGCAGCTTGGTTTTCTGATGAGGTGAATGAACCTTCGAGAGAGGTCACGAGCGGCGACATCTGAAGAGATCATCAATGTTCTTCCGCAAGTATATGTGCTCTTTCGAGCAACCAAGTCAGTGGGATGATCGAACCGCAACCTACGGCTACCTCTACCGTGGGCTTGCTGCACCATGCCTTCCGCGGAGAGTAGAACCGTGATCTTCGCAGAGTCGTTTCTCGCGACTCTCCTAAACTCTTCAGAAAGATCTGCGGCTCCTTTCGACGAGCCTACCGCCACTATGCAGTCGCCCCTTACACTAAGACGGCTCTCCTTGGTAATTTCGAAGGACGTTTCATGCGTCGCTCTTATCATTGCGTGGCCTCGTGCCTCAAACGTTTCCGAAACCCGGGTCAATGATCTATCACTATACAGAATGATGTTTCGTTTGAAATGCTTAAGGGTCTCCTGTGCCTATCCCACAGCAAACTCTCAGAGACGAGACACCCTTGTCGACGGCAAACGAAGCACGTGAAAGAACCATTACAATGCTGCAATCCGAGGGCATCCTCAAGACCAAGGAAGTCATACGTGCTCTCCTAACAGTTCCTAGGAAGGAGTTCCTCCCCTCCGAAGTCAAGAAGTATGCCCACGTTGATACCCCGTTGCCCATAGGATATGGGCAGACCACAAGCGCCCTTCACATGACTGCAATGTTCTGCGAATATAGCCGTATGAGATTGGGGCAGAAGGTATTGGAGGTTGGAGGAGGTTGCGGCTACATGAGCTGCGTTTACGCTGAAATTGTTGCGCCCAGTAATACACCGCGAGACCTATGGGGACATGTTTGGTCAGTTGAGATCGTGGAGGAACTCGCAGAATTTGCAAAGCGGAACATTGAACGGACCGGCTATGGTGATCGTGTAACCATGATTCACGGCGACGCATCCGAAGGGCTTCCTGAATACGCACCATACGACGTAATAATTGTCACTAGTGCCGCCCCGGATATACCGAAGCCGATGGTTGATCAGCTCGCTCCTGAAGGTGTCTTACTCATACCGGTTGGAGGTCCACATCTCTACCAAGAACTCATTCGAATGAGAAGATCAAAGAATGGAAGAATAGAGGAGGAGAGTCTAGGTGGAGTCGCCTTCGTCCCTATGAGAGGGAAAAGTGGTTGGAGAGGCTAGTGAAAGAAAGAATCTAAGGTTCTTTTCTTCTCTCGCTCTTTTAGACCTGATATCATCCTCTCAACCGCGTTTCTAACTCGTTCCTCAGAGAAGTCTCGTTCCCTGCAGAGGAACTGAACAACTTCCTCCGGATTCGGCTCCCTCCACTCTATCGAGTAGTTCTCTGTCACTTCAGGGTTGAGAAATATTCGCCGTATCTTGAGGGGATCTTCAGGGAACTCAACCTGAAGGCTCGGAAGGATCCTGTCTATACTTTCTTGCTCCCTAAGCATTTTGAGTGCAGTTTTGGGTCCAACACCTCTAACGCCATCCGGGTTGTAGTCCGTTCCTATTAGTATACCAAGATCTATGAGCTGCTCCCTACTGATGCCAAGGTCCAACAGGACTCTAGATAGCTCGACGACTTCAGGCTCAACCTCAACATATGCCTCCCTTCTCGGAAGTTTCCTCCGGCCGCTTATCGCAAGGTTCCTTACGAGGCGGGGAGCCCCGAATAGTAGGGAGTCATAATCCTGCGACGCAGCCGCCCATACGTCCCCCCTCTTGGCAACAAATGCAGCTTGAGCTTCCCCTTCCGACGGAGCTTGGATCCATGGAACTCCCAGTGCACCGAGCAGCCTCTTCGCATCTTCGACCATGGGATCTTTTACCCTCGATGTTGCTTGGGCGTATCTCTTCGCTTCTTGGAAGTCTCCTCGTGCGATAGCTTCCTCATACTTGAGGAGCGCGTCCTCCTTCGCCTTTGACCTTCGCTTTATCTCCGCCTCCTTGAGCGAGGGCGGAACTCCATCAAAGACGTAGATGAGGCTTATTCCTTTCTCGGCCATATTGGTCGTTCTGTAGAGCAGCCCGCTCAGATGACTTGTGACCCTTCCCTGCCTATCCATCAGAGGCTCACCGGTGGGGCCACGTATGATTGCCAGAAACTGGTAGAGGGAGTTGTAGGCGTCGACCGCTATGGATCTACCTGAAAGCTGCTCAAGCGTGACTTTCTCCTTTGAAACTAGATCTCCGAGGTCGACCCCCAACTGGAGCACCAGACTGTCAGTCTACCTGTCGAGAATAGTATCTGCTGCGGATAGAAAAGCAGTGCCCTCCAGTGTTGAAGCGCCAACGTGCCGCTGATTCAGATGGAATACCCAAGCAGGCACATAGCTTAGGGTTGAAGACCTATCTACCGATGATCTTTGCGACTTGAGCTGTGGAAAGCCTACTGTTTCGGTCCTTCAATCGTAATTGTGCATCTGGTTAGAAGGCTGCTGAAGATGGCTAGAGCAGCTAGCTGAGGTGCAAGAAACGCACCTACAACACCCGCGGTGAGAGGAATCTCCAGTATGGTCTTGTCCTCATGCCTTACTCTTAGTCTGCGCGCGTTCCCTTCCTTAATAAGCTGTTTCGCTCTTTTTACGAAGTCCTCGACGACCGCCATCACTTCATCTTCGATTCTTTTCTCTCCCAACATCAGCGACTCCTAAGCTGCTGTATCCCTCTTTTCAACTAGTTCAATCCTTCTCTTTCCCTTCATCAGCCGCGAGACTCGTATGACTCCTGTAACCTCAAGCTTGAGAAGAGTCCTGTTCAATTCCCTAAAGCTCAGATCACCGTATGAATCCTTCATCTCTGAGAGAAGCTCGATATCAGTCATCGCCCCTTTCCTCTGAAGTGTCTCGACAACCACTAGGCTCATGGGACGAGGGCCCCAAGTTTTGGTTTCAGCCATTTGTCGTTCCTCTAAGCCGCTATGGGCATTACGGCTCTTTCTCTTTTGAATCGCTTCGCAAATCCAAGATATGCATTCTCCAAGTCTGGTGACAAGCTTGGCTTGATCTTGTCCATCGCCTCATTGAAGTCTCTGATGGAAACCTCTTTTGCGTTGATGTTGTTTCTCAGTGCAATCATACCTGCCTCACGGCATACGGCCTGCAAGTCCGCACCCGAGTATCCAATACTCTTTGCAGCGAGATCTTCTAGGGCGACATCTTTCGCTAGCGGCATACCTTTCATGTGTATCTTCAATATCTGGAGACGCGTCCGCTCGTCAGGAGGTGGTACATAAATCAATCTATCGAATCTTCCTGGCCTCAGTACTGCGGGGTCCAGAATATCTGGTCTGTTCGTTGCACCAACCACCACAACATTCTGCAGAGCCTCGATTCCGTCCATCTCCGTCAAGAGTTGGCTTATCACTCGTTCAGTGGCGCCTGAGTCACCATAGCCCATGCCGCGCCTGGGAACAACCGCGTCGAGTTCATCGAAGAATATTATTGAGGGTGCCGCTGTTCTTCCCTTCCTGAACACTTCACGGATCGCTTTCTCAGATTCTCCCACCCATTTGCTGAAGATCTCAGGCCCTTTGATCGAAATGAAGTTAGCCTCACTTTCCGTTGATATCGCTCGAGCCAGCATTGTCTTTCCACATCCAGGCGGTCCGAAGAGTAGTATGCCTTTGGGAGGTTGGACGCCTATTCTTCCGAAGACCTCGGGCTTCTTCAGGGGCCACTCTACAGCCTCAATCAGTTCTTGCTTGACATCGAGTAGCCCGCCTATGTCCTCCCACTTTACTGTTGGAACCTCTACGTATACCTCTCTCATTGCTGACGGGGTTATCTCCCTATATGCTGCCATGAAATCCTCAAGTTTTACCTCCATCTTCTCAAGAGTTTCAGGAGGTATCTTCTCCTCTTCGAGATTGATTTCAGGCAAATAACGCCTCAACGCCTTCATGGCCGCTTCACGACAGAGTGATGAGAGATCAGCTCCTGTGTACCCGTGGCTTATGTTCGTGAGTTTCTGCAGATCCACATCTTTGGCTAATGGCATGTTTCTAGTGTGAATTTGCAGGACTTCGAATCGCCCTTGTCTGTCTGGAACGCCTATCTCTATTTCTCGGTCGAACCTTCCGGGCCTTCTAAGAGCGGGGTCAATCGCGTTAGGTCTGTTCGTTGCGCCTATTACGATTATGTTTCCTCTGGAGCCCATGCCGTCCATTAATGAGAGTAGCTGAGCTACTACTCGCCTCTCGACCTCGCCAGTAACTTCTTCGCGCTTCGGTGCAATTGCGTCTAGTTCATCGATGAAGATGATGCTTGGCGCTGTTTCCTGAGCCTTGTGGAAGATCTCCCTTAGGCGTGCCTCAGACTCCCCGTAGAACTTGCTCATTATTTCTGGGCCAGAAATCACGTAGAAGTTGGCGTCCGACTCGTTTGCCACAGCTTTCGCCAGTAGCGTCTTGCCGCATCCAGGAGGGCCGAAGAGGAAGACTCCTCTAGGAGGCTCAATTCCTAGTCTCTGGAAAAGCTCCGGATGTCTAAGGGGTAATTCGACCATCTCTCGGATCCTTTGAATCTCTTCATGGAGGCCTCCGATGTCTTCATACGTGATCATCGGAATTCCTTTCTTTTCAGGGGTAGGCTCACTTAGGACCTGAACTGAAGTTTCATCAGTGATCTTGATCGCACCGTGAGGCCTCCCTCTGACTACGACCAGAGGGACTGCGCTTCCGAAGATGGAGAGAAGCGTCATGTCGCCTTCATGGAATGGCATATCCATGAAGCGCCGCTTTACGAAGTTGACGAAGTCCTCATCAATGCTGAGGCGAACGTCGGTCGGTGCGAACACTATGCTTTGAGCCTCTTTGACCTCTGCCTGTCTAACCAAGACATACTCGTTTAATGCTACGCCTGAGTTTCTGCGGACGATACCATCCATGCGAATAATGTCTTGACCCTGATCCTCCGCATATGCCGGCCAAGCCACGGCCACAGTGGTCTTCTTTCCATGAATCTCAACGAAGTCTCCAGCAGTTATCCCTAAGCTTTGCATAGTCTTGTTGTCTATTCTGACCTTCCCGTGGCCAATATCGCGTTGCCTTGCGTCGGCGACTCGTAGCTGCACTTCCTTATTCACCAATTCAAAATCTCCTCCGTTAGACTCATCAAGTTCTGCTTCTCTAACTTTTCTGTGCTATCGGACCACAAGTGTCCTGATGGAAAACTCAAAAACCTTTCTAGACCTCCCATACCATCCTCCTTAGGTTCTGTAGGAATTGTAGGTATTCACGCAATATCTTCTTGCCCACTTCTGTCAGATCAAAGCTTCCATCTGAAAGTTCTTCTATGAGTTCTCGCTCCTGAAGTATAGCCAAGTTCTCGTAGACAAGCTTTGGGTTGACGAGGCTTCTCAGGTATGACTTGTTGCACGGTCCCCTATACATTGAAAGGAGCATTTTCAGGCGAGTTGAACTTTCGAAGACATCGAGCAGTTCAAATGCTTCCTCGAACATTTCTTCAAGGTCCTGATAGTCCAGAGGGAAGTCTAGGGGCCGAGTTCTCCTGCTCTTCGACGCTTTCTCAAGGGTCACGTGTGGTCACGTTGTTACTCAGGGTAACGGTCGAGGCTTATAAATGTTACTTATAGTAACAAGAAGCGACTAGTTGGGGCTAGCACCTGCTTATCGCGATTGTCTGAATCTCCCCAACATTCGCGGTCGAGGCGAGAGCCTTCTCAACCTCTTCGATGAGACCATCCTTCTCAATCATTGAGATCGTCAAGACAAGGGCGACGAGGCCGAAGGCGACTGGCTCCTCCTCAACCCTGATTATCGTCGCACCTCCCGGCATGCCCTTCCTTATCTCGTCTTGAAGCTTCGCCAAGTCGACACTCACTTCGGAGGGAAAGATCTTAATCTGCGTCAAGACTCTTGCCATGATCCCTTATCACCTATGGTCCGGTATACCCGCATTTGGGGCATTTATACGGTCGGCCGAACAACCTGCATTTTTCGCATCGCCAGATAGTTACCTCTCCGCATTGAGGGCATGAGAAGCGTACAGCCCCTTCTCCTGGCAGAATCATTCTTCCACACCAGTTGCAAGTAGGCATCTTGACAGTCTTGACTTCATTCAAGCAATGCACCTTGTAGCCCCAAACGGTCAATGAATCGCGTATTTATTGTTTGCCCGACATTGAGCATGAAAAGATGGGGATCTCAAATAGAAATATTCAGGTTTCTTCGGTTTCAGTGAGTTTCGCAATATTCCCAAGAAGGGCTCGGGGAATCGCTATGTCTTTCATCGTCATAAGCCCCGGTTGGCCTTTGATCACATTTTGGATACAGTTGACCACCATTGCAGCTGTTGCCAAATCTCCATGTACTCCTCCTTTTATGGTGAGATCAACATTTGGGGTCCCTTCAACAAAGATCGAATCTCTAGAATCTGGAGCTCCAACATATGCCCAAAAGTCAAGTGTAATGACCTCTTTGCCTTTCATGATGCCTTTTCCGACTTGGTGAAGGCCTGAGACTTGACCCTTGTTCACAGTCAGATATTGGGTCTTCAGGGGTCTATCAGCGACTACCGGCTCGATTGTCTGCCGAATATCGTCAAGCACCCAGCCCACCCCAGCTGCAATCATCGCAATCGATTCTGGCAATCCTATATGTCCCATCCTTCCTCCGGCCACGGCTTTCTCGAACTCGTCGACGGCCATGCCAGTGCCGATCTTTTTCTGGAACGGGAGTCTCCGAATTGAGGCGTCCATGATCCTTGTCACCTTGATGCTCTTGACGTCTTGGCATACGCTGGTCACAGTCAACGGAAACGTGTCCATAAGAAATCCGGGGTTTACACCTGTCGCGAGCACCGTCACACCTTTCTTCTTCGCTAGATCGTCGATTTCCTTCGCTATCTCCGGGCTCTTCAGAAATGGGAATGTAAGTTCCTCGGAGGTTGAGACAACGTCAAGTTCAGCATTTACTGCGTCTATTATCTGCTCACGAATGTCCTTGAGGAATGAGGCTGTTGTATGAATGACCAAGTCGGCTTTCGAATCTGTCAGGACCTTCTTCGCATCGTCCGAAATTGGGACCCCCAGCTTCCTGCCGACTCCTGCAACTTCTCCAAGATCTTTTCCAATATTGCGCGTGCGCGCTATAGCACCGACATATTCAAATCCTTCTTTCTGAAGCACAAGCCTGACTACGCTGGCCCCAATCGGTCCAACACCATACTGTATCAATCTAACCTTATCAGGCATCCTGAATCCTTCCTTATGTGCCAGTAGCGAACTACAAACAGGATAAAGCTTTCTATGAACAATTCATGTCCGCCTTCTCAGAACCTTATCCATCAACAGTTCCCCTACACTTCTGCCCAACTTCTTCGCAAGTAATTTATCTAGGGACAGATGTGGGTGGATAGCTCAGTTTCAAACCGACTAAGGCCGGGAAGTATGTGGCTGCTGTGAGAGAAAGTTTTGATGTTGTTGTTGTGGGGGGAGGGCCGTGCGGATCATTTTCAGCAGTAGCAGCAGCCAAGCGAGGCACGAAAACTTCAGTCTTAGAGGAGCATATGGAAGTTGGAACTCCCTCCCATTGCGCCGGCCACGTTAGTATTCACGGCTTGAAAACCCTTGGACTTGAGGTTCCCCGCGACCTGATCGAGAACAGAGTCAGGATAGCAAGGTTCCACTCCCCATCTGGAAAGACACTTCGCATCGAATGCGCGAAGCCAGTCGCATATGTCATCAATAGAACCCTATTCGATCAATATTTGGCAGGGTTGGCTGTGCGCGCCGGGGTCTCGTACCTCAAGGGCGTCTGTGCAGAGTCGCTTTGGATTGACTCGAACTGTATCAGGGGAGTCTCTGCTCGTGGAGAAAGGCAGTTACAAGTGGAGGCCAAGGTCGTCATTGATGCAGAGGGTGCCCGAGCGGGTTTACTGAGGAAAGCCCATCTACCGACTTCGAGGAGAGAGACAACGGTCACAGGGGCGCAGGGATATTCCGCAAGAGTGTCCGATATGGACTCCGAGTCAGTTGAAGTATATCTGGGAAATGGCTACGCGCCCGGATTTTTTGCTTGGATTGTTCCAAGGCAGGATGGAAGCGCCAAGATCGGGCTCGCAACGAATAGAGGAAACCCGAGAGTTCTACTCGAACATTTTGTCACAAAGCATCCGACCGCATCAAAAAAGATCTTAGAGCCCTTGACGGATCTATCGTTCCATCCTATTCCTCTAGGCGGTCCTCCGTCAAGAACTTACGCAGACGGTCTGATTGTCGTAGGAGATGCCGCGTCTCAGGTAAAGCCAACTACTGGAGGAGGAGTTGTTTTCGGCCTTACCTGTTCTAGAATCGCAGGAAACGTAGCGGCGGACGGGGTGGAGTCAGGCGATTGCTCGTCGAGATTTCTGTCGAAGTATCAGAAATCGTGGAGAGAAATGCTGGGAAGAGAGTTCGCAATTGGACGACTGACTAGGAGAATATTGAGCAATCTTAGCGACAGTGCAGTAGATCGGATCTTTTCGATCGGCGAGAAGTTTCACGTCGAAGACTCAATTGGATATGTAAGTGAGATTGACTTTGAAGCGAGGATACTTCAATGCTCTCTCAGGAAGCCGAACGTTGCGCTTGCTTTTATCTGCTCACTACTCTCATGTCTCTTACCGTGACAGATGATATGATTCGTGCCTCTTGGGCAGTTCAATTTTCGCGACCTTTTCCATGAACCTCGCGAACAAAGCTGGGTGCTCCGTATGTAGAGGGAGAACGGTCCTAGGACGAATCTGCGAGATCATTCGCTTGAGTTCATTCGGCATTACGTGGCCAGAGCTATGTATCTGATACATCGGCAGTCCAAAGTGATCCAGCCAATTCTTGAACTTGTCGAATTCTATCTCGCGTTCTTCATTGAAGGGTTCTGAGCTGGATAGAATAAAGTTGCTGCCAGACTCGGGCTTTATCTCAACGAGTTCCCCCATATCTGAGAACGAGCATATGAGAAGGACGCGGTCTTGATGCTCTCGCACCTCCGATGCTTCTCTTACGTTCTCAAAGCGAAGCAGTTTCTCCTCCCAGTTGTAGTATTTCTTCTTCCTTTTCTGGTAGATCACGATATGCCTGTCGGATGCTACGTCAGGTATCTTCAGCTCTCTATCCGATCGCAATTTGCAGAGTAGGTGAGCCTGCTTCAACGAAATGGCGAGGACTCGATCATTACGCTTCGCAACGTCATGAAAGGTTTTCAATCGGTCTATATCGGTATAGGAAAAATCGGCTAAGACCAGTTTCTCTGTTCCCGCCACAACCTTACCGGCTTTTGACCTGACTTCACCTTCACTCGATACGTCTGCACCAATTATGTTCGTTCCTTCAGATATCATCAGGATCGGATGTGCCTTTGAAGAGGCCTCCACGAAATCTCTCGTCAGGTCAGGTCTGGAGCCATGGGTTCTCAGATCGCCCGTGTAGACGATTGCTCCTTGGGAAGTGTGAATCACATATCCGTATGCCCCAGGAGTGCTGTGATCCACATGGAACGGCTCGACCTCAATGTCCCCAATTCGAATCTTTGCTCCTGTTCGAAATGTCCGAAAGTCCACGCCTGAAATGTCGGTTTCGAAGCTGCGGGATCTCGTTTCGTCAAGCCCTTCGAGTATGATCCTTGTCGTCTCTCCACAGTATACAGAGATCTTTCTATTGATAAACGAGGTGTACATGGCGTGATCGGCGTGGGAGTGTGAGAGCACAACTGCGTCGATCGTCGCCTCCTTCTCATCGAATCTATAGGCCCCCTCCAGAGGAGGCAATATGCCAAACTCCAGAAGCCCTTTCTCATCCCTCGGAGAAAGCCAAGGGTCCGAGTAGAACCTCCGTCTGTCTGCGAAACTCATCCCGAAGTCGAGGAGGATCCTCGTGTCTCGATCTTCAAGAAGAATCTTGTTGCCGCCTATTTCTTCAACTCCACCGTAGAAAGCTAGCTTCGCCATCGAGTATTTTTCGTCTCCAGCCTCGCTATGGTAGCGGCACCAATAAAAGTGTTCGAAGTGTTCGGGTAGCGATCTACTGCCTTTCGAATTCTATCCTTAAGGTTAGTCCCTGAATCTCCTTCGCCAGCTGCTTGGCAACTTCTAGGTCCACGGGCATGTGTCGCGGGGTCCTTCCCTGAAGAATAGCTTTCGTCTCTGTGCTGCCGTCCGGTAACCAAACTGTGTTTATGGTTAGGATGGAGAGTGGTGAGAACAATTCTTCAAGAAACTGTCTGTCATCGCCTCCGTAACCTAGAAGCTTTATCTTCTTCCCACCTACCTGTTCGCCGATAGTCCGAATGATCCCCCCTTCTAGGCCAACGATCTTCCCGATGTCGCGCCTGTCGACCATAATCGCCAAGGTTTCTCCCACTTCGACGGCTTTGTGAAAATGAACTTCCTGAAGGATCGGATAGCTCTTCTCAAGTTCTGATAGAAGTCGGATAACCTTAAGGTCAAGTTGAGTGATCCGCCCCTTCTCCAATCTCTCTTGGCATCTTGGGCAAAGTATGCCGCTCTTCACACAGAAACTACAGAGTTCTGTTCTTACCAAACCTGAACCTCCCGGGAAAAATAGGGAAGGGGTTGTGGAGCTTACGATAGGTTACGCTCTACTTTTTCAACACCAACTCCATAGTGCTCACGTTGGATGGTGCTCCACCTTGCCGTGCAGGTAGCTGTTGGGTGCCGATCGTTATAGGACCGACCTTAACCTCGGGCATGAAGCGTCTTCGAATAATCTCGACGACATCCACCGCCCGACTTATCGCCCGTCCTCTCGCCTTCACAGTCACCTCTCCTGATCCTCCCTGTAGCAAGGTTATGCAAGCCAAGACGTAGTTCATGACTGGCTTCTGTCCAATGAGCACTGCTGTTGTCTCTGCCATAGCATTTTCCTCCTTTGCGATGCTTTGATATCGCTGGTTCCGGCAGACGTAACCCTCAGCCGCTAATAAATGCGTTACGGTGATCTTTGGCGGTGTGAGACTTAAATGAGCGGAGACGAGCCTTAATCGATGGTTCACAGCCCCACTTGAGATGATCATAGTCGTGAAGCTCTTCGAGTACGAGGCAAAATCAATCGCTCAGAATTTTGCTCTGCCCGTTCCAAAGGGACTCGTCGTTTCGACTCCTGAGGAAGCGAAGAAGGCGTTTGACGAGTTGGGGAAGCCTTCGATTGTGAAGTCCCAAGTTCTCGTTGCGGGAAGGAAGAAGGCGGGCGGAATAAGGTTCGCCTCAACCTCCGAGGAGGCTTATGAAATTGCAAAGGAACTGCTTGGAATGAAGATTCACGGCGAACCTGTAAAGAAGCTCCTTGTAGAAGAGGCTGTCGAAGCGAGAAGAGAACTCTATGCTGGCGTCACTGTCAACAGATCATCAGGTTGCTACACTATATTGGCGTCCACAGAAGGTGGGATCGATATAGAGGAAGTTGCTTCAAGGTCGCCTGAGAAGATCGTTAGGTTGGACGTTGATCCGATTCGAGGGTTGAGAGACTATGAGGCACGGATCGTAGGGCGCAAGCTAGGCTTCTCAGGAAAGCAGCTGATAGATCTGGCGGCAATAATCTCAAAGATCTACAGGATCTGCGTGACATATGACTGTGAACTCCTTGAGTCAAACCCTCTTCTTGAAACGGAAAGAGGAAACTTTGTCGCAGCAGACTTCAGGGCTTTGATCGATGACAACTCGCTCTACAGACATGTGGAATTTCAAGAGAGAGTCAAGCGAGGAGAGGCAGATCTTACGCCGTTAGAACTTAAGGCTCGAGAAAAAGGGCTGTCCTACGTGGAGCTTGACGGGAATATTGGAGTGATAGGTAACGGGGCCGGACTAGTTATGGCAACATTAGATATGATTCATTACTACGGAGGAAAGGCGGCGAATTTTTGCGATGCTGGAGCAGGCGGTGCAACGGCGGATAGAATTGAAGCTGCCTTGGAGATGGTTCTCTCGAATGAACGGACCAAGACAATCTTCATCAATGTTCTCGCGGGCATAACAAAGTGTGATGATGTCGCTAGAGGAATCGTCGCAACTAGAGAGAAGACCAGAATCAAGGTACCTATAGTTATTCGTATGGTAGGAACAAATGAAGAGGAGGGCCGTAGAATTCTTGAAGAAGCTGGGATTCCGTTCTTGGACAGTATGGAAGAAGGAGCAAGAGAAGTAGTTGCCAGATCCATGAGGTGAATTGAATGGCGATCCTTGTAGGCAAGAACACAAGAGCAGTGGTTCAAGGCATCACGGGTTCACAAGGCACGTTTCATACGAAGCTAATGCTGGAGTATGGTACGAAGATAGTCGCCGGAGTTACCCCGGGCAAGGGGGGAACGAATGTCCACGGCGTTCCAGTGTACGACGCGGTTAGCGAGGCGGCTGAGGCGCATAAGGTTGACGCCTCAATAATCTTTGTGCCGGCTCCTTTCGCAAAGGACGCCGCCCTAGAAGCCGTAGATTCAGGCATCAGCCCTATCGTCCTGATCACCGAGGGAATCCCTATCAGAGACACAATGGAGATCCTAGCAGAGACACGGAAGAGGAAGACAGTGCTGATTGGGCCGAATACGCCTGGAATCATAACTGCCGGTGAATGCAAATTGGGAATCATGCCGGCGCATGTGTTCTCGAAGGGAAGGGTTGGATTAGTTTCGAGGAGTGGAACCTTAACATATGAGATCGCCGCCGGGCTGACAAGATTCGGGCTTGGTGAGACCACATGCGTGGGGATAGGGGGAGATCCTATTGTTGGACTGACATTCATTGACCTGCTTGAGATGTTTAAGGCAGATGAGGAGACGAAGGCGGTAGCGTTGATAGGGGAGATTGGAGGAAACGCCGAGGAGCAAGCCGCTGAGCACATCAAGAGGACCTCTTATTCGAAACCTGTAGCTGCCTACATTGCGGGACGAACCGCTCCTCCGGGAAAGAGGATGGGGCATGCAGGTGCGATAATCTTAGGGAGGAGGGGGACAGCGGGTAGTAAGATTGAGGCGTTGCGTGACGCTGGTGTACATGTGGCTGAAAGGCCTATGGATGTGGCTCGATTGTTGGTGGATCTTATCGGATAGCGATCATTGGGCGTACCAGATTTGACGATTGACACTCTAGGCGACTGGAAAAGAACTCACTACTCCACAGACATAGTGTCGGAACTTGATGGTAGGGAGGTAGTCCTTTTCGGCTGGGTTCAAGACCTCCGGAACCTTGGCAAGATTATCTTCATGACGATTCGAGACAAGAACGGAGTCGTCCAGATCACCGTTCCAACGACAAAGGTTTCGAAGGAACTCTTGGATAAGATTTCTAGGATAGGGAAGCAATTCGCCATTGGCGTCAAAGGAACCGTTCATACAGAAAAGGAGGCGCCCCAAGGTGTCGAGGTAATTCCCTCGGAAGTTAAGATTCTAGGCGAGGTAGCTTATCCACTTCCGCTTGATCCTACAGGGCGAGTTCCGGCAGAAATTGATGTTCGACTGAACGGGCGGATTCTTGACCTTCGCCGGCCCGAGCCAACAGCCATCTTCAAGGTGAGGAATGAGGTTCTCATGGCGACGAGGAACTTCTTTAACAAACACGGGTTCATCGAGATTTACACGCCGAGGCTCATCGCAAGCGCTACTGAGGGAGGCGCGGCACTTTTCCCTGTGGATTATTTCGAGAGGAAGGCGTACCTTGCCCAGAGCCCCCAACTCTACAAGGAACAGCTTGTGACCGTCTTCGAGAAGGTGTATGAGATAGGGCCTTTCTTCAGGGCTGAGGAGCATGATACGAGGCGACACACGAATGAATTCATATCGGTGGACATTGAACAGGCGTTCGCGGCGTCAGATGACGTAATGATCGTTCTTGAGCAGCTCATGTATGAAATCGTCGCTCATGTCAATGACGCTTGCTACAACGAGTTGAGAGCTCTGGGAGCCAAGCCTCCAGTTCCAACGCTTCCACTCATGAGGTACACGTATGACGAAATTCTTCACGAGCTGAAGCTGAAAGGGCAAGAGGTGTCGTGGGGAGAGGATATTCCGACGCCAGCATATCGTACCCTTCAGGAACTCCACCGAAACCAATTCTACTTCATCGTCGATTGGCCAACCAAAGCCAAGGCGTTCTACATCAAGCCCAGAGAAGACAACCCAGAGGTGAGCTACGGATTCGATTTCATGTATGAATGGGTTGAGATCGCGTCGGGAGGCTCACGCGTAGACCGGAAAGAGATGCTCGTCGAGAGGCTGAAGGAGAAAGGCCTCGACCCAAACGCGTTTCAGGATCATCTCAAAGCCTTCAACTATGGTATGCCGCCCCATGCAGGATGGGCGTTCGGGCTGGAAAGGCTACTGATGGCATTGCTGGGAATAGAGAACATACGGGAAGTAACACTGTTTCCGCGGGACAGATATCGGCTGACGCCGTAGGGAACCTACTTAGCGCCCAGTTCTCTCTTCTTCCATCTGAGACTACTGCTGCGGCACTTCCTGCACCTGTAGGCAGCAGCCGAGTTCCGGATCCCACAGTTCCGGCATATCTTGTAGAATAACCTGTGCCTCTGTGCAAGCTGCTTCTTCATCACATCAGTTATCGGCATCCGTCAAGAGCTCCTGAGGCGAGTCCCTTGAAATAGTCTACTTGCAGATATATCTTTCGAGTCGAAAAAGAAATAAGCAACCTCTCTCCCAAATTTTCTTCAGGGACTTAATTGGTTAGAAGAATTTCTCTGGTGTTGATGCTAATACTCACGTTTTCCATGTACTCCGTAGTAGTTATTCATGACGCGTCTGCAGCGAAACGAAGGTTGTTCTCACTCACAATGTGCAAGGATGTCGTGGACGGACGGATTGTCGGAGAGGAGACTCATTCGTTTCTTTACACAGATGAGAAAGCTGTGGTCTATTTCAAAATAGAATATTCGGAGAAAGAGACTGTACAAGCCAAGATAATATGGTATGAGCCGAGTGGCAAGATCTACCATACTGGTTCGTGGAGAACAACTGAAGTCGAAGCAGGTTCTACATGGACATGGTGGGCCTCGATCCGCATTCGAGGGGCAACCTCTGCAGAAAAGAGAGGGTACTGGCGAGTTGAAGTATTCCATGACAGTGAGTTGCTCTTCACAGAGAGTTTCACTATAGGTCCCTTCTATACCGTTGAAGTTTTCGTGCAGAACCTACCCACTGAACACTCGACTCCTCTAACCGTGGACGGAGAATCTTGGGGGACGATGAGAGGAGGAGAAAGAAAGCCTATCGGCTTTACTCCGGGAACAACTCACTCAATCGCAATAGGAGCCGAGGTCCTAGTTCGAACAGGAACTCGATACTATGCCGCTGATAACTCCCGGATAGTATCCTCAGAAGGCTCAATCATCTTCAAGTATGATCTCCAACATCGTTTGGAGGCAAGGACCGACCCGCTTGGTGTGACCAAGATTCTAGGAGACGGCTGGTATGCCCCCGGATCTACTGCGGCTGTGGGAGACGCTCCCAAGACCATCGATATCGCCTCTGGGACGCGATGGATCTTGGTTGAATGGGTAATCGACGGAGCTGCCACCCCGCAGCGACCCAGTTCCTTCACAATGGATTCCCCACATCAGATAATTGCGAGATACAAGAAACAGCACTACCTTAAGGTGAACTCTGAATTCGGAGATCCTCGCGGGGAAGGTTGGTACGATGAGGGCACCACAGCGGAGTATGTGGTTACTTCGCCGAGCGGAATCCTCATTCAGCAGATCCTTGTCAGTTGGACTGGGGACACTAGTGCGACTTCGCCCCAAGGCAAGATAGTCATGGACAGGCCAAAAACTGTTACAGCTCAATGGCGTACAGATTATACGCAACTTTACGTGGCAGTTGCAGTTGCTATCGGAGTAATCGTCGGATTAGTTGTGGTGATTGTCTATCGGCGTAGGCGAGAAGAAACACCCCCGATTACTCCTACACTACCGTCGATGCCTGCGGTTCAGCTTCCTATTACTTACGCTCCAAGCCCTCCGGTGGCTCAAGCCCCGGTCAAGGCGTATTGTATGATCTGTGGCGAGGAATTATCCTCGACCGCTGGCTACTGTACAAAGTGCGGGGCCAAACAAGCGAACTAGCTACGCCACTCCGAAAACCAAGAAGAAGGCAAGATCTGCAGATAAGAGCATGTCGCCTCACAGCCTATTTAGGTTTGCTTAGTTCCACAACTTCTGCAGTAGATGGCAAACTCTGGCAGTTCCTGTCCACATCTTGGGCAGTGTTTCTTGGGCTGAACTGGGGGTAGTTTGGCTTTGATTGCTCTTCCTTTAAAGGCAACCTGCACTAGAGCTACTGCTGCGATGATTCCCACGGCTAGCCCGACAAACAGGAACAATAGCCTAGTTTGCTCAAGTTCTCGTCTCACATGTTCTTCTTCCGTTTTGAACACATTCTCGACCATCTTCGGGATCTTTGCAAATGATTCCAAGGCGCTCTGATAGTTCAGGACATCGTACTCTGTCAGACCTTTGTCCAGTTCCGCTCGAGCAGCCTTAACCATCGATGTGGCTTCGCTGCTCTTGAAGGAAACGTCTGAGATCTTGGAGAAGATGTTCATCACTGTTCTCAGTGCTTGATCTGCGTGACCTCTCGCAAGTGCGTCCTTGTCGAATTCACTAAATCCATATTCGTGAGTTGAGTAGGACATAGCCGATGGCACGTAGTCCTGCGTTGACCCGTATGAGAAGGGATGCATAAGCCCCACAGAGTGACCTACCTCATGAATGACTGTGTGCGTCAACCCATACCCCCATGAGTAAATGTTTCTCTCTGATTGAATTCCAATAACCATGTCTCCGTCACTCACAGCGCCAAAGGTACGAGGAAATCTATCCGGCTCAACAGCCGATTCATAGCCTCCACGAATGTCGTTCTTCCAACCAGTAACTATTGACCCAGCCTGTGAGATAACAAAGAGGAAAACGGGCAGGATGACGTCGTCCCTTCTCTCAATGTAAGTTGCTAGCTGCTGTTGCAGGTAAGAGTAGATAATACGTTCATCGAAGTATCTATACAGGACCTTCTCCTTGTCGTACACGTCACGTTGATGTTCAAAGATCTTGCTTGATTCGAACGCCCTCTTCATGCCATCATCATCTCTCAGGTAGCGGAAAATCACTTGGATTTCCCAAGAGGCAGACGGGATAAGCTCCTTGAAAGCAGACTTGACAATGTCAATGTTCAGTAACTCAATGTAGTTGTCTTTTGAAAGTCTGTCGATCTCGCTGAATAGAAAGATCTGAATGGAATATTTCTTTGATAGGGTTGGAAAGTAAACGTAGCTCGGAATGTATAGGTTCCTCACAGCCTCGACAATGTAGTCAGCCACATAGTTGGTTACCGTCTCTGTAGTTCGCCTGTATTCTTTGATAGTGCTGGGCCCGAATCCACGAACTCGCTTCAAGCCAAATTCCTGAATTGGGATGTGCTCTGTGCCTGAGTAGTCGCGCGGTACTGACCCTGCTGAAAGGTCTACATAGTAGAATCGGTGGTGTCCTCCCCACCCTATCATCCAGTTGATGACCGGAAATGCCCACTGCGTCTTTACATACTTCGCCTTGTATGAGATCGGATCCTTACTGTCATATCGGATTTCGTAGTAGTGATACGACTTGAAAATCGCAGACATGTCAGCCAGAAGAATAGCGTACCCCGCCTTTGGTATGCCGCCAATATCGGCGACGCGGTCGGACAGCCACTTCTCAGTAGCTGAGGCGTCGATGATGTCATAGGTTGCTTTGTCTTCGTCTGTGAAGAGCTGAGCCAAGTACTTAGGCACGGTTTGGGGTTTCTTGTTAGTCGTGAGAAAGTTCTTCAAGGCTTCTACGAAAACGTGACTCGCTCGGACGATCTTGTAGTCGAGTTTGAACTCTACGCCGTACGATATGCCGGTCACGTACGTTGGTTGCGCTGGAACTTGGACCTCGGGTTGAATAGTCTTCTCGAGATTCCACAGAACTTGGTCGCTGTCGACCTCAGGCAGATTGATCAGGACGATGTTGATAGTCATTTCATGCCTGATTAATGGAGATATTCCTGAGTAAGGCTTGATCATGTCTGCGACAACAGTAGCGGGTGTCGTCACAATGAGAAGTATCGTAGCAGTAAGAACGAACAATACGGGCTTTTTCATATCTCACCACTGGACTGACGTTTCACGAGGGCCATATTTATCATTGCCTCAGACGGAGCGATGATAAATATGGGAACCATGTTGTCTTGAGGTGAGTCGACAGGCAATCGAGCAATAGGCTAATAAAACAAAAGCTAGCAAAACGTACGGTTGTGGTCTGATTGTCTTCGGACAGTAGGAAATGGATGATCCTAGTAGTGTTTCTTATCGTGGTCGTTCTAGGGGTCTTGGCAGCGGTTACCTTCCTTGTTCCTCCTAGGAGAGAGTATGTAGTTCTTCGTGAGATCCCGGTCACGACTTACTACCTGAAGACTGAAACCACTACGGCAACGCTTCGCAGGACTGTGGTTTCATCGTCAGCTTTCCTCTCCACTGTTACAAAGGCATCCCTCATCGCTACAATTACTGTGACCAGATATGATCCGCGTACAGTAAACTGGACTGCAACGACGACGGATACCGTCGTAACAGTGATAGGCAACACTACATATACCATGCTCACCCGAACCCTTGTCCATACTTACGTCTTCACAACATCCGTTCCGGTAACCTACGTGTATGGCATACCCACGGTCATAACCGAGACAACTACTCGTTGGATCGGTTTCAATCAGACCACCGTCTTTACGACAACGATCACATCCATGGTGACAAGCGCTTCAACTTACACTCGGACCGTTTGGACTACTATTACGGCTCCTCCGGGAGCCGCAATCATTTCGCCGACTGCTCCGAATCAAGCCAAAGGTTTTGCAGAGTTGATTCTCTGTTCCGCGCTCGCAGCTGGAGTGCTTGTGTTCAGAAGGCGATCTCTGCTCCTTCACAACGCTAGAAAAGGATCTGAGCAGACCTGACAAATATGATCTCGTGACACGTCCGAGAACTGAATTTGGCCTGAGCTCGATGAAGGAGAGGAACGCCTCCGGAGAACTTGAACTCCAGAAAATCGAGCAAGAAGTTTCGCTATGCAGGAAATGCCCTCTTTGGCAGACTAGAAGCAAAACGGTTCCAGGAGAAGGTCCGACCCATACGCATATCATGTTCATAGGTGAAGGGCCCGGAGAGAAGGAGGACGTTGTAGGTAAGCCGTTCGTTGGAAGAGCCGGAAAGCTTCTCGACGAACTCCTAGCTTCTATCAAGCTAAACAGGGGATCCGTGTACATAACGAACATTGTGAAATGTCGTCCTACGACGAGGAATCTGACTGGAGCAGCCGCCCTTGAAGAGGTAAGGGATCGAAAGCCAACCAGTGAAGAGATTGCCGCGTGTACCCCATACTTGGAGAGGCAGATAAGCCTGCTCCGGCCCAGAATCATCTGCACGCTAGGGGACACGGCAACCCGATTCATCCTTGAGAAGTATGGGCTCAAACCAGGCAGCATTTCAAAGGTGCACGGAAGGATCTATCCGGCTGATTGTTTGAAGATCGTCCCGATGTATCATCCGGCGGCAGCACTCTACACGGCTAGGTTGAGGTTGACATTGGAGAAGGACTTCAGGAAGCTTGCCGGGTTGCTTGAGCAGACGACGCTAGTCTGAGCGGTTGATGGTTAGTTGCATTATTGCAACTCTATTTTTTCAGCGGCTTTGCGGGTGTAAGACCAAGCTTCCCGGCTCATGTTCAACCTAGAATATTGGCGGACTCTCACATTTATTTTGCGCCATTTGCTGATTTATGCATATCATCTTTCGATGGACGGACAAGATATTGATAAAATCAATAGACCATGTGGTCCTGAACGTCAATGACATTGCTCGGGCCGTAGGATTCTATAAGAAACTTGGATTCGAAATTGCGGATGAGTTTGCTTGGAAAAGTGGCAAGATCCATTGCCCCGCAATTAAAGTGGGAGAAAGGCAGAAGATAAACATTCACGCATCAAATACGCCTGCTGAACCAAAAGCAGCTGAGACGATTGTCGGTAGCGCCGACCTATGCTTCGTTTGGGACGGTGGGGTAGAGGACTTGATGGAGTATCTCAAGAGACGTGAGGTAACTCCTGAACTTGGGCCTGTGCCTCGCCGAGGCGCCTTAGGACAGGGGATTAGCGTGTACGTTCGCGATCTTGATGGCAATCTTCTAGAATTCCTTACCTACTGTTTAGGATAGACATGCACGACGCGCTCAAACTTACTGACGACATCAACTCGAAAAACCGGCTTCTTCCTACTGGACGAAGACACATTTATGAACTACGGAAATCTTGTCGATTTGGGAATGTTCTCCATTATGATCGCTTCTTTGTCTTCCGCTGATGTCGAGTGCTAACATTTTCTGCGCCTCGGCACTGGCTGTGTCACGCGGAGTAAGGAGTAAAGGCCCGGGACGTTGGCTAAGGACCATCACCGCAATTCTGAGAGAAGAAGTCGTATGGTTGTCCTAGCTTTGCATGAGGTCGTCAAGTTTTCGACGAAAGACTTCGAATGTGGCGGAGTCGTAGAGGCAGAAGACGACTCTTTCTATTCCCGTTTTTCCCTGAAGATAGGAGATCGTGGTGGATAGCATTACGCTGGCGCATCTATCGACAGGGAACCCGAATATTCCAGTGCTTATCGCGGGAAACGCGATCGACCTCAGCTTGTGTCTGTCAGCCAACCTTAGGCTGTTCAAGGTCGCCGAAGCGAGCTTCCTATCTTCATCTCCTTCGCCAAACCCCGGGCCAACAGCGTGAATCACATATTTCGCCTTGAGGTTTCCGCCAGTAGTTATCACGGCTTCGCCAACCCCTATCCTCCCGATCTTGTTGCATTCTTCTTGGATGGCCGGCCCTCCTTTCCTACATATCGCCCCCGCGACACCACCCCCCAATACAAGATCGGTGTTTGCTGCGTTCACGACTGCATCGCAGTCCATATCGGTTATGTCTCCTTGTTCAAGTTCGAGAATTGTCTTCCTCACTTTCACCATTCGAAGACACCTATCAATGATTGGCTTATTGACTGGTGTAAGAGTTTCCATATCTGCAAGGCTCGATTGGTGACGTCAATCTCCGCATTCTTCTACAGTATCTCACATCGATTCAAAAGTCTTAGTCCCAAGATTCTAGTGTAGAAGTCAATTGACATTTCCATATTGCTTACTCCAATACTCGTGTGAGTGAATATCCTAATCCTTCGCCTACATGACTTCTATCGGCACCTGCACATGAAAGCGATGGTTCCTCGCAAGATTAGCCAAGCGTGTAGGTTCCTATTCTAATCTCTGCAAAGAATTCTCTTTTTGCTTTGCATATGGGGCAGATGTAGGGAGGCTGTTCTCGAAAGACAACGTAGCCGCATTGCTTGCAGTACCACAGTTTCATTTCACTCTTCAAAGGTCTCTCTATCACTTTGGTGGCCGCAATGGACTGCGGCGAAGAAGGCTCCACCGACACTCCATATGCTCTCGTCTGCTTCTCCGTTGGCCTTCTCTCCGGAATCGAGACGGCTGGTATCTTGCCTTCAAACACGTCTTTTCTCACGTATAGGCCGCAGTAGCAAGTTCCAAATTCTTCCACGTCTGGATCTCGGTAGTCGCAAGGGCAAATGATGTCTTTGTCAAAATCGAAGTTTCCAGAGGCCAGTCGACATGGGCAGGAAGGGTAACCGTATCTCTCTTCGTTCTTCTTGAGACCTTCAAGTAAGTCCTTCAGGAAGCTTTCGTCCGGATTTAGATAGTATCCGCGGCTTCTAGCGTCTGATTCGACCCTTCTTCGCACAGACTCTAAAGCTATCGAAGTCCAAGCGCCTCCTTTATCTCATTCACCTTGAACCCCATGACCAATCGTTTACCGTCGATTAGCACTGCAGGATAGGCATGGCAACTCCACTTTCGAAGGTCGCTTTCAATCTTCTTTCTGTCTTCCGGACTTGCTAGGTCAACATCCACATACTCATGATGAACCTTGCTATCTTTCAAGAACTGTTTGGTGCGCTTACACCAAGCACATGTGCTCAAGGCGTAAACGAACACTTTGTGATCCTTATTTTCACCCGGTACTTCCACGACGTTCACAGATCTCGCCTCTAAGGAGAGGATTGCAGTTGATTATTTCCGTCTTATAGGTTTGCAACTGAATTTTTCTTTTGGAACGATGCTGGGTGTGAGTGATCTTCCGCAGCTCCGCGCCTAACCTAAGCCTAGATCAAATATCTCACGGCGAGGCTTTGGTAGTAAGATCTCGAATCGACGGTGTTATCACAGCACGGTCTTGATTAGTGCATGCCTTAAAGAACAGACAAGTTTCGTATCTTCGTTCAATAAGCTCAGGCACTGCCCGGTTTTTCCATCCTACGTTTCTGGTCAACTCTGAAGCCGCCGCACGCCGTGCAGACGAGGCTATTAGGAGGATGAGCCAAAGGCGTCTCATACAACTTGCAGCTTGCGCAACCTTCCTGTCTACCTCGGTGGATCTCCCATATCATCCAGAGAGCCCAGGCAACAAATCCTCCTGCCAACAGCATGACAATGACCGTAGCGACATTCATTGCAGTGACTTCTCGTTTCCCTTCAGTCAAATTGAACCTCGACGCTATCTTATCCCAATTTCATCGGCTATCCAGCCGACATCAAGCTCCTCGAGCTTCTCACGGGTAGGGGCACCTGTCTCCTCGTTCCACCCCATCATCTTGTAGTAGATGCGCTTAGCCCCAAGAAGTTGTTCAGGGTCAACGGCGGTTTTGGAGAGTGCGCCGACATTGTGGGTGTGGAAGAATCGGTCTGGCAACCAGTCATCTTTGGCGATGAATCCTTCTCGGAAGTTGAAGGCTCTGGTCATGCTCAGTGCTCTCTCGCCGACTTTCCACAATTCGAAAGCCGTAGTATTCCAACCCGTCACCGCCTTCACCAATTCAACTTTCTGCTCATAGGTCCAAGGAGGAAAAATGCATAGAACCAAGCAGTTGGCAAGATGCCTCCAAGTTGAGACATACCTAAACAGCCGGATCTTAGCCGGACCGAAGTCCTCGACTGCCACTTGTTCCAACACACCTAAACTTTTCACATCTCTCCACATGTTTTCATCAAATCCCGTGTCATGCATGTTGTGCACATGGTCTGCTCCGGTCGGCGACGTTGCGTAGCCCAGTCCTAGAGCTCGTTTCAGACGGGGCTCGTGCATCGGAACTTCAAGGCCTTTCACATGTAAAGCCAACTTCTGAGCCTCTGGCCCAAGTTTCTCGGCTACTCGCTTCACTCCTTCAGCTAACAAATGTCCAATCCCTTCTCGTCTTGCAATCAATTGTATCGCCTGCAACATCGCATCTGCATTTCCAAACTTGAGCTCTATTCCCCCAGTATCCTTCTCTGTGAGGATTCCTCTCTCGAAGCATTCCATTGCGAACGCGATCGTTGCACCGATGGAGATAGTGTCGAGTCCGTACCGTTGACAAAGTTCATGGCCTTTGCATATGGCTGCAAGATCGTCGATTCCGCAATCTGATCCCAACGCGGCGAGCGTCTCATACTCAGGCCCGCCGAATGTCGGGTCGACACTATGCTTTCCTTCTATCTTGGCAACCTTCTTGCACCTGACGGTGCAGGCGAAGCAGGTTTCCATCCCGACGCTCACAGTGTTCTTGATTGTCTTGGCGGAGATCGCGTCAGGGTTGGGAAAGTTACCGTCGCGAAAGTTATGATAGGGCAAGTTTCCTGAGGCGGCGAACGCATCCATAACCGCGCCTGTGCCATAGTCATGGATGCCGGGGATGAGCTTGGGCATATTTTCGTTGAACCAGATTGTCAGTTCTCGGATTTTTTCCGGGTCAGCAACTTTCACTCTTTCACGCCCTCTCGCAGCAATCGCCTTGAGGTTCTTGGAACCCATCACCGCGCCCATTCCTGTCCGACCCGCGGAGTGCCTCAGGTCATTGATGACGCAGGCGTATCGAACCAATCGTTCTCCAGCGGGGCCAATCTGCGCTGTCCTGATTGTCTGGTCTTGGAGTTCGCGTCGGATCACTTCCTGCGATTCACCGATCTCCTTACCCCAGAGATGCTTCGCACTCTTGATCTCGGCTTGACCGTCGTGCACCCAGAGGTAGACAGGGCTCTTCGCCTTTCCTTCCACAACTATTGCATCAAAGCCTGCGTGCTTCAGCTCCGCCCCCCAGAAGCCACCCACCTCAGCGTCACCGTAAGCTCCTGTTAGTGGAGACTTCGCGCCTACACTGTTACGCCCACTTCCGGAGAAGGGAGCGCCTGTCAAAACACCTGTTGCGAAGATCAGTTTATTTTCAGGACCTAGAGGATCAACTTTGGGCTTTGTTTCCTTGAGCAGATAGTACGCGATTAACGCCCTTCCTCCAAAATATCTCCGGTAAAAATTCTCATCCGGAGTCTCGACCTGAACTTTCTCATCCGAGAGATTCACTCGTGAGACTCTTCCCATGTAACCGAAGGTCATCCCGATCACACCAAGAGCGAATCCCTTTGATACCTTAGGGCGGGTTATTTGCCTATCTGTTCGACGGATAGATGCCTGTACTCAGAAGACGGGATGTCTAATCACCGGAGTTCAGTGCTTCGGGGCGACAAGGAAAACTATAATGCGCACGAAGAGCTAAACCGAAACGGTATAAATGACAGTCCGGTCAGAGAAGTTAAGGAAACCCTTCGAGGAGAAGCTTCCTTTTAGGAGACCTCTTGAGCCAACGCCCATACCCCCTCCAATCGAACCACAAAGGATCATTCACTACGCTCCGGACGAGACTCAGAGACTACTGAGGGAGATTCTTGCGAGGCTCGACGCGATAGAGAAACGTCTCGGTAGCATAGAGAAAATCCTAGCAACCAAATAGACAGGCTGATCCCCAGAAGGATCACGAATTGACACCGAAGGTCATAGACAACCCAGCACTTAGGAACAAGACCTACGTGTTCAAGGATAGGATGCACGCCGGTACGCTTCTTGCAGACGAACTTCAACGACATACGGAACGGAGCGATATTCTTCTGGCTCTGCCTGCGGGAGGTGTTCCAGTGGGCTACGCAGTTGCAAAGCGTTTGGAGATTCCTCTAGATGTGATAATCGTGAGAAAAATACAGATACCTTGGAATACTGAGGCGGGATTCGGCGCTGTAGCTTGGGATGGCTCCGTGGTTTTAAATCAATTCCTTGTAAGCGAGTTGGGCCTTACATCAAATCAAATCGAGGAATGTGTCTCCCGTACCAGGCAAATCGTTTCGGAAAGAGTTCAGAAGTTTAGAGGCGATAGACCTCTTCCTGATCTGCGCGGCCGAGTGATCGTCATCGTTGACGACGGATTAGCTTCAGGCTATACGATGGCGGTGGCAGTTGACTCGGTCATGAAGCAAGGACCGCAAAGGGTTATCGTAGCTGTTCCTACGGGTTCAAGAGAGGCTGTCCAACTCATTTCGTCTAAGGCGGATCTACTCATCTGCCTAAACATCAGAGCAGGACCTATATTCGCCGTCGCTGACGCATATGAAGAGTGGTACGATCTGACTGATGAGGAAGTGATCAGCTATCTTCAGGGATAGATTCAAAGGCTTCGCAAAACGACTACGAAGTCTATGTGAGATATGATGAGAAGGTTTCCGCTGGGCAAGGTCCCACCCAAAGCCCTCATGGAGATTGTTTTCAAATATCTTGGCGCTGATAGGTCAGATGTTGTAATGGGTCCGTCTCATGGCGAGGATGCAGCGATCATCAGGGTTGGAAGAGAGCTGCTTGCATTCTCATGCGATCCAATCAGCGGCGCACTCAGTAGGATTGGGTTCCTCTCCGTTCGCGTAACCACAAATGACGTAGCCACGAGAGGAGTGAGGCCCACTTGGTTTCTTTCGTGCATAATGCTGCCCGAAGGCTCCGGGGAAGGGGTTCTACGCACAATTTGTAGACAAATGGGAGAAGCCGCCGAGAAAATTGGCGTAGCGATAGTTGGTGGGCACTCTGAGATCACCCCGGGCCTTGATCATCCTTTGGTGATAGGATTTGCTGCGGGACGCGTAGGAAGGCGCGGATACGTCACCTGCAGCGGTGCCAAACCTGGAGGAAAGATAATCTTGACGAAGGGTGCTGGTATCGAGGGGACAGCGATTTTGGCTTCCGATCGGGCTGAACCGCTGACAAGGGCGTTTGGGAAAAGCTTCGTCAAGGAAGCAAGCAAATTCTTTGAGATGACAAGCGTCGTCGAAGACGCAATGACAGCCTTCAATCACGGATCGATTCAGGCGATGCACGATCCAACAGAGGGGGGCGTTGCCGGAGGCCTGAATGAGCTCGCCAACGCCTCAAGGACTGGTTTTCGTGTCTACGAGGATTCAATCGAAATAGCTTCTGAAACCGAGAAGATTTGCAGGTTTTTTGGAGTCGACCCGTTGAAGCTCGTAGGTTCCGGATCTCTTCTAGTGGTTGCAGAGGAGAGGAGCGCTGAGGCGATCGTATCTCAGCTCAAGCGACGCAGGATAAAGGCTGCCATCATAGGAGATGTGCTCTCGAATCGGGCGAGGCGGATCCTCGTTAAGAGAGACGGTGGAGAGGAGAAGCTTCCATTGCCCCACGCGGATGATCTCTGGATCGCACTTCGCCGAAGGTTTTCAGGCTCTAGAAGCCAGGATTGAAGGCAACCTCTTCCTAAGTAGCAACACGGTTGCTGGGGCTATCGCAACTCCAGCAACTACCTGAAAGATATTGAAAGGGAGCTCTTCGAGCGCTGCTCCGAGGCCGAACAAGAAAACTTCGACTGCAAAATAGCCAAATATCATCTCTGCCCCGCCGAGGACACATGCAATCCAATCTGACCTGAGGGTCTTTCTGCTCATCTTCCCGACAAGCCATCCTTCAACTCCTTTTATGACAAGCGTGTAAGGCGCGAATAGAGGATAGCCGATAATGTCTGCGATGGCGGAGCCAACTCCTCCAGCCAACCCTCCTACAACTGGTCCGAACAGCAGTGCCGCGATGAAGATCATGGCTTCCCCTATGTTGAAGTAGCCAGTCGTTGCCGGAATAGGTATCCGAATCACCATAGTTGTAGCCGCAACCAACGCAGCAAATGCGGCAGTCGATGTAAGGTGAAGAACCCCCGCTCGCTTGCTAGGCTTCATATCACCACTGCCCTCGTACAGATCCGCAAGGCTGCGAGTATTTGCCTTTTTCCCCATATATGGGCGAACCAATCCCTCGATACGAAAGGTGCGATCTACATTGACTCATTGGTTCCTCTTAGGTCGGCTACGATAATTCTTTGAGTATGTTTGGCTCTTTCTCTCCTACCGAGGTTGATCTCCACGAGAATTGGAGCGCATCTCTCAATAGCTGGATCGATAGATCGGGCAGTCGACAGGGCGATTGAGAGGGGATGCGAAACTTTTCAAATCTTTACTCGCAACCCGAGAGGTTGGAAATTCAAACCTTTGGACGAAGTGGAAGCCAAGAACTTCGTCACAAAACTTGAAGCTTCGAAGATAGACCCGGCCTTCAGTCATATGCCCTACCTTCCGAATCTAGCTTCATATGACAAGGAGATCCACAGAAAGTCCGTTGACGCACTCATCGCGGAGCTTGAGCGTGCCGGGAAGTTGGGCATACGTTTCGTGGTGACTCACCTTGGAAGCCATATGGGCGCAGGGATGGAGGTTGGCTTCAAACAGATAGCAGACGCCTGCAACAAAGCTCTCTCAGCCGTGCAGAACGACGTACTGTTACTCTTGGAGAATACGGCAGGCACCAAGAACAGTATGGGAGGAACGTTTGAAGATATACGACGGATTGTTGACGGAGTAGATCAGCGAAGCCGTGTAGGGGTCTGCTTTGATACATGTCATGGTTTCGCCGCAGGATACGATGTACGAACGCCTGAGCGACTGGAGGCGACTCTCAGACAGCTTGATGCGACGATCGGGTTGGATCGATTGAAGGTTGTTCACTTGAACGATTCGAAGGGAAAGCTCGGAAGCCGCGTGGATCGACATGAGCACATAGGTCTAGGACAGATTGGAAACAGGGGATTCAGGGTCATCCTTCACAACGAACTGATCAGGGAGCTGCCGCTCATACTTGAGACTCCAATTGACAGCCGTCACAATGACGAATGGAATCTTAGTAAAGTTCGTCGATTATCCAAATAGTGGAAAGCCGCTCAGATCTTGACCTGTAACGAAGGCTTCTTCACTGGTTCTGGCAAGTTTTCATCCTGATAGAAGTAGAAGACATCAGGCGCGATCGACGCTGAAGCGGTTTCACCTCTATTGCTCATGGCAAGCACGTTCAATCCGCCGCCAAAAGGATCATTCAGCTGGAGGACCTTCCTGATGCCATCGACACAGGCATCTTGGACATGTATTCCCTGTCGCATCAGGTCAACGACATGCTTTGCGAGGCATATCCTGATAGCTAGTTCGCCACGACCTGTGCAGGCTGCCGCGCCAGCCGTATTGTCCGCATAGTTTCCGGCGCCTATGATCGGGGAGTCTCCTGTTCGGCCCGGAAGCTTCAATGCCAGGCCGCTGGTTGATACGCCAACGGCAAGATTCCCCCTCGCGTCCCTTGCTATGAGATTCAGTGTTCCTGCAGAATCCTTTTTCGACTCAACGTATCTCCTGTACCATTGCATAAGTTCGCTGTGGATCTTGCGGTAAGCCTCTGTATATAGCGCAGCCCTGCCGTCTGCAAGTTCTTCGTATCGCTTCTTCGCTTCCAACGTCAACAGGTCTGTCTCCTGAAAGCCTTGCAGCTTGGCAAACCTATCCGCACCTTCACCGACAAGTAGGAGATGGGGTGTTTCCTCCATAACCCTGCGAGCGATGCTTATGGGATTCTTGAAGCGCCGTACGCATGCAACAGCACCTGCGCGTAGGCTTGCACCATCCATGATCGAGGCGTCCAGCTCAACCTCTCCGAGAAGGTTTGGCAGACCCCCATACCCCACGGATTGATCGCTAGGATCGTCTTCAACTACCTTAACCCCTTCCTCCACAGCATCTAGAGCGCTGCCGCCACCTCTTAGGGCCCGCATGGCCTCCTTGACCGCTTTCTCACCGTTTCTTGAAGCGATCACGACAATCATCTCAAATTCCCAGCACTGAGAATAGGGAACCTGATGTGAGAAGATAAGTCTACGTGAGCCTCCTCAAGCATCACGATGTGAAGAATTTACCGGAACTCATAGTGAGAGCTTCTGAAAGTTTGACCTAACCTTCCCTGACGGCAGACCAAGAAGTGAGAAATACTCAGACCTGATAGAAGCACGTAACATCTATCTGATAGTTCATAGCCACAGAGCAAGGGGTTGTCCGAGTCGACAGAGAAGTCATCCATATCAATCTGGCGGGAGTTGAGGAAAAGCGTCTACAAGACGTTGAACCCTCGAGTCCTTGCGTTTTATACCGCCGCCGTCATCATGGTCAGTACACTCTCTATCCTTATCCCCTACACAACTCAAGTCTACTTATCAATAGCAGCCGGAGTCACCGTGGCGCTTCTTCTCATTCTATCGACGGCCTTGTCTCACGGCGTCGTATGGCTGGACATATTATTCATCGGCGGTGTAGCGGCTCTTCTGATAGCTCTCTTCAAGAGGGGCCTTCTTCCACCGTCAGTGCTTCAAGGTCTCGGACATTACGCTTTAGCTGTGTCGATAACTCTCACCGGGCTATATGTTCTATTGAGAATCCGGCAGGGCACTCGTTCTAGATCACATGCTGCATCCATGAAGAGCCTTGGGGACTTTTTCTCAGTATCTTGGGCAACTCTCTCGTCGGAGCTGTGTTCTTGTTTGCACCCCATACCAATCTTAGAGGCACTAGCGGCCATGGCTTTTCTGCCGAATCGAGTGAGGCTAGGCTTCGTAATAATGATGATCACATTGATCCACCAGAGTCATCTGACATATCGATCCTATAAGTCAAGGAGGTAAAACGCCTCGCAGTCAGACATGATTGGGATTCATGTCAATAGAAAAAACGTGGATCTCGGAGCCATAGCTCTAGAGGACATTCGGCCTCGTGTCCTTCTTGCTCTCTATAGTTCTACCTGAGAAGTTAAGAACAAATTGTCGTTCAAATTCTTCCCAAATCATTCTTGTCGCTCGAAATCCCGTGCAATGACATGGGGAGATCATCTTTGGCTCGTAAGATTTCAGAGCGTCCACAATGGGCTCGATCTCGTCTCCCGGTCTTGAAACAAGATGAAATCCACCGACGATTGCATGTACCGATAGAGACGGCGCGATATTTTCGACGCTCATCAGAGTATTTATGATTCCTGAGTGAGCGCAACCTGTGAGAACCCAGGCGCCTTGGCCGCGGATATTGACGACGAGAGCCTGATCATCAAGTAAGTAGTCACGTTGCGGCTCACGACCGACAACTATGAATCGTTTTTCGCGAATCCTTTCGAATCTCGTCAGCCTTGGTATTTCACCTGTGGTTATAACGCCCGGAATGATCTGACACGGTTCTTTCGTAAGTATAAGTTTCGCACCCGCCTGTTCGATATCCTTCTCTCTTTCTCCTTTGAGCACTTGGTAGAATCGTTTCTTTCCATCTCTTGTGACAACGAATCTCTTCTTAAAGGTGTGTGGATGAGCGATTACCCGCACTCTTCGTCGAGATCTTCTTGCAAGTTCCACTGTTGCAGCTGTGTGATCTCTGTGACCATGGCTTATGATGATTGCTTCAAGAGTCGAAAGGTTGATTCTCAACCGATCTATGTTGAAGAGCAGTGCGTCTTTCACTGCACCTGTGTCGAAGAGGAATGTATGCTTCATGTCGTCTACGCCTGTGATCTCAAGTAGAAACGATAGGCCCCATTGGCCTAGGAGACCTCCATGAAATGTCAGGTTATCAGCTAGGGTCGTTATTTTCAGCCCTTTAACAGACTCCAAAGGCGAGCCCGCATCCGATATTCTAAGGCATTTACTCACGGAAAGTTCTGTGTTCCTGCGATGGACATTTCTCGCACACGAACTGAAGGTGAATAGAAGTTCCCAGCGTTTCGCGTGTCGTCTGCTATTAAATCAATAGTGTTGCTGATCATATCGAAGAAGCTTCCGGAAACTATCACGCCTTTGACTGGATTCGATAGCTCACCATCCCTGACAAGGAATCCGTTTGTAACAGTTGCATTCAACATTCCGCTCATTGGGTTCGACAACCATTCACCGATTGATGTAATGACGTAGATGCCGTTTTTGGTGTCTTCGATCAGTTCGTCTCGCTTTGCGTCCCCAGGCTTCAGCACGAAGTTCGTGGGGGCCGGTGTAGGCGTTCTGGTGTAAGGATTTGCTACACCGATTATGCTCGTTCCCCACCGTGTAGCGTTCCCCGTTGAGGCAACTTTGTCCTTCGCCGCCGTGTACGTGTCATAAAGGTAAGATCTCAGGACTCCTTCTTCGATGACTGGGGTTTGTTGCTGAGGCATGCCTTCATCATCGAAGCCCCAGGTCATGAATCCGCCTTTCATCGTTCCGTCGTCCGTCACATTGAAAGTGTCCTGAGCTATATGCTGTCCAATCTTCCCTATCCATGGGGATCGCCCCTTCTGAACGGCTTCGGCGTTGATCGTGCGCGTGAACATGACATTGAGTATTTGAGCGAAAAGATCGTTTACAAAGATTACCGATGCCTTAGCGCTAGGGATCAGTGAGGCGTTGAGCATCTTTATAGCCCTCTGCGAGGCTTCTTCAGCAAGCTTGTCGAAATCTATTGCTCTCCAACTGCGAGCCTCGTAGCTCTCATCGCTGATGCCCTTCTTCCCTGCGTCCTCGGCTTTCACCTTCATCGAGAATGAGGCGTAGGTCCCCTTCTTTGAGAGTTTAGATCCATGACTATTCACGATAGCACACGTCACTTTTCCAGTCGCGAAACTTCCTCTAACCGGAGTTAGCCGACTGTCGCGGCTCCGAACAAAATCAATAATCTCCACAGCTTTTCTGACCAAGGTGTCTGTTTCAATTTCGGCGGTTCTCTTGTCAAATATGCCATCAACCTTGGCTTTGCCTGCCCTTCTTGGAAGAGAACACCAATCTGGATCTACCTGTGAGGCCTTGGCTATAGCCACAGCCATTCTGGCAACATTCGCTAGATCTCTCGATTCTACAGATGAGGATGATGAGAATCCACTTCTCTTGCCTACGACAGCTCTCACACCAATGCCTGTGAGTTGCGACGTTTTCCCAGATTCTATCTTCTCATGAAAGGTTAACCGGTTTTGAACTGTCTGGGATAGGTATGCTTCAGCCTCGCTGGCATCAAACTTCTCTGCAAGTTTGACAGCTCTCTCGCCTAGCGACAACAGTTGAGGCATTTATGCACGGCCTCCCAAGGTGATCTTTCTTATTCGGACATGAGGTCCCCCATCACCTACTCTTACCATCTGTGCCCCCTTCCCGCATCCGCCGAAGACACTAGTAGAGATCTTGAGGTCCTTGCCCACGGCGTCTATAGTCTGCAAAGTTTCAAGAACCATCCCACTTACCGTAGTTCCCCTAACCATCTCCTTGATCTCTCCTTTTTCTATCAGAAAGGAGGGGCCCACCGCAAAGGTGAATGTTCCCCCTCCTACGTCAACTTGCCCGCCTATCGCCCCCCTCCCCTTTATGTAGTATCCTCTCTCAATTCCCTCCGCCAACTCTTCGAGGGAATATTCCCGTGGCTTCATGTAGTAGTTCGTCTGCCTCACTATGGGGCTGTTCTCGAAGTTCATTGCTCTCGCGTTACCTGTCGGCTCCATATGCATCTCCATCGCGGTCTGTCGGGAGTGTAAATATCCTCTCAGCACTCCTTCGTCGACGATAGTTGTCTGAGTCTTCGAGACTCCCTCATCATCGTAAGGAACAAAGTACCCGCCCTCGATCCTACCTTGATCGTAGATCGTGACATCCGGGCCCGCAAGTGTAGTTCCTAGTTTTCCTTGGAGGACGGACTCTTTGGTTGTTACGAGGTCTCCTTCAGATGCGTGGCCGAAAGCTTCATGCAAGATTAAACCGACAAGGTCCGGGTCGACAACAACTTCAAACGTTCCCGCGACCGGCATCTGGGCATCTACCACCTTGGCGGCCAGCTCTGATATTTCCGCACAGAACTTTGTCCAATCCTTGTCTTGTATGAACTCAAATCCTGCACAGCGTGACTCCCCGTCTGAAACGCGTTCTATCTTCCCTCCTGAGACGGCGACTGATAGCTGCTGCAATCCCGCCATTGATGAGTTGACTTCTATGCGGCTTCCTTCGCTGTTTACGAAAAGTCTCTTGTCGGTAAAGGTGCCTAGGCGTGTCGTTGCGTTTTTGATCGTATCGCTGATAATCGCGGCCTTGTTGGCTTGGATGCCGACCTGAATCTTTTCCTCAGGACGGATTTCATTTGGATCTATTTTGGCTTGAACGCCAACTTTGTCTTGGATTGTCCTTTGAGTGCCAACGTTGACTTCTAGACTTCTTTTTTGCGACGATCTCGCTATCTTAATCGCCTGTCGAATGGTCTTCTTTAGTCGCGAAAGTTCCATGTCACTGGAAGATGAATATCCCCAAGCCCCGCCGAGAAGGACTCGTACTCCAATACCCCTCAACCTGTCTGACTCGTAGGTTTTCAGTAGCCCGTTCTCAAAAGTTATGGCAGTTGTGACTACCTCTTGAAATCTTGCTTCGGAATAGGAGGCCCCTAGCCTTCTCGCTTCCTCAACCAATTTGGCTAGAACATCTTCCATTCATCGAACCGCCTGAAATCCATACCGACCTACCTGAGATGAGATTTGAAGCTTCCTAGGGATCGTCAGGGACATTACTTGGTTGACATCCTTCGCTCATGAAGAAATACCTCGAACTCCAGAATCTTGGACACACGAGACCCAAATATCAAGCATCGAACTTCGCGCACGTATTTGATAGGATAGTCTGTCGGGTGACATGTTGAAGAGTCAAGTCTTCTGCCTAGGGAAAATTTCGCCAAAGCGCGTTGTTCGTCGATCGTTTGCTATGCCCGATCGTTTGGCTTCTTCGCAGCTAATATGTGTTCAATTATCCAATTCTCATAAAAAAGATCAGCTTTCAACCTTTGTACCTTCCTCTCTAGTTGCTCGCGCGATATGATGCAATCTTCATGTGCTTGACGAATCAAGGCGTAGGTACCGGTCTTCTTGACCCCTCTATCTTCACAGATCTTCCTAGCTTTCTTTTCATCAATAACCAATAGGTCGCCGAGGTCCATGGCGAGTGTTATCGCCTCCCTTTCTCCTGGGCTCAGTATCTGTTTCAAAGCATCTGCTCTAGCTTTTTGATCCTGAGTTAGCTCACACTTGTGGATGAAGCTTGGTAATTCGGTATATCGCCTTAATTCCTCAAAAACTGCGCCTGGCACAATGACATCGCTGAATAAGCGAGCCAAGATCTGAAGACTTTGGACTTTTATGAGCGCGGAGAGAGGGGAGGTATTCAGGACGACCGTACTGCTTCCTCTCGCTCACGTTTGAGGTATTCCTTTAGCGCTCGCTCCTCTTCTTCAGCTTCCTGCAAAGTTTGAGGGCCGAAAGAAAGCATTAGTCCCCTACGCTTCACCTCCTCCATCATCTCATCGTAGGCTAGGGTAGAAAGCTCAGTGGCTTTACCGAAGGAAATTTCCCCTATTCGATAAAGCTCAAGCGCTCTTTCGACTTCCGACGCTACTGAAGCAGACGCTTCTAACCTCGCAAGATCCTCAGTTATTCTGGGCGCGGAAGTGCCCGGTAGTAAGGGGTAAGGCCACTTTACGGGCGACTCCATCGAGAGAATCTGGAATCTGCCGTTCGAGAAAGTGGATTCGGCCCCGACATAATCAAGACATTGATTGCTCGAGAGAGTGGGTTGATTCATCTTTCACTCACCTCTCTGACGACTTGGCTTTTCCCACCTTATCAAGTATCCAATTCGCAATGCTCTCAGCCTGCACCGGATTCAGAACTATCCCCACTCTTAGCTCTCTCACTAACTCAACTTCTTCCTTAACACCCTCTTCTTTCGGCCCGAGTTTGCCCTCTTCGGTGATCGGAAGAAGCTCTTCGCTTGGAGGTGGAGCATATTCATAGAAGAAGTGGCACATAAGGTCGCCACGGGGGGTCATACCTCCATATGCCCCGTTCACGGCGAGTATTTGGTATCCGTCAGGTTTTAAGTAACGAAACTTAGCTCGCTTGGGCCTTCTCTTCTCTTCCATGTCTTCTCTACCTCAACCATATGAGACATGCCAAGTCTTAAGGTTAATCACCTAGCTGATGAAGACGACCAGGAGAACCCCTCTCGCCCGAATCATATCGATATACACTTAGGGATTCCGAAATGTGAACTCCTAGTGCGATAGCAAAGCACAGTGAACACTCTCACCATATTTATTATCCCATCAAAACGTCCCTATAGCTCGAACTTCGCAATCAAAGATATATTTCACCCTGCCTCACAGTTGCGGAACACTCATGTTTGGAGGCCGATCTGCATGGGAAAGTGGTTCAGAAGCTGGCTGATTGGCATAGCCATGTTAGGCCTCGCGATCTTCGCTTATATGGCTCTCTCGCCTCGCGAAGAAGAGCCATCGCTGGAAGAGGAGATTGAAGAGGTCGACTCGTCTCTCATCAGAGAGCGAGGACGCCGCTGAGCAGTCAGCACTTGGTGACGGGCGCTACTCAGGAAGCGCCGTTATTACAAGCCATATGAAGGCAACTCCAGTGCAAAATAGCGCAAACTGAACTAGAGACTTGCCGAGACTTGCTTCTCTTCTAATCTCAGGGATCAGTTCAGAAGCAGACAGGTAAACGAAGCCCCCTGCCATAAATGCGAGCACATAGCCCAATTGATTTCCCGTTGAACCAAGAAAGAGGTATGCGTACACGGCGCCGAGAATTGAGGTGGTAGCTGTCAGGAAGTTGAACCCTAGCGCTCTCAATCTTGTCATTCCGCCGTGGATCAGAATTGCAAAGTCTCCGATCTCCTGAGGTATCTCATGAAATATCACAGCGAGCGTCGTTGCCAAACCGGCCGATATTCCGGCGAAGAAGCTTGAGGCAATGACAATACCATCCATGCTGTTATGAATCGCATCTCCAATCAAGTTGAGATAGACGTATCCCTTCACCCCGGTCCTCGTATCCTCAGAGCTTATTCGCACACCATCCGCGTCTGCATGTCCATGACCATGGAACCAATAGAGCAACCTTTCCACAAGGAAAAACACGATAAACCCAAACGCTTGAAGGATGAGGGCGAGATCGCTCTCTATTAGACGGATCGCCTCAGGCACCAAGTCAAAATAGACGGCACCAAGGATTCCTCCTGCGGCGAAACTTACGAAGACCAAAAGGAAATCATCGAGGAGCTTTTCTCTGAGCGTAAGCGTGAATACGCCGATCAAAGACAACGCGCTGACTAGAATAACTGCTGCAAAAGAGTAGGCGATGTTGAGTGCCATTGGAGCTCCACCCGTCGTAGTAGTTTGGGGCCTCATTTAAGAAGTCTTCATGACAGAATCAAATGGGTTAGCTGAGAGAAAACAACCAAGTTAACACATAGATCTGGATTGTGTGGAATTGACGCTGCAGATAGATGATGCCGGTGTCGGAGATCTCCTCTCCGGAGTCGTGATCGGAATCTACCGGCCGGAGACCGATCGCTTCGACTTCGATGTTATAGGCGTAGAGCACTTTCAGAAGGCAAGATTTAGACAGAAGACGTATCTCCGTGAGGTAGCCAGTGTAGTGCTCCGATTGGTCGAGAGATTCGGTCTACGCGAAGACGAGAAGATCGAGGTCTGCTCAGGCTTCATTCTGACTGAAGCCGTGAAACTGCTGAAGAGGAAATATGGTGACTCTAGGGTGACCGTCGTTAAGATCGTAGGCAGGGCCCAGCATGAAACGGAGGAGGCTTACTTGAATGAGTTGCGGAATCTCGGATACGAGCCTATTTCAGATAGAGATGCAAGGCGGGCGCGAAGCTTCTTTCACATGCTTCGATGGGTGAAACAGGATCCTTCAAGATTGAGATGCGCCAAGACGGGTTGGCCTCGTTTGCGGAGATACATCAGATCCTGAAGGCAGACCTACCGAAGTCTTTTCTTCATAATGCTTCTTTTTTCCGGATCCAGAACAGAATGAGGGATCCAGCTCCCGAAGAGTCACAGAACGTTTACTTGCCCAGATACTCGTACGTTGACTGCCTCCTCGATTGTTCGAGTTATGTGGCAGTATTTCCTCGCTAGTTCCATGCACTCCTTGGCCGCCTTTTCATTGGCCCCAGTCACTTCGACACGAATCTCGCATTCAACTTCGGCTATCCGATATCCTTCAGGGCCTTTTTCGATCTTTGCTTGGGCTCCGACTTTGAGCTGGGTGACTTCAAGCCGCAGCCTATTCTTGAAGTAAAGGAAAGTCGTCAGAAGGCATCCAGCGACTGAAGCAGCAAACAATTCATCAGGGCAGGGTGCACGACCGAGGCCTCCAAACTCGACAGGCATGTCGACGGCGAGTTGCTGACCTTTAATCGGGCTTGTAGCACCAGTCTTGCCATCCCACTCCAACTCAGCAGAGAAATTCATGGTTTTCAAACCGATCTACACCTTGGCTATGTTCAGCCAACTAGCATTATCCACTCCCCATCTTATGTTACGGCTAACGCTCGCACTTATGCTAGTCTTATTATAAATCAGGGCGCTCAGCTATTTTCATGGAGCATATGAGGAAGAGGGCTTTAGTCCCCATCGCCGCAACGTTCCTAGTCCTAATGCTTTCCACTGTTCCAACTGAGGCCAGCTCTTTTCATGTTGCCCGCGTCGTGGAAATAGACTATCCAAGGCGAGTAATGTGCAAGCAGGAGTTTCCTGTCGCCGTGACGTTTGAGTATGCCAGTAGAGTTCTAGTTGACGTAGGCATACTTGAGGAAGAGACTCTGCGTGTAGTTCAGAGTCACACATTGATAAGCGCTTTTTTCGGCCCAGGAAACGTCACATTTCTCTTCAACCTCACAGCCCCGTATGCTCCCACGGTTTGGCGTCTCATAGCCACAACCCGGGCGTGGTGGGTGGATTCTTGGTTCTCGGACCCTAACCTAGGCTGGAAGCCGTTTGCCATAGAAGTCGTATCTGCGGACATGTTCTGGCTGAACGTAACCTCAAGCCACGCATTTCAAGTCGACAATCGACGATACGAGCCAAAGAACGACCAAGAAATAGGGATCCTTCTAGGGCGTGGCCGACATACGGTATTGGCGGAGCCAGTGAGAACAGTTTTCGAAGGAGTCCGCCTTGTCTTTGATCGGTGGAGCGACGGCGTTCGATCGAATCCAAGAGTGATCAGCCTATTCCAAGATGTGAGGCTGACTGCGGTCTATCAAACTCAATATCTTCTGACGGTTGACTCTGAGCATGGGGAGCCCACTGGTGGCGGATGGTATGATCAGAATAGCAGTGCATGGTTCGCGGTTCTACCTGAAGTGAGAACCCGAATATTCGGGGTTCTGGAGGCCAAGTATGTTTTTGACAGGTGGGAGGGAGACTGGCTGGGCCATACGCCTGTTGCCGCAATTCAGATGAGCGGTCCGAAGAGAGTTTACGCCTTCTGGCGGAAGGAGCCACTGTTTCCTCTGTGGGCTTCAGTTCGATTGATCTCGTTTTCAATGGTACTTGCCTCACTTTTCTTCTTCATACGTGGAGCCAGAAGGAGGCGCCTTACAATAGGTCGGAAACTAAATTTCCGAGTATTCGGGAAGCGGCAGGCCGCGCTGGCTGTGACCGTTTGGCTCATGGTCGGCTCGACCATCATCATCCCCTCAGCTGCGAGTGAAAGCGCCGTCCCTATCAAAATAGGTGAGACCTACTGGAGACATTGGCGGAACATTGAAAGTGATACGTGCATAATTTGGCTCGGAGGAGGAATTCAGGGCACACCATTAATCATCAACCCTTACTCGCTTGAATCATACAACACGATGCAGTTCGTCCAAGACCTTGCGAGATACTATTCCGTTCTCACACTAGAGAGGGGATCAAGCACAATTCACCAGACAGCATTGAACAGAACGATAAGAGCTGAGTTCTATCCCAGTAGGTTGATTTATGATGCAAGGCTGTGGGCAACTGGGACAGGGTACCGTTACGTGTATCTGGTCGGATATTCCGTTGGCGGAATCGCGGCGGCTAGAGAGGCAACCATCGCCGACCCAGAGGGCTGGGCCAGTCCGAACGGTATTGTCTTGATAACAGTTCCTCTAGAGGAGTTTGTGCCATACGCAGGCCTTCTGAAAGCGAACCACCTAATCCTGTTCGGAACCGAGATGACCAAGTCATTCGTCGATTCCGGCATGAGCTACTACCAATCAACTCCCAATGAAGGCTCCAAAGACGACCATTGGCTACACAAGGAGTTTCACATTATCCGCGACGTAGCGCATGAGGTTTGGACGATCGCCAGAACTGGGCGATACGACTCTGAAGCGATAACGGTGACTGTAAGCTTCGTTGAGCGGTCGAAGAGTCTACAGCTCGAAAAACAGAAAAGGCTCCTGCAGGAAGCTTCGAAGAATCTGACTATTTCTCTTCCAGTAAACACGCGGGCGAGAGTAGTCTTGGCTGGAATTGACGTCCCAAGGGTAGTTCCTCTCGGGGAGATCTTCCGCGTTTTAGCAGCGTTTCGCTGGCAAATGCCTGCTAAAACTCGAGGATGGGTCATGCTCTATTCTTCTGAGACCGATACAATACTATCTGTCCGCGAGGTCCGAAATTTAGAAAGCGAATCGAAGCGGATCACTCTGATCACCAGGGCGCCGATGAAGGATGCGGAGATGGAACTCAACCTCATCTTTCTCTGCAGCGACGATAATAAGTGGGCCTTTCCGACGGGCAACTACTCACTAACACTACAGGTCCTAGCTTCAGATAAAGTCGATCTGATCATCAAAACAAATCTTCCAAAAGTTTCGGTGAGGGTTGATGGGGGCTCATATGTGACGAATGATGTGGGGGTAATGCAGGTGGAGGTACTTCGAGGTTATCACATTGTTGAGGTGCCTCCCGTTATCAATCTGATTAACGGAAAGCGAGCCATATTTGAAGGCTGGAGCGACGGAACATATTCGGGCGAGAGAACTATCAGAATATCGGAGAGTTACCAGATCGAAGCATTCTTCAGACTTCAGTATTACATATCGGCCTCTTCAGAGTTTGGATATGTAGCGGGAGAAGGCTGGTACGATCAAAATGCCACGGCCACGGTCACAATATCTCCTCCGATGATACAAGATCGAGTGGATGGCACCTTAGTCATCCATAAGTTCGATAGATGGTCTCTCGACGCCAAAGGTTGGAGCGTCGCCTTGGCTGTTATGGTCACGGAGCCGATGGAAGTCCGAGCCTGCTGGTTGAAGGTCACGTATGAGGAGGTGGATATCTCAGCGTACGCTTTGGAAGTTTTTGCCTCGTTTTCGCTTCTTGTAGTTTCGATGGCTTTTGCGAGGAAGAAGCGTGACTCGGCGAGGGATGCTACTTATGCAAGGCGTAGGAAACTTTGCTTATCGGTTCTTCAAGGGGACGCTACTCCTGGAACTTTTGGGAAGGGAACAGCCTCCCATACAGCTCCAAGTCCGCAGATCCATCTCGTCAATCTTTCAACTCCAATGCCAAAGCCTGCGGAGGGAGGTACACCTCGCCTTAACATTCTTAGGTACCACTGATAGCGTTTCGGATTCTCTCCGTTTTGTTTCATTCGATTGAGCACATTTCGGTAGGTATGCTCTCTTTCTGCTCCAGAAGCTGCCTCTCCATAACCTTCAGGATAGTAGAGGTCGAAGTCCAAGAGGGTGCCGGAGTTGTTTGAATCCTCACGGTCGTAGAATCCTCTAGCTGTTATCGGGTAGTCGGTTATGAAGAAAGGCTCGCTGAACTGGGCTGAGAGATATTCCTCCATAGACCAAGGTATCTCCTCTCCATCTGGCACCTCGAATCCTCTCTCTTGCAGGTATTCAATGGCATCGCGGTAACGCAGACGTATGAAGGGCTTGCTCGGCATCTTGAGGTTCCTTTTCAAACAGGAGAGTTCGGTCATACATTTCTTACGAACATCTCGGCATACATAGTGTACCAAGTCCTCAGCGAGTTCCATTGCATCTGTATACCTCCAGCCAGACGCCTCAATATCCACTTGTCGGAACTCGGCCAGATGTCTGCCTGTGCGTCTCGCAGCAATAGGTTCAAGCCTCAAATTCGGAGAAACTGCAAAGATCTTATCGAGCGATTGTATGGCCATCTGCTTGTACAGAATCATGCTGCTCATTACTTTGAATCTACGCCCGTAGTAGTTGACGGATGCTTGCTTGGCGCCCCTTATCCCCGGATCAGTGACGGGCCCGACTATTGGGGCAAGAATCTCCGCAAAACCTCTTCTTCTTAGGAAAGTTCTTACGGACGAGAGAAGCACATCTTGGATCCTTAGCGTACTAATCATTTTCGGCTCCTTGATCGTGTCGTATCTATTCTTGACGGGTTTGAATGAGCCGAGATCAATGTGGGAGCTGATATTGATGCGTCTGGGCATGGGTTTTTCCACGAAGGGGCGCCGGCCTTCTTAAATTATTTGCAAGAATATTCGAAGAAATTCCAATTTAGATACCGTTTTAAGCGAGCTCGTTGTAATAATTACAAGTATGAGAGCAACTCTTGACACCAAGGATATAGAAATTCTCAGGATCATTCAAGAGGACTGCCGCATCACGGCAAGAGAGATCTCGGACCGGACCGACATGCCCATAACAACCGTGTTTGCCAAGGTCAAGCGAATGGAACGACTAGGCATAATCAAGGGCTACCACGCAGTTCTGGACTCTGCAAGACTAGACATGGGAACGACGGCCTTCGTTTTCGGATCCTTTGCATACAGAGACGAAAGCGGAAAGGTTCTGTCCCAGAGAGAGGTTGCGAAGGAGATCGCAGAGTTCCCCGAGGTTCAAGAGGTCCACATAATCTCTGGCGACTGGGACATCCTGATAAAAGTGAAGGAGAGAGATGTGGAGTCGGTAGGTAAATTCGTGGTTGACAAGCTCAGACTAGTCAGAGGAATTGAGAAGACATTGACTTGTCTCGTGTTCGGATCCGAAAAAGAGACAACTGCGATTGCGGTCTAGGCCGAGGAGAATCTTGCTGAGGTATAATCTTTGTACAATTTCTCATCTCCTTTCACGCAAAGGAAGACCAATGGTTCGGGGCTGAGGTTCCTGAATTGATGAAGCTCGTTCGGACCTAGGTAGATGGCGTCCCCAGGCTTTATTTGGGTCTCACCCTCTTCGCTAACCATGATTCCTCGTCCTTCAAGGATGAAGACTTCATGCTCGTAGCAATGCCTATCTAGGGGCGTGTGCCCTCCCGCCTCAACCACATAGTATCTGAGGTAGAAATGCTTCGCGCCGGCTGACTTCTCTATTAGATATCTGACCTTAACTCTGTTTGCTCCCTCTCGCACAAGGGCCTCGAACTCACTTTTCTCCGAGACATTCGTCAAGTGCATGTCTCCAATTCCTCCGTCTTCAACAGGCTGTAGGATAGAGTATGTCAGGAGATCTCTAATTCTTTGTTATGTGCTCACGATTATATTTTTGTTGGACAGTCTTACAACTCTCCAGCCACGATACTCTACAAACATGCACGACACGACAAAATTTCTTGATGTGCACGGATAAGCCAAACTAGCATATGGATACTGGTATTGCGCGGCACAGGCGCTCCTAGATCTGTCCACTTTGTCCTGCGTCATGGACTAAGATCTTTCTCAACCCCTTTCGCCTGTGGAAATGCCATATCTCCGCCCTTCCTCTGTATGCTTTAGCCCAGTCCTTGAGGATTTGTCTATCAAGTTCGCTCAACCTACTCTTCCCGCTCTTCACCTGAATCAGAAGGGTCTGCCCATTTCTTCCCGCAAAAACATCTACAGGGCCATGAGATGCTGCGCTGCGGCTGCACAGCCATCCTTCTCTCCGAAGAGCCTGAAGAACCCTATACTCTCTACTGCGCCCGCGCGTGTACGCAGTCGACACCATGGCTAGAAACTGTATGTGACCAATCATTAAAGGTCGTCGTATCCTCTTTGAGTCCTGTCACAGTCTCTTCGTTTAGGTCTTCGTCAGTTGAACTTGAGAAAGCACCAGTCCGTCGGTTCGACGGCAGTTAAGAGCTGGATTAGCAACTGATAAAACTGCGAATTCCGAACTTAGTTGGCTGAATAGGTGAGCAAGCATCCATGTCTGAACGTAGATTGTTGATGATTCCGGGGCCAACAATTCAAGATCCCTCTGTACTGAGAGCCATGTGTCGACAGTCCGAGTCGCACCTCAGCCCTGAATGGGCGAAGAAATTCAAATCAGTGTTGGATGATCTGAAACAGATATTCTTGACGAGTGGAGAGAGCTTCGTATTCGCTGGAAGCGGAACGCTTTCACAGGAGGCGGGGCTAGGAAGCTTCATCGAACCCGGCGACAGTGTGCTCTGTCTTAACAATGGATATTTCGGAGGTCGCTTTGCGGATATCGCGAGGCGCTACGGCGCGAACACTGAGGTTCTCCAAGTTGAATGGGGAAAGGCCATCAAGCCCGAGGAGGTGAAGAGAGCTATCAAAGGGAAGCAGTTCAAGGCTGTGACTGCTGCTCACGTTGAGACTTCTACAGGTGTGGCGATGCCGATCCGAGAGATCGCTGAGGTCGTGAAGGATTCCGGCTCATTCTTTGTTGTGGATACGATCGCCTCGTTTGGGGGCATGGAGCTTCGAACAGATGACTGGGGGGTAGATGTGGTCTGTTCCTGCTCTCAGAAATGCATAGGGGTTCCTCCCGGACTTGTCGTGATCGGAGCTGGAAAAAGAGCTGTGGAATTCCTTCAGCAGCGAAAGAGTGACGTTCCCGCGTTCTATGCGGATCTGAAGAACTGGCTCCCATGCATGATCGATCCCGCCAAGTATCACGCCACGCCTCCAATCAACCTAATCTACGCCTTAGGACAGGCGTGCAAGCTCATCTTGGAGGAGGGGCTAGTAGCACGTTTTGCCCGCCACAGAAAGCTCGCCGAAGCCTTCAGGGAAGCCATGAAGGCGTTGGGGTTGAGGCTGGTGCCTGAACTGGGCTTCGAAGCTGACACAGTCACCGCAACATACTATCCTCAGGGCGTTGAGGACATCGCTTTCCGCCGGGAAGTTGAGAAGAACGGCGTCATAATTGCTCGAGGCTTCGGGCCGCTAGAGGGAAAAATCTTCCGAGTAGGACACATGGGCCAGGTAACTCCCGCCGACCTTGTGGCGACGATAGGCGCAATTGAACGATCATTCCAAGCGTTACGATTCGAAATCGAGTTCGGGAGCGGGCTCAGGGCGGCTCAAAGAATTCTCCTATAGCCATATCGCCTACTAGATGATCTGCTACTTCGTAGAGGAGCCGTCGTCAAACGACGGCTCCCCCCTCCCCCCTACCCGATGCCTCAACCACGCAACAGAACCATTTGACCAGAGGAGAGGAGGGTGGTACCACCCCCCTACCCTGATGATATGCCACTGTTGAGTTCATTTGACGGTCCCGCACGGATGTCAGATTGAACGCTTTCAGAAGCTCGTGCAAACTCTCTGTCGATTATGTCAGATACTCAAGGATGTCGGTGATTCGGCTTCTTAGACAAAGGTGGGACCACGTCCTCCTTGCGAAGATAACGGTAATGGTAACGGCAGATAGTAACAGGTCGAACGAGCCCGGTCGTCCGCGCCCCTCGATAGGGGGTCGAACTCTGGACATATTTGATCAAGTCAGATGTTTCAGTTGGTGAGTGATTCTCAGACAAATTGACTGATCAGGTTAAGGCCGGCTCTGAGATAGTTAGGTTCGGTTCCGTAGCCTATTCTTAGATATCCATCAATTCCGAAGTGGTCTCCGGGGACGACGAGTACGCTCTTCTGTTCACGGAGCTTTTCTGCAAGCCTAGTCGAGTTAGCTTTCAGCCCATACTTGATGAAGGAGATGGCTCCCGCCTTCGGCTTAACAAAGCTGAAGACCTTCGTCTCGTCGATCCATTCCTCTAAGATAGCGAGGTTCGTTCTGAGGATGTTCCTTGTTCTCTCTAGTATCTCGTTCCGCTTCTTGAGGGCTATGCGGGCGAGCCGATCGCTGACAGATGAGGGAGCGATCGTCGTGTAGTCGTGATATGACCAAAGCTTTGCGATTGTGGGTTCTGGAGCGGCTATCCACCCGATCCGGAGTCCAGGCAGACCGTACGCCTTTGAGAGCCCGTTCGTTACTAAGGTTCGATCATAAGTGTCAAGAAACGACTGAGTAGTTTGGCCGTTAATCTCGGCACCTTGATAGACCTCATCTGAGAGTACCCACGCCTTGCTTTCGCTTGCGAGGTCTCGAATCGCTTTCATATCTGAGGTCGAGAGAACCGCACCAGTTGGGTTATTTGGGTTGCATACGGCGATTAGCTTCGTCCTCTTGCCGATAGCCTTCTTCAATTCCTCGATATCTAGAGCCCAACCGTTCTTCTCTCGCAGTCTAAACGCTTTCACTCTAGCTCCAATAGCCCGCGCAATTCCCCATATCTGCATATAGTTCGGGAGCATTAACGCGACTTCATCTCCCCGCTTAATTAGCGCCCAGATTGAGATGAAATTGGCTTCTGAGCTGCCGTTTGTGACAAGGATGCTGCTAGCCGACCTTGCTTTGTAGAGTTGGCTGATTAGTTCTCGAAGCTCAGGCGTCCCATTCGTATAACCGTAACCTAGACTTGTGTCAGTTAGATTCTCTAATTCGTCGCCAGCAAGCTCTTTGACAGTGAGCGCGTGGACACCGCTCTCAGAGAGGTTGTATCGCACAATATTCTCATACGTTGATTGCCATCGTTCCATCTTGAAGAGTTCGATCTTCAAACCTTCCTTCACACCCGTCCTTTATCAGTCGCAATAATCTACCAGAAGATGATTCGAGACCTTCTTACGTGTAGCATACTTCAGTCCGTATGTCAATATTTCATGGATAGGTTGATAAGCTCTCAACTGAGGAAAGCTTCTCACATGGCGACGTTCGCAACTCTATGCTACGTCTTTCGGGGAGCCAGGGTTCTCCTTCTTCTCAAGGCAAAGGGACTTTTCGGCGGAGGCAAGTGGAACGCTCCCGGAGGAAAGCTGGCCACCAAGGAGTCCCCTGAGACGGGAACTGTTCGAGAAGTATTTGAGGAAACCGGGCTAAGAGTGCAAGACTTGTGCTTTCATGGAATACTCAACTTCTATCTGGGTGGCTCCAAGAGACTAGACCAAACGGTGTTCGTCTTTTCGTCAAGATCGGCAAAAGGAAGGCTCAAGCAAAGCGTTGAAGGCAGGCTCAGCTGGTTTTCTAGGGATCAGGTACCTTACGATCAAATGTGGGACGACGACCGGGTGTGGCTTCCCCTAGTGTTCCAAGGTAAATCCTTCGTAGGGAATTTCTACTTCAGCGACGGGTATCAGAAGTTGGAAAGCTACGACCTAGAGGAAATGGAGAACTCCGAGCTTGGGCATAGGATGAGTTCTACTCAGGCTGGTTCACGCTGAAGAAACTGAAGAGCCATCGTCTCATATAACATGTGTTAAAGCCCACTCGCCTACGACGAACATGGATTTCGATTGAAAGATGTCACGTATCCTTCGGCATTTCTACTCATGTTGATCACATATGAGCTGGGTGGAGGGTCGGGAATTACCTCACAAAGCAAATAAGAAGCTCTTGAGTGTATCCCGAATAGCGCGGCAGAAAGAGTCATGAGAACTACCTAGAGATGATCGAGGCATTCTCCATGTTAACTGTTGACACCTTGTACAAGAACTATCTTCAAGAGATCATGGAACAACTCAAGAAGAGATTAGGCCAGAGCTTGCTTTCAGTGGTCTTGTTTGGCAGTGTCTCTCGAGGAAAAGCGGGTGAGGGTAGTGACATAGACCTCCTAGTTGTCTCTGAGGGCTTCAGCGGATCCTTGGGAAGTCGTCTTGAGCTATTCAACGAGATTGAGAAAGATCTTCTATCCTCTGAATCCAGAACTAAACTTCGTCAGTTGAAAATGGGGACGCTTATCAGCCCTGTGCCTTTGACACCAGAAGAAGTGAAGAGAAACCCACCGATACTTCTAGACATGATTACCGATGGTAGAATCCTTTACGATAAGAACGACTTCATAAGAGATCACTTGACGGAGTTAGGCAAGAAACTACGGTCACTTGGCGCGAAAAGAGTTCAGCTTCCTTCCGGATCTTGGTATTGGGATCTCAAGCCGGACTACAAGTTCGGGGAAGTGGTAGAGATTTGAGAAGCATAGAGATGGCTCGCGAGTATGTCAGGAGAGCCTCAGCGACCTTGGAAGAGGCAAGGCATGCATTAGAGAGTGGAGACAACCCTCTCACAGTTAGACGTTCTCAAGAGACTGTTGAGTTGTCATTGAAAGCACTCTTGAGGTTCCTAGGGATCGAGTATCCACGGGAGCACGATGTTCGAGACGTGCTTCTGGAGGCCGCTGCCTCAAGACCCTTGCCGGAATGGTTTAGGGCTGAAATCGAATTCATGGCATCCGCATCTAGTGATCTTGCTCGGAAAAGAGGGCCAGCGTTCTACGGAGATGAGCAGGCTATGCTTCCTCCGTCGTCTCTATTTTCGGAACAGGATGCTAGAAAAGCCCTGCGGGATGCCGAAAGGATCTATCAGAATTGTGAAAAGGTTATCGGTTCAATGTGAACTTCGTGCTATTTGTTGTGTTTCTAGCGTGAGACTAGTGGCCAAGTTCAGGGATAAGCTTCGTAGCCGCTGAAATGATGTCTAGAGCAATCGACGGGTAGATGCCCAGAATAACTGCAACGATCGCAAGGCATAATGCTGGAACCCACA
>Ga0315310_10000097_pt1 | contig 58837 bp, 62 predicted proteins | sample TDP5_MG_FD_203630 | JGI IMG/M metagenome (GOLD analysis project Ga0315310, IMG submission 203630) | Freshwater sediment microbial communities from Lake Towuti, South Sulawesi, Indonesia - TDP5 | ecosystem: Environmental > Aquatic > Freshwater > Lake > Sediment | place: Indonesia: South Sulawesi...
TATTTTTATTCTGCCCAATTTGAGGCGTCTAAGCGTTTCTGTGCACACGAACGCGGTTTTGAAGTCTTGAACCACGATGGAATCAAGCCAACCAGCAGCAGTTGCTTCAACCGCGTGCTCGTAGCCTTTTTCTATTTTGATGAGGTTTCTTAATCGTCCAAAAACTCCTAGAACGACGCCTAATTCTCCCATCTCTTCAATGCTTCGCAACGCAATTTCTTCACTTGCAACAGTTTCTGCCAACTGGCGCTGGGTTGCAAACTCCACCACAGCCTCACGGGCAGAATCGGCAATTTTGCTCGCCTCTGCAATTTCGTGTTCTATGCCCTCTTTCTGCACGATTTTTCGGTCGAGCGCCAGTTGAAGGCTTTTCAATCTCGTTTTCTGTTCTTTCTGCACCTCATTCAGGTCGTTGAGCGATTTTTGAAGCTGGCTAAGTGTGGAAACAAATCGTTCTTTTCGAAAGTTTAGATCTTCTAAACGCCGAGTTAGAATTCGCACAGTTGTGTGGCTTTGCGCGTGTTCGCTTCGGAGCCCAACGAGGTTTTGATAAAGCTTGTCTAAGAGTTGCTCGATTTCTCTGATTCGCTTGCTGTTTTCACCCAAATTTGCCCAGAGTTTCGCGGTTTCAGTTGCAAGGGCATCATGCTGCGACTGTTTAAACGCAATTTCCTTCATCAAGCGGTTATATTCATTTTTATATTGTCTTAGAACCTTGCGGCTCTCAATTATATCATTTTTGATTGCTTGGAGTTGCTGCAGGTTGTTCTCCCGCACTTTGCTGAGTCCTTCGAGGCTAGTTGTCCCCGCGCCGATTTTGGTTACCAGCTCAGTTATTTTTGATTTGATTTCGCCTATTTTTATCTGCACCTCAAGGACCCTTGTGCTGCCTTCTTCCACCTTCTCTGTGCTGAGTTTTCTCCACTCGGTTTCGACCTGGTGACGTTCTCCGCGAAGCTGGTTTCGCAGTTGACGCAGCTTTTCAACCTTGCTGTTTGCTTCCTCCATTCTTAACGTTAGGTCTTTGATTTTAGTCTGAACCCCTTCCATTTCGTAGTTGATTTTGACTGCTTCAAGTCGCTTGATTTCATTTTGGATGAAGTTGTAAAGTAGCAGTTGATTGCGTTCTCGTTCAAGATCATCCACTCGCTTCTGCACCTCATCTATTCTGCCCATAGCCGTCTTAATAGAAATGTCCGCAACGCGCAGTTTCTCTTCAGCTTCAGCTTTTTCAGCGTCATACTGTGCAATGCCAACCATGTCTTCCAAGATTTTTCTGCGTTCAAAAGGAGCAATTTCAGCCATCCGGGTTATAGTTCCTTGCACCACAACATTGTGTCCAGTTGAGCTGATTCCAGCCATGGCCAAAGTGTCAACGATGTTAGTCCGAGACATTCTCCTTCCATTTAGGCGATAAACGCTCTGTCCATTTCTGTAGACTTCCCGCGACACAGTGACTGTATTTGTGTCAACCGGAATGCGATTGTCAGAGTTGTCAAACTGCATGACGACCTTTGCCACTTTCACCTTCTCTAAGTTGGCTTCAGGTGACCCGTGAAAAATAAGTTTGGCGAAGTTTTCGGCGCGTAGACGTCTTGAGCTGAGTTCGCCGAGAACAAAGAGGACAGCGTCTATTATGTTGGTTTTGCCGCTTCCGTTGGGTCCAGTTATGACTGTGAAGCCTTTCTCTAAAGCAATGGATGTGGTTTGTCCAAAAGTTTTGAAGCCCTTGAGTTCAATTTTTTTGATGTAAGGCATTTTTTACTTCGCCGTCCTTCATCAAGCGGCATAACCCTCGCACTGGATTTGATATCGACAGTTTCTCTAGAGGAATGCTCTATAGTAGTTGTTCATGCCTAAAAAGTTTTTAAAAGTTGTGCAAAACGAAAAAGGATGTTTTAAGACTTTTTCTATTGTCCCTTAGAGCCGCGCAGTTTTTCCGCGGTCCTTTTGACGAAGAGTTTCAGTTCTTCGTTATCGCCGTAGATGAGTACGTATTCGTCTCTCTGCGTCTTATAGGAGAGTCCGAATTCTTCTGCCAATGATTGAATGTATTTCTGGGGCGTTTCCTTCGAAATGCGGACTCTGATCCAACTTTTTCCTCGAGGCAAACCGGGCACAAATCTTGAAGCTGGTTCCAACGTTTCCTCTTGGGCAACAACTTTTCGAGCTTCTTTAAGTCTTTTCATCCACTCCTCTGCAAATTCTGCTCCAAACTTTTGATGTGCCTCCATTATGAGGAAGGATTCTACGTTTCCAAGGTAGGTTTCGATTGTGGGAACGTTTTCAACACGGTTTGGGTCAGCCTTGAGAACATGGATGAGTGTTTTGGCGGCTCGCAGGTCTTCCATTACATTTGAGGGTATGGTTTCCCCTCTTCTTCTAAATTCAGTGATTAAATCAGCCAGCGTCTTCCAGACTTGTTCGAGCCCCATTTTTTGGCTTCCCCTTTTCTTAAGATTTAGGTATGTATAACTTATTAGCGTGTGTGTCCGATTTATTTTAGAAAATTGGTTGCTTGTAAATAACAAGGCTTTGATGAAAGGAATTAATCATAATAGTTGATGATTTTTTGTTTTAAAAATGTCAAGGAAAACGTTCAAATTTCGGTCGTTTAGTGCTTGTATTTTAATGCATTTTTTCTGACTAAAGTCGAGATTCCGAGAATTATGAGAGGAGAAAAACAAGAACTGGAAACACTAATCAACGAAGAAGCGTTGCTGTTTGCAAAGTTTCTTCGAGATGAATTGGAAATATGGAAACCGAGAATCGCGCGCGCTTATCTTCCACTGGATAACTCATGACTTGCGAGCTTTGATTGTTCTGGCTATTTCTGAACCAATCAAGAAAACGATCCCAACAACGAAGGCATAAAATGTTATGTCCAGGAGAGCACCCTCCCATACGAACAGCATACAATAATCCAAGTGACCGCTCCACAAGTCCACTGAGGAATGGAAGATGGGAAACGGAAAACCAAACCGCAATGTTCTGTATTCGGTAGGCACTACATCCATAAACATTGGAGTAGGTTCATTAATGTAGAAGCCTGAAAGCAGTGTCAAGAAACTGCCACATCCAACTAACAGAATCAACCGAAGTAAAGCCTGTGTCCATATCACAACCGAAGCCTCACATAGAACATTGTGCCTCGGCTATTTAAAACCATATTTTGGAACACCACCATGATGCGCTGTAGCGACCACAGCTAGAGACGTTTGGCTTCACGCCAAACTCCCACCTATGCGAGTGGACCGTTTACCACAAACCCGCCCTTCATAAGTGTGTGTTTTTTTTATTTTTGTTTTTTTGTAGAGAGAGAGTATAAGAGAGATAGAGAACGTTTGGGTTTGGGATAGAAATTCTATCCCAAACCCAAACATTTTATTTCTGGAAACGAACACTTGACTAAAGTCACGAGAGAGAAATTATGAATTGTTCCCAATGCCAAGGCATTGAAACTTACTTCAATCGTAAGTGTGTTCTCAAAGACCTCGAACAGTATCGCAAGGAAGGCCCAGCCAAAACGACGCGCATTTTGATCGACGCGCTAAAAGCCGAAGGTATCAGAGGGATGACTCTGCTGGACATTGGCGGGGGAGTAGGGGCCATTCAGCATGAATTGCTGAAAGCCGGTGCGAGTAAGGCTACCAACGTGGAGGCTTCAAAGGCTTATATCGAAGCGGGAAAAGAAGAGGCCGAGCGGCAAGGTTACGCTGATCGAGTGAGCTATCATTATGGCAACTTTGTGGACTTGGCCCAAGACATCCCACAAGCGGATATCGTTACACTTGACCGGGTGATCTGCTGCTATCACGATATGCAGGCGCTTGTCGGGCTGTCGTCGGTTCTAGCCCGTAGATTTTACGGCGTGGTGTATCCGCGAGATACTTGGTGGGTGAAGATCGAATATGCTTTTTCAAATTTCGTCTATTGGATTCGGCGCAGCTCTTTTCGCGTTTTCGTGCATCCAACTAAGGCGGTTGATACGGTGGTTCGCGGGAGCGGCTTAGAACGGCGCTTCTATCGTGAGGACGGTGAATGGCAAGTGGCGGTTTATGCTCGCACGGAAATATCGAAGAATCGGAGCGAAAACCGCCAATGAGATAAAGAAAATCTGAAAAATGCTGAGCCACCTTAACCGATGAAGTCGTGATGAAAATCAAAAACGATAAGGGTCTATGCGCGCGCTAATTGATCCAAATTGGAAACATGGAATTTCTGAAGCCAAACTTCTGCATCTGTAGCTTTCCGTTCGCGCTGCCCCTAGCCAAGCATTCAATGAGCGCGCGCGCAAGCCATGTTCGTTTTGGTTGGTTGGATAGAAATTCTATGCCCACACAATCAGAGCTTCAAGGCACATGCTTACTGGCGTGGGCAAGGCAGTTGGTTGGATAGAATTTTATAGTGCCTTGGGAAACCATAAAGGAAGCAATGTAATCACCTGTAGAATCCATCCACGCAGTTCTATTCTCATATTTGTTTCCAGCAACAGTGAAAAAATCGTTCAGCAGCACACCCTCTTTTTTTGAGGGTGCTAAGGAGTTCAGAAGGATGAAAGAACCAGCACTCAGCAACGCTAAGACCATTATGCTGCCGATGATTATTCCTCTTCCAATCATGAACTCGTTTCTTCTTTTTCAACTGTAGTTGAATTCAAAAGTCTGTGAACACAAAAAGAAAAAATAAATTATAGGAATCGAGGATATGCATTTCGTCTTAAGAAAATTTCAAATCAATTCAAATTACGGTTTCAACAACATCACAAGATTATCTTGTCGTTTTTCGCTCTCTTCTTCTGAAATTACTCTTACCGCAGCCCAGATTGTTAATGTTACTAAGAGAAGGTTCAACACCAACACCAAAAATTTTGATTAGTCCACATCCTCTTAACACTAAGAAATTGGACAGTATGGATTCCTAAGTTCGTCAAAGTGAGCATACCTACATTATTATTACTTGTTCTAAGCGTAAGTTAATAACACCTGAAACACAACCCGCCCCTCACCAATGTAGTCAACATCCCCAGAAAACACCCTCAAAACACAAACAGAACAGACTCAACCCAACAACAACGACTTAATTTATCACCTGCAAAGACGGAGCCAAATCCTCAAGAAAACACAAGTGAAACCCATACGAAAAGGTTTATAGAATAACAATTGGAGATATCCCCGCAAACTCCCCTTTTTCTGTTTGATGTGCTCTGGAGGTTCTTTCAATGGATAGTTAAGGTAGTTTTATCCTACGCATGAGGTCTGAAACAGCTCCGTTCCGATTTATGCGAAGCCTTTTATCTCCAGCGGGCGAGAATTAAAATGAGTATCCGTCTTCGGAATGCTGGTAGCTGAATGAAACCGATTTCTCTTGACGAAATTGAACAGGCTAAAGAGCGCATTGCAGAGTCAACTCTCCGCTCTCCCTTGGTTCATCTTGGTGTTGACGACGCGCCAGCGGACATCTACCTCAAGCTGGAGAATCTGCAGCCAACCGGATCTTTCAAGGCCCGTGGAGCTGGAAATGCGATCGCCCTGCTATCTGACCAAGAGCGAGACCAAGGAGTGTATACTTGTAGCGCAGGCAACATGGCACAGGCTCTCGCTTGGCATGCGCGTCGAAACCGAGTTCCTTGTACTGTTATCGTGCCTGATACTGCTCCAGAGACGAAGCTAGCGGCAATTAAGAGGTTTGGTGCAAGGGTCATCCAGTTGCCGTGGAATGAATTCTGGCAGGTCGCGATAACGCACCAATATGCTCCTTTGGAAGGTAGCGTGTTCATTCATCCTTTCGCTGATCGCAGAATGATTGCCGCAAATGGAACGATCGGTCTTGAGATTCTGGAAGACCTACCAAACGTAGACTCGGTTATCATTCCATTCGGGGGAGGCGGACTAGCCACTGGAATAGCAACCGCTATCGAAGGACGGAAACAGGATACCAGAGCCTATGCTTGCGAAACGGAAACGGCAGCCCCACTAGCAGCTTCCTTCGCCAAAGGTTCCGCGCAGGCAATCAAACGGATTCCAAGTTTCGTAGATGGTATAGGGGCTGAGAATGTCCTCTCAGAGATGTGGGAGCTTGTCCAGCCTCTACTGGATGGATCCATTGTTGTGTCGCTACGCGAAATTGTCTCCGCGATTGGATTGCTCTTTGAGCGCAATCGTGTCATCGCTGAGGGCGCTGGGGCGGCGTCTGTTGCGGCGGCACTTACAGGTAAGGCTGGAACGGGTCGCGTAGTCTGCGTGATTTCAGGCGGAAACATCGACCTGTCCAAGCTCGTTAAGATTCTACACGGCGAGATTCCATAGGGACAATTGAAGTGTTAAAGGCTCCAGACCAGTTCTGTTAACTCTTAGAGTTTCCACAAACATGCATGGAACCATCAAGTTGAAGTTGCAGCGCCCTTCTATTGGTCATCATGACCTCCTCCCCAGAACAGTCTAAATTCGCCAACATGAGGTAGAAAATAACCTAACCTAACTCATCAACCTAAGACTTTACAGGTCAAATAGAGAAAAGGTTTTTAGTTTGTCTCCACAACTGAAACAAGCAAACGCATGAGAATTTAACACGTGAAGAGGTGGAAATGAAAAATGTCTGTATTTGCGGCGCCTGGAGCATACGACCGCGCCATAACCGTTTTTTCACCAGATGGGCGTCTGTTTCAAGTTGAATACGCCCTAGAAACGGTTAACCGTGGAGCAACAATATTGGGAATAGCTTGCTCCGAAGGTGTTGTGCTCGGAGCCGAGGAAAAACTGGAATCTAAGCTTCAAGACCAGAACTTCATTTGGAAAATTTTCGAAGTGGATGACCACTTAAGCGCCGTAGTTGTAGGTTTAGGCTCAGATGCCCGCATCCTGATCGACCAGGCCAGAATCTATGCTCAAAGCAACAGGCTCATGTACGACGAACTCATCGACGTGGAAGTTGTAGCCAAAAGAGTCGGTGACATAAAACAACTCTACACGCAACACGCTGGCGTCAGACCCTTCGGCGTCTCCATAATATTCGGCGGAGTGGACAAAACAGGCAACAGACTCTTCGTAACCGACCCAAGCGGTTCAATCAGAGGATGGAAAGCCGTAGCAGTGGGCGTGGGACGCGAAACGGTGGAGGGCATACTGAAAACCGAATACAAAGAAGACATGGACCTAGAGGCAACAACAAAACTTGCCATAAAAGCCTTGATTAAGGCGCAGGAAGCCAGAGGAGAACAACCCAGAGTCAAAATAGCTGTTATTCCAGCAGCCACAAAGAAGATGCAAATGCTAACCGACGAAGAAATCGAAAAACACCAAAGGGGCATCGAGGGCAGTGGAACCCAATGAGCCAACAGCGTTACACAATTGTGCGTCTGACTCATGAAGGCGAACACTTCGAAATACTGGTCAAGCCAGATCCAGCACTATCATATCGCCTCGGAAAAACCACAGCGCTTTCTGAAGTGCTGGCCAGCGACATCATATACACAGACGCCAACAAGGGAACAAAACCCTCCGAAGATAAACTGAAGAAGGCTTTCGGAACAACCGACACCCTCAAAATAGCAGAAACCATCTTGAAGAGAGGAATGCTCCAACTCACAACAGAACAACGGCGACAAATGATAGAGGAAAAAAGAAAACAAATAGTGGCATTCATTTCCCGACACGCCGTGGACCCGAGAACAAATTTACCTCACCCACCATTACGAATTGAACAAGCCATGGAACAAATCCACTATTCTATTGACCCATTCAAAGAAACCGAAGAACAAGCCAAAGAAATTATAAAACTACTACGACCAATTCTACCGCTGAAAATAGAGCAAAGATTGGTCAACATTCGCATACCACCAGAATACGCAAGCCGAGCCTATGGGACAGTCAAAAGCTTCGGCACAATAAAACGGGAAGAATGGCGCGCTGACGGTTCATGGTTCGCAATTGTGGAAATGCCCGCTGGACTCTACGGACCCTTCCTAGAAAAACTTGGAGAACTAACAAAAGGCGCTGCAGAAGCAAAAATCACCTAGAAAAACAAAATTTCGTGGAGGTGTAAATTGGCATGCCCGTTTTTTTCGAGAGAAGACAACTTGTAACACCAGGCGATTTATTAGCCGAGAACGAGTATATGACTGGAGAAAACACGTACAAAGAAAACGGAAAAATCTACGCTACCCGCGTCGGACTTGTAAACTACGAAGGCAAGAAAGTCCACGTTGTAGCATTGAAATCCTTTTATATCCCCATGGTTGGCGATACAGTCATTGGAAAAGTGGTTGAAGTAACCTTGGGCGGATGGGTCATCGACATTAGGGCACCCTACTTAGCCATGCTTAGGGCTTCAGACGCCCTTGAACGACCTTTTAGGCCACAGAAAGACGATTTAACCGCCCTTTTCGATGTTGGAGATCTCGTAATCGCCAAGATAGTGGCTTACGATAGAACACACGACCCCCTGTTAACTGTTCTTGAGCATGAACTCGGAAAAATCACAAGGGGACAAATCGTGGAGATAACGCCGACAAAGATACCTCGAGTGATAGGCAAACAAGGCTCGATGATAAACATGTTAAAGAAAGAGACAGGTTGCCACATCATTATTGGACAAAATGGGCGTATCCTCATTAGTGGCAAGTCGCCTGAAGATGAGCGTTTTGCTGTCATGGCCATTCGCAAGATTGAGCAAGAGGCTCACATGGCAGGATTGACTGACCGTGTGACCGAGATGATAAGAAAGGAAAAAGGAGTAAAGGAGGGTACTGAACATGTCTCAAAAGAAACCGGAAAAAATGATTGATGAAAACGATATTAGATTAGACGGAAGAAAACTAAACGAGATGCGGCCTGTCAAAATAGAGGTTGGAGTTTTAGGCAACGCTGACGGCTCAGCCTACCTCGAACAAGGAAAAAACAAAATCTTAGCAGCGGTTTACGGACCGAAAGAGGTTCATCCAAAGCATTTGTCCCTGCCTGATCGAGCTGTTCTGCGCTGCCGTTATCATATGGCTCCATTCTCAGTTGAGGAGCGAAAGTCGCCGGCGCCTTCAAGGAGGGAAATGGAGCTTTCAAAGGTGATTCGTGAAGCCTTGGAGCCATCCATTTTCACTGAGTACTATCCGCGAACTGCCATCGACCTCTTCATAGAAGTGTTGCAAGCAGACGGCGGAACCAGATGCGCTGGCATGACCGTAGCGTCTCTGGCTTTGGCAGACGCTGGCATACCGATGCGAGACTTGGTCGGCGCTTGCGCAGCTGGAAAGGTTGAAGGACGCTTGGTGTTAGATTTAACGGACTTAGAAGACAAAGGAGGCGAAGCCGATATGCCCTTGGCTTACATGCCCAACGCAAACGCTGTAACACTGCTCCAAATGGATGGGTTGCTCACAATCGAAGAGTTTGAGCAGGTGGTGAACCTCGCCTTAAACGGTTGCAAACAGGTATGTCAGATTCAAAAAGAAGCTTTGAAGGCCAAATACATTACGGTGAAAGAGGCAGAGGCAGAAAAAGAGGAAAAAGAGGAGAAGGAGGAAACCGAGGAGGATTAGAAACAATGGCATCAATGATGGCTTCAAGAATAAGGCAAAAACGAATTGCTCAGTTGATTTCTCATGGAAAACGCTTGGACGGTCGAGAATTGACCAGTTACCGCGAGATTCAGATTGAATCTGGAATCATCGAACGTGCTGAGGGCTCAGCCCGTGTGCGCTTAGGCAAAACTGAGGTTCTCGTGGGAACCAAAATTGAGGTTGGTGAACCTTTCCCCGACACACCTAACGAAGGCGTGTTAACAGTCAACGCTGAACTTGTGCCTTTGGCGTCGCCAACTTTTGAGCCTGGGCCTCCAGATGAGAACTCCATTGAATTGGCAAGAATAGTGGACAGAGGCATACGAGAGTCTAAGGCCATAGCCCTTGAAGAGTTGTGCGTTGAGCCAGGCAAAAGAGTGTTTGTCGTTTTCGTTGATGTCTATGTGCTCAATCATGACGGCAACCTCATAGACGCTTCAGCGTTGGCGGCACTTGCGGCGCTTCTTAACACAAAAATGTTCAACTACGAGATCGAGAAAGGTGAAATCAAAATAAAACCTGGATACAAACCGTTGCCGATGCGCAATTATCCAACGGCGGTTACGTTTGCCAAAATCAATGACAAATTTGTGGTTGATCCTGGACTTGAAGAAGAGCAAGTGATGGACGCTAGGCTCACGATTACTTTAGAGAAAGATGGAAAAATCTGTGCCATACAGAAGGGCGGCTACGGTTATTTCACAGCAGATCATGTGCTTGAAACCAGCAAGATTGCGCTACAGAAGGCTGAAGAACTGCGCAAACTCGTGGTGAAGGAGTGAAATGGGGCGAAGACGAACAAAAAAAATTGGTCCTACAAGGGGTTTAGAAGCTCGCTACGGCGCTACAGTGCGAAAGCGTTACATTGAAGTTGTTTCTGGACTGAAGAAGGCACGCAGGTGTCCACAGTGCGATTCGGAGTCGGTTAAACGACAGAGTGTAGGCGTATGGGAGTGCAGAAAATGTGGCTTAACCTTCACAGGCGGCGCCTATACACCAACCACAAAACTTGGCATCATAGCCAAACGGGCAGCTAAGGGATTACCGCCAGAAGCCGTGGCTGTAGAAGAAGAAACTGAGTGAAGTTCGCTTCTTCTTTCCATTTTTTGACGATTCAACCTTTATGAGGATTAAGTCGTTCTTTCTGCGGCATCTAGCAATATGGTTAATAGCCTAATACTTCAAATGAAACTATGGAGATATCCTTCCGATTTAGTTCAGTATATATGAAGTTTTTGAGATCTTCTTCTTTGAAATGAGCCACTCCGCTCCTATCAGTATACACCGGAAGTTTTGTTCGCCCGAAGGCATTGCCATGAGCGAAGTCTAGAAAAACATACTGCACATTTTCCGTTGCGAAAACAAGCCTCAAACCAATCGGCGGTCGTGAAAGCGGCGCATTCTGCACAGTGTAAGCCATGAACTCTGGGCGCATTGCGATTGCCAACTGCTTAAACTCTTCCCATGTGTTTACATGGACAATCTTGGTACGTTCTGTCACTTTTCTGAAGACCTCGTTCAAGTCTTAGAATTTTTGCTTCTCATTCCAAACAATTACTTTATGGATCTTGCTTTTAGAGGAGAACAGCAGTCTTCATTAATCATGAAGGCCACGTCAATGAGCATATCCTCAGACTTTACAATGTTGATGAAAAACCTGATTTCTAACTTGAGCGCGAAAGGATCGACGTTGCCTCCGCGCTTGAGTTCTATGTACTGCTTATAAATCTCTTCCAGACATATACTTGCCTTCTCAATTGCTGAGTTCATATGCACACATCAGAGATATGGTTTGAGCAACGTTACAAATTCTTCGTAAGATGGGAATTTGCCGATGAGGACTGCTTCGCCATTTATGATGATGTAGGGCAGAGGTTTGTTGTCTAACATCAGTCTTCTTACATAATCCGGATAATCATGTCGCTTCTGACTGAGTATTTCCCTCTCAACTTGAACTCTATCTCTGAATTCTGTGGATAGTTTCCCAACAACCTGCTCTCGCTCGGCCAACATCTGACGCAGTTCCTCTGCAGCCTCTAGAGAGGTTATACGCGGACCCGGACCACAGCATGCACTCCCAAATGGGTCGCCTTCATAGATTTCTACTCTAATCTTGCTTTTCTCCATATCATCTCCTCCATTCATTTTTAAATGTGCACAGCTTTATAACAATAAATTTAAATACTTAAATATATATTTTGTCATACTTCGAGTCTTGAATACGCTTTAACGTTGTGTAGAGGAACGATTAATGGGTAATGAGAAAATAGGTTTCATATTTTGTGTCTGTACAGGTAAGTGCCCTGGCTTCGCTCAATTGGACATCTGGGACTTCGTCAACATTATTCGAACCGAGTATCCAGTGGAGTACGCCTTCATTCATCCAATGCTGTGTGATGAAGATGGGGAACGATTTCTGGAGGCATTTCTAAGGAAAAGAAATAGGTATATTGTAGCTGGTTGCGCTCCTGTGATGCAAAAGAAACTCTTCAGAGATGCATTCGGAAAAGTAGGCTTGGATATTAACAAAGATCTAATTCCCGTAGATGTACGGAACATGAAACTCGAGGAAGCTTTGAACACCGTTAAGAAGGCTCTGAAGGAGGAGGGGAAGGATGTCTGAAGAAACTTACATGGGGATACCCCGAAAGGAGATTCCGTGGGCGCCGAAGATAGATTATGAAAAATGTGATTTGTGCGGAGGAGACCCTCAATGCCTCAAGTTCTGTCCACACAACGTATACGCTATAGAAGGTGAGCCCAAGAAGTTGGTTGTGAAAAATGCTGACAATTGTGTCGTTTTTTGCAGGAGCTGCATGCGAGTCTGTGCTCCAGGTGCCCTTGACTTTCCAAGCAAACCTGAAGTTCTTAAGATAATTAAGGAGAAGAGAGGTTACTGAGAAAGAAGGGTTGAATGAGTATGTCTAAGGACAAGTATGTCTTTGTGATTCCATGTAGCGGCATAGGAAAGTCACTGGGAACTGTGAGCAGGAAAGCCGCATACAAAGTTGTAGAAGAACTTCGCCCTCAACATGCCAGAATAACTTGCTTGGCGCTATTAACAGTTGGTGACGATGAGACTCTGAAGAAAGTAAGAGAACATCCATGCATCACCATAAATGGTTGCCCAACGAACTGCGCGCAGAAGAATGTTGAGGCCTCCAACGGGAGGCTTATGAAGAATCTTATGGTTACAAACACACTTCGGAATCATATAGGCTTGAAGCCAGAGGGCATCATGGAACTGAATGCCGAAGGACGCGAGCTGGCGAACCTTGTAGCCCAAGAAGTTGCAGAGGCAGTTGATGCTATAATGGAGCGCGAAGACCGATGGCAATTTTCAAAGAAAAAGTTGGAGTAGTTTCGTGTAGCGGAGAAGAAATTCCTGAAGGAACGATTTCACGGATAGCGACGCGATTAGTTTTGGAGAAGCTTAGACCCGACGAGACCGTTACGATTTGCTTGCCGCTATTTCTGGCTGGAGAAGAAGGCGAAAGGGCCTTTGCTAAGCAATTTAACACCATAACCGTGGACGGCTGCGGGAAAAGATGCGCTGAGATAGGAACTATGAAGTACAGCGGAAAACCTTTTGCAACCGTGGTAGTCACAGAGATTCTAAAGAAATACCCAGGGTTCACTTTGAAATCCAAAAACGAATTGAATGCTGAAGAATGGAAATTCGCCGAAAAGGTGGCTGAAGAGATAGCGAAGAAAGTGGATGAAGCATTAGGGCGTCAAAAAATACAAGCTAGAAGGGAAGAACCATGACAGAAGGCGGAAAAGTAGCTGTCGTAGCGTGCGCCGGCATGGACAAGCCTCTTGGTTCTGTGGCGCGTGCTAGCGTTTTCAAAGCGGTGGAGGAGCTCAGGCCGAAGAAGGTTGAGATGATCTGCCTCCCACCGTTGTTAGCGGGCGTTAGCTCATATTCTGAGCTGATTAGGGCCCTTCCGGTTATAACTGTCGATGGTTGCGCTGAACGGTGCGCAACAAAGCTGATTGTCAAGAGCGGTGGAAAAATCAGGGGAAGAATTTTGGTTCCAGACAGCGCTAAGAAGCACAATCTGGTGCCTGAATCGGCGTCTCACTTAGGACCCAATGGTGAGAAACTTGCGCAGATTATCGCAGAAGAGATCGCATCTGCTGTTGATCAGCTTACTCAAAGGATGTAAATGGATTGACTGAAAATCCTCTTGAGATCCGAGTGGACAAGTGGACTTTACATGTTCCAAGGGACCGCTTTTACAACGAGAATGATTGCTGGGCGAAATTAGATGGAAAAACCGCGATCGTTGGCATTACTGAGTTTCTGCAGAATATGGTTGGCGATGTCATATATGTGGAGTTGCCGACCCCAGGCAGCGTAGTGGGTCAATTTGACGAGGTCGGTTCTTACGAGTCGATCAAGACTGTGCTTGATCTGCTATCGCCAGTATCAGGCGTTGTTAAAGAGGTTAATGAGGCGCTTCGACAGAAACCCGAGTTGGTGAACCAAGATCCTTATGGGAAAGGTTGGTTTGTCAAGATTGAGGTCACGGATTTTGAAGCTGATAAAGAAAATCTTCTTGGTCCCGAAGCTTACTTTGAGGTTATGAAGCGGAAGATTGAAACTGAGCGACTAAAGTTGAAGAAGTGAAAGGTGTAAGAGTCGGCGTTACGTAAGGCTGTCGTCATTGCACAAGAGGGAAAAATGGAAATATATTTAAATGCATTGTTTTATTAGTCCTTTGAGCACGGATATGTCAAAACCTAAAGTCAGCAGAAGACTTCTACGATTTGTTGAGTCAGGGGCTTGTAAGGCCTGCGAGTCTGGAGATGCGTCGGAATATGGTAGAGAATTGCAGAAAGTTGCCAATGAAGTCGCTAATGCTGAAATGGCTGATAAACAGAGTAGGTTTTTCAAGGCGTTGGCAGATGAGACTAGACTGAGGATTTTGAAGCTTTTGGGAGTCAGAGAAATGTGCGTCTGTGAAGTCATGGTTGCTTTAGGCTTAACTCAGCCCACGGCCTCTCATCATTTGGGGATTTTGGAAATTGCAGGGCTTGTGAAGAATAGAAAAGAGGGAAAGTGGGTCTTCTACAGCATAGCTGATCCCAAACTGATTGAAAACATGCACAGACTGAATGTTTTGTGAAGTGGCATCGTAGAGAAGCAAAGTCTATTCTGCTGCTCTGCATGAAGAAATTATAACAATAGATTTAAATACTTAAATATATTTCACTTCTGCCTCAAGGTGAGAAACCTTTGGCATGTGCACAGGCATCCACATCAACGAGAAAAGCAACCCTCGGGCTTTTTGAGAAATACCTGACATTATGGATTGCCATATGTATAGTTGCTGGTTTGCTGGTTGGAAGATTAGTACCGCAATTCGGACAACTTGTGGATTCCCTCAAGTTTAGACAATTCTCAATTCCAATCGGCATTCTTCTATTCTTCATGATGTATCCAACAGTTGTAGGAATTAGATTCAGTGACATAAAAAAGGCGGCGACAAGACCTAAACCATTGCTTGTGACGCTGATCGCCAACTGGGTAATAGCTCCGCCTTTAATGACACTTCTCGCAAACATTGTTTTAGCTGGAAACCCACAATATATTGCAGGAGTCATACTGCTTGGTATGTCTCCGTGCACAGCCATGGTCATGTGGTGGATGTTTCTCGCTAAGGGTGACATGGCTCAGGGACTGATAAACACGGCAATCAATGCTTTGATGATGCTATTCTTGTACGCCCCTCTCGCAGCCCTATACCTTGGTGTAAGCAGTATCCTAGTGCCATGGGAGCTTATAGCTGTCAGCGTCTTGGTCTTCATAGCGCTACCAGTAGCGTCAGGTTCTATCTCTCGAAAGCTAATAATAGAGAGAAAGGGAGAGGAATGGTTCAATAACACATACATTCCAATTGTGGGGAAAATCTCTATCGTTGCTCTTCTGACAACCTTAATAGTTTTGTTTTCATTTGAAGGCGAAGTTATCCTCAACAATCCTCTATTAGTCGCTTACCTTGCAGCTCCAAATCTGATGCACTATACCATTATGATCACGTGGACTTATCTGCTCGGATATTTTGCAGGCTGGGCGTATGAAACCGTCATAGACACCACTCTTATAGGGAGCAGTAGCCACTTCGAAGTTGCCATAGCAGTTGCCACAACTCTCTACGGCATCGGGTCGGGCGCAGCCTTAGCAACGGTCATAGGACCTTTAATGGAAGTGCCTCTAATGCTATCTGTTGTAAAGCTCGGTCTACGAACAAGTCACCTCTTTCCGAGGAGAAAGTTAAAACATTAAATGGACGAAAATTAAATGAAAGAAAAGCTTGGAGAAGAAAAAGCCTTGAAGAAAATTCTTTTTGTTTGTGTTGAAAATGCAGGTCGAAGCCAGATGGCAGAGGCGTTTGCGAATCATTACGGAAAAGGAAAACTCATGGCTTTCAGCGCAGGTGTAATGTTGGCGGACAGAGTCAATCCATTAGTGGTTCAAGTTATGAAAGAAAAGGGAATCGATATATCCAAGAACAAACCCAAACTGCTCACAACGAAGATGGCGGAAGAGGCTGACCGAATAATAACAATGGGCTGCAGCGTTGAGAAGTTTTGCCCAGCTCCGCTTCTTAAGAATGTCATTGATTGGGAATTAGAAGACCCAAAGGGGAAACCAATAGAAAAGGTTCGAGAAATAAGGGACGAAATAGAGAAAAAGGTTCTAAAACTGATTGCCGAAATTTAAGCAGCTTTCGAGTAACTGTTGATGGAAACGCCTCTCATGTCTTCTCGACGAAGTTCGCCTTAAAGACTAGCGTATATTTATTTTCCACGAAACAAGCTTCAAAGTTAAGAGTAAGTTAAGAGTGACGTTCACTCATGGCTGAGTCAAGAAAGATCTTGTTGACGACATCGCGCAGTCCAACGCCTAGAATACGAACTTTCTGCAATGACCTGGCTCGGGTTATACTAGGCGTAGTCAGAGTTAATCGTGGCAAACTGAGCATGGATGGAGTTGCGGAGAAGGCGCTGGAATATGATGCTGACCGAGTTGTCATAGTTGACAGATGGCATGGTGGACCAAGCAAAATCGGATTTTTTCAAGTCGGCGCATCTGGTTTGGTAAGCGTTTCTCTTATCCTTCATGTTGCAGGCATACGGTTGCAGAGAGAGTTTGGACACACAAGGCTTAGGCCAACTCGTTCTGTGGCTATTGTCATTCCTTCTAAAGGTAATGAGGAAATAGTTAAAGTTGCCAACTCATTGTCAAGTTTCTTCAATGTTCCTGCATTTTTAGTCAATGAAAAACCTTGCAAATACCCGATGGAAATGCGCGTTTCTTACGATGCTACACGCAGAATTCAAGTAACTTTTGTAGATACTCTTCAAAACGTTGAAGTTGGGCCCCGAATAACTTTGTCACAGGTGATTTGGGAGACAGATAAATGAAGGCTCAAGCGGTTATTCGATTAAAATTTCCATCCGAAGAGCTTCTGTCAATAGTGCTTAGAGCTTTGGAGCCGGAGGCTAAAAGTATGCCAACCCCTCGTTCAAGGGTCCAGATAGCCGGCAGAAGCAACGAACTAACATTAAAGTTTGAAGCGAAAGATACATCGGCTTTGAGAGCCGCCATAAACTCCTACCTGCACTGGATTGCGCTAATTAACGAAACGTGTTCAGTGTTGCAACAGTATTTCGAAGAAAATCCCAGACGTAGTTGCCCGGTGGGCATAATTTAGAACATTTTTGAGATGATTGCTATCGCTATTTTTAATGCGAATAGAGTGTGGAATAGAAGCAGATTATGCAAAAACACTTAATTAACACGAGACCATAATGCTGAGGTGTTACCAAACGGTTTTGAAGGGATATAAGATGAGCGATGAACTCTCGAAGCTTCCACCGCATGTTCAAGAGCGGTTGCTTAGACTCCAGCAGTTGCAGCAAACATTGCAGACAGTTTTGACGCAGAAACAACAGCTAGAATTGGAGCTCACCGAAACTGAGCAGGCGTTGAGCGAGTTAGAGAAAACTGATGAAAACACAGTCATATACAAGTCCATTGGTTCGCTCCTGGTTAGAGCTGAGAAAGCCAAAGTGACGGCGGAGCTGAGTGAACGAAAGGAACTCCTCAACACGCGCATCAGTGTGCTTGGAAAACAGGAAGAACGACTCAGAAGCCAAGCCAAAGATTTGCAAGCCAAACTGCAACGCGACCTGAGTCCTGTTCAGCCGCCGCCCTCCGAGTCTTAGGTGAAAAAGTTTTTGGAAGAAATTGGCATACCGGAGCTGACATCTAAGCAACTGGAAAAATTGTGCGAAATTGGCGAGAAAGTTGCTAGAGACTATGTTTTGTCTAAGGTTTCCTCTCGCAAAATCTCGGAGCTGAACATAACAGTGGACACGGAGGGTAAAAAACCAATCACAGTCAATGTAGACGTGGAAATCACGTTGTCTCCTCTCATGAAAAATTTTGACGTTGAAAAATTGACACGAGAAGCTTCAGAAAAGGCATTTGTATCTATTAAAGAATATTTGCGTGAGTTGACGTGCAAATACAAGAAATAATGGCTGTAATGGACAAACGCAATGCCAAACTGGTGGTGTTACTGTGTCACATCAACGCCGACCCAGACGCCATCTGTGCAGCCCTTGCTTTTTCGCGCCTTTTGCGAGTTCTAAGACCAACGCTAAAAATTGAAGTTGCAGCGGCTCAGGGTCTGAGCCGTTTGTCTAAGTTTTTGTTGCAGAAAATCCCCGCACAGTTGACAAATGAACCACACATTGAACAAGCAGATGTAATTGTGCTTTTAGACACAAACACTATTCAACAGTTGGGTGACTGGAGTGGAAGAGTCAAGGCGTCAAATGCGGCGTTGATTGTGATTGATCATCATGCCAGCCATCCAGAAACGGAACGCTTGGCGACGCTTTGTGTCGCTGACGAAAAAACATCGTCGACATGTGAAATTGTCTATCGCCTCTTTAAAGAAGCTGGAGTTGAGTTGGCTCATGATGAAGCTAAGGCGTTGTTTTTGGGAATAGCCTTTGATACGCGCCACTTTGTTTTAGCCAATTCTTCTACGTTTAAGGCGGTCGCCGACCTAATTGAGGCTGGGGTTAAAGCTGAAGGCGCATTATCGCTGCTTTCCTTGCCTATGGATCCGTCGGAGCGCATAGCTAGATTGAAGGCGTCTAAGAGAAGCAAACTCTTGCGAATAAACAATTGGCTCGTTGCTCTCTCTCACGTAGGCGCCTATCAGGCTTCCGCTGCCCGCGCTATGATAACTTTGGGTGCTCACGTGGCGGTTGTGGTTGGTCAGCGCGGCGATAAGATTCAAATCAGCATGCGAGCTAGTCGAGATTTTCATGAGACAACTGGTGTCCACTTGGGCAGAGACATAGCCAAACCATTGGGTGAGTATCTTCATGGCATGGGAGGTGGGCATTCGGTTTCAGCTGGGGTCAACGGTGTGGGCGATATAGAAGCTAGCCTTAAACGTTGCGTTAGACTGTTGAAAGAGAAATTAACTCAAATCAAATAACTCTATTTTGAGTAGCTACTCTTAAGTGACTGTCAACCGCCTTTTTGCCAGAACAAGCGTGGAACCAGAACATTGGCGATTATTGAGACAAAAAGCCTAACGTACACGTATCCCGGCGGAACAAAGCCGTCTATTAGTGATGTTTCCATAAGTATTCAAAGAGGCGAGTTTGTTATTGTAACAGGTCCAAGCGGATGCGGCAAGACCACTCTTTGCCGCTGTTTTAATGGGCTCATTCCCTATTTTTACAGTGGAAAACTAGACGGAGAAATATCCGTCGCCGGGCTTAAAGTGAGTGAGCATCAAATTTATGAAATGGCTAAGTATGTTGGATTGGTTTTTCAAAATCCTGAGAATCAACTCTTTGCTTTGTCTGTGGAGAAAGATGTAGCCTTTGGGCTGGAAAACCTCGGGATGCCTCGAGAAGAGATCCGTAAGCGCGTTGACTGGACGCTTCAGATGACCGGCATAGACGAGTTGAGGGAGAGGGCGCCTCACGAACTCTCTGGTGGACAACAGCAGCGTGTGGCAATTGCAAGTGTTTTAGCCATGCAACCCGATGTTATGGTTTTAGACGAGCCCACGTCTTTTCTTGATCCGCTGGGTGCTCAGAAAATCTTTGAGGTTATTGGTTCACTCAATAAGAAGCTTGGAATCACGGTTATACTGGTTGAGCATAGATTGGATTTGGCTTCAAAATACGTCAATCACGTAATCGTTATGGATGGGGGAAAAATTGTCTTAGACGGCAAGCCTCGAGAAGTCTTCAACTCTGATTTGGCTCAACTCATAGGTGTGGGCATTCCAAAGGCAACCAGATTGGGATATATGCTCCAAAAAAGCGGGATACGTTTGAACGAGATTCCCGTAAGCTCTGATGAGGCAACTCGACTGTTGCGGGAGGTCTTGAAAACTTGATAGAGGTCAAAGATGTTTATTTCACCTATCTCAGCGGTGTGCAGGCTCTGAAAGGGGTTTCACTCGCCATCAGAAACGGTGAGTTTGTTGCCATAATGGGACAGAACGGTGCTGGAAAAACAACTTTGGTAAAGCAGTTCAATGGCTTGCTCAAACCGACAAAGGGAAGCGTGCTCATAGATGGGGTCAACACAAGAGACATAAGCGTAGCTCGCCTCGCCCGCAAGGTTGGATTCGTTTTTCAAAACCCAGATCATCAACTTTTCAGCGAGACCGTTGAAGAAGAGATTGCCTTCGCCCTCAAAAACTTCGGATTCAAAGAAAACATTATTAAACGACGCGTGAGTTGGGCGCTTAACCTGTTAGGCTTGACCGAGTATCGTCAGGCTTCACCGTTCATGCTCAGTGGCGGCGAGAGGAAACGCGTCGCCTTGGCTTCGGTGCTTGCATGGAATCCCAAAATCATAATATTAGACGAGCCCACAATCGGGCAAGACCATCAGCAGAAGGAGAATTTGCGCCAGTTTATTGTTCAATTGAACGCTCAAGGAAAAACTGTTGTGATTGTCACTCACGATGTGGAATTTGTGGCAGAGTGCAGTCCACGGGTTGTTTTGATGGCTGACGGGCAGATTGTGGCTGATGGAGATGCCAAGCGAATATTGACGGATCCCAACATCACCTTGAAGGCCTCAATTGTTATGCCTCAGATAACTCAAATCTTCTATGGACTTGCAGACTTGGGACTGCCAACAGACGTGATCGATGTTTCTGAGGCTAGGAAGGTTTTGCTTGACTATTGGGAGGAGGCTAAGGCTAAGCATTGAGCGTTTTTGAAGGGTTCCGATTCCGCCACGTTACATCGCCCATTCATCGCCTTGACCCAAGGGTGAAGTTTTTCTACGTTATTGTCTCTTTTGTGGTCGCGGTTTTGTTCAACCAATTGTTGCCGCTTTTGGTTTTGTTTTTCGTCCAGATACCGTTCGTATTGGCGGCTGGTGTTGTGCGAGAATGGCTTAGGTCTTTGAGAGGCGCTGTGTTCTTGGTCACGGTTATTTTTGTCTTCAACTTTGTCTTCAACTACCTTTACAAGACTTACACCGGCTGGGCATTGGTTGAATTTTCTCTGGCAATGGCGCTGCGTTTTCTCGTTTTGGTTGAATCCTTCTCAATCTTCTTCCTCACCACATCGCCGGATCATCTCAGCTTAGCTTTGGAGCAGAGTCATGTGCCATTCGAGTTCACGTTTGCCTTCACGACAGCTGTTCGATTTGTTCCGGTTCTAGCGGAAGAAGCACAAACCATAATGGACGCGCAAAAGGCTAGAGGACTCGAACTAGAACGCGGCAACTTTCTAAAAAGGGTGCGCAACTACATTCCAATTCTGATTCCGCTCATCGTCAGCGCCATACGCAGGAGCCTAGAACTGGCTGAAGCCATGGAATCGAGAGCTTGGGGTGCCAGTCCAAAACGCACAAACCTATACGTGCTCAAAATGAAAAAAGGCGACTTCGCGTTGATCACTATTTCAGCAATCTTCTTGATCGTGGGTGTCTATATTTACCTCTACCATTTTGGCTCAATTCCAACACTAGCTCATCTTTTATCACGATGATATACATTCAAAGCTTGACAATTCTGTGAGCAATCTTCATATTCGGAGCGCATTATAAATTCAATCTCAAACCCACACTTGAAAACCGAGAATTCCGTTAAACAATTGAAAACAAAGCATGCGGCAGTTCCCCCTGATTAGGTTCTGAGTGTTCTAGTATGATTCTCCAGAAGGCATAAATGTTGATCATATTAATTGTCTAACTGTGTTGAGTCTTTTCTTGTTTAGACGATAAAGGATCGCATAATTGAGATAGGAGATGAGAAGATGGGAAAAGTGTATAGAATAGGCATGCTCTTGGCGGTATGCTGTCTCTTAATATCAAGCTTAGTCGGCACAATTTATGCTCAAGCAGCAAAACGTGTCCCTGAGTGGAGCCCCGAGTGGACATTGGCCATATATCTGGTTTCGGACAATGACTTGGACTATTGGGCTGAGAAGGACGTTGATGAAATGATGATGGTCGGCTCAACGAAGGATGTGAACGTCCTCATATTCTGGGATAGGCCTGAGGGACCAGCGCATACCTACAAGGTTCTTCGGGGCGTCCTCAAAGAACTTACGGACTTCGCCCTAAACGAGGTTGAACCGAATATGGGTGACCCTGCAACCCTAAGAGATTGGGTAACCTACACCAAGAGCAAATTCCCCTCTAAAAAATACGCGTTACTTATGTGGGATCATGGCGACAAATTTAAGGGCTGCATGTATGATGCGCACACACCATTTGAAGTTTATGATTTCCTTACGCATCAAGAAGTGGTGACAGCTCTCAATGGTTTTCATATTGACGCACTAATATACGGCGCCTGCATCTTGGCAGAAATAGAGGTTGTCTACGAATATTTTGTCGGTGGACTAGACATTGATTACTACGTTGCCAACGAGGGTTACGACCCAATGGACGGCTTTCCTTACGACACTATTCTAGCAAAACTCACTGCAACACCAACCCAATCTCCACTTGAACTCTCCAAAATGTGCGTAGACGAATACATCTACTACTACGAGTATGTAGGTACAGCGTATTCGCAAGCAGTAACGCTTTCGGTGGTACAAACTAACAAAGTAGGCAAAGTGGTTACAGACCTAAGAAGTATGACTAAGGCTATAATGGTCGACATGGAAGACTATGCACAGATAGTATCAGATGCAAGGGGGCACGCAAATCTGCCTTGGTCACAGAATGGATGGGAAAGGCTCATTGATCTAACAACTTTCGTGAAGACAATTCATGACAAAAGCTTGAACCCATCTGTTGTTTCTTCCAGCGAAACTGTGCTTGCGAGTTTATCTGAAGCAATCCTTTATCACAGGAACACACACGCAATGGACAAAAAAGGATGCCTAGGAATGGGGATATATTTCCCAACAAGCAGTGAATCATATGAAAACAACAAGATGCTTTACGAATACTGGTTACCAGAAAATAACAGCGAATCATATGAAAAAATTGACCTCTACGCACTAATGAAATTTGCACAAGAAGGCTGGCTTGATTTCATGATCGCGTACTGGGACGTAGCCCCTAAATGAACGTAGCCTCTAACTCGAAACCTAACATCCCATTTTTTAACATCTTTTCCTAAAGTTGAATTCACTCTAAATGCCTCTGTTTGTAGTCAAAAGAGAAGTCTTTGGATAGACAAGTAATTGGACAGAAATCGGGTTTGGGTTTGGGGTTAAATTTTAATGCAACTTGAAATAAGAATGGTCCGGAAGGCGAATCTGATATGAAAATGAAAACTTTCATAACCTTGTTGATTGTGCTTCTAATTTTCCTATGGATGGGGCTATATAACACTATAATCAATTGGGCTTACCTTGAGCAAGGGAAGGAATACTCTGCTATAGTGCTCTTACTCGTATTTGGAGGTTTTACAATTTTGATTATGCTGATGCTAATTAGAGAACTTGCTGGAAGAATAGAAGCTCAGAAGGGTCCTCGAAAACAAGAAACTTAACCACCTGAATGAGTTGAATTAGAACTAACTTAGCACAAATCACTTTCGCTATGTCTCTGTTTTTGGCTTGAAGTCTGCTATAGAGGAACTTGCGTATGCAGTGAAACTTAACTTTCTTACCGTATGTTTCAATGTTAACCTTTTTAATTAAGGATTTGAGCCTATCGTTCAAGTTAACATTGGTTACGTGTGTGTGTTTGGGGGCTATGTTTACACCAAAGATATTTGGAGCCTATTTGGATCATGTATGGAACCCGAGGGGTAGGCAGTGAGAGAACACATAAAGAAGCTGTTAGGTTTACCACTTAAAACGCAGAAGCTAGCCTTAGGATTTTTAAGATTCATTGCCACATTTATTGGCTTCTGAGGATGCATCTACTTGGTTGTGAAGCCTCGCTTGGTTGTTTTCGACGTTGAAGGAGTGCTGATCCCAAAGAGGCGTTATCTCCTGTTTGAGGCGTCAAGGCGTCTGAGCCTATGGAAATTCCTTAGAATGCTGTGGGCTGGTTTCCTCTACGAAATTGGATTCGCGCCTCTCAGAGGGGCACTTAAAACTATATTTAAGCAGCTGCGTGGACTAGCCCTAAACGATCTCTTCCAACTTTATAAGAAGATTCCATTAATCCCAAGCGTTAAAGAAGTCTTTGAAAAACTGAAGGAGAAGGGATACAAAACAGCGCTTATAAGTTCTGGGCTGCCTCAACCATTCGTCGAAGACTTAGCTTCTCAGCTTGGCGCAGACTACGCTGTCGGCTTAAGCCTAGAGGTTGACGACAGACACTTGACAGGCAACATCAACGGTGACGTTATTCAACCTAAAGGCAAAGCTCTTGCCTTAAAGAAAATAATTGAAAAGGAAGGTTTAACGGCAACCGACTGTGCCTTGGTCGCCGACGACAGAAACAACTTGCCCATGTTTCAACTCTGCGCCCTGCGTGTAGGATACAATCCAGACTTTTTGTTGAGCGCCAAATCAGACGTGGTTGTGAAAGGCGACTTTTCTGAAGTTATTCCGCCACTAACCGGAGAAAAGTCTCAGTCAAATCAGTCTCGTTCTATTTCAAGGCAAGAACTCATACGCGAAACTATCCACATTGGCGGATTCCTTGTGCCAATAGTTTCTCTCTACCTGTTGAACCGTTATGCGGCAGCTTTCCTGGTATTTTTGGTCACATCGTTCTATGTCATATCAGAACTCGCCCGAATGCAGGGATTCAACGTTCCAATAACTTCAACCATAACATTGAACGCCGCAATCAGACCCGAGATGTACGAGTTCGTAACAGCCCCGATTTTTTACGCTATAGGCATAATGGGCGCGCTCACCTTGATTCCCGAACCAGTTGGTTATGCTTCCATTGCTATACTCACTCTAGGCGACGGCTTCGCTATGCTGCTCGGAAGGAAAATTGGTAGACACGTTTTCTCTTACAACAAGGGAAAAAGGGTTGAGGGCACAGTTTTCGGATTCTTGTTCGCTTTTATGGGCGCGTCTCTCTTTGTCTCTCCTTTGAAAGCGCTTTTGGGCGCCACAGTGGGAATGTTTATCGAAAGTTTGCCCGCGCCAGTCAGCGACAATCTAACCATACCCATAATTTCTGGGCTAATCATGACAATGATACCTTGAAAACATCATGCTTAGAGAATATTCTTAAGTATTTGTTTACGCTAGAAATCTGAGTTCAATTAAGCATCCGATTGTTTGCTGCAGTTTCCATAAGAAGTTTGGAGAAATAGCAAAATGGCTTCGTCTGAGAAGCGTTGGAAACGCCTAATCGTAAGGTGGACTGCTCCCAAAGGATTCTTGGCTATAGTCTTATTCTTCTTCATAGCATTGTTGTTTGAGTATCTGATGATTGTGTCGTTTCAACTAATGGGCTTAACCGACAAAAACGCTTGGGCAATAACCTTTCAAATTCCAGCCACAAACTGGTCTTTCACAATAACCATAAGTCTATTATTCCATATCGTGCCCCTAAGCATTGTCATTGTACTCCTCTCAAGTTGGACATACTTAACCAAGTATACGGCTTTTGTGCCACAGCGAATAGAGCCAGCAAAAAAGGTTTCTCCGCCCACACGGCGAGAACAAGAAAAACGAAGGTTTAAGTCGCTGAGACGTTTATCTAAGGCAATTAGCCGAAGACTGCAGCGAATTGGAAGAGCCATTAAGGCTGGGATTCAGCGAGTCAGAGGCGTCTCCTACATCTCACAGCGATTGTTTTTTGCCAAGGCTGCCATAAAAAGTGCCTTAACTGTTCTCCTAATCTTCTTCTGCATCTCAATCCTAATCATAATTGTAGAGTATCCGACGCTTATACACGACTTGATCGTCACATATTATCGAGAGAATCCTTCTTCTCGGGATTTTGTCTTAGGCACAATCGAGTTTGCACGTTCAATAGGGCAGGCAGTGGCTCCTCTTGGCGGTTTAGCATCTGCAATTAACAACGCCTTAATTGGAGCGGCACTCGGATTTAGAAAAACCTTAGAAGGCGCTGGGGCATCGCTGACACAACCCATAGTTCATTTGGACGTAGTCGGCAAATATCTAGTGACCCAAAACCTTGCAGCTTGGATTTCCGCTCTCTCCGCCTTGATTTATGGCGCCTACATTTCTTCTCGTCCTTATCGCCGAGCCAAGGGAAGATGAACAATTTCTTAAGTGGGACCAGTGTCATAATTTGATAACTGGAAGTGCAAAGCATGGAAGACCGACCCAGATTTGGTCCAGCTGGCATGCCCCCAGGATTCAAAGCATTGAAACTTACAGTTGACAAGATGCCAAAATATCTTCGTAACGAAGACTTGGATTCATTTGAGTATCAAATGGTCCGATGGGGCCCGAAACCTCAAATCAAGAAGGAGGCGGCTGAAAAACTGGGCAAAAACGCGGTTGAAAACGACGTTTGGCTTACAGCGCATGGCTCCTACTTTATCAACCTGACAGCGAAAGATGAAGTTCTCGAAGCCAGCAAAAAGCGATTGCTAGCCTGTGTCACTGGCGCCGATTGGATGGGCGCCCACATAGTTGTTTTCCATCCAGGCTCATATGCTGACAGATCACCAAGGGAAGTGTATGAAACGTGCGAGAAAGCCACGAAGGAGGTTGTGGAATCCATGAAGGCTTTAGGCATCAAGAAGGTGCATCTCGCACCTGAAACAATGGGCAAGCCTTCTCAGTTTGGCAGTCTAGAAGAGGTGCTCACCCTGTGCGAACGAGTTGACTTAACCGAGCCTAACGTTGACTGGGCACACCTGCACGCTCGTGACAGAGGAAGGTTCAAAACAATAGATGATGTTCGCAAAGTGATGGATGAAATTGAGAAGCGCTTAGGAACAAATGCGCTGAAGAGCTTGCACTGCCATTACAGCCACATCGAATTCACCGACAAGGGTGAAAAACGACACCACAACCTTGACAGAACCGAGTATGGCCCAGACTTTCAGTTCTTAGCAAAGCTGATAGCTGAACGAGACTTAAAACCAGTGATTGCTTGCGAAACTCCGAATCTAGACTTGGACGCACAGAAGCTACGCGACATGGTTCTTCAAGAGTTTAGGGTAAAAAAATGATTAAAGAAAAATAGACACGTTTTTGCATGGGAATCTATCAATATTCTGTTTCGTGATAGTGATCCAACATGGCGAGGCTCAAAGGGTTTGAAAAACTCACAAGCGTAGACGACGCACTGTCCCTGTTCTTCAAAAAAGTGACGTTGAAAAGGCTAGACGCTGTAAGTGTTCCAATAGAAGAATCATTGGGTCGAGTTGCAGCTGAGAACGTTGTGGCGCCCACTGATTTGCCTCTCTTTGACCGTTCTGCTGTGGATGGATATGCTTTGAGGGCGCAGGACACGTTTGAGGCTACACAATTTAAACCCAAAACATTGCGATCAACAGACAAAGAAACAATTGGCATCAACGAGGTTAAGCAAGTTTGGACTGGCAATCCACTTCCTAAGGGCGCTGATGCTGTTGTCATGTTAGAGCATACGAGAACAGTAAAGGGCAGAATCCAGGTTTTAGTGGCTTTGACTCCGGGCGAAAACGTTTCGAAAAAGGGTGAAGATTTCCGTAGAAGCGAAACAGTCATTCAATCAGGCACTAGACTACAGCCGCATCATACCGGCTTGTTGGCAGCGTTTGGTTTTATTCACGTTAAAGTTGTGGAAAAACCCCGTGTCGCCATTTTGTCAACGGGAAATGAACTGGTTAAACTCGGTCAAAAACCTCAACCAAACCAGATAATAGATTCAAACAAGTTCATAATCGCCGGTTTGTGCAGAGAACTGGGCGCCGAGCCCATAGATCTAGGCATAGCTAAAGACAATCTAGACGAAATAGGCCAAAAAATCTTGAAGGGCTTAGAAGAAGCAGACATCATAATCACAACCGGCGGAACCAGTGTTGGAGCAGCCGACCTTGTTCCAATAATAATCGACAAACTCGGCAGGCCCGGAATTGTGATTCACGGCATAGCTCTGCGACCTGGCATGCCTACGGCGTTGGCTGTTCTTAAGGGCAAACCCGTCTTTGTTTTGTCGGGCTATCCAATGGCAGCCACTATAGGTTTTGAGGTTTTTACTCGCCCTATGATTCTTAAAATGTTAGGAATTGAAAGCGAGCCGAGACCCATGCTTAAGGCAAGGTTCACCCGACGAGTTGCGGCTGCACTCGGACGCAGAGTATATCTCCGAGTCTACACATACGAGAAGAACGGTGAGTTTTTCGCCGAACCAATTAAAACGAAAGGTTCAGGATTGCTCTCCACCATGACTAGAGCGAATGGTTACGTTATTGTACCCGAAGACCGTGAGGGCTTAGAAGAAGATGAAATAGTCACCGTGCACCTCTTTGGCACCGTAGGGGGCTCGCTCAATGTTTAGAAAACTCGTTACAGTTGAAGAAGCCAAGAAACTTTTAGATCAAAATTTTACGCCAAAACCCTTAGGAATTGAAACAGTCTCTCTTTCTGAAGCTCATGGTCGCGTCTTAGCCGTTGACATTATTTCGCCATTTGATGTTCCACCCTTCGACCGTTCAACTGTGGACGGATACGCTGTTAAGGCAGATGACACCTTTGGCGCTGATGAAGACCGTCCGTTGTCTCTCAAACTCTGCGGGGAAGTTACCATTGGCGAAGCCCCTAAAGTCAAAATTGGACGAGGCATGGCTGCAGAAATTGTCACGGGAGCGCCGATGCCTGAGGGTGCAGACGCCGTGGTAATGATGGAACACACGGTTCGGAAAGGCGAAACCATTTTAGTTCACACTTCTGTTTCGAAAACAGAAAACATAATGAGGGCAGGCTCAGACATCCGCAAAGGCGAGACAGTGTTGAAAAAAAGCGTTTTACTGTCATCACATGAAGTAGGCGTTTTAGCCGCCGTTGGCGCAGCCAAAGTAAACGTGTACAAGCGTCCCAGAGTAGCCATCATTTCCACAGGTGCTGAAATCGTTGAACCAGGGAAACAGTTGGCGTCTGGAAAAATCTACGACATAAACGCTCATGCGTTGAGCGCTGAGGTTATCGAATGTGGCGGAGAACCAATAAATTTAGGCATAGTTCAAGACCAAGCCGATCAGATGAAAACAGCCTTAAAGGAGGCTTTAACTGTAGCAGACGTGGTCATAACTTCGGGCGGAGTGTCAGTTGGACCCACTGACATAATACCTAAAGTGTTAGACATGTTAGGCAAGCCCGGCGTGATCATTTACGGAGTGGCTATGAGACCGGGAAAACCCACAACCATGGCGATAATCAACGGCAAACCAGTTTTTTCTCTGCCGGGTCACCCAGCGTCTTCGCTCCTAACCTTTCACTTGTTTGTTAAACCAGTCTTAATCAAGATGACTGGAAGAACGGAAGAGTTGCCTCTCACCGTAAAGGCTGTAACAAGTGAAAGATTGTTTCCAGCCAGAGGCAGACGAACCTACGTCACCGTTACGTTAAAAAGAGACAAAAAAGGCAAAATTATGGCTTATCCAGTTCCAACGGGCGCATCAGGCGCAATTACAACGTTATCTAAGGCTGACGGCTTCATGGAAATACATGAAAACCAACAGTTTGTACACGCTGGAGAAACGGTCACTGTTCATCTTTTCAAACCAGAAGTTTACTATTCGTTGATGAAGTGATGAGCTATGGAAGCCCAGCCTGAGAAAGTCGCCGTATTAAGGGCTGGAACCAACATTGAGGCAACCATCGAAAAATCAATCGGGTTGCTTGGAGGCTTGAACCTCAAAAGAGACAATTTGGTGGTGATAAAGCCCAACATTTGCTATCCCAAGAACATAGATAACATGGTCATAACCGACCTAAGAATTTTAGAAGCGGTTCTCAACATTGTGAAAAGACGAACAGCGAATATCTTGGTTGTAGAGTCAGATTCCTTCTCAGGCACGGCGGAAAAACGGGCTTCGGCCACAGGCGTAATAGATATTGTCAAGAAGTGCGGCGCCGAATTCCTTAATCTTAGCAGAGACGAGGTTGAAGCGCACAATGTGGCTGGCTTCACGCTGCACATCCCAAAAACCGTGCTCAAAGCCGATTACTTCGTCAACTTGCCTAAGGTTAAGACTCACACTTTTGTGCAGATTTCAGTTGCCATGAAAAACATGTTTGGGGTTTTAGCCGATAACGACAAGGACAAGTTTCACAGTCGTCTCGCCGATGTGGTAGTTTATCTCAATCAAACCATTCGCCAAGACCTTATAATAGCAGATGGGATTATAGCCATGGAAGGCTTGGGTCCCATACATGGAAAGCTGGTCAATTTAGGCTTGATAATATCTGGGCGCAATCCAGTCTCGGTTGACGCAGTATGTTGCCACATTGCTGGCTTTAATCCCTACGACATTGAAGTTATGCGGAAGGCTCAACAGCTGGAAATGGGTGAAATAGACATAGAACAAATCCGTATTTTGGGCGAAAAAATCGAAGATGTAAAAACCAAGTTGAGTAATCCATACTTCACGCCCAAGAACGTGTTCGCAGCCCTAAAGACAGGTTTCAAACTATACACGAAACGGTAAACAAATCTCTAGATCTGCTTGTGGTGCTCTTCTACTTAAAAACGCATAAAAGAGGCAGCTTACGTTACTATGAATCTAACAAAAGTACTTTGATTGATGCCAAATTTTCCAAAAACTTATCTGCAGAGGACACAAAACACCTAGTTCAAACATGGCTCTGTGATGGAAATAGAACATGAAAGTGTCTCTTGTTATCGCCTCGGTAAACACTTTAGAGAACGTGAAAGCCTTTGAGCCCATGTTAGCGAGTCACGATTGTAAAGTGATTGTAATCGATGAAGGCGAAACTACAGTTCGAAAAGAGAACAAAAAGCTACTATCTAACATTATACACGAGTATTATGGACCACGAGAAAGGACAGAATGGTTCAAAAAACGGTTTAGAAACGCTTACAAAAACCTGCTTTCGGTTGTTCCAAAAAGATGCCACGCTGAAACCAGTTTTGGTTTCTTAGTTGCATATGAAGAAAAACCAGACATAGTTGTAGAAATTGATGACGATGTTTTCCCTCATGAAAAATACGCTTTAATAGACACTCACGTCCAAAACCTGCAGAGCGACAAAGGCGTAACCGTAAACTGCGAGGGAAAATGGTATAACACCATGGAAAACTTGAAGCTCAACAAGAACTTGACACTTTTTCCAAGAGGACACCCCTACGCAGAGAGTGTCAGAAACGAAGACTACAGGTGGAAAAACAATGGAGGAAAATGCGTTTTAAACATGGGTTTATGGGCAGGTCACCCCGATTTGGATGCTGTAAGCATACTTCATCATGGCGGGCTCAACGGGCAATGCGGTATTAAGGCGTTGGAGTGCAAAAGAGAGAAAATAGTTGTGGAAAAAGGAGGGTTCTTGGCTGTTTGCAGCATGAACACAGCGTTTCTGCCAGAGATCGTTCCCGCATTTTATCAGTTGTACAATAACTCAATGGGAATTGATAGATTCGACGACATTTGGTCAGGCACATTCCTAAAGAAAATACTGGACCATCTTGGGAAAAAAATCTGCCTCGGCGCTCCACTTGTCTATCATCGAAAAAGACCACGCGACACGTTCAAGGACCTCGCAAAAGAGTTGGAAGGCATGATGATAAATGAGAAGCTCTGGAGACTGGTAGATGAGGCAGAAATTGGAGGGGCAACGTACTGCGAAGCATACAACTCGCTCACACAAGAACTGGAGAAAAAAGTCCCCAGAACATTCACTGAGCCCCGCCACCAAAGATTCCTCAAACTTCAAATCAAAAAAATGAAACTCTGGCTAAAAGTAACAGATTATCTGACCTAAGAATTCAGGATTTTCCTAACCGTTAGTCTTACGGCTTCTTCGCTGGCGAATCTAGGTTTCCAACCAGTTTGGAGCAGTTTTTCAATTGAGAGGTGCATGTTTTTAACGTCTCCTCTCCATCCTCTGCCACCATCCACTCCGCCCGTGAAAACTAGTCGTGGTTCAGGAATTTTCATTTCCTCAGCTACAATTTGGGCGATTCTCGCAACTGTGACTTGGTCAGAAGAGCCGATATTGTAGAAGTCGACTCTGCATGTGCCCTTTAGAACCGTGTCAACAGCGCAAACCACTGCATCTATGCAATCGTCGATGTAGATGTAAGACTTTCTCTGGGTTCCGTCACCCAAAACCTCAAGGCAGCTTGGGTCCTTCCGCAGTTTTCGGATAAAGTCTACAATAACCCCTATGGTAGCTCTTGGTCCCACAATGTTTGCGAATCGCAAAATTACTGCGCGCAGGTCAAAGGTGTGGGCGTATGCGCTCATTAGTGCTTCAGCGCCATGCTTAGACGCGCCGTAAGTTGATATGGGAACAGAAGGACCATAATCTTCAGGTGTGGGCAACACTGTGGCTTCTCCGTACACGGTTGAGGTTGAGGCAAAAACAATGGTATGCGCTGACCCTTCTTTCCGCAAGGCTTCAAGAAGATTAAATGTGGCCACCAAGTTTTCTTCAAAGTGAACACATGGTTCTGTTTCTCCAACTCTCACCTCTGGGTTCGCTGCAAAATGAAAAACCAAATCGGTTTGTTTTGTTGCTTTCTCTATGATTTGCGGATTCTTCAAGTCACCTTTAATAAATATGAAGTTTGGATTTGGGAACCATTGTTCCAAGTTGTTTAGGCTTCCGCTGCTGAGGTTGTCAAGCACAGTTACCTTATAGTCTTGGGACATCAAACGATCTACAAGATGACTTCCAATGAATCCTGCTCCCCCAGTTACCAAAACCTTCTCAACAGCATTGCGCTCCATGTTGCAACATCACCGCTAATCTTTCATATGCTTTATAGGAAAATAAATTTGTTGAAAATTCCGCAACGCCTATTGGAAGGTCTTTCTCTTGGCTGCCACATAGACGAAGCTGATGAAAGAGAACACTATGAGCAAGGTAAGCGCAATGTTGAGCAGAATCAAACTCGTTTGGGGATAGAACGCGTACAGCATGTTTGAAGCGTAAAGCGTTACGGCGGCAAACGTTAACTGTAAGAAAAAGAGAGCGGTTACCAGCCAAACCGACCACTTTTTGGTTTTGAACAAACCATAAGCCGCTATGAGACTAAGGAAGGCTAGGGCTCCTACATGAGGCGGCACAAGATTCGAACTTGAAAGCACCAAAACAACAATTTGAAAAATTCCAACAACGGCATAAAAAACCGCTAAGAGGAACCCGTCGAGACGCTTCAATTTGAGCATGTTTCTCATTTTGTTCACGCCTCATTGTTTCTAATGCTACTCTAAATCAAAGAATAAATCTATTTCGCAAGACAAAGAGCCAAAAATGTTTAGAGCAAGCCATCTAACCCGCAAAAACCATATTTGAGGTGCCTTGTCACATAGCCAAGCATGCAAAAACTAATCTATAAGTTTCCGTCCCTACACGTAATTAAGAGGTTTCTCTCCAAAGCTTTGCGACAAAGAATCCGTTGCATTCATGAAGGTGTGGATAAAGCCTTTGACATTGGGCTTGTCCTCTCAACCCTGACAAACCTATTCGTGGCGCAGCATCAGCTACTGCAAATTCTGGGTGCCACCTTAGGAACTTTTCAATCAGCATTTCGTTTTCCTCCAATGTGACGCTACACGTGGAGTAGACGAGGAAGCCTCCTTCCTTTACATATGCTGCGCAATTGTTGAGCATAGTCCATTGAATCTCCGCCATGTTCAAAACAGAACGCTTGGTCAAACGCCATTTAGCAGACGGAGCCTTGCCGAAGGCACCCGTACTTGTGCAAGGTGGATCTAAAACCACCAGGTCGGCGTCCAGTCTAAATGGTAGAGGCCTTTGCGCGTCAGCCACAACTGGCACTGCGTTTCTAACCTCCATCCTTTTGGTCTCCCTTTTCCAAACACTCATTCGCCGCTTTGAAGAGTCCACAGAATAGATGAAGCCCTTGTTTTGCATCAGCTGCGCCATATAGGTGGTTTTGGCTCCAGGCGCGGCGCATATGTCGAGCACCGTTTCGTCTGCCTTTGGATTCGCAACCTCCGCTGCCAAGCAGCTGGCTTTGTCTTGAATGTAGAACAAGCCTTGGCGAAAACTCTGAGTTCTCACGAGTGGTTTGTGGCTCTCAGTAATCCTATACGTGTATTGGAGAATGGGGACTTTTTCGACAACAATGCCTTCTTTCTCTATCTTTGCCAGGCAGTTCTCTTCAGACGCTCTTAGTGTGTTAATCCTAACGTATATTGTCGGAACCTGATCTGCGCTTTCCAAGAACTTTAGGGCTTCGCTTCTGCCGAATAGGCGAAAACAGTACCTGACAAACCACGTTGGATTGTGAGTCTGCAGAGCAACTTTTTCCTCGTCGCTCACCTTTTTCAAAACATCTTCGACTGGGGTGCTCAAAATTCTACCCAGCGCTTCTTCCACATCCTTTAATTCGCGCCAACCCAGAACAGAACGCCCCATTCGAGCGACAGACACTGCCTTATCATAACTGTCAAAATCCTCACTGAACTTTGTCTCAAACGTGAACAAGCGAAGGAACGATTGCACGCCAAGTTTGAAGTCTGAGAGCGAACGAGGCGCCAAAACAGAATTGATAACAGCGTCGATCACGTTTAATCTTCGTATGGTCTCAAAAACAAGCTTGTGCGCCAAACCAATGGCTCTCGGATCTGTAATTCCCAGTTGTTTGGTTGCCTTGGTCAAAGCCAGACGCTCGCCTAAGCGCTGCAGCTCCATCCAACTCAGGGTTTCGATGGCTAGGATCCAAGCGTCTCGCAACAAGTTTGTATCACCTTTAGAGCTAAGACCAACTATTAAAAAGATATTGTTCCTTGTGCTAAACATTTGTAGAGAATACATTTTTAGGCTATGCGTTGAATATTAGGATGGGACAAGAGCGAAAAATGAGCCGAAGACAACTTGACGATTACTTTGCACCAGTTCCAGTTAAACCTCAAGTTGAGGAAAATAAGTCTGCCGAATCTTTCATTGAAAGCGTACGCATTCGAGAACGAAAACCCTTAGCCAACGAGTTTGAGGCTCCGCCGAACTTACTCCCTTCTTATTTTGTGTCCGCCACCTACGACGGCGACAAAACGGCGGCGCTCATCAAACTCTATGAACCCGTATCTGGGCGAATCTATTTCTGGCATGACACTAGCGGACACAAACCCTACCTGCTCACAAATCTGTCGCCCATTGAGCTAGAGAAAATGAACCGCGTTGTTGGGCATTCGGGATTCGACCACTTTGAATCCATTGAGAAGTATGATCCTCTTCTAAACCGAAATGTAACGTTGACCAAGGTTGTAGCTAAAGATCCCTTAGCTGTGGGAGGTCGCCCACAGGGATGCTTGCGCGACATAATTCCAGAAGAATGGATGAAACTAAGCCAAGGTGGCGAGCAACAAGCCAAAGTTTGGGAAGCAGCCATCAAATATTATCAATGTTACATATATGACCAGCAACTGGCGCCCGGCATGATTTACAAGGTTGAAAACGGCGAGCTTGTTCCGGTTAAACATGAACTCGCCGAAGAGGCCATCCGAAAGATTCAAGGACTATTTGTAAACGAACCAAAAGAGTTTCTGCAACCAATCGAGATTTGGGCGAGATTGTTGGAATATCCTGCGCCAAAGTTTCGTAGAGTTGCCTTGGACATTGAGGTTTTTACACCGCCCATAGAGATTGAGGGTAAATTGACGTTTCGCGTTCCCGATCCACGTGAAGCAGCGTATCAGGTGTTGTGTGCAGCGCTTTTAGGCTCTGACGGAAAAAAGCGGATTCTGCTTTTAAAGCGCCGACAGGTTAGGGAGGGAACGGCAAAAATTCCATCGGATGTGAACGTTGAATACTACGAGTCGGAAGAAAAACTTTTGCTAGCCGTTTTTGACGCCCTATGGGATTATCCCTTCGTTGCAACTTTCAACGGCGATGACTTCGACCTCCGATATTTGTGGCACAGAGCCCAAAAGCTCGGCATAAGGAGAAGAGTTCCCATAGAGTTAGGGCGAAAGGTTTGTCTACTTAATTACGGTGTTCACATAGACCTCTACAAATTTTTCTTCAATAAATCCATACAAATCTACGCGTTTGGGCAGAAATATCGCGATGTTACGTTAGACGAGGTGGGCAAGGCCCTTATTGGACTCACAAAGCTAGAACTAACTAAGGGACTCAATGATTTAACCTACACCGAGCTGGCGCAGTACTGCCTCCGAGACGCTGAAATCGCTCTAAAACTGACCACGTTTAACGACGATTTAGTAATGAAGCTGATTTTGGCCGTCACGCGCATAAGTCGTATGCCTATGGAAGACGTTAGCCGACAAGGTGTTTCTCGTTGGATTCGCAACTTCCTCCAGTTTGAGCACCGCAGACGAAACATGCTTATTCCAAACACCGACGACATTTTGGCCATTAAGGGAAAAACTGTTACAAAGGCGATTATTAAAGGCAAAAAATACAAGGGCGCCATAGTTGTTGAGCCTGTTCCAGGCGTGCACTTCAACGTTGCAGTTATGGATTTCCCCAGCCTATACCCATCAATCATTAAGGTTTACAATCTGGGCTATCAATCGATTCTCTGTCCGCATGAAGAATGCAAATCCAATAAGGTTCCAGATACGCCCCAATGGGTCTGTACCAAACGCCCCGCACTTGAAAGTCTCCTTATCGGCTCGTTGAGAGACCTCCGCGTCAAATGGTACAAACCGAGAGCAAAGGACAAATCCTTGCCAGCAGAACTGCGAAGCTGGTATGATGTCATACAGAGCGCTTTGAAGGTTATTTTGAACGCCAGTTACGGTGTGTTTGGCGCTGAAACCTTTGACTTATATTGCCCACCTGTGGCTGAGGCTACAGCAGCGCTGGGTCGCCATTCCATAACTCAGATTATCAACGAAGCAAAAAGTTTGGGAATTCAAGTTATTTATGGCGACACCGACAGCATCTTTCTGAAGAATCCTTCGGATAGTCAGATCAATGCGTTGGCTAAATGGTCTGAGAAAGAGTTACGCATGGAACTGGACGTTGACAAGGTTTACCGCTACGCTGTCTTCAGTTCACGGAAAAAGAATTATTTAGGCGTCGCTGTGGAGGGCACGGTTGACGTTAAAGGTTTAACGGGCAAAAAGAAACACATTCCATCATTTATCAAAGAAGCTTTTGACCTCATGAAAAATCGTCTAAGTCAGGTGAAGTCACCCGTAGAATTTGAGGACGCAAAAAAGGAAATCCAAAACATTATTCGGGATAGTTACTTGCGGTTGAAAAGGCGTGGATGGAAACGCATAGAGGATTTAGCTTTCAACGTGGTTTTGGGCGAAGCACCTGAGCATTACGTCAAGACTACGCCTCAACATGTTAGGGCTGCCGAAATCCTCAAGAAGAAAGGTTACGAGCTGAAAGCAGGCGACCTGATAAGCTTCGTGAAGGTTGTGAAGGAACCCCATGTGAAACCTGTTCAGTTGGCGTCTAACAGTGAAATCGATGTGGATAAGTATGTGGGCTATTTGCAGTCAACATTTGACCAAGTCTTAGACGCGTTGGGCTTAGACTTCAATGAGATTATAGGATTAACGAAACTGGAAAGATTCATGTAGTGTAACAGGCTTCATTTCAGAAGTAGTGGTGAAATTCCTTAGCGCAGCTTCCTCTTAGGGGGTTCATTATAGTAAGCTTTGCAAATGTTTTTAGTGAGGTAACACTTTCAGTCCACGAGATTTTAATGGTTCAATGATGTTGCGTCTGCTCAATATTCGTAGAACAATGTAGCCAATGAATGTTACGGCGATCAAACTGCTAATTAAAATACTGATTAACGTCGTAATCCAAGCCGGCAAAAAGGCAAGCTCTGTGGGTTGGTAAGGGTAAAATATCCATAGATATCCGCCGCCAACGATGATCCCTATTGGCAAGGCTCCAAAAATGCAGGCTAGTAATCGATGTTTTCTCAACAACATGACGAGGCTGGCTGCGACTAGGTTTGCGAAGGAACCGAAAATGATGTCGATAGGTCCTATTAGCCCAAAAGCGTTAACCAGAGCACAGCCGACAGTTACTCCCAGTATAACGGGCAATCCAAGCAAAGCGGCTAATGCAATCAAGAAATCAGAAACACGCAATTGCACTGGACCATAGATTGAAGGGTTTCCAATGGTCAAGGCTTGGACTAAGTTGATGACAGCGTATAGCGCCGCAAAAACTGCTGTTAGAGATACGTCTCGGCTATCTAGTTTCAACTTTTCACCTCCCTACGCCGGGGTTTATATGGCGGAACGGGTGGGAGGAGCCCACTCACCCGCCAAACAACAGCCTTCCGATGATGAAGTTTAAAAATTTTCCGACTTTACTGATGTCTCCTCGGTTTTGAAGGGCTGAAAAGAAGGTAATTAATGTGCAAATCAAGCTTTAAGTTCGAATAACGATTATAACGCTTTCTGCCGAATAGGATAAAAAGAAAAAAGAGTGCAAAATTTAAGCGGTTAATTGCATGTACTTGCCTAGTGCCTGTGCCACATCTGTTAAGCCAAGTTTTGTCAATGTGGTCTTTGTTGGTATTCCCCTGCTGTCCCATCCTCGTTTTTTATAGTACATTTGTAGCATGTCTTCATATTTGGTCTTGTCCAGTTTTGCTCCTTTTAACGCACCTTTTGTTAGGGGCTCTGTGAACCATCGGACCGGTACCATGTCCATGCTGCTGTTCCATTGTTTTCCATATTCGCGCACCCAGAAGGCTCGTATCAGCACATAGATTCTGTCGGCAACTTTGTACATGTCGTCTAAGGTTATGGTGAAGCCTGTTGCCGCCTTCATATAGCGTGGATACCAGTCTAGTTCCAATCCCACTTCTATCCATGGAAGTCGGCACGTGGTTAAGCCTTCAAACATGCCGCCTCGGATACGTTGAAGTTCAATAATTTTATCCACCTTGGCCTCATCGTATTTTTCTCGTCCGTATTTTACTTCCCATGTTATAACCCAAGCATCTTTGTGATGGGCTCCGCTGGCAGCTGTTCCATAGGCCAATGCCATAGCAGGTGCTGCGTGGCAGTCGTATGCGGTGATTTCTAAGCCCTTAACATGCATAGCCCATGTGGGTGCACCCTTGCCAAGCTTTTCGGCTGCGTTGCGAACTCCTTCCGAGAGAAGCATACCTATTTCGCCCCTTTTGTTTGCGATAGCTTCTGTCAGCGCCTTAGCTTTTTCATAGTCGCCCCACTCAATCTTCTCTTTGATCAGTTTCTTTTCCGATGCTTCCATGGCGAAACCAATGACATTACCCAGCGATATGGTGTCAAGACCGTAGTCGTCTGCCAATCGGTTAAGGTGGGCAACTTTCTTTAAGTCGCCTAAACCTATGTCAGCACCCAGCATGGCAACATTTTCGTAGTCTAGCTCAGCAGGCTGATTCTGAGCGTCTGTTATCACGTTGCCGCAAGTCATGTTGCAGTGGGGGCATCCTCGTTGGGCAATCTTCATTTTTTCCATAGTGAAGCCGTTTATAGCTTCGGCTTGGTCGAAGACACCTTCTCTAAAATTGAATGTGGGCAAGACGTCGTTTTCTTGACTCCACTCTATTGTGACCATTGTTCCTTGTCGCTTCCAGAACTTATAGTTGGGTTTTTGTAGGATCTCTCTATATCCCTCTAAACCAAGTTTTTTGAGTTCTTCAGGCTCGGATGCTGGCAACTCCTTGGTTCCTTTGATCGCAACTGCCTTGAGATTTTTGGAACCCATAACCGCTCCCATGCCAGGTCTGCCGCCACCTCGCCCTTCCTGCGAGACAACATTGGCGTATCTGACCATGTTCTCTCCTGCTCTTCCAATGGCGACAACGCCTGTTGCATCGCCATACGCTTTTTTGAGATTCTTCTCGGTTTCAAAGGTTCCTACTCCCCAATAGTCCTTTGCGTCTAAGAACTCGGTTTTATCGTCTTCGACCTTGACTATGGTTGGCTTATTGGCTTTGCCCTCCACGACCGCAGCGTCGTATCCGGCCTTTCGCAACATTACACAAGCCCATGTGCCTATATTGCCGTCGCCGTAGCCGCCTGTTAAGGGGCTCTTTGCTGCTACAACCAGTTTGCCGCTGCTGGGTAGCGATACAGCCGTTAATGGTCCCGTGGCAAATACTAGCCGGTTCTCTGGTGAGAGTGCGTCTGTGCCTGCTTTCAACTCATCCCATAGTATTTTCGCGGCGAAGCCTCTTCCACCAAGCCAAGTCTTAGCAAAGTTGGCGTCGAACTCTTGCGTAGCAGCTTTTTTCTTGGCTAGATTGACGCGTAAAATCTTGCCGTTCCAGCCATGCATTAATCGTGCACCAACCTAAATAAGAATTTTATATATTCAAATCTTCGAGTATTTGATGTTTTTGTAATCCAATAATAAAAAAGATGTAGTGATCTAGGCTTTTCGAATCTCGATTTTTTCTAGTTTGTTGTCTATTCCTGCAAATAGGACTGTTCCGTATACTTAGGTTGATGGAGCCTCTACAAGGTTTGAAGTCTTTTGATTTGTGGTTTTCTATAATTTTCAGAACTGAATCTTCATACTCATGTGCTTCTGAAATTATGCGAACCTTTACCCTTTGCCTGACTTGACGTAAGCCCGAAATCGGATAACATTTCAGCGTTCTCGTCTAAAGACGTCAAGACAAATTCCTCTCTCCATTGATTACTGTTACTGTAGCCTAACAGTCACACACACTTAAAAGTTTCTGCAGAGAAATGAAAAACGCTGTACATGCATAGGTTGATGATGGGATTGAAAGGAACAGTGTCGAGACGCGTAAGTAAAGTCGGTAAAGAAAATCCACTGAAAGGCAATGAAGAGTGTTGAGATTGAAAAGATCGATCTTACAGGAGTCAAAAAGCGTCAAAACAGGAAGAAGACGTAGCAGAACCTCGGTACTCCACTCGCATGTAGGAAGCTGAAACAAATGTGCAAGCAATAAAAGGGCGAGCGTGATGATGAAGAGAGGACAAATCGAGATAATGGCTCAAATTTTGGCTTTTTGCTTGCAAGCAAAACGTAAAACTCGCATTATGTACCAAATTAACCTCTCTTTTGAACAGCTTAAGACTTACCTCACGGTTCTTACATCGAGAAACCTGCTCATGCATAAATCGAATAGTTACGTAACAACCGATAAGGGATATCACTTCCTCGAGGCTTTTGCCCAACTGAATGACGCACTTGATGATCATGCAAGTATTGCTTTCGTAGAGGTCATCCGCGAGAACTGTGCTGAGGCAGGGTTGAAAGGCGCATCGGGAGACGTGAGTAAAATGCTCGCGCTGATTAATAAAATAAAGAGAAGGTGAGAAAGGCAACTGTGGCAAAATTGTTTGGCAGTTTCAGTGTAAGTAAGGCTGAAATTGGAGAGGTTTGGAGGAGCGCAACCATCTTTCTGTTCTAAATCGCCTTTCTCTCCAATCTCCTCTCTAGCAAGCTCCTCCAAGCCCCAAAATTCAAGTGTTACCAAAATTTACAGAGTGTTCATTATTTTTCTAGGGAGTCAGTTCGCTCCTATTTGAAAATAATTGTTGCCGTAGCCTACCAATCACATGGGTTTAAAAGGTGTCTCCTCTTAAACTTTTGACGACGCGAAACGTGAGGAAGAAAAAATGAAAAATGAAAAGCAAAATTGTAACTTCTGCGCTGGTCATTCCGCCAGTGTATTTTCCCAAGTATGTGGTAGACTGGTCCAAAAGGTATATGGAACTCAAGCTTTTCGTTGTTACATAAATCTTGAGGATAAAGCCTTTAATTGCAGAAGGTATACAAATCCAAGCCAATTGCAGGAGACAAGAACAACTTGAGCATAACCAAGAAAATGCCTAAAATTGCCGTAATAGGCGCTGGAAAGATGGGTGAAGGCATACTGGCTGGATTACTGAAATCTGGTGTTTACAATCCACAAGACATGCGAGCCTATGAAATTCTCGAAGACCGCTGCAAATATATCACTAGAACCTACAAAGTGGAGTGCCTGAGCGACGTAAAGAAGGCTGTAGCATTCGCTGACATCTGCCTCATTGCCGTGAAACCAGGAGATGTGGCAAGGGTTCTGGAACAGATTGGACTAGCTATGAAGCCCGGCAAACTACTTGTCTCAATCGCGGCTGGTGTTCCATTGGATTTTTATCGCAAGCATCTGCCAAAACATGTTCCCGTTGTACGCGTTATGCCAAACATAGCTGTTTTGGTTCGGGAGAGCATGATTACCTTTTGCCCTTCAGAAAACGTTACCAAGGAGCAATTAAAAACAGCAACCGACATGCTGAGTCTGCTCGGTCGACTCATGCGCTTAGATGAGAAGTACCTAAACCTGGCAACGGGTTTGGTGGGCAGTGGACCTGCTTACATCTATCTGTTCATAGAAGCTTTAGCAGACGCAGGTGTAAGACTCGGCTTGCCGAAGAACATATCTCTAGTGCTTGCAGCGCAGACCACCCTTGGAGCTGCAAAAATGGTTATTGAAACCGGGGAGCACCCAGCCAAACTCAAGGACATGGTGGCAACACCTGCGGGAACGACGGTTGAAGGATTACTCGAACTTGAGAAGGGAGGGCTGCGAGCAACGGTTATATCGGCTGTTACCCATGCTACAGAAAGAGCCAAGGAACTTGCACCTCCAGCCTAAACCTTCTTTTCATGTTCTTTTAAAGAGAAAAGTTTGAATACCTAGACGATGTTTGATTTAGTTTTACTGTGGGAACATTATGCAGTCATTTAAGGATATCCGAGGAATTTCAAAACTCATCTTGATTCTGCTTTTGTTGATTTCCTTTGTTGCAGGCGCTGTTCTTTCATACATCTGGACTATCGCGTTTTATGCGCCTTCAGAGTATCGCCTTCCCACCAAAGCAAATGTAACAATAGAAAATGTGCAATTCTTCGCTGACGATGCCACTTCGTTCAATGTTACTGTGCTCAATCCATCCTATTCCTCAACAGTGACAATTAAGAACATCAAGGTTGAAACAGTAGAGGGCAAATTGCACGACGCAGTGACTCCGTCTCTTCCCATTTCGCTCGAGAGAGGTACTTTACGAACCTTTCAGAGTTTTTGGAACTGGGCCAACTATACAGGACAAACCGTGCGCGTTCATGTGTATATCGTAGATGGATCTGGATCCAATTTGCAGACCAGCACACCGTTCATGAATTTCACCGTTACCAGTGTAAACCTTGACTCATCGATAAGCGTAAATCACTTCAACATTACCGTTCAAAACGCGGGTTCTCCAACTTTCGTTAACATTACTAGAATACTCGTAAACGACGAAAACGTCTCTACTGTACCTAGTTTAACTCCATCATACTCATTGGCGAACGCTTCAGATGCTCCTCCAGCTTCATTTATGCTTATGCGAAACTGGACCGACTTGCAGGGCAAAACCGTGACAATTGTGGTGCAAACGCTTCAAGGCTACGCCGCATACAAAACGGTAACCGCGCCTTCACCAGTCGTGTTGACGATCTCCAGTGTTGCTTTTAATGCCACTATATCCACACAGCAATTTAACGCGACGATTAAGAACGCCGAGTCATCTCCAGCCAAGGTTGACATTACCAAAGTAACGATTCATATCGAAAACGTCACTGCTGAGGTCACGTTTGTTGCAACGCCTTCGCCTCCAATTCTCCAACCTAGCTCTGAAGTTTTGCTCACCTGCACTTGGGATTGGAGTAGTTATCAAGGCCGGAACTTGACCGTTTCCGTCACAGTTTATACGCTGCAAGGCTTCAAAGTGTCTAAGAATGTTACCATTCCCTGATATCGAAAGCGGCTTTGGCTCCTTTTTTTCTAAATAATCTCAATGAATTGTCCGATTTGTTTGGCTAGAGCCTTTCTAGAGGCGAGTTCTGCTGTTACTGCGTCCTGTATTGCAAGTCCGGTTGAAACAAAAACAGTTATTTCGTCTGGGGAGATTCTACCCGGCTTCAAGCCAGCTACTATTTCGCCTATTTCACCCCATACGTTTTGGCGGGTTATGGCTCCTTTTAACAATGGAACGTTGATCTCGCCACTATGGGACGCTTGTTCCCAGTCATCAACAATAATCTTTGCTCGCGCTAAAATGGCTGGATCCAACTCTTCTTTGCCCGGTGCGTCTGCACCGAAGCAGTTGAAGTGCATGCCGGACGTAACCCATTGGCTCAAAACTATAGGTTTCTTTGAAGGGGTTGTTGTTACAATTATGTCAGCTCCTTCGACAGCGTCTTTAACATTTTCCACAGGAGCAAAATTAGCCACATTGCCGTACCTCGGTTTAATTTCAGCTACAAATGCATCTCTGGTTTCATTAGTTCGACTCCAAACCCTAACCTCATCAAGTTTCTTGTAGAATGATAAGAGACTCATCAGCTGCGTTCTAGCTTGTGCACCGGCTCCGACGAGGCCCACAATTGCAGAGTCTTTTCTAGCAAGATATTTTGCCGCTACGCCTCCCGCTGCCCCTGTTCTTATGTCAGTGATCCATGTGCCACTCATTATGGCTAAAGGTGCACCATTTTTGGGATCCACCAAGATAATTGTCGCCATAACTGTTGGAAGACCATATCTAATTCTGTTTCCCGGATGTACATTGACAACCTTGACGGCGGAGACATCAAGTTCCTCAAGGTATGTTGGCATAGCCCTTAAGTCACCGTTATATTTGCTGTAAAATAGGTAGAGTTTCGCTGGCATCTGCACATGACCCAAACCCTTCTCTCGAAATGCGGATTCAACAGCCTTCATAACCTCGTCCATGGATAAGAGTTGTTTTACATCCTTTTCCGTCAATAGGAGAGTTCTCATTGGCATCACTTAACTAATGGGCGTCCCTTCCTTCGAATCCCTTGTAAGCTTACTGAATTCTTGCATCAGTCGTTTTGTGACTGAGCCTGGCTTTCCCTCTCCTATGGCCCGTTTGTTTATTTCTCTAACTGGGGTTATTTCGGCTGCCGTTCCAGTCAAAAAAACTTCGTCGGCGGTGAACAAATCGTTGGGCGTTATATTTCTCTCTACCAATGGATATCTGAGTTTCTCAGCCAGTTTCATAACCAGCATCCTTGTTATACCGCGCAAGGCTCCGGTCGAGGTTGGTGGCGTGATGACTTTGCCGTCTTTTACTATGAATATGTTTTCTGCTACGCCCTCGCAAACGTAGCCATTTCTATCTAAACAAATAGCTTCATCCGCGCCTGCGGTGTTAGACTCAAGCTTGGCTAATATACTGTTGAGATAGTTGAGCGATTTCACTTCGTGCGTTGTGGCGTCCACAGGGTCTCGTTTCACCCAGCTTATCATGGCTGTTATACCGTTTTCCTTCTTTTCCTTTGAGTGCAGCACAATCATAGGCTCAGTGATGATTATTATAGTTGGCTTGGAACATTTTCTCGGGTCTAGCCCTAGGTCGCCCACGCCTCTAGTGACCACGAGACGAATGTAGGCGTCTCTCAATTTGTTTTTCTTAAGGGTGTCTAAAACAGCCTTTATCATTTCCTCTTTGCTAAATGGTATTTGTAACATAATGGTATGTGACGATGCGTACAATCGGTCAATGTGCTCCTTGAGTTTGAAAACAACGCCGTCGTAAGCGCGTATGCCTTCAAACACGCCGTCGCCGTAAAGCAAACCGTGGTCATAGACGGATATTTTAGCCTCAGATTTTGGATAAAACTTGCCGTCAATATTGATGAATAGTTCTTTTTCCACGCTCGTTTTCCTCTTCTATGCTAGAATACGTATGCACTTCTCGACATCTTTTATGCTTTTTTGTTTAATCAAGCTGCAATAGCGCAAATTGTTGCAGCATTGCTCTGGAGCCAAGCTAAATAGAATGACACTCAAAAAACAACGTTCTATACGATGTAATGTCCTTTTTAGCTTTATTCCAGAAATTGGACTTATAAGTCTCATGTTTAACAAATATTAGAGAAGCGTGTTGTTTCTTGGATGTGGAAGATGAAACTAAGTTTGAATATGCGCTTCGCGGAAAAGCTTGGAAGGTTTACTGGCTTCTTTTGAAAAGTAATCGTCCAATGAGTGTTCGTGAAGTTCAGAAAGCCCTGCATTTTAGTAGTCCAAGTGTGGCTCATCATCATCTTGAACAATTGCGTGAATTAGGCTTGGTGCAGAAGCAAGGTACAAGCGGTCCTTATTCTCTTGTTGGCGAGGTTAAAATCGGGGTAATCCGACACTTTGTCAAGTTGGGGCAACTTCTGTTTCCAAGATATTTCTTTTATGCAGTTTTTTCCACAACCTTGTACATGGCTTATCTTTTAGTGCTGATGCAGGGCTTTACACGAGAAAACCTATTCATTCTTTCATTTGGGGCAATAGTTACGGCAATATTCTGGTATGAAACAATCCGAGTGTGGTCTTTGAGACCGTTCTAATTTCTGGATAACACTGTTCTAATGATTAGTATAAAATATAACCAAGGCTGATGTTTAACGGGTGACATATCTCATGTATAGAGAAATAAAAAAACGTGCACAGCTTTACGGATTTGTTGCAGTTCTCTTAGCTGTTGTGGTGAGCGCCCTGTTCTATAATTATGGGGTTTATCCACCAGAATCTAAGCCGCCTGTAGAACAACCTCCCACTTCATCTTCAGCGCTGTTAAAGGCATTTTCATCCTACAATGAGCTTAGAAATTTCTTGAAAGCAAACGCGAAAACTCAAGGCGCATTTCCGTTTATGGGGCCTTGGGATGTTAACGTTTTTGAATCTTCACGAACATTGCAAGCATTGGGGGGGAACTTCTGGACTGCTTCATCCGAACAAGTTAAGGCGCTTAGTGTGGACTCGGCGCCGAGTTTTGTGCTTCAGTACTCAACTACAAACATTCAGGTTGCTGGAGTGGATGAGGCGGACATCGTAAAGACCGATGGAGAATACATCTATCTAGTGTCGGGCAATAATGTCACCATTCTAAGAGCTTATCCGCCCGAAGAAGCTGAAGTGCTTTCAAAAATAACTTTTAATGATACGTATCCTGTGGGAATCTTTGTAAGTAGTGACAGATTAGTCGTGTTAGGTAGCAAATATACTGTTCCGCGGGATTATTATGGCGGTTATTATGGCGGCTTCTTCATAGACATCAAAACCTTCATGAACGTCTATGATATTTCAAATAGAGCAAATCCCACACTTGTGAGAAATTTTACGATGAGCGGCAGCTACTTCAATTCAAGGATGATAGGCGACTACGTCTATTTTGTTGTGAGTCAACCAGCCTATATTATCTATGACACGGTTATTCTTCCTAAGCTTTACTCCAATGATGGAATTAAAGAAATTAATGCTTCTCAAATCCGCTACTCTAATGTCTCTGATAATTACTACATCTTCACAACATTTGTTGCCTTAAACATGCAAAATACCGCGGAGGAACCAACCTACATGACGCTTTTGCTTGGCGGGACAAGCAGCATGTATGTTTCGTTAGGCAATATTTACATAACGTTTCCAGAACCAGATGGAAAAACATCAATTTATCGAATAAGCATAGAAAACAGCGTTATTGGCTCTGAAGTCAAGAAGGGTAAAGTGCTTGGACGCGAACTCAACCAATTTTCAATGGACGAATACAACAACTACTTTAGGATAGCAACCACAACGTGGATAAACGGCAGCACTCAAAATAACCTATACATACTAGACATGAATTTGAACGTAACTGGAAGCCTAGAAAACATTGCACCCGGCGAAACAATAGACTCGGCCAGATTTATGGGAAGTCGCTGTTACCTGGCAACATCGGTTGTTAGAATGGATCCATTCTTTGTCATAGACGTGGAAGACGTAAGTGCTCCGAAGATCTTGGGTTACTTAAAGATTCCAGGGTTCACAAGATATCTACATCCGTACGATGAAGATCATGTAATAGGAATTGGCAGAGAGACAGATAATGTGAAAATTTCATTTTTCGATGTCAGCAATGTGAGCGCGCCAATCGAAATAGATAAGTACATTGTTGAGGGCGCTTGGTCAGATTCGCTGGTTTTGACAGAGCATAGGGCATTTCTCTTTGACAAGTCCAAGGAATTGCTGGCAATCCCTATATCAATATCAAAGTATATCTATTACACAGACTATGGATATTCGCTGTGGCAAGGTGTCTACGTTTTCAACATAAACTTAATCGATGGGCTTGTTCTAAGAGGCAATGTTACTCATCAAGGATGGGACAGCGGCTACTGGTGGTGGGCATGGGACACCAGATACTCGGTGAAAAGAGCACTTTACATCGAAAATGTGCTCTACACAGTATCAGACATGAAAGTGAAACTGAACGACCTAGAAGACTTGATGCTCATAAAGGAAATTGAACTATAGTTGATTTAATCTCCCTCCTCCTTTTTTATGTAAAAGGGCATAATTATAGGTCTGAATAAGTCAAAACTGCGGTCTCTTTGACAGTCTTCTTGGTAGAGTCAATTTTTGGAAAGGTTTGCCTGCTCTTTTCTCCTTTATCTCAGTTATTAGCGCTTCAAGGCTAATTTCTCGTATCTTTCCAGCTTTTCTGTCTCTAACAGGAAGAATCTCTGACTCAATTTCTCGTTGTCCAATGACCAACACGTAGTTTATCCACTCTGTCTCCGCCTCTCGCACTCTCTTCTGCAACGTTAATGGGCGGTCATCCACGTCCACCCGTATATTTTTTTGCTCAATTATGTCAGCTATTTTTTCAGCATGGTCTAAAAACTTGTCAGAGATGGGTATAACCCTCACTTGAGTTGGAGCTAACCAAAGGGGTAGTATAGGCACTTTGCCCTGTTGTTGTTCCCTGTAGGCTTTTTCCAGCATAGCATAGACGCAGCGTTCGATGGCACCGCTTGGGCTGCAGTGCAAGATTAAAGGGCGCTTTTTTTCGCCTTTTTCATCTGTATATGTTATGTCGTATCGCTCAGCATTTTCAATGTCTATCTGATCTGTGGAGAGAGCAGCAGCCTTGTCTAAGTTGTCGACGAAGTTGAATTCCCACTTTAGCACCCAATAAAACGAGCGCTCAGGCAACAACTCTACCAAAGCGGGTCTATTGAATTTTTTAACCAATGAAGCCACGAAAGCCTTGTTTTCTTCATAAAATTCCTTCGTGAACCGCACACCTAACTCATAGTCTGTGTTGCTGAATTCTAAACAATCTCTCATGACTTCTGAGCATAGGTTAAACCTGATCAGGAACTCTCTCTTGGCCTGCGTCAAATCAGCACATAATGCGTGGCAATCAGGCATGGTAAAAGCCCTTAAACGTCTCAGCCCAGCCAGTTCACCGCTTTTTTCCCTTCTGAAACTGTAGCGGGTCAACTCGTAGATGCGGAAGGGCATTTGACGATAAGAAATCTGCGTGTCATGGGTTAAGAGAAACTGACCGAAACAGGCGCTAAACCTCAGGAAGAGTTCTCTGTCCTCTGACTTCACAACATATTGCCTAGCTGGAAATCTGTTCAAGTAGTCAGCTAGGCTGGGATGCTGAAAATCGTACATGATTGGCGTTTCAACTTCCATGGCGCCGTACTCGGTTACTTTCTGGGTCACGTACTGCTCAAGTAAAGCCTTTACCAAACGACCCTTAGGTGGCCATCTGAAATTGCCTGGGTCACTGCCGGGCTCATAATCTGCCAAACCGAGTTTTTTCATCAAATTGACGTGAGGCGGAATCTGCTGAGCAGCCCTAACCTTCGCCATTTCGTATTTCGCAAACTTTTCAAGCAGCTCCTGTCCTTTAAAATCGAATTTTTCAACGGGGATAATCTTTCCATCAGGTTGCATGATGAACCATGTAGATTTCAGCGCCTCTTCAACCCTCACCGCTTCAGAAATCTTCTCCCCCTCTTTCTTCTCCATTGACGTAACCACTCGAAGTTGCTCAGCAAGAGGGTGCCCCTTAATGGACAAGGAAAACTGTTTGTTCCAGCCAAAAGGAGTGCGGTAGGTTTCCATTCCCGCTTCTTTGGCGTATTTTTCCATCTCTTTCAAAACTCGCAGGGCTTCACTAGGCTTTGCCAAGTTGCTGCTCAAGTGGGCGTAGGGGTAAATCAAGATTCTGTTTGTCTTCAACTTTTCTATGGAGGTCTTTACTTCCTCTACTGCACGTTTAGCAACCGCCTCGTCGTCGCCTTCTTCCACGCTAGTAAATAGGACAACAAGGCTTTCCAGTCGCGTAGTCTTTTTTTCGGTTGGCTCGGCTAAGGCAACCTCCTTTTTTACGGGTTTGTACTCAATGAAGTTTGAGTGCAACTGAAGAATTCTCATGCATTGAACCTCTCTATCTACTCACGCCGTGTCTCCATTTTTCCAGCACCCGTTCTTGTTTGGTGTTTTTCTTAAACTCTTTGTAATGATCCCTGCACAAGTAAGCCCGTCTTGCTTCGCCCACTTTTAAACCAGCGGCTTTCACTTTATCTGTTGACAGTGAACGAACAGCGTCGTTGCCACATCCCGTAACGCTGCATTTAACGCCTTTTGCAACCTTGCCCAACATAATTCACCACTGAACCGCATTCTCTAAGTCATTTTCGCATATATTTCTCTGGCTCTTGAATAAGTTTCTTCCCTTTCTCCAAAGCGTTGGGGACCCAAACCCTCAACTACAAATGATGCAGAAGCCGACCCAACGCAAGCACTCCACAACGGGTCTTTTCCTCGAATGTATTCGGCGAGAAAGGCTCCGATGAAGGCATCACCAGCGCCGGTTGAATCTAAAACAACTCGTGACTTGCAGGACGGAATATTATAAAAAGTGTTGTCAAAGAGCAGTGAGGCGCCTCGTGCGCCCCTTGTGACAATAACGATTTTCACCCCTAAATTACGAATTGTTTCTGCTGACCGCTTCAGATCGGCTTTTTTAGGCACTATTTTTCTTATCTCTTCTTGCGATGACTTGTATACGTCCACATGTTTCAACACCGACTGTTCTCTCCAGCCTTTTAGACTCATTTTCCCTTGTTTGTTGAAACGGCGAACAAATCCCTGAGGATCTAGAGACAAAATGTTGGTTGAGGCCCGCAGTTTGGTGATGATTCCCTCTGAGAGTTCGTTGGCTATCGGCGCAACATGAACAGCTTGAGCACGGAGAGAATATGGCACATCGCCTGCTAAAACAGGCGGAGCTAAAGCCTTCAACCACAGTTTTCGTTTCCAATCGCTTCCATATTTCAAAACAAACCTTGTGGTAAGAGCGTTCTCAACCTGCTTAAAACCTGACAAGTCAACATTGTTTAATTCAAGCCACTCCATATAGTCTTTCGAAAAATCTTCACCAACCTTCGAAATCACCGAAACCCTCGCATCAAGTTTTGCCGCAGCCACAGAAACGTATGTTGGCGGCCCGCCCAACGTTGGTTCGGCAGAAGTTGCCTTCGGTGAATAAATGTAATCGATGGCGAAGTGCCCAACCGTAACCAAATCAAACGTGGTTTTCAATTTCCAACAATGAGTGAACATTAAGAAAGACATATAAGAATAGTTATTAACTCGCTTAATATCAATCTATATTTAGGATGTATCAACTGTGCCAGTGAAAAGAAAGAGCCGTGGAAGGGCAAAGGGTGGCAAAGGAAGAAGCGATCTGGTTCAGTGTAGCCAATGCGGTGAACGAGTTCCACGAGATAAAGCCAAGAAGATTTCGCGACCAGTGACCTTAGTAGACCCGGTGCTGGCTAGGGAACTTAGACAGAGAGGCGCCTATATACCCAGTCATATCGAAACCAAGTATTACTGTGTTTCTTGTGCTGTCCACCGAGGCGTCGTCAAAGTCCGAGCTAGAGAAGAAAGACGAATGTCTTGGAGACGCCCCTACTAATCGATTGCTTCGACATCACCAAAAAACACAATACTAGATAAATTATTCGATTTTGCCTTAGTCTGGTGTTTGCTAAACTATAGGTGTCGCAATCTGCTTCTTTTGCAGCTCTCTTCTAAAATGGGTTGCTCTCTGAAACACGGTTAGGTTTGCGAGAACAGCAAGTAAAATCATGCTCCATTGAAGGGCGCCGGCCCAGATCAGTGTTAGAAAACTCGCTAACACAAGTATGATTATGCGCTCGGCTCGTTCTGCTAGACCTACGGTCTCCATTTTTACTCCTGCTGCCTCAGCCCGAGCTCGACTATAACTGACAAGCAATGAGCCTATTAGCGCTAGAAGCCCCCAGAACAGCCAAAACGTGTCGGTTATCAACCAACCCAAGATGATGCCTAAGAAGACAAAAGCGTCCGCATAACGATCAAGAAGCGAATCGAGAAAACCTCCAAAAACGGTGACTTGCCCATAAAGTCTAGCTAAGACACCATCTAAGACGTCGAAAAAGCCAGAAATCATGAGAAAAAGCGCTGCAATTGTCACATTGAATGACTGCGATTCCCCATACCAATACATTATTCCTGCAAGAACTGCAAACAGTATCCCCAGAGCGCTCACTTGATTAGGTGTCAAGCCAATTGTATGCGTGAGCATGGCTATGTAGGCCATCAGCAACTGAACTCGCTCTTTCAGTTTTGTGAGCAACCTATACTGCACTACTCCTCAAAGCAATGTGGTTGTAATGTTTATTTAAAAACCGATGGTGAAAATGGGCAGAGGACATGATCCTGGTTGGTGTGACTCAATTAAAGATGTAGGACAAAAACAGCGCCGATTTGCTATTTAATATGCCCTGGCAAAGAAAACCACTTCTTTCGCTTCCTCACCGCAGTGTACACAATTTGAAAACAATCTTTCTTTTTCGAAGGGGATTAACCTAATGGTTGCTCCGGTTTCCTCCTTTATCCTCTCTTCGCATTCCGCTCTTGAACACCAGCAAGCCTTGATAAATCCACCCCTTTTTCTCAAAGCCTCCTTAAACTCTCCGTAGGTCTTTACAGTGCTGGTGTTATCCTCTAAGAGCTTCTTCGCTCGGTTAAAAAGACTGTTTTGAATCTCCACGAGCATTCTTTTTATGGTGGCAGCTAGGTCCTCCTCCCTTATTTTTACCTTCTCATATGTATCTCTCCTAGCAGCAACTACCTGCTTTCGTTCTACGTCTCTCGGACCGATTTCAATCCTGATGGGCACACCTTTCAATTCCCACTCATTAAATTTCCATCCAGGCGTGTACTCAGTCCGATCATCAAGAATTGTTGTTATCCCGTTTTCTTCTAGTTTCTTGAGGGATTCTCGAGTTTTATTTAATATCAAGTCCTTTTCATTTTCATTATAGAAGATGGGCACGATCACAACTTGATATGGAGCCACCTTTGGTGGAAGCACCAATCCCTTATCATCGCTGTGGGCCATGACCAGTGCGCCTATCAGCCGTGTTGATATGCCCCATGAAGTTGTCCATACATAGCGTTCCTTTTCATCTTCCCCGAAGAACTTAATCTTAAACGCCTTCGAGAAGTTTTGTCCAAGATTATGTGAAGTCCCCATCTGCAACGCCTTTCTGTCTGGCATTAGGGCTTCCAATGTGGTGGTGTAGAGAGCTCCAGCGAATTTTTCACTCTCGCTCTTTATCCCAACTAGTACAGGAATCGCTAGAAGATTTTCCATTAAATCTTTGTAGATGTTCAGTATTTCCATAACCTCTTTGTCAGCCTCCTCCTTCGTTGCGTGAGCTGTGTGCCCCTCTTGCCACAAAAACTCCCTTGTTCTCAGGAAGGGTTTTGTTGCCTTGGTTTCCCAGCGTACAATGTTGCACCATTGATTTAGCAGGATGGGCAGGTCTCGCCAGCTTTTTATCCACTTCTTGTACATGGTGTATATGATGGTTTCTGATGTGGGTCGAATGGCAAGCCTTTCTTTCAGCTCACGATCTCCGCCAACAGTAACCCATGCACACTCCGGAATAAATCCCTTGAAATGCTCCGCCTCTTTCCTCAACAACTTTTCGGGAATAAAAATGGGGAAATACGCGTTTTTATGCCCGATTTTCCTTATTCTCTCGTCGAAGTAATTCTGAATTCTCTCCCATACGGCATAGGAATATTCTCTGAAGACTATGCAGCCCTTGACGGGGGCATAATCCGCTAACTCCGACTTTAAGACCACTTGAGTGTACCACTCTGAAAAATCTTCAGACTTTTTTACAGTGATTCCTACATCAAGCATCTCTAATCAACTCCATGGCGCATTTTTTAGAGAATTTAAATACTAGTATGATGCGGGTGTGGCAGAAGAGATTAGTGTTGTGGAACGTAGTCACCCATAGCGACCACTTGTTCTCAAATTCTACAGGAGATAATATAAAGCTTCCTTATGACGGCCCTGTTAAGTCTTGATGTGTTAAATTGTATATGTTGGAATCACTGGCCAAAAGGTTCCTGGAATGTTTTGGCTGTCAAAACCAACTATTATCTAGGTTTCTCCTCTTCTTTCAATGTTTGCAGTTATTCTGTCTCCTACTTTTGTTGTGAGGAGTTCATACCATTGTTGGCTTGATAAATCGTTTGGCGTAGCTTCTAACAAAGCAACCGCCAAAATAGCAAAGAAAAATAACCCTAAGAAAAACGTGACAAGCCAAGGAAGAATGCGAAATCGAGACTTCGTAGGTGGAATCGGAGCAAGAAAACCGCTGACCAAAGCAGAAAGAATGCGAACAAATTCACTTGGTGTCACCAAATCATTAATCATGTTCAACTGTATATTTAAGATTGCCACATGCAAGGTGTCGCATTGTCCAAAGAAGAAATTCGAATGCGTGTCTGGCGCCTTATGGAAGAAAACAACATTGCAACCTTTCCACGACCAGTCTATCACCGAATACCCAACTTTGTCGGCGCCGAGAAAGCTGCGCAAAACCTAAGAAAACTACCTGAATACAGGTCGGCAAAAGTTGTGTTTTGTAACCCAGATTCGCCGCAGAAACCGATTAGAGAAATGGCGTTAAAGGACAGAAAAACACTTGTTATGGCGACACCAAGACTGAAACACGGCTTTCTCTTAATAGACCCCGTCACTATCCATCCAAATCGTGTTTCGGAAGCGTCCACCATTCGCGGAGCGTTCCGATACGGACGTTCAGTGAAACCTAGCGAAGTTAAAATCGACTTATTTGTCGCTGGTTCTGTGGCGGTGGCCCCGAACGGGGGAAGATTAGGCAAGGGAACAGGTTACTCAGACCAAGAATACAGCATACTTAAGAACGCAGGGGGCCTTGTAGCGCAAACTCCTGTGGTCACAACTGTTCATGACATCCAAATCGTGGTAAACATCCCTGAAAACCAGTGGGACATCCCAGTCAACGTCATTGTCACACCAACAAAGACCATCCGAACAAAGTAAAACTAACTATTCTTCTCCCGTAGGCGAGAGACCTAAAAAAGTTCATAGCAACGCTTAAGGGCAAGGAATCCAACGAAAATCAGAAAAGGCGGTTGCGTCTTGTCCTTCTTGGACTGGATGTATGAATTCGCACTTCAATACGGATACGTCGGAGTTTTCACAATTAGTTTCCTAGGCGCCTTATCCATCATTGTTCCCATTCCTTACACATTGTTCCTCTTCTTTCTCGGCGGATTTCTCAACCCCGTATTGGTCGCTATCTTTGCTGGTTTAGGTGCTGCTGCAGGAGAATTTTCAGGTTACGTACTTGGCTATTACGGACAAAAAATACTAAGTGAAGAAAGAAAAAGGAAAATTAATTTCATTAAGAGAGTTTTTGAACGCTACGGCTACATTGCCATTTTCCTCTTTGCACTAACGCCATTGCCTGACGATTTGCTTTTCATTCCCTTAGGAATGATGCGCTACAGCATTCTGAAAGCCTGTATTCCAGCTCTTTTGGGCAAGATACTCATGTCTTTTATCATAGCCTACAGTGGGCAATTGTCCATCGGCTTCATTCGTGACCTCTTCGGTGAGGGCGGATGGTCAGCCGCGATACTGACAACCGTTCTCTTGGCAGTTGTTATATTTGCCATAATCAAAATCGATTGGGAACACCTCTTGCAAAAATACGTGACAAAAGAGAGCGAAAAGAAAAGTTGAGAGCAATAATTGATTTCAAAAAGATGTGAAGATATCCCTAAACCCTCCATCAAAAATTGAGGTCGCCACAGTTTTTAGTTTTGAATTTTGAAACAAATAGGTGTTGAGACTAATTTTTAGTTGTTTGGTGCACTTTTTGCTGTGATAGCACACGATAAAATATAATAAGTGGAATTCGAGATTACCATGGAATTCTAATGGGTGATTCATTTGGCATCTGGGCGTTTGGTGTTTTTGTCTGATGATGAAGTGGCGCGGGTTCATGAAACAAGTTTGAGGATACTTGAAGAGATTGGGATCAAGGTTCTCAGCAAGAAGGTGCAGAGTCTGCTCGCTGAAAACGGCGCAGAAGTAGATGCCTCCAGTTCAATTGTGAAAATTCCAAGCTCTCTAGCGAAAGAAGCCATCAAAAAAGCGCCGAAAGAGATAACCCTCTATGGAAGAGATCCGAAATACGACTTGAAACTTCCGTCAAAAGATGTCACTTTCATTGCTACCAGCGGCTTCGCCACCTTTACACGAGACTTTGAAACCGGAGAAAAAAGAATGACAACCTCGGCAGATTTGAAAAATTTCGCCGTTCTCGCCGACTACCTTGAGGGAGTTGACTTCTTCTGGCCCATTGTGACTCCCACGGAACTACCGCACCATATTCAAGCAGTTCAAGCTGTAGCCATATCACTGGAGAACACAGCAAAGCATGTTCAGTTTGGGGGTGCTCTGAGCGAGAGAGAAGCAAAATGGCACATCAAGTTGGCATCCGCTGTTGTCGGTGATGAAGAAAAACTGAGAAAAAGACCTATAGTCTCCTCAGTAAACTGTCCCGTTAGTCCACTTGTATTTGAAGAGGGTTCGTGTGAAGCCACAGTTGAGTTTGCTAAGGCAGAGATTCCAGTTGTTCCTATGTCCATGGCTCTGTGCGGTAGCACAGCTCCTGCAACAATCGCAGGGACACTAACCCTAGCTAACGCTGAAAACCTCGGAGCTCTTGTAATTCTCCAATGCTCTAGGCCGGGTGCCCCAATGATTTACTGTGCAGAATCAACTTCAGCCGACATGAGGACGGGCGGCATCAACTATCGAGCACCAGAACTCCCACTTATCGCGGCTGGCATTGCTCAGATGGCGAGGTTTTACAAGCTGCCGTGCTATGCCACTGAATGCGGATTGGATGAGACTCCAGATGATTTAGAGGCTCTCCTTGCCGCCTCGAAATGGCTCGCCCTTGCACATTTAAGCCGAGGAGATATCAGTGCTGGCTTAGGGAGTCTTGAAAGTGCTCAAAGCTCTGCGCTGGAACAGGTAATTCTTGACATTGAGGCTTGGGTGTTTGCCCGTGCATACATGCGTAGCTTCGATTTCAACGAAGAAACCTTGGCATTTGGCGCCATCAAAAAGGTGGGTCCAGGAGGAAACTTTCTAGGACTTAAACACACCTTGGAACACTTCAGAAAAGAAATATGGCTCAAGAAAGAATTCACGATCCTGCCCTCAACTAATGGCTCACTCGTCAAAAGGGCAAAGGAAAAGGTTAAACAAATACTCTCATCCCACACACCACCTCAACTCGATAGGCAAGTGGCAAAGGAAATAAAACAAATTCTAGTCAACTGTGAAAAAGATGTGCCGTAAAGAATCTTAGACCTTTAATGATCTATTTTTAACCGTGAAAAGTGAGTTAGTGTGCACGTTAGAAAATGGTGTTAGAAAGCATAGGCAACCATTCTTAGTAGAGGATCTATAAAACGAATTTTATATGCGAAAAAGACGTTTACTGTATTTTGGTAAGCGAAAGCAAAAAGCCAAAACTTGAGAGTTGACGAAGAAACTTGAGAGTAATAGCTGACTTTCACATTCACAGCCGTTATAGTCGTGCCACAAGCGAAAAAATGAACATTCAAGAAATAACACGCTTCGCACGGATCAAAGGTCTAAATCTAGTCGGCACGGGAGACTTCACCCATCCAAAATGGCTTGAAGAACTCAAAAGGGAACTCGTCGAAGTCCCTGACGCAAGCCTCTACAAACCTGCAAAAGATCCAGAGTCCACAGTTTACTACATGGTCACAGGTGAAGTAGCCACAATTTTTACTTTTGAAGGCGAAATCAAAAAGATTCATCACGTCATTTTAACGCCGAGTTTGGAAACAGCGACTCAGATCAACGATCGCTTAATGCGTAACGGCAACCTATCCAGCGATGGCAGACCCATCCTCGAAATGTCTGCGCCTCAATTGGTCGAAGAAATTATGCAAGTCAACAGCGAAAATGTGGTTATTCCGGCGCACGCTTGGACGCCGTGGTTCAGCCTTTTTGGAGCTTTCAGCGGCTTCAACCGCATACAAGACTGCTACCAAGATACCACCAAACACATTCCAGCCTTAGAAACAGGTTTGTCGTCAGACCCTCCTATGAACTGGCGCCTAACAAGCTTAGACCAATTCGCTTTGGTGTCAAACAGCGACAGTCATAGCCACTGGCCCTGGAGAATCGGCAGAGAAGCCAACGTTTTCGAACTAAAACAGTCAACATACAATGAAGTTGTTGACGCCATACGCAAAAAGGACCCGAACCGGTTCAAGTTCACCATCGAAACTGATCCAGCGTATGGAAAGTATCATTGGACGGGACATCGGAACTGCAAGGTTTCACTGTCTCCTCGGGAAGCAATACAGTTTGGAAATCGCTGTCCCGTTTGTAGGAGGAGACTAACAAAAGGCGTGGAGCAACGCGTTGAAGAATTGGCAGATCGACCGGCTGGTTTCAAACCAGAAAATGCTATAGGATACAT
>Ga0315310_10000098_pt1 | contig 58769 bp, 59 predicted proteins | sample TDP5_MG_FD_203630 | JGI IMG/M metagenome (GOLD analysis project Ga0315310, IMG submission 203630) | Freshwater sediment microbial communities from Lake Towuti, South Sulawesi, Indonesia - TDP5 | ecosystem: Environmental > Aquatic > Freshwater > Lake > Sediment | place: Indonesia: South Sulawesi...
ACCCATGGGATTATGTTGGAAAGTCGCTTTTTCAGGCATACAACACTACATCTATCAAAGAAACCCTAGAAGAAACATCTTCAAAGCTAGCGGATATCTGGGCTGAAATCCTGTCGGAAGCCATGACGCAATATGGCAGTACGTGGACTCAAATCGAAGCAAAACTTGAAGAATATAAGGCGAAGTTCGAGATAGAATGGAACCTTGTCTCTAAATCGGTTCTAGTCAAAATGGCAAATATAGCAAGATTGCAGTGGAAAGCCAAATTCGTCAAAGCACATCTTGTGGATTGCGTTTATGGTGCTGAAAGCTGGGTTGAAGACATTGTGTTGCCACCTTTTCCTATATTTGACATTGAAAAGAAACTTTTTGCCCATGAACTTGCACATATCTTAGTGCCAGAGTATTTTCTCAGAACAAAACTCGAAACTCTTGATTTAGACCACTCCATCTCACATACAATCGTTGATCTTATCGCGTACTTTGGAGTCAAGGATCATGTGGAAGATTCTGAGAGGAAAGGAATAAAGCCAAACCCAAACTATTACGCGCAAGTCCCAAGACTCTATCCCATATTTGAAAACTGCAATGAAAATCCCAACCAATATCAGAGCTTTGATGATATCCTTAATCAAATCAAGCTGTCAAAGGAATAGCATCTCAGAGAGAGAATCGCGTCATGTTGACTTTGATGAAGAGGCAACTTCTTGAGTTGCGTTAATAAAATCTGTCCCACACTGAGGACATTTTTCACTGTACCAATGTAGTTTCTTTCCACAACGGGCGCAAGTCCACCGTCTCTCTTGGTCTTTTAACCACTTTCTAATGCTTGTTTCCTTGAGCCGATGAAGATTCCACAGTCCTAATGTTCGATGAGGTCTTGTCTTGCTGAAGTCAACTAGTTTTTTGCATGGAAAATCTGTGCATTCAAAACAGTATACAACCCCTTTCTCCTTTGTGCAATTTCTGAAATTGCATTTTGAACACTATTCGTTCATTAGGTTTGAACCACAACCTTTGCAGAAGATTTCATTGGGAGGCATTCCCTCTCTTATTTCCCATTCATAAAGAGTTTGGTCGTTGTCATTATATGCACGGTAGGTGGAGCATGCTCCACAGTAGACTCCACAAATTCCTAGCAGTGGACTCGTAAAGCTCTTATTGCATTTCTTCATGGTTTTTCGTTTTTTTGCGTGCGTCTATACCTCTCCTGCAGCAACTTCATCCAGTTTTCAATTCCTATAGCCTTTATCTTGTCGTTGATTTCGATCATTTCCCTTTTGCGATCTAAAAGTGGCTCTTCTTGTAGTTTTAAGCATGGAAAGTCTTTACATTGATAGCAAAAGTCTAGCCCTTTTTGGAGGACACAGTCGCGAACTGGACAATCGGGCCACCAAGACCATCCTCCTCCGAAACGACAACCTTTGCAGGGTTTGTCTTGAGAAGCCAGCCATTTTAGAACTTTCACAAATTCATTGTAGTTGCCGACGTTCTGGCTCTCTGCGATAAGCCTCAGTGAACCAGATCTTTCAACATAATAAAGTAGATTCTTTGCTATCTGAACTTTTCCGCCTCTGAAGTAGTCGCACAAAGGACAATAGTATCCGCCACAACAAGACACAAACTCATATTTCTTCTTCAACTATTTACCCCTTTTTTAGTTCCATTAAATTTTGATCGGCACATAAACTTTGAGGTTGATGTAAATCGTGCGTGGGCTAATAAGTACTAATAGATTTCCAATCTCAAACCTACATCTTAAAAGCGGTAAAATTGAGATTTTCGGCCGCAGTGCGGACGCTTAGCTTTATACTGCCGTTTAAACTGTCAAGTTGTAGGAGTGCGTTTTAGGGTGGGAAAATCTTGAGTGGATGGAGCGAATATCAGACTGCGGAAGAGATGGAAATAAATAGAAAATATGAGTATGACCCTGAATTTATTCCGTTCATATTTAAGTGGCTTTGTCCTAGTCCTAAGCCGTCTAGTGTAGTTGTAGATGTAGGTTGCGGAAGCGGTTATTTTACAAAAATCATCGCAAGCTGCATGAAGGGAAATGGCACGGTTATAGGCATAGACCCTGATAGAAGATTAACCCAAGAGGCTGAAAAGATATGCAAAAGAAAGCATATTTCAAACATTCACTTCAAAATCGGAAACATATGGGAAATCCCATTAGAAAGCAACCATGCAGACCTTGTTGTTAGTCACGTAGTCTTGTCTAATATTCCTCGGCAGTTTGATGCCATTTTGGAGATGAAAAGAGTTGCTAAAATTGGTGGAAAAGTCGCAGTAATTGATTCTGCCAAGGGTGGTGGTCAGTATTTTCCAGACGAAAGACTGAATGAACTGTATGGCAAATTTCACATAGCATTTGGGATGGCAATTGATAAAGGATGGCGTGCAAGGTTTGACATGTCTACTTACATTGAGAATTTCCATTTCAGAATACCAGAACTGTTTCTAAGGGCTAGGCTAGCTGATGTTACCTTGAACGGGTGTCTTTCAACCTTCCTTTTATGTGATACAAGACGAAGCACAAGAGAAATGCAGCGATATTTACAAACAAAACTCAACCTATGGAAAAAACTTGAAAAAAGAAACATGAAATGCGCTCTGATGGGGGGTATGAAAGAAGAGGAATTTCGCGAACTGTTTCAGAGATACACCGATTACATAGAAAAGCTAGTTACACATCCTAGAAAGATAAGAAACACTCCGGAAGTGCATATAGTTTCAAGGGTAATAGTATGTGGCAGAAAAGTCTCCAAAGAAGGATAATTTTATCACGATTTATGAAGTCGACAGTTTAAACACTCAAGTAAAATCAAAAGCCGCCCACAATTTCAAGTCAATTCTCTGCGATTCTGCACTCAAAACGAGCGAAAATCGAGCGAATTTAACCTTTCAGAGGTAGTGCGGGGGGTGGGATTTGAACCCACGAACCCCTATGGGATAGCCGCCTCAGGGCTACGCCTTTGGCCATGCTTGGCAACCCCCGCTACAAGACCTTAGCCATTCTATCTTCTAATTTGCAGTTGAAATTAAATCTTGCTTCAGCTGGCCTGTGAAAAAAGGGATACTGTTAACTTAAGGGACATGAGATAGTCTAAAAATGGACTATATAAGTATCTCTAAGAATTTCTTGGCCAGTTTTAGCATTGTTTCAGGAACTTTAGGGGGCATCAGTTTGAAGTATTTAGGGTCGTATCTACATTGTTCGGAACGATTACGTAATATGTTATACATGCTGAAATAATTCTTTAGATTGCTTTCGACAAATCTTATTCTCTTTTGATGTGCAGTTGTATTTTCATCCAATTGTGGTTCAAATGAATGAATGCCCAAACTATGGGCATATGCATCTACTGAATGCAAAGCAGAATAGAAAGAACAGGTCACGACCCAATCTGGAAAAACAATTTGCCCTTGTAATGTTTCGGCTACATCTTTGTCATGAACTGCTTTTTCCTTGTGCTCTATAGTACCATGTTTTTTCTCCAAAGGAGAGGTTGCCAAGCAACAACCCTCCTACTTCACAAATGCTTCTAATTCGTCTTTATTTCTTCCATAGAGCTCAATAACTCTAACATCAATATTTGTGTTCGGGAAAAACCTGAGCAATTGAGAGAAGACATCGTATATCTTCTCTTCAGTTTCAAAATTAGTCTCTTCTATGTAGACGTATAGATTCAGGATTTTGTCTTTCTTGAAACAAGTACAATCTTTTGCATCAGTCAATTTCGTAATTCTCGAAATAAAAATGGAAGTAGCCAAATCATAGTCGCTTGACATATTGAAGCCAAATTTTATAATACGCACTAATTGACTGCGAAATGATTTAACATTAGGTTGAAATCCCATTCGTAGTTTATAAAATGGATTTGAGCTTGAAGACATTTTTCTGGTTTTGGTAAGAAAATTCATTTTTTCATTTCTTCCAATAGTTCATTCAGTTTCAGAGCTACCCGTTTAAGTTGTTCGCCAGTAGAAACTTTCTCTTCAGCGGACAACTCTGCGAAATTAGTCATCTTTAATTGAATCATCGCCATTTCCAGAGATAATTCTACCAGAGGCTTCAGTTTTTCTTCTGGGATTTTATCTACCAGAGCAGCAAGGAATGCTTGTGGTTCTTCTCCTGCTTGAAGAATTGCCTCATACACCTTCTGACTTTTCATCTGCAATTTCCCAGTAGCTATCGCAAATTCGCCCAACTCTCGCAAAGAATTTATCGTAGCTATTGCTATTGGCAAAAGGTCTGATAAGGTTAAATCTTTCATAGCTTCTTTGAATTTTTCAAGATCAATCTTTGGTTTGATTTCTACAACCATATCTTTCACACTTTTAAGTTTAAGCCATCTATTATTAAATTTCTGAATTATATATATGGATTATTCCAGTTTTTGCCTTAATGACATTTTTCTTTTCACCAGATAGATAACACCGCAAGGCTTATATACCTTGTATGTCTTATAAGATAGATAGGAGATAGCTAAGGTTGATATGTAAATATTGTCAATCAATCCACATCGTAAAGCATGGCAAAGTAGGAGACAAACAAAGATACCTCTGTAAAGAGTGCGGACACAAATTCATTGAAGGTTCAGACTTTCCGAGAATGAGAACTGAGTCAAGAATCATCTCTTCCAGCATTGACTTCTATTTTGAAGGCTTAAGCGTTAGAAAGATTCAAACTCAGATCGAGAAGCTTTACGGAGTACATGTTAGCCAAGTGACCGTTTGGAAATGGATAATGAAATATTCCAAACTGGTTTCGGAGTACGTAGAAACATTAACACCTCAGCTATTAGGCATCTATAAAGTCGATGAAACCGCAATAAAATGCAAAGGCATTCAAAAATGGTTCTGGGAAATCATAGATGAAGAGACAAAGTTTCTGGTAGCCAGTCACTTGTCAGGTGCGAGGACTGCTGAAGATGCTATTGCATTGTTTGAAAAAAGTTTGAAAGTTGCCAAAAGAAAGCCAATATCACTTTATGTTGATGGGCTGCCAGCTTACATAGATGGTTACAACAAAGTTTTCCGAACCCTACGAAAAGATACAAGACCAGAATTAATTAGGAAAGTGGGCATTAGAGCGGTTAATAGCAACAATTCAGTGGAAAGATTGCATGGAACATTGAAAGACCGAATAAAGCCTATGAGAGGATTAAAAGACGAAGAAACTATAAGGACACTTTTAGAAGGATGGGTTGTTCACTATAACTATGTGAGAAAGCACCAAACATTGAAAGGCAAAACGCCTGCTCAGGCTTCTGGAATCGAAATAAAGAATGATTGGTATGTATTAGTGAAAGAAGCTACCAAAAACGAAGCTGTAAATGGAAATCAAAAAATTGAAAAACCGATAGAGGTGATGGTTAAATGAAGAAGATTCTAGTTAGCTTTCCAGAAGGCATATTCAATTTGATTAAAGAGTTAAAGGGTAAGTTGGGTGAAAGTGATAGTGAAGTAGTGCGCAATATGGTCGTAGCCTATCTTAGTGAACAAGGGTATTTGGCAAAAAGGAGACAATAAGCATGAAAAAGAGTTCAAAAAAGAACCTAGCAAAGGAACTAGCCGAAGAATTAGACGTTTTTGATGAAATGCTCTCTAGCCTTGTTGAAATTCTAGAAGAGAAGGGAATCTTGACGCAAGAAGAGTGGGAAAAGAAAATAAAATCGAAACTAAGCAGAAGGGTAAGAAAGTATAGAGATGTTCAATTTGGCAAAGAATAACGTAAAAAATAGCGTTAGGTTGGTTGAAATTTACAAGTGCTAATAAAATGACTTATATACGTAGAAAATACGAGTCATACTTTGTAGTTCGGGGTTGGCGTAACTAAGGCACTTTCTAATAGCCATGCTTTGGTTTTTCGCCAATCCCGAACAATGTACCCAAGCGCAATCATCACCCTGTTAACTTGCTGTTCGAACTTGCTCACCACATATGGCCATATGCGGTGTGTCCTGTCAGCCAATTGATGATGCACTTTTTAGGTTTGTTCGGAACTGGCAATTATGAACTCACTTAATTTTGGTGTAGCCTTGAATAATTCCTGAAATCTTCCTCTTTCTGGTTTTACCTCTCTTCTTTGCAAATAACCTTCAATTTTCATTACATCAAGAATTGCTTTCAATATTTGACTGTAGCTAAGGTTCTTAGCAAGCAATGGTATCAACTGTTTCTTTGAAAATTCGTTTGTGTTAAAACCATGCTTTATAGTTTGTATGACTTTCCAAATTGGACTATTTCGCTCTGTTGGTTTACCTATCTCAAATTTGTGTGGTCGTGACCCAGACACTGTTGCATATAGACTCCCATCGGAACGCCTGTAATATTTATACTGACCAAAATCTTTACCACGCCCACGTGTCTTTGATGATTCTTTTCCAATAAGAGTATCTGTTCCATAAAGTTCAAGTAAACTTGGTGATTTTGACCTAGTTTGATATAGTGGTGGAAAGATTTCGCATGTTACGTAACCATCTTCATCAATTGAAATAATTTTTATTTGACTAGCCTCTTTACTTGTTAAACTAAATAAGCCATCCGTAACAACTGTATCGTCCCCTACTTTAATCTCTAAAGGCAAGGGTAATTTTCGAACTTTAGTTTCACTTGAATTTCGTACCATTTTATGCACTTTCTAATAGCCAATTCCTGATATATTGCACTGAACTCTTTTTAAATGTTTCCGTCACTCGTTCTGCAAACGATAAGTTTGGACATATTTTTCTTTTGGTGATTGAATGGTTAGAAGACACACAAAATATTTGAGAAGACAAGCTAGACTCAAAGTGTTGGGAACAACAAGGTAAACATCGTTTGCTCAAACCAGTGGTTGTCCAAAAATTTAAATTCTGAAGAACTTATGTTTAACATGGTGAGAAAGAATTGGGTTGGGGTTCATGGTGGTCATACAATCAATCTATGGCTTCCACTGAGCCAGATAGTTTTGGTGTGTATGAGTTAGGCGATGAAAACAAGAACACAGTGTATTATGGCAGTGGAAAGGTGAAAACACGACTTCTTGACCACTTGAATAAGAAAGAATGTCCTCTTGCCAGATACTATCGCATTGAATTGTTTGCAACTGAAGCAGAATGTAAAGCAAAGGAAGAGGCACTACTGGCAGAATACAAACGAGTACATGGCAAACTACCTATGTATAACGAAAGAATAGGTTGACTACTATACCAATCATTAGACTACTCTTTTTATTCTCCCATGTCCCTTAAGTTAACAGTATCGAAAAAAGGAAAGGCAAATATAGTTAGATTAAGCGGAAGTCTTCCTTTATTGTTGTCAGCACAACATGAGTGTTTGTGCGCTCCACGTACGGCAAAGATAATAAGCGTTTCGTGAATCTGCTTAGTTCTTCACGATTCTTAAATTTGGCGATTATGAAGGCATCTGTCAATCCTGTTACATCGTAGACGCAGCAGACATTCGGAATTCGTGCGATCTCATTTTCCATTTCCAGAAGCCTGCCTTTCGAAACAGTTATTTCAGTAACAACTGTTAACTCGTAGCCTATTTTTTCGTGGTCGAGCAAGGTCGAATAGCCTTTTATAATTCCTTCATTCTCCATTTTCCTAATTCTTGACAGCGCAGTGCCTATGGACACCCCGCACTTCTTCGCCAACTGCCTTGAAGATAATCGACCATCAAGTGTCAACATCCTCAATATTTTGACGTCTGTCTCATCTACTTCCATAATTCCCACACTCATACTTGACATTTATCTAACGGAGACATTGACTATTTAACGTTTGTCACAATTTTTGCAAAAAAGATTTTTATATTTATAGAAATAATCCCTTCTACTGTAAACTTGCCTACTAGGTGATGCTTTGGTAAACGATAAATTACAGTCAATTCGAAACTCGGACACCTGCTTAAAATTGATGAAGAATGCAGATTACATACTGCTACATTTCACTGACATGCTCGGACTCTTCAAGGGCAGAACAATACCAACAGAAGAAGCCAAAAACGCTTTAGAAGAAGGAGTTGGGTTTGACGGTTCCTCCATAATAGGGGGAGTCAGCATTGAGGAAAGCGACATGGTCATGAAACCAGACCCTTTCACTTTCACGGTTTGCCCCTATTACTTCTACGATAAAAGCGTCGTGAGCTTCATCTGCAACATCCACCGACCAGACGGTAAACGATTCGAAAGCGATCCAAGATATATCTGTCAAAAAGCCACGGAGAGAATACTAAGAGAAGGATATGAACCGACAGCCGCAGCCGAACTAGAATTCTACCTTGTACAGAAAAGCGACAAAAACGAAGTTTACCCAGTTGAAAACCACCTCATAGACAAACAAAGATATTTTGATATAGCTCCCGGTCGAGATGTCACAGAATCATACCGGATGGACCTGTCTAACGCTTTGTTCACTATGGGAATTAAAGTGGAGCGACAACATCATGAGGTCGGCTCAGCGCAAAACGAAATCACATTCCAATATTCAAACCCCCTAACAACATCAGATAACATAATGCGATACAAATTTGCAGCAAAAGCCGTGGCAGGCACAAAGTACAGGTGGATAGCTACATTCATGCCTAAACCATGGTTCGGCAAGCCAGGCAGCGGCATGCATGTCCACATGGGGTTTTTCAACCCGAAAACTGGCAAGAACATGTTCTATGATCCTGAAGGCTACGCTTACCTATCGCAGGCTTGCAGATACTTTATAGGAGGTATTCTCGAACATGCTAAAGCTCTCTGCGCCATAGCAGCACCCACCGTGAATAGCTATAAGAGGCTAGTACCGGGCTACGAAGCCCCCGTATACGTTGCATGGAGCAAAAGAAACCGTTCTGCCTTAGTGAGAGTGCCAGAATATTTCCCTGGAAAAGAACACGAGGCGAGAATAGAGTTTAGATGTCCAGATCCCCTGTGTAATCCTTATCTGACGTACACGGTCATCTTTGAAGCAGGTTTGGATGGCATCAGAAAAAAGAGCGACCCAGGAGAACCCATGGAACTCAACGTTTATCATCTCAGCGAAGCCCGACGCAAAAAGCTTGGAATCAAAGTCTTACCAGCTTCATTGAAAGACGCCCTAGAAGAGTGGCAAAGCGACGAAATTTGTTTGCGGGCTTTGGGCAGGGAAAACGCTGAAAAGTATTTGGAACTTAAGATGCACGAATGGAAAGAGTATGAGCCACACATACCAAACAATAGAAGTGAAGTGACTAATTGGGAATTGCAAAAATACCTTTACATGTAACTCATCAACTTCAAATTACGAACTAGATAGAAAGCGCATGCCTAACCTACGGGGAAAATGTAAAATGAAATACGACACTATACTCGTGCTTGACTTTGGCGGACAATATTGTCACCTTATAGCCAGAAGAATCAGAGAAAACGGAGTTTACTCAGAAATAGTTAGTCACAACATAAAGTCACAAGAAATCAAAGCATTGAACGAAAGATTCAACGTGAAAGGCCTAATCCTTTCTGGAGGACCAGCAAGTGTCTATGAGCCGAGTGCACCAAAACTAGATCCGCGAATACTGGAATTAGACATGCCTATTTTGGGGTTGTGCTATGGACACCAACTCATTGCTCAAATGATTGGAGGTAAGGTTGAGCCTGCCAATCTTAGGGAATATGGAACAGCTTATGTCAAGATTAACAATCCTGTAGCCATATTGAAAGGCATGAACAAGAAAGAGAAGGTCTGGATGAGTCACGGCGACGCCGTTTTCACAATCCCATCTGAATATGAGATTTTAGCACACACAGAGAATTGCCCAGTTTCTGCTTTCAGGCACAAAAGTAGACCCATTTACGGTTTGCAATGGCACCCAGAAGTCGCCCACACAAAAAATGGAATGCAAATGCTCCACAACTTCATCTTTGAAGTCTGCCGATGTGAAGCCAACTGGAAAATGGAAGACATTATAGGAAAAATGGTGGACGAGATAAGAACCGAAGTTGGAGATGGAAAAGCTATAATCGCCCTAAGTGGCGGAATAGACTCCAGCGTGGCAACTGCTCTTGCAGCAAAAGCAATAGGCAATAGACTCACAGCAGTCTTCGTTGACCACGGATTCATGAGGGAAGACGAACCAGAATTTGTGAAGAATACCTTTCAAAAGTTCAAGATAAACCTCATAATAGCGAACGCACAAGAAAGATTCTTGGAAAAACTTAGAGGAATAACTGACCCGGAAAGAAAAAGGAAGATTATTGGCGAGGAATTCATAAGAGTTTTTGAAGAAGTCGCAGAGAAAACAGGCGCAGAATATCTAATCCAAGGAACAATATACCCAGATAGGATCGAGTCCGGCTTCAGGAAGTTTTCAGACAAGATAAAGACACACCATAACGTAGCTGGTTTGCCAATCAAAATCAAATTCAAGAAAATCGTCGAACCCCTTCGCGATTTATACAAGGACGAAGTCAGAAAAGTTGCTAAAATTCTCAACTTGCCAAAAGAGATAGTTTTTAGACAGCCTTTTCCAGGTCCAGGATTGGCTGTTAGAATTGTTGGCGAGTTAACTAAGGAAAAGGTCAGAGTCGCGAAGAATGTAGACAGGATTGTGAGAGAAGAAATTGAAAAAAGCGGTTTAGAAGAGAAATTGTGGCAATGTTTTGTTGTTTTGACAGACACAAGAGCAACAGGTGTCAGAGGTGATGCTCGAGCCTATGGCTACGTTGTTGCTGTTAGAGCTGTGGAGAGTCGCGAAGCAATGACCGCCAGTTTCGCAAAAATCCCATACGCAGTTTTGGAACAAATTTCGACAAGAATAACCAACGAAACGCCAGAGGTTACTCGTGTGGTCTATGATATAACCCACAAGCCGCCGGCAACGATAGAATGGGAATGAAACCTTAGCCTTAAACCTTAGGCTTCTGTATCAGATCATCAGCCTTAGCTTTCCTCAGTAGGCTAATATATTTGATCAATTCCTCGATTACAGCTTCCAGAACTTTCTTGCCTTTTTCTGCAGACGCTGTTGTTGATACGCCAAAAACCCCTGAATCCGTTTCATCCACGGTGTCCAATGGAAGAGACACGCCCTCTGTTTGGACAGTTTGTTTTCGGGGTTCTTCATCAATGGCCTTGTCCATACTTACAATTTGTGGATGTAAAGCCAAATTCATCGAAGTCTCCTCAGCACACGCATGCCCTCGCTCTTCTGTCTTGAAAATGTCTGAAAGAAGTTTACCAGCCGCAGACCACCACTGGAAAACGGAGACAAAAACTCCTTTTTCTCTAAGCTCTCTGCCTAATTCCATAAGGGCATTCAAATTACCCCCGTGGCCATTGACCACTACAATTTTTCTAACACCGTAGTAGTTGAGGGCCAAGCACGCCTCTTTCACATATTTTTTGAAGGTTTCGCGGGAAATGTAGATAGTCCCCCAAAACTGTTTGTGATGGGAACTTACACCAAAAGGAATAACCTGTAAGCACAAGACGCCCACACGTCTAGCTGTTTCCTCAGCTATCGCTTTAGCTATCAGATGGTCGGTGCCAAGGGGGTTTTGGGGTCCATGTTGTTCGTTCGAACCAACTGGAAGCAATGCAATGTCATTTCCAGCAAAATACTCTTTTGCTTCGGCCCAGCTCATCTCATGCAACAAAACCTTCATAGCGTCACGCCTTCACGAAACCGTTTTATTACGAAGTGATTGAATATAAGTTTGCGGTTTGAGACGGTGCGGACATTTGAAGGCTACGATTCTCAAGGGTCGATTCGACACAAGATTAAGACAGGCAGCCGTACGCGACGTAGGGCTTTATCTCCAATAGTCAATAAACCATTGGTACAAAAGACTTTTCGCGGACTTGCCAACAACCCACAAAAAAGTGTATTAATCCCAAAATGCACTGTTCGGCAGGAGAATATCACTAGATGTTAGGCTCAAGACGTTTATTTGGAACAAACGGAATTCGTGGAGTCGCTAACAAGGACTTAACTATAGAAATGGCGATCAAAATCGGGAGTGCAATAGGGACTTTCTTCAAACAGGGAGAACTTTTAGTTGGACATGACGCCAGGACAAGCAGCCCCATGCTGGCAAAGGCTGTTATTGCTGGTTTAAACTCGACAGGGTGCGATGTTTTTTTCGCTGGAATGGCACCTACGCCTGCATTGCAGTATGCAGTTAAACATCATAAGAAGGACGGGGCAGTAATAATAACAGCATCTCATAATCCTCCCGAATACAACGGAATAAAAGTTGTTTGGAAGGACGGAATAGAGCTTTCTCGCGAACAAGAAATAGTCATTGAGAACATTTTCTTCGACGAGAATATCCGCCTTGCAGAATGGGATAGAATAGGAGCAACACGTCAACTGTCTAGTGTGATTGACGAGTATATAGAAGCAATAAAACAGCATGTTGAAGTCCCTCGAATAGCTAAGAAACACTTTCATGTTGTTATCGACCCAGCAAACAGCGTTGGCAGCCTAGCTACACCACAATTGCTTCAAAATCTAAGATGCAAAGTCACAACAATAAACGCAAACATTGATGGAACATTTCCCGGAAGACTTCCTGAACCCCGCCCAGAAAACCTTAAAAATCTAGCTTCAACCGTCAAGGCAGTAGAAGCAGACCTGGGCGTAGCCTACGACGGAGACGCTGACCGAGCTGTCTTCGTAGACGAACACGGGGAAATCTATTGTGGAGACAAAACTTTCGCTCTTGTTGGAAAATATTTTTTAAAACAGAACCCGGGTGAAAAAATCGTTACTCCCGTAAGCTCTTCTACACTCGTCAAGGATATTGCACATGAGTACAACGGAGAAATTGTGTGGACCCGAGTAGGAAGCGTAACAGTTTCCCAAACCATGAAGAAGCTAAAAGTGAAGCTCGGGGGAGAAGAAAATGGCGGAATTTTCTATGGTCCTCATCAATCAGTTAGAGACGGCGCAATGGCAACTGCCTTAATCTTGGATATTATGGCCAAAACTGAGGAAAAGCTTTCGAAGCTTCTCGCAGATCTGCCGAAATATTATATCGAAAAGAGGAAAATCGAATGCCCTGAGAAACTCAAAGAGAGAGTTTTGGGAGATTTAGTAGAACAAGTGCAGGGATTAAACATAAACACGATTGATGGGGTAAAAATATGGTTCGAAGATAAAAGCGCCATTTTAATAAGACCAAGCGGGACTGAGCCAATTTACCGACTATATGCTGAAGCGAAGAATCAGAAAACTGCGTCAAAGCTCATCAACGAGTACGGTTTAAAGCTTAAAAAGATAATTAAAAAACTAAAAAGTTGACAAATTCACACAAGCAGATTATGGAGAATACTCGTATGTTACAGTCAATACTACACGTAAAACCAGAAGATATGGACACTGTAAAAAAGCGAGAAAACTATACAGTCAGCGTCATAGGCTGTGGACCAGGCGGCGTTCTCCATGCTTTCCTCTTCGCAGAAGCTGGATTCAAAATTATATGTGTAGACGCAGACCAAGCAAAGGTAACCCTTCTCGCAAAAGGAAAAGCAGCCTTCCTAGAACATGAAGTAGAATCCAAATTGAAAGCCCATGTAAAAGCGGGGCGCCTTAAAACTACAAACGACACTAGAGCTGCCGTTTCACAAAGCGACATTATTATAGTAGCAATTCCCGCGAAAATTGACGAAAAGAAGAAGGCAGATTATTCAGACGTGGAAAACACCTGTAAAAGCGTGGGTTCAAGTCTTCGCCGAGGGTCCCTAGTCATACTCATAACCGTAGTTGGGTTCGGGTTCACAGAAGGTGTGATTAAGGAAATTTTGCAAAACAGCTCAGGACTTAAAGTTGGAGTTGATTTCGGCTTAGCCTATAGCCCATTCCAAGTTCTAAGCGCACACCCATTTGAACCTATGAAAGATCATGAGCGAACAGTTGCAGCGCTTGAACAGAATAGCTTAAACTCGGCTTCAGTTGTCTTGGGCACCATCGGAAAAAAGAGTGTTAAGAAAGTAGCAGATTTGAAATTAGCAGAGCTGGCTGTGCTCTTCGATAATGTGCAAAGAGACGTAAAAGTTGCCTTGGCGAACGAATTTGCCATTTTCTGCGAGAAGGCTGGCGTGGATTATCTTGAAATCCATAAACTTCTGAACAATAGCGATTCTGATGTGGTCTATCTGCCGATGCTTGCGGAGGAAAACATTCGGAAAGAAGCTTATCTTCTACTTGAAGATGCTGAAAACTTTAACGTGAAACTCAGAATTCCCACAATAGCGACAGAAACAGACGAGAAAATGGCTAGACACGCGGTCAATCTAACTAAAAATGCATTAAGAGAAGGAGGAAAGACGTTAAGAAGGGCGAGAATTGCCTTGCTTGGAATTGGGCAAAAAACTAACACGAAAAGTCCACCAAAAGCTGTAGCCAAAGAACTTGCCATAATGTTGGAAGCTAAAGGCGCGAAAGTTAGTCTTCACGACCCATACTTTTCGGAACACGAGCTCACAGACATACCATACCCCTTCAAGAGGAATTTAACAGAGGCTGTGGAAAGGGCAGACTGTTTAATCGTACTCAGGGGACACGACCAGTTTAAGCGCCTTAACCTTAAGAAACTGAAAGTTGTCATGAGAATGCCAGCCGCAATTGTTGACTTTGAAGGAATAATAGAGCCAGACAAGGTTGAAAAGGAAGGTTTCATATATCGTGGTTTAGGAAGGGGAGTCTGGAAAAAATGAAAAAATTGGGCGTCGCAGTTATAGGAACAGGGTTTTGGGGAAGAAACCACGCGAGAATCTTCAAAGAACTAGAGGAAACAGAGCTATTAGCTGTCTGCGACCTAAACGTTGAAAGAGCCGAAAGCGCAGCGAATCAATTCGGTGTAAAACCCTATGCAAACAGCGGACAAATGCTAAGAAACCGTGAAATCGAGGCAGTAAGCATATGCACATGGTCAACAAGTCTTGCAAAAGAAGCGTCAAAAGCCTTGAAAGCAGGAAGACATGTCTTTGTTGAAAAACCTATGGCTGCCAACGCAAAGCAAGCAAAAGAACTATTAGAGATAGCTGAGAGAGAAAGATTAAGTCTCACAGTAGGTTTTTTGATGCGATTTATTCCAGGACTGCAACACATCAAAAAGGCAGTTGAAAATAGAGAAATTGGGGACATTGTTTGTGCTACTGCGAAAAGAGTTTCTCAATGGCCAGAAAGAATAGGCGATGTGGGAGTAGTGAAGGATTTGGCGATTCATGATATTGACGTTATGAGGTATATTTTCAACGATGACCCAATTTCGGTTTACGCAAAAACCGGAAGTATGAGGCATAGAAAATTCGAGGATTACGCACAGATAATGCTTACTTATGAAGGAAGAAAAAGTGCTTTTATAGAGTCTAACTGGCTGACACCATATAGGACCCGAACATTGATAGTCACTGGAAGCGAGGCGATAGTGAAACTTGATTATATCACACAAGAGTTGACAATCGAGGATGCAAAGGAGACCGTGCAGCCGAGATACCCATGGCAAGAACCACTAAAACTTGAACTTAAACACTTCGCAAATTGTGTTCTAGGAAGGACAAAGCTACAGGTAACCGGAATTGACGGATTGAAGGCTCTTCAAATAGCTGAAGCAGCATTAAGGTCTTCAGTGAAGGGCAAAGCAGTGGAACTAAAGTAAGAAAAGAGGAGCTAAAGCACTCATTTTGCTTTTGTGATCTTGAGATTAAAGGGCTTACCTTCTGACAAAATTCTTTGTGGGATTTTCTGCTTCCATTTTTTCAGAAACGGCAGATCTTCACTTTCTTTTCTTAGTTCGTCAGGGAGCATCTCAGGAATTTCGTCTCGTATCGGATACCACCTCAAACATTTTGGGCAAACGATTAAACCTTCAACTATCTCGTCCTTTTCTTCGAAGATGTGCAGTTCAAGCGGATGATGCTTATCAATTGGACACGCAAGTATTTCCATCAGCTTCTTCTTGATATTCTATCCCTCCCGATGTATTTTTGTCCTTAAACTATAAAACGTTTTCACAGAATCTCTAAACTTCCTTAATTGTTCACTCTCCCATTCCCATCTAGACAGCCTTTCTCTTTACTCTTGTACACAGGGCAGTATCCGCAGTAAATGACACAAGTCCCAACTTCAATACTTATGATTTTGATCCGCAAAGACTTGTTTGAATGTCCAAGACTATCTGGAACCAGTTCGGACCAATTGTCCTAACAACACGACCAGATGGAACATTAAAAGCTACACTTAAGCTTCTAAGTTTTTCAGCCACCTTCAACTTCACAATCTCAACAGAATCCTCATTTTTCCTGGCATGTTCAAAATCATAATAGTGTATCCATCCCCCAGTCTTTTTAAGAGCAAAAAAGGCGTAGGGCAGGTATTCAAGGGCTTTTTCTGGTAGAGGCATCAGGACTCTATCCGCATGATGGCAAAGTCGCTTTTCAATCACTTCTTTTGCGTCGCCTAATATAGGGACTACTTTTCCATAGACGCGATTTAGTCTAATGTTTTCCTGCATGTACTTAATGGCCGTGGGATTAACATCAATGGAATACACTTTTTTGGCTTTTGAATGCTTAGCAATGATTATGGAAAAACAACCTACTCCTGCAAACATGTTTAAAACAACTTCGCCTCTCTTAACCAGTTTCGCAATTCGCATTCTCTCGTAGAATAGCCTAGGAGAGAAATAGCATTTCTGAACATCAACCGCAAACAAGCATCCAGACTCTTTGTGAATGGTGGTTGTCTTTTTTTCGCCAGCCACATGTTTTAGTTTTCGAAGCCTAAAATCTCCATAAACTGGGCTTATCTGAGCTAATACGGTTTTGACATTTCTATGGACATTCATAATTGTTTCTGCGATGGTCTCACTGTATTTCCGAGAAGTTTCTGTCAGGCGAATAATCGCAATATCTCCTACAATGTCATATGAACTGTAAACACCAGCTAAGTCCTCTCTGGTAAGGATTTCTGAAAGAGCTTTCTTCAATCGTTTCCTCAAGTTTCGCCCCTCCAACTAAAAAATATAACAGCGTCTGGAAACATTTAAAAGCAAAATGGCTTTCGTTGTTAGGGAGAGGAATTCCACATGGAGAAGCCAACGACTGGAATCGTTTATGAATGTGTAAGATGTGGAGCAAAAGTTCCCTCTGAAGAATTGGAACTCCGTGGCGGCGAAATAAAGTGCATAATCTGCGGCTACAGAATCCTGAAAAAAATAAAACCGCCTGTTGTCAAGCGCATTCCTACCAGATAGAGTGAAAAAGAGACGATAAACTACTCGACTCATTGGTAGCTAGTCTATGGGACCAATGAGAATCCACTGACAATGTCAGAAGATTTCTTTCTCCCCAATCTTGCGAAGAGTTCTTCCGCGAAGCCTTATTGCTTGACCGATGACCTCTTCAGGTTGTTTTTCGACTGTTTTTCTTTTGACAGTTTCTCCACATATTCCTCTTGGGAGCAATCGTCTTTTTATGCATATGGCGTATCCACAGTTTGCAACGTTGCACGTTTCTTCAGTCAATCTGCACCAAACATCACCTTGGCGGTAGACGGTAGCGTTTTCTGTACATCTGAAGAACTTACAAGTGGCAGAACAAGTTTTCACCTGAGTCAACACACGCACAACCTTTGATCATTATATTAACAAAACTCTGCTGTTCAGGTTACTTATCTAAAAGAGATATTTCACACAAGTTGATATAAACTTTTTTCCCGTAAACTCCTTATTCTAACTTCAACTTTCGCCTTTCTGAGGCTTGACTCGTTTCCTTCTGTAGACCTCAATGGAGACAATCAAAACCAAAGCTAATATGATTATTATTGCAGTTGTTAACTGGCTCGTCTCTACAAGAAGGCCTGCTAGCAATACGTACTTCTCTATTTTGATTGTGTACGTGGTAACTGAATTATCGACAAAGAACGTACTTGTCACAAGAGGATGCGTTTGGCCCCATAGGTATAAGGCAATCTGTAGATTTCCGCCAATTATGTTTTCAAATATAGCCATCCCGTCAGATTGTGTCCATGCAGAACGTGGTTCCAACCCTTCACGATGTAATGTTACGTTTGCGTTTGAAATCGGCTGTCCAAAATAGTCGACAACCTTGACTGACATAGTTAAACCATAGAGTTGGCAGATCATAGATATGCTCTGGTTCTGAAACAAATCCACGGTAGTTTCATTCAACAATATTTCGCCCACAAAGACTTTGACTACGTATTTTCCAAACGTGCAGTTCAAAATAGTTGTTCCAGTCACATCAGTGTTTGCGCTGTAGCTCAATCCACCCATCAACTCTTTAGCGTTCACAATGACATTTTCAATTGACCTATTGCGTCCATCAATGACACTAACCTGTAACGTTCTTACAGGACAAAATATTGTCACGTCGACGTATGCCATCACAGATAAATCAGGGAGCGTGTTATTGTCTTGATTGAAAACCTCTCCGTAACGCGAAGCATTTATTGCATAAGTGACGTTGGGAAGTAAAGGATACATTTGCAGTGTTCCGGTAATATTCGTTTCGCCAAAATCTGTATGCGTCTCGTTTTTCTTCTCACCGAGATTTGTAGTGTAATTGTAACTCAAGCTTATGGGAACCTTTGGAATACTGAGGTTTTGAGCATCGATCACGTTTATATTCATAGTGGTTAGCTGGCAAGTCAAATTCCATTTGTCTTCTTTGGAGATTGTGAAGTTAATTTCGCCCACTCTTACGTCTTTGAAAAACGCCTCGCAACTGTGTTCGCCTATTTCAAGCATCAAAACTGCCAACCCGGCGGGGTCACTTGTATTACTATAATAGGCGTCCCCAGAAGTATCGTATGCTTTAACAAAAATATCAGGTATAGTTTTGTTAGCGAGATCAAGTGTAAGAACCCTTGTTTTGAATCCAGGAACCCAGAAAGTTTGAGTATCGCTGGCATTTTCCTTCGATTTCGGGATTGGTGTAATGCTTAGGTTGTAGTACCCGATGGTCGCGTTTAAAGGAATGGGCCAAGTTAAGTTGACAATGCCGTCTGTGACGTTCCAACTTTCTGTGTAGATAAGTTTGTCCCCAAGCTTAATAGTAACTGTAACGTTGTCGTTGGGCGGATAATAATCAACTGCTTTTGCATTCAAGATTTCGCCTCTATGGTATTCGCTGGCGTTTGTTAGTCCGATGAAGAATTGGCTTACCAAAGTTTCGTTAAATAGTATTCTATACTCTCCTGTGAAGTTGGTGCTCGCGCCATTTGAAAAGTCATTTGGATATGTTAAATTGTCACAAAAGTCTCCAACCACCGTTGTAGTAATGTTTTTTGTAGCTTCGTATGCTAGGTTCCCTGACGGGGTCTGAATCGTTACATTGGGATATGTATAGTTTGATTTTCCACCTGTCATGTTTACAGTAATTGTTACATTTGCCCCTTCTTGTGGTTGAGCGGGTGATGCTGGCACGATTGGCTCAAATGAGTATGATGTCAACACTGTGAAGATTTCTGTGTCATTCTCGCCCGCCGACACATCAAATAGGGTAAGGTTATGAGGACCTTCTGATGCGTGTGGAATAGTGATTAATACGGTTGCGTTGTTTTCCTGCGCATTTCTGCTTAGAATCTCATTTTCGCCGAGCATTATCTTGTATTGTCCATTTGGTGTGCTGATATTAGCGATTATTTGGACAGTTGATCCTACAATGCCTGAAGTCGGTAGTACATACATTATCTTTGTCTCTGCCTTCACCGGACCTAGAAACGAAAGTGTTGCTTCGGCAAATGTAATAATCAGAAGCAAGACCATCAAAGATTCAATCTTTCTGAATAGTCGTCGCAAATCTTTTCCCTCGTAGCTCACATTTAAGTTGTAGAAACTTCTAATACCGTCAACATTTTAAACTTTACCTTTTCTTAATTAGCATTTGCAGACAAATCACTGGGAACACAAGGTACAGAGGGCAATTTTAATTGGACACCTCAACAATATCGCTAACATTGCAAAGTGAATTAGCATGATTGATGAAATCTTAGGCTTGGTTCAGAAGCACGAAGAGTGGCGGGGGAAAGGATGCTTAAACCTCATTCCCTCCGAAAACATAATGAGCCCAACTGTCAGAGGTCTTCTTTCTTCAGAGCTTGGACATCGATACACAGCCAGAGACCATTTCTACATGGGCACAAGCTTCATCGACGAAATCGAGCAATGCGGCGAAGAAATTGCCAAAGAGGTTTTTAGAGCTGAAACTGCTGACTTACGCCCCCTTTCCGGTCATATCGCAGATCTAATTTTCATAGCTAACTTCACGAAGCCTAGTGACGTGTTAATGTGTGTTTCTCCAGAAGATGGTGGATACCCAGGGATGTGGCTGGAAGGTTTGGCTGGACTTTTCAATCTCAAAACCGTGCCTTTTCCCTTTTCAAAGAATGCCATGAACATAGAGGTGGAAAAAGCAAAAGACGTTATAGCACGTATAAAACCTAAGATGCTGATTTTTGGCGCAAGCCATATGACCTTTCCACATCCAGTTAAGGATATAGTGAAAATTGCCATTGAAAATGATGCATGCATCGGATTTGACGGTTCACATGTTATGGGACTCATTGCTGGTGAACAGTTTCAAGACCCACTAAGCGAAGGCGCTTGTGCTTTGTTTGGTTCAACCCATAAATCCTTTTTCGGCCCACAAGGGGGAATAATCCTAGCGGATAGGGAACATGGAGAAAACCTAAAAGAGAAAATTTACCCCGCCTTCGTGGATAACGCCCATTGGAACCGCATTGCAGCATTAACCTTGGCATTGGCTGAGATGAAAAAATTCGGTAAAGCCTATGCGAAGCAGGTAATTCGCAACTCCCAGACTTTAGCTAAAGCTTTGTATGATTATGGTTTTCCTGTGATTTGTAAACATTTAGGGTTCACCCAGTCGCATCAAACCATATTGGATTACGGCAACTACGAGAAGGGCAGAGCTGTAGCGGAAAAGCTTCAACGGGCAAACATAATTTCTGATTGTGTTATCAGGATTGGCACGTGCGAAGTTACGAGGCGTGGAATGAAGGAGGAGGAAATACTTACAATAGCTGAGTTAATCAAGAGGACGATTCTCGACGAAGAAAAGCCAGAAAAAATTAGGAAAGATGTTGCTGAACTATGCGCTGAATTTCAAAAAGTTAAGTATTGCTTCAAAAAATGAAATATTTTTTTACTTGTGGCCTTGTTAGGTAGAAAACTGAAACCAAATTTGTGGTGATTTGGCTTAAGTTAGCGAGTATATACAGCAAGATAGAGATCCCGTAATACTGAGGACTATGTAGCGTCAACAGTAAATCAGGGTACAAGCTTTTTAATGCAAAAATGCCACTTGCAGCAAAGAGCATTGAGACAAAGAGACCTAAAGCTTTTCCTCCACGCTCCAGAAGCCACATTGCCGTTTCAAAGCAGAGCAAGCTTAATACTAAAGAAAACAAGAAGCAAAACATCAACATCACTGCTATACCAGCCCCTCCTCCTACCCGTCCCTCACTTCCTGTGGGAGCAGGAAATATAATGGGTAAAACTATATATGCTATGTTAACCCCCACCCAAGAAGATGGGGAGATGATAGGTATAAAACAGACAACAGCAAGCGCTTTATAAAAGGTTGCGAGACGCTTCACTAATTCTTGTGGTTCAGACGCCTCTGGCTTTCTTAACCATCTAACATACATAAAAGGTAAAATAATAGTGCAAAACATTGCGACGATTGTAGGGAGAACATGCCAATATTCAACATACCAAGGTAGCGGCACCATAATTCCTCTTAACTACTGCCTGCAATTTCATTGAATCATCATTATTGCACAAATTTCTCTTAAATTTTTAGTACAAGTTCGAAATTTATTCAGAGAAAACTAAATGTTACTGGTTTCTGTAAACGTTTATATTCTGGGTTCCAAAATTGCTTTCATTATGTGGTCTTCCTTCTTCCTTTACAAAATGCACCTAGTATGCTCGAAAAGTGACACACCTTGGAGACTTTGGTTCCCCCATTCTTAACAGATGCGCTGGAAAAACAGAGGTATCACTTTGTTGGCAGGCATTCGGCTGTTAAAAGGTGTAGATGGCTCTACGAAACTCTAATTAACGACAGACCATGTTACAAACAAAAGTTTTACGGAATAAAAACGCATCAATGCATCCAAATGACACCAGCCCTCTTTTACTGTACGCAACAATGCTTGTTCTGCTGGAGAGCACAGAGCGGCGACCTTCAAATTACATGGGATGAAATGAAACTGCCAATTTGGGATTCGCCGGAAGAAATTGTTGAGGAAAGCATGAAGGCTCAACATGCAATCTTAAGCGGGTACAAGGGCAACGTGAATACAGACAAGCAAAAATTCGAAGAAGCCTTAACTCCTAAGCACGCAGCCATAAGCCTGACTGGTGAGCCAACACTCTATAAGCATATTGGAGAGCTGATTAAAGCCTTCCACAGAAGGGGATTCACTACGTTTCTCGTGTCCAATGGAACCGTGCCCTCTGCTCTGGCAAAATTAAGTGAAGAGCCAACACAGCTTTACATCTCCGTCTGCGCCCCAAACGAAGAAGTATTCAAGCATGTTTGCCGCCCCCAAACTCCGAAGGCTTGGGAGAAATTGAACGAAACTTTAGAACTTCTACCCAGCTTTCAATGCCCAACAGTGATTCGAATAACGTTGGTGCTTGGCTTCAACATGAAAAATACAGATGACTACGCCAAGCTGATTGAAAAGGCTAACCCAACGTTTATTGAGCCTAAAGCCTACATGCACGTGGGATTCTCTAGGCTTCGATTGGGTTACGAGAACATGCCAAACCATAGGCAACTAGTCGAATTTGCCATGCAATTGGCAAAAGAAATAGGATACTACAAAATCGATGAATCTCCAGAGAGCCGAGTTGTACTGCTGAGCAGGTCGGAAAAATATAGAAGATTAGGTGCTGGTTAACATTTCTTGCAAATGATTCAAATTTTTGCCCACTGTACGGTCTTCAAGAGTATTTTTTGAATTTACTGAGAAAAAGATTTATATAAAGTCTTATGCACCTAACGTAGTCTTAAACCAAAAATTGAATCAAGGTGTTAACAACATGGTTAATGAAGGAAGAGGACGACTGTTCAGAAGGAAAGATGGCAAATTTCTGATTTATCTACCGAAAGACCTAGCAGAAGACAGCATGTTCCCGTTCAAAGGCTCAGACTCCATATTCGTCAAGGTGAGCTTTAGACTCGGAGACACTAAGCTACTCATTGAGAAATGGAAAGAACCAGAACCAACGCAGTAGTAGCACAGAAATCAAAGCCACATTAATCCTTGTTCTTCATTTCTTTCAGAAAATCTAGAAAACATAATAAAATACTTGGCCATTCCTCTATTATAAACTTGCATTGGTGTAAGTTTTATGCCTTCATTGAAAACTGTGTTGAAAGGGATAAGAAAAGAACTGACAGAAAAGGAAAAGCTACGGCAAAGCTTTCAGCAAGACATGAGAAAGGCAACAAGTCTTTCAAAACAGGCAATACTTTTGGCCCATCAAAAGAGACTGAAGGAAGCAGAAAAACTCGTTCAAACAGCAAAGAGGACTATTTCAAGGCTTAAGGATTCCTCAGCTACATATCCAGACATTGTCTACACAGGCTTGTACAACGCGGCACTTCAAGAGTTTTCCGAAGCAAGCATACTACTAAATCTAATTGAACAGGAGAGGTTCATGACCCCTAAGGAGATCAACGTACCTTCAGTCGATTACGTGCTTGGATTAAGTGATGTTATAGGCGAATTGAGACGTTTGGTGTTGGACGCATTGCGCGAGGGGAACGTGGAAAAAGGTGAACGGTTCTTGCAAATAATGGATGAAATTTACATCGAGCTTATGGCTATGGATGAAGCTTACATGCTTGTTCCCGGTCTTAGAAGGAAATGCGATGTCGCAAGGAGGATCATCGAAACTACAAGAGGCGATATAACACAAGAAGTTCGAAGGAAATCACTCGAAAAATACTTGAAACGTTTTGAAAGCTTGCAGAAAAGAAAGCAAAGGTCTTGAAAGGTTATTGAATGAGTGCTGATCGCTTAAATTTCAATTTCTCGATTGAAAAGGCACGCAAGGCACAGGCAAGGTTGTCGAAACAAATCGTGTTTGATGATAGATTGCCTGAGAAAATTCAGCATGTTGCAGGCGTTGATGTTGCTTACGCGAAAAACCTCTCTATCAGCGCTGCAGCTGTCTTGGACTACACCACCTTGAAACTTGTAGAAACCCAAACGGCCTTTTGTAAAAACCGCTTTCCTTATGTTCCAACGCTACTTTCCTTTAGAGAAATACCACCGACAATTCTTTGCATAAGAAAGTTGCATTTGAATCCAGATGTTTTTCTCGTTGATGGTCAGGGTTTTGCACATCCTTATCGATGTGGATTTGCAAGTCATTTAGGTGTTGTCATAGGTAGACCAACTATAGGGGTGGCAAAAAGCAGACTTTTCGGCGAAGTGGAGACCAGTAAAGCCGAAAAAGATATTGCTTTTCTAAAGCACAATGATGAAGTCGTCGGTGCTGTGGTCACAACGAAACGTGGATGTAAACCGGTTTACGTTAGTGTTGGGCACATGATTTCATTAGAAACGGCTATCAAAATTGTTAAGCACTGCGCACATCATAACCGTATCGCTAAACCGATTCTAAGCGCCCACAAAATAGCAACAGCCGAAAAACGAAAAATCAATAATGGCGTGAGCAAATAAAAGACTAGAAGTGAAATGCAAATTGCTTCACCCAAGACTCAGAGCGTTAACAAATAAGATTAGCAACAAGAACCTTCGAAAAAAGGTTGTTGCGCTACTGGAGAACCCAACATTCGAAATAGACGGAAAAAAATATTCGGGTTTGCCGTTGAATGTCTCTCCAGCAGGATTGTCGCATCACCATTGCTATCCAGGCGGTTTTATAGAACATGTCGTTTCAACAGCCAATCTCGCTTTAGCACTGTGTGATTCTGTGGAAAGGGTTTACCATGGAAGGTTAAACAGGGATCTAGTCACTGCGGGTGTTCTGTTGCATGATGTTTTCAAGCCTGCCACATACCTTGTGAATGAAAATGGTAGCTACGGTTCAACAGGCTTGGCCGACTTCTTGGATCATTTGTCTATTGTGATCTCTGAACTTGTTCGAAGGGACTTTCCGTTAGAGTTAATCCACGTGGTTTCAGCTCATCATGGGGATTATGGTCCAATTAGGCCGCATACTATTGAAGCTTTGATCTGTCATCTGGCGGATTTAACAGATTCGCGACTAAATGGACAAGTCTTGAATGCAGCAGCTTATCTCGCAAGAAGAGCCACTGACGAGGAATTGCCGCGAATGACTTCGAAGGAGGCTTTCGAAATAATTCATTCGAAGTCTGTCGAAGGGCGGGAAGGAGTTGCAAAGGCAGTCGAAAAGATAAAACGGAAGAGAAAGGCGCACAAGACTTAATAGTCGTGTTTAATTGAAAACTGAGAAACGGTGGTTATGAAAATGGAAATATCATTTGAAGAGTTTCAAAAGCTGGACTTACGTGTTGGAAAAATAGTAGAGGCGAATCAGATTCCCGGTTCACGAAATCTCATAAGAATGATTGTTGATTTCGGAACAGAGAAAAGACAGGCTGTGGCTGGACTTCTGCAGCGGTACAAGCCAGAAGAGCTTGTCGGTAGGAAATGCGCTTTCATCTTAAACCTTCAACGGCGAAAACTCATGGGCGTGGAATCTCAGTGCATGATCCTGGCGGCTGACGACGATAAAGGCAATGTCGTTGTGATACAGCCTGAAAGAGACATCGTAGAAGGAAGCAAAATCCATTAACTTCGCAACTAAATCAAATTTGAACTAAAAAATCGTTAAATATTTCTTCCAACAATAATCGCAGTCTGTTCAAATTTAGGCAGGCTAGAAAATGAAAAAACCATTAGGTAAAGGATTCGTAGTATTTTTCATCGCTACGATAATGCTGATCACATTTATGCTTAATGTAACACGGGCTGCACCGGGCTTGGAACTGGAGAAAAGCCATGAATGGGTCAATCCCCCAGGAAATGCCTGTGCTGCTAATGCGGTTGCTATCGGAGATATAGACGCGGACGATGCAACAGAAATCGTTACAGTCGGACATTTTAATCATTCGGCCAAGGCGATTTACGGGGCAGAAATCGATATTTGGCATTGGAACGGCTCAACACTAAACCTAGAACACACTGAACTTGTTGACGCGTCCGGATTCCCATTCGGTTCCGATGACACCCGATTTGTGTCCGTAGCCATTGGAGACGTAGACCACGATAACGACACGGAAATAGCTGCAGCTGGATACATAAGGTTAGGTGGTAAGGTTGACCAAGGAATTGTGAGCATTTCGAACTGGAACGGCACACATTTCACCTTCGAAGCATTAGCTATCTGGCCTGGCTTACTTGGCAATAACAACACGAAATTTTGCGGGGTAGCTTTAGGAGACGTTGATCAGGACGGCACAACTGAAATAGTTGCTGTTGGATACCGCAATACCACATCAATAGAATCTTGGCCTTACTATGTCTTTCATGGTGTAATTACGATATGGAATGTAACAGACACCACTATGTTGCTTGAAAAAAGCAGAGAACTAATCGTAGGATACATGGCTCCAAATCCCACATACTTCAATGCCGTGACTGTTAATGATGTCGACGAAGACGGAGAAGCTGAAATAATAATAGGAGGCAACTTTTGGTATTATGATTTGAACGAAGACTGGGCTCTACTTAGAATATACCATTGCAACGCCACTGACTTATACTTCGAAAAAAACTATCAATGGAGTGGTTCCGGATCCGCATACGTTCACGCCGTGGCAACTAGCGATGTAGACCTTGATGGAGTTATTGAGATAATCACTGTAGGGGATTCCTGGGATGGTGATAATCAAGATGGACAGCTAAGAGTTTGGTCTTGGGATGGAGATAACCTGGTGCTAGAGACAAGTCGCGAGTGGGACACTGGTTATATTTGGAACCGAATTTACTCGATAGGCATAGGCGATTTAGATAGAGACAGCGTACCGGAAATAGTAACCAGCGGGCTTACTAGTGGCATAGCCTCTGAGCTTAGAGTTTGGTCATGGTACCGGAATGTACTGAATCTGGAGCGAACTGCGTTATGGAATGCTACCGCAGTGTTGGGAATAACTGCTGATGATGTTGACGATGATACGGTAAAGGAATTAATTACAGTTGGGTATAGGGTGGTAGGTAGCACATATAACGCGATGCTGGGAATCTGGAGTGTCAGCAAGGTTGGAAGTTTGATCACTCTTTCACTAAGCTTATCAAACATAGTTATCGGTAATCAAGTTGTAATAACTGGCACAGTCACGAACGAAAGTAATGAGAAGCCAATAGCAAATGTGGAAGTAATAATACAATGCACTTTAGGACCTATTCCGGTCGCACCGCTGACAAAGGTTATGACAGATGAGAACGGAAACTACGACTTTACATGGACCCCGCCAGAAGCTGGCACTTACATTATCAGTGCAAGCTGGAACGGCGATTTTGATCATGAAGGGGCAAGGGCTACAAGGACACTAACCGTTAACAAGGCTTCAAGCCTAATAGCCTTAGCACTTTCACGCTATTCAGCTATAAAGGGAGATACAGTGAGCGTGAACGGTACACTATACCCAGCGAAGGCAACACCAATAAGCATAGAGTATACAACACCAAACGGAACAATAACCACAAAAACCGTTAACTCAAACACTGTAGGAACATTCAACGATGCTTTCACAGCCGATCAAGTTGGAGAATGGACCGTCAAAGTTAGCTGGACTGGAGACGACCTATACGAAGGGACTGAAAGCTCCCCCGCAACGCTTATTGTGACAAAAGTCCAGAGTGCACTCTCCCTAACAGCTTCGCCTTTAACTGTTAGTGTAGGTGAAGACGTAACCCTAGAAGGAACACTAACACCAATACAAATAGCAACAATAACTCTAACATACACAAAACCTGATGGCACCACCACGACAAAAACAATCGCATCAGATGGTGCAGGAGCATTCACAGACATAAGTAAACTTGACCAAGCTGGAATTTGGAAGGTACAAGCAAGTTGGGAAGGAAACGCGCAATACGAAGCCGCGGTCAGCGTGCCAGTGTCCGTAACAGCACAACTGGTTGACTTAATAACATCAACATTTCTTGCAATGGCTGGACTCGGATTAGGTTTGATAGCCTTGTTGCTTGCTGTACTTGCGATTTACATGGGTTTCAAGAAGAAGGCAGTAGCGCCCCCACCTCCTTCAACACCTACGCAAGCGCCACCCACGCCTTAAAATCAAAAACCTTCTGTTTTCTTTTTAACTTAACAGCTTAACAATTGCCTCAGCCTTTCCCTCGCTTCCAACAAGGTACTCAACCATCTCCGTGTCCAGACCTAGCCATTTGGCAAGTCCAGCAGCCATTTCCACGTTGTTTTTGAATATGATTCGCAAATAGGGAAGAATCTCTTTTGAAGCTCTGACTGCTGAAATGTGGCACTTCCGCTTTATTTTGTATCCTATATTCAGCTGCATTGCACGTTCAGCTCTGGACCTCGAGAGCATTTGTATGCGGCTCGGAAACTTGAAAGGTATCCAGCCGTGAGCTTTGGTGTTTTGCCTTGCCATAGCGACGCCTGCAGTCATATAATCAATTACGTATCGCATGAAACTCCAATCTCGGGTAGAGCGGATTCTGCCACGATAAACGTCTGCAATTGAAAGTGCATCCATCGCCCTCACCAAGTCATGCGGGTCGGTCATGTGTGCAGGAACGTTTTCGTATATCCATTCAAAAAGCATGTCAATGTTAACATCAGCCATATCAAAAGCTTGTTTTGCACCTACGCATGTTTTTCCATAAACTATCATTCTCAGAACATTGAAAATCGTATCTTGCCGATCACGATAACTAAGCCAAGAAACATCCTCATAAGCTAGCCTCTTCTTACCTTGAGCCAAAGCTTGAAGGTCGTTCACTGCCGAGCGAACGTCACCCTCCGAGCGTTGGGCAATAAATTTAAGCGCGCTTTCTTCGGCGTGGATTCCCTCACTGCCGCAAATACGCTTCAGATGTTTCATAACTTCGCCAGCGGGCGGCTTCTTAAACTCTATGAGAAGGCAGTAGTTGCGGAGATTCGAAAATCGTGGATCATAGGCGTTGTTGGCGATCAAAACTATTGGAGATTGGGCATTTCTAGCAATGTCTGTTATTGCTCTCACTCCGCCTTTGTCTGATGTTCCAGTTAACCCGTCCAATTCATCAAGCAACACGATTCTTCTTCCGCCAAACAAAGAGCCGTATTGAGAAGCTAGCCCTGCAAAACGATTTACTGCATCCTCTGTTCTGTAATCACTTGCATTTTTCTCCACAAGCTCCATCCCATAATCATTAGCAAAAGCTTCAACAGTTATGGTTTTTCCAATGCCTGGAGGCCCATACAGAAAGGCAGCTCTCTTTTTAGGAACGGCCTTTTCCCAAGACTTCACCCAATCGATGAATCTTTGGATAGCTTCCTTGTTTCCCACAATCTCGTCTAGAGACTTTGGTTTATGCTTGACAGCCCATGCAGCGTACAACAGTATGCACCTAGTTTGGCTTTTTCAGTTCATAGCCAGCCTCAACTAGTCTAGCCAACAATGCGCTTAACTGAACCTCTTCATCCGCACCTTCAACAAGCCTATAATCTATTTCGCCTACAACGTCGACCAGCTTTATCTTCCATTCTTCTGGAATGTCTGCCCTAAAGATTTCCGTGTGAATCTGTCGGATTATGTCGCTTCCCGCAACTCCATATTTTTGTATCATGTCGCGCAGTTGCTTTCTTGCTCCTAAGAAGTCGCCTTTCATAGCGATCTCTATCATTTTTTGCACGTCAGCTGGACTGGCTCTACCTGTTATCGAATAGATGATTTTAGCGTCTACGGGCTTGTTTAGTGAAGCCGCAGCTTGTAAGGTGTTTATTGCTCTTCTTAGGTCTCCTCCACAAACCTCGAAGATTGCATCTAGCCCATCCCTTAAAAGTTTCATGTTTTCGCTTTCGGCGATATGCTTCAGATATCTGTCATGTTCTTCTCGAGGTAAAAAGGCGAAGCGGAAAGGTGCGCACCTTGATTGAATAGGTTCTATTATTTTGCCGCTGTAGTTGGCGATCAGAACGAATCTGCACGTTTCAGTAAAACGTTCCATTGTCCGTCTTAGGGCCTGTTGGGCATCCGCAGTCATGTTATCTGACTCATCCAATATCATGATTTTGAATGGAATCTCCCCAATAGAACGCACTCTCGCAAACGTTTTAACAGTCTCCCGAACAACGTCGATTCCCCTTTCGTCACTTGCGTTTAACTCCATAATGTGCTCTCGATACCCCACACCGTAAAGATCACGAGATAGACAAAGGGCAGCGGTAGTTTTTCCAGTTCCGGGTGGGCCGGCGAAAATGCAGTGTGGAACGTTCCTTGATTTAACAAAGCTCTTTAAGCGTTCAACTATGTCCTTCTGGTTCACAATATCATTCAATGTTTTTGGCCTATACTTTTCGGCCCACATCTCAAAACTCAAACGTGGCAAGCCTCCACAGCCATAATAAGCAGAATCGTTAATTAATAAATACTATCAATGTTGGGAAGGAAGAGATGTTACATCGAGACGACAATTTTTTCTATCGCAATAGATGGACAAATGACATTCGCGAAGCATTTTGAATCATTTCCAATCATTACAACAGAATTCAAGGCTTCATAAAGGTTTCCGGCGATTGTACAGGCCTTTAAAGGATAACTGATTGCTCCGTTTTCAATTTTGAAAGCATTTTCAGCTGTTACGGAAAAGTCGCCTGTTATCACGTTCGAATGGCCCGCGCCTATCACAGAACCTTTCACGAGGACCCCATTCTTGACTTCCTCTACTATCTCTTCTAAGCTTCCCTTTCCAGGCATTAGCTCAAGGTTTGAGGGTCTAACCGCTGGCTGGTTGGCATAAGCGGTTGCGCCAAAAAGCCTCTGTCTGCTCGCGTTTCCGGTGCTGTCGAGTTTTTCTCGTTTTGCGGAGTAATTGTCGTAAAGGAAGTTTCCTAGAATCCCCTTAACGATTATAGGAGTTTTTTGCCTTGGGACTCCCTCATCATCTATTTTGCTTGTTCCGAAACCTTCAGACAATATTCCATTGTCGACAATGGAAATATTCTCCCCAGCAACTTGTTTCCCTATTTTCCCCTTATACACCGAACGGTTTTCTTGAACATTAAAGCCTGAAATGCCATAAGCGAAAACTGCCGAAAAAAATTCACTCCAAGCTCTGTTTTCAAAAAGGACTGGACCGACGTATTTTTCCCGCAGAGTCTTTCTTCCGAAACATTCAATTGTTCTTTTAGAGGCACCGACACCAAAGTCTTGTAAGTCTTTACTATATGTTCGAGAGAAAAGCTCATCACCACTCGTTACTTCTTCGACTCCAGACTTTCCTTTTGTGCCAACAAAGGCAATAAAAACAGTTCCCCTGTCGTAAGCTTCAATGCCTGCGGTATTTACTATGCCAAAGTGAATAGATGCGGCAGCAACCATTCCCATAGCCTGTGTAATTCTCTTGTCGACGTCCCCAGCGGCTCTGCAGCAGTCGGCACATACATTCAGCATTTCTTCAATGTCTCGATTGGAAACTCTTTCGTCAAAGATTCCTCCTTCGATCAATGGCCTCTTAGGCTCTGAAAGGGAAACCCAGTTTGGGTCTGGTGGTCTGATTTTAGCTATCTTGACGGCTTCCTCTACCGCATTTAGAACTTTTTTCTCCTCGGTGCTTGAGACGCTTGCAAACCCTATTGACTTTTTTATTATTGCTCTTATTCCAACTCCTACTTTGACCCCGCTGGTTATCATTGGAAGACCCTTCTTTTTGATCCATGGTTCCGCTATTCGTACAAGCGAACCTTTTATTCCCTTCACCACGCCGCCTCGGGAAGTAAATATTCCACTCATGAATTTGATAGTTGTGAGATTCTGCATGTAGAGGAATGTTTCAGCTTCGTCTGCACCAAGTTTTTGAGCGTGGCTTATGGCTTTGTCTCCTATTTCCAGCAGTTTTTCCATACTAACGTGCACCTCCAAATAGAACCTCCTTTATTCTTAAATGTGGTCCACCATCGCCAACAAGTGCCCTTTGCTCCATTTTTCCACATCCGCCGAAGGGGGAACTATCTATTTCTAAATCTTTGCAAACTGCGTCCACATGTTTGAGAAGTTCGAGAATATTCCCGGTTAATGCTACGTCGCGGAGCGGGTATTTTGCCTCTCCATTTTCAACCCAGTATCCTCTCACGGCTTTAAACAAAAATGTGCCTGTATCTTCGACTTGCCCCCCGGCTGTGTCTATTGCGTATATCCCTTGCTTTAGTTCGCTGAGAGCTTCTTCAGGCTTCAAGTCTCCCACGTCAAAGTAGGTGTTGCGCATTCTGACTATTGGTTCGAAAGAATAATCTTGGCTTCTAGCGTTTCCAGTTGGCTCCATCTTAAGTCTATGTGCCGTCTCTCGACTATGAAGATAGTGGTTCAAGACCCCATTCTTCAAAATTTCAACACGCCTGCATGGTACTCCTTCATCATCAAAATATATGTTATAACCTCCCTTTTCTGCAAAACCTTCATCAATTATTGTCACACCTTCCGTGCCAAGTTCCTCATTGATTTTTCCCGTCAGAGGTGATGAGCCAGTAATGACGAAATCAGCTTCAGAAAGATGACCAAAAGATTCATGGGCAAGTACCCCGGCAAGTTTTGGATCAACAAGCGCGTCAAATTTTCCTGCTGGGGCTGGTTTCGCCTTTAGTTTTTCGAGTGCCCAGTTTGCGGCGTTTTCAGCCATTCTTTCAGGAGTGTGCCCCTCCTCTTCAAATGCGCCTAGGCCAACACTACCGCCATATGTGTCTCTGGCGTCGACTATTGTTTCACCCTTTTTGGCTATGCACAAAGTTCTCAAACCAATCAGCAGTGGTTCGTAGGAAACTCTTGTCCCTTCACTGTTTGAGTAGTAGATTGTTCCGTAGTATTCGCCGAACATGCTTGATGCATTTACTATCTGTTTGCTTCTTTCCATGGCGGTCTTGCATTGTCTTAGGCACAAGTCCTTCTTCTCGTCAAGTGAAACATTTTTCGGATGTTTGTTGACATGCGTGGTTTTTTTGTCCTTTATAGGGTTCACTGCCGCAAGCCTTAGTTTGATTAATGTCTTTTTTGTTGACGCCTTGGCGATTTTCATAGCAGTTTCAACAGCTTTTAAGATATTTTCGTCGTCGAGAATGTTTGAAAAGGAGAAGCCTATTCCCTTGCCGAAGAAGATTCTGACGCCAATTCCGATGTTATGAATTTCCGAAACAGTACGTAACTCTTTGTTAACGGCCTCAACATTTCTGGTTACGGTGTCTTCACCCTTCGCTTCTACGAAACTTGCTCCAATTCTTAATGCATGCCGGACAGCCTTGTCCATCAATTCCTCTATCTGTAAACTCATGTATTTGCCCATTAAAGCTAGTCTTAAGACGGGAATTTAAGTTTATGGAAAAGAAACGGTTCCAAATTCCTCGGGGGCTTCCTGTCTGCACTCATCTCCTTTCAGACGCCTTTTCCTCTTTTTCAAGGAAACCTAGTAAGAATACGGCGTATTCGGACAGGTGTTCATTTTGAAGTAGGGAGTTTATGACCTTAATTCTCACTTTTGCCATGGCTAACTATGCTCATACTATTCATACATGTTCATTTTCGCATTCTTATTAGGGTAACGTTTAAATGCCTACTGAAATTACCCATCATATTCTAAAAAGGTTTGCAAACGTAAAGGTGAAGCGAAATGAACGAACGTGTACACAGAAACAGCGCCTATTTGAACGGAAAATCAACCACAGGAACAACAACTCGAGTCAAAGACACCAGCCCAACAAGCGGAATGTGCCCTATATGCATCCGTGACTGCCCCATCCTATGTGAAATTAGTCTTTCAGGATTTAGAGGACGAGAAGCTCTCTATCCAGAACCAGTCCAGTTCGGATACAGCACAGCTGGAGCCCTCAAGGACTTCGGACTAGACTGGTCTCACTTCAACATCCAAGCCGGCTTATTCGAGGCCCTCGGAATCGAGGAGAACTCAGATGTCGCCCTTTTCCCAAACGCAAGCACAGAAACGAAGGTTGGAGGAATATCACTGAAAGTCCCCATTTTAGCTGGCGCATTCGGCTCAACTGATGTCGCAAGACTAAACTGGGAAGGATTAGCTATAGGAACAGCCCTTTCAGGCGCAATTGTAATAGTTGGTGAAAATGTTTGCGGCATGGATCCAGACTCGCAGTTCACAAATGGCAAAGTAACATACTCAAAGGAGCTGAAGCGAAGAGTTGACCTGTTCCGAAAGTTCTGGGATGGAAAATACGGAGACATTGCTGTGCAAACAAACGTGGAAGACCAAAGACTAGGCGTTGACGTATACGCCATTTCAAAACTAGAAGTAAACATAATCGAGAGAAAATGGGGACAAGGGGCAAAAGCCATAGGAGGCGAAGTGCGTGTAAGAGACCTAGACAGAGCCATAATGCTAAAGAAAAGAGGATACATAGTAATCCCAGACCCAGAAGACCCAACAGTACAGCAAGCATTCAAAGACGGAGTTTTCAAATCATTCGAAAGACACAGCAGAGTAGGCATACCTAAAGAAAAGAATGTCATAGAAGACATAGAATGGCTGAGAAAACAAGGCGCAAAGCATGTCACAGTTAAGACTGGCGCTTATAGACCATCAGCCATAGCATATACAATGAAGATAGCGTCAGAGGCAAAAATTGATGCAGTATACTTTGATGGAGCTGGAGGTGGAACAGGCATGAGCCCGGTCCCAATGATGGATGAAATGAGCATCCCAACTGTTTACTTAGAGGCTATAGCCCTCCAGTGTGCTCAAATATTAAGTAAGAAGGGAAGACATGTCCCGGACATAATTATGGCTGGAGGTTTCATAAATGAAACACAGATTTTCAAGGCAATAGCAATGAGCAACTTTGGAAACGGCCCATACATAAAGGCTGTTTTAATGGGACGGTCACCGCTTACAGCAGTCATGAAGGCAAGCTATTTCAAGCAATTAGCTGATGAAGGCAAGCTGCCAAAAACCTTTGCAGACAGATACGGTGCTGCACCTGAGAAGTTCTTCATTGCTGCTCCAGAACTGAAAGAGAAGTACGACGAGCGGTTTAAAGAAATACCGTGGGAGGCAGTGGCCCTCTACACATACCTAACAGACCGCATAGGAGTCGGACTGAAACAACTTCTGGCAGGCAACAGAAAATGGAAGTTGGACCTCATCAACAGAAATGACTTGATGAGCCTATCCGAAATGGCCGCCAAAATCACAGGCATACCATTACCGAACGAAGTGGAAAAAGAGGCGATTGAAAGAATCCTAGAGTAACATCCATCTTCTTCTTTTTTATTTGAAAGCAACCCAAAAAAATAATAAAGCATGTATTCGAAAAATAGCTTTTTAGGGATGATTTTCCACATGGAAAAACCACAAACAGCGTTATCAGTTGCACTAGAACAGTTGAGAATAGCGTCGGAAAAGCTAAACCTTGAGCCCGCTATTCATGAAATGTTGAAGCAGCCAAAAAGATCCCTTGTTGTTTCTATTATAGTTAAAATGGATGACGGAGAAACGAGTGTCTTTAAAGGTTGTCGTGTACAGCACTGGGATGCAAGAGGACCTTTCAAAGGCGGCATCCGATATCACCCAAATGTTACCTTTGAAGAAGTGACAGCGTTGGCAATGTGGATGACTTGGAAATGCGCAGTCGCTGATATCCCCTACGGCGGTGCAAAGGGCGGAGTATGCTGTAACCCAAAAGAAATGTCAAAAGGTGAACTGGAGAGACTGACAAGACGATACACTAGCTTGCTCTTAGACTTCATAGGACCGTATCGTGACGTGCCAGCTCCCGATGTCTACACAGATGCCCAAACAATGGCATGGATAATGGACACTTATAGTCAGTTCAAGGGTTACAGCGTTCCCGAATGCGTTACCGGAAAACCCATTAGTGTCGGGGGGTCGGAGGGGAGGGAAGAAGCCACCTCGCGCGGTGTTGTTATTTGTGTTAGAGAGGCAGCCAAACACTTAGGCTTGAAGCTTGGAGGTGCAACAGTTGCTGTTCAGGGCTACGGCAACGTAGGCTGGAATGCCGCCAAAATAGCCCACAAACTGGGTTGCAAGATTGTGGCAGTCAGCGATTCAAAAGGAGGAATAAGTTGCCCAAAGGGACTGAACCCCGATAACATATATGAACATAAGTCCAAAACAGGTTCTGTGATCAGTTACAAAGGATGCGAAGACATATCAAACATGGAGTTACTAGAAACAAAATGCGATATACTAATACCAGCAGCCCTAGAAAACGAAATAACGAAGACTAACGCCGACAGGATTAAAGCAAAAATCGTCGCAGAGGGCGCCAACGGACCGGTGACGCCCGAGGCAGATAAAACGTTCTACGAAAAAGGGATACTGCTTGTCCCAGACATTCTGGCAAACTCTGGTGGAGTGACAGCAAGCTATTTTGAATGGGTCCAAAACTTGACAAGAGAACACTGGACTCTAGAAGAGGTAAACCGTAAATTAGAAAACAAAATGGTCAAAGCTTTCAACGATGTTCAGAAACTAGCCCAAACAGAAGGAAGCGACATGAGAACAGCTGCGCTAATGCTTGGCGTTGGAAGAGTGGCTGAAGCAATAAAAACATTAGGCTTATGGCCGTAGCAAGCAAAAAGCATTGACTGGTTTAATTCGTGTAAAGTGGCAAGACTACAATTATGGCTTAGAATTTTCTTGAACTCTTCGATCTAAGTTTTTAAACTATAGTTCTTATATCTGCCCTGTAAAAGTAGCTTTAGAGTCGGGAGAGGGGTTGAGAAGTGCTTAAGATAGTTCCGACGATCAGCAGTTTGGATTTTACTTTTGAGAATTCCTCTGTGAAAGTTATCGCGAATAGGAGTTGCCCTGAAATTAGGCTTGCCGGACTGAGTGTTGGACCCTTTGAAGAAGGGAATGAATATGAAATCCGGTATTGGATAGCCAAAGAGCTTGAAAAGTCCGGAATTGCACGTTTGCGAGAAGAGGAATGCTTGGACGCGACTAAACTTCACAAAATCCAATGGACAGAACGCGTCCAAACAGCTGGGCAAATATCGAAGCTACCGGACAATTTCTACCCAAAACTTCGGAGGTATTTGGCAGAGCTAAAAGAAGAAACCTCCAAGACCTCTGAGAAAATACGGGAAGAAGAAAAGACTAGATACTTGACACAGGATGTCGTGAATTCTAGGGTAAAGAAAATTGTTTCACTTGCCTCGGGTCCGGCCCAAACAGAGCAAATGCTTAAAAATCTCACAGACGAGGAGCGGGCTCTCTACGAAAACCTCTACAAAACTATTCATAAGTGGCGAAATCAAATATTAGAATCTAATGGAGTGGAAAAATCACGGAAGAATTAGAGGCTATAGACCCACAAGAACGCTTCACAGAGCTTTTCAAAACGGAAAGATATCGCCAAAGAATTTCGCAAATGACAGTAGCGGGTAAATCATCGCTTGTAGTGAGTTTCGAGGACCTCTTGGCTTTCGACCGAAAGCTTGCGGAGGAACTTCTAGAGAAGCCAGATGAGTATTTGAGACACGCGAACAATGCCGCTTATGCGCAGTTACGGATAGAAGAGCCCCAATACGCAGAATCCATAGAAACAGTAGATGTTAGAATTGTGCGGCTGTTAGAAGCTGCTCAATTACGGAAACTCGGTTCAGACCACATAGGTAGACTTGTACTGGTTGAAGGCATAGTTGTGCGTTCAACCCCAGTCCGTCCAATGGTTATGCGGGCAGCATTCAAGTGCAAACGCTGCGGAACACCAACCTACATTGACCAAACAGGACAATTTCTGAGAGCACCATTCGAATGTGGGGATCCATCATGCAGAGGAAAGGGCCCCTTCGATTTCATCCAAGAGGACTCCACGTTCATAGACTCTCAAGAACTTCGCATACAAGAAAGACCAGAGGATCTGCCGCCAGGACAACTTCCTCGAACGTTGAGTATTAAGCTTGTTGGAGGCGAAATAGTTGATGTTGCCAGACCAGGTGATCACGTTTCGACAGTTGGAATAGTTCGTGCATTAGCCCCCACGCTGCCGAGAGTGGGGAAACTCCGAACGTTTATTCTACATTTAGATGCTAACTCGATTGAAGTCTTGGGCAAGGAACCAGAAATAGCTCTGCCTTCGCCTGAAGAAGAAGAGAAGATCCTTGAACTTGCAAAGGACCCTTGGATACATCGGAAGATAATGAGTTCAATTGCACCATCCATCTATGGATACGACCATGTAAAAGAGGTAATAATGTATGTTCTTTTCGGCGGCGTGCCCAAGATTCTTCCGGACATAACAATAAGAGGGGATTTGAACGCCCTCCTGATCGGAGACCCCGGAACGGCGAAATCCCAGCTTCTACAGTATGTGGCAAGGGTTGCGCCCCGCGGATTATACACGTCTGGACGAGGCACAACTGCCGCAGGTTTAACAGCTGCTGTGATCCGCGAGAGGGGTGGTGGAATGAGCCTTGAAGCTGGAGCACTAGTACTAGCCGACAAAGGAATAGCATGCATCGACGAAATGGACAAAATGCGCCCAGAAGATAGAGTTGCCATTCACGAAGCCATGGAACAACATACAGTCTCGGTTGCAAAAGGAGGCATCGTCGCAACACTCAATGCAAGAACCGCCATACTCGCGGCAGCCAACCCAGCGCTGGGAAGATATGAACCGCATCGCACGGTTGCCGAAAACATCTCATTACCTGTCACAATACTTTCAAGATTCGACTTAATCTTCGTTTTGAGGGATGTGCCTGACAAAGAAGTGGACAGCAAAATGTCAGAACATATCCTTGAAATTCATAGAAAAGGTCTAAGCCCCGTGGAGCCTCCAATGCCTTTGGAGCTTCTACGAAAATACGTAAGCTACGCTAAAGGAATCAAACCTGTCCTAACCCAGGACGCACTAAAACGCCTCAATGATTTCTACTTAGCAATGCGTTCAGCAAGCGAAGCGGAAGGCTCACCAGTCGCAATAACAGCTCGTCAACTCGAATCTTTAGTGCGCATAGCTGAAGCCAGAGCCCGTGTGGCCCTTAGAAAAGAAATACTGGCTGAGGACGCGGAGGCAGCAACAAGCATAATGAAGAAGTCTCTACAAGAAGTCGGAATAGACTTGTCTTCATACAAATATGACATAGACATCATAATGACAGGGAAACCTAAAAGCGTAAGAGATAAACTGCAAACAGTGCTTTCGACACTGATGGAAATGGAGAAGGAAACAGGGGTGGTTGAAAAAGCAGCACTTTTGAGTGAGTTAGAGGTGAAATACCAGATTTCAAGAGGAGAAGCAGAGCGTTTGATTGGGCAATTGCTGCGTGAAGGAACAATTTACGAACCCAGAGAAGGCTACCTTAAGAAGACATAAAAATCGCGAAAGTGCATTAAGAGAAAAAGAAAATTGTTATTGCGCCGCCTCAACATTAGCTTCTTTGTAGTACTGGGCGTTCGAAGTGAACGCGGTTATGCCCACAGTGATGCCAACGTCATTCAAGGCGATACTGTCAGGACTCATAATGTACACAACAACAGTCCAGCCAGACTTTAGAGTCAGATCGTCGTCAGCTTGTCTAAAAGTGCGCGGAGCCCCCTGAACTGTAATATCAAAGGTTGTGCCCGTAATATTGGTCGGTGTCACCTCTAGGTCGTCTGAAACAACCACCGTGTTGTTTCTCCAATAGTAAACGTTTGCCCAAGGTGATTCTTGCCCGCGTACTGCAACCTTGTCAAGAACCACATCTTTTCCGCCAGTGTTTACGATCACTATTGCTGCTTGCGCCCATGAACCTGTTGTGTTATACCAAACATGCTGCTTTGTGAGATGTAACGCTTCTTCTTGCACCCTTGTTGTGGTCACGTTTATGGCATAAAGGGTTACGATAGTTGCCAGAAGCACTGAGACCACCAGAATTATAAGCGTAGTCACTACGACGCTCAAACCTTTCTTATTCCTCAGTAGATACATACATTCATCTCCGAACTTGGATTTTACTGGAAAATAAAAGAAAAAGGACAGTAAGATGCTTTGTACGTCGCAGAAACTAACGCAATCTAGCGATTAATATTCAGTTGGCTGATTGAGAGTTAGAAAGCTGTGGAAATATTTGGAATCAAGTTTTAGTCCGATCATTTCGTATTCCGAACAAATGTTAAAAACGCTCATCATTAATAGCTGTGATACGAAGAGCGGACGACCAATGAAAGAAGTAATGGTTGTCGTTGGCACACGCCCAGAAATCATAAAAATGGCGCCACTTATCAGAGCTCTCCGGAAAAGCAAGATAACATCAGTTTTTGTTCATTGCGGACAACATTACGACTTCAACATGTCTCAGCAGTTCATCGAAGAACTTGAACTTCCACCACCCGACCACGGATATAAGGTCAAGGCCTACTCGCAAGGGGAGCAAACCGCACGCATAATAACCCGTATAGAAAGACTGCTAAAGAAGACAGTGCCTGCACTTGTTCTGGTGGAAGGAGATACAAACGGAGTTTTAGCAACAGCGTTGGCAGCTGTTAAGCATGGGATATCAGTCGGACACATCGAAGCTGGCTTAAGAAGCTTCGATTTGCGTATGCCAGAAGAGCATAACAGACGTCTAACAGATCATGTGTCTACCTATTTGTTTGCACCGACTAAAACGGCCGAGAACAACTTGAAAAGGGAGAGTGTCTGGGGGAAAATCTATGTAACCGGAAACACCGTGATAGACGCTGTAATCCAGCATCTACCAATAGCAGAAAAGAAATCAAAAATATCGGAACTTGTTCACTTCGAAAAATATGCCTTAGCAACGGCTCATAGAGCAGAAAATGTAGACGACTTCACGACCCTCAAAAATCTCATGGAGGCTTTCGCTAACGCCCCCATACCAGTCGTGTGCCCAATGCACCCACGCACAAAAAGGCGATTACAACAAAACAAGATCTACGACAGAATCAGAGAATCGGAAAACATCCAACTTCTCCCACCACTTGGCTATCTGGACTTCTTGGTTTTGATGAAAAGATCTGAAATGATAATCACAGATTCCGGCGGTATACAAGAAGAGGCAACGGCACCGTGCCTACAAAAACCTGTTTTGGTTATCCGTCTTTCCACTGAAAGACCCGAAGCTGTCGAGGCTGGCTTCGCTGAAGTTGTTGGTGTGCAAAGACAGAGAATAGTAGACGCGATGAGAAGAACTTTAGGATCCCCCAAAAAATTGCCAAAGAAATCTCCATACGGAGATGGAAATGCCGCTGGAAAAATTGTTAGAATAATAGTCGAGGAATTAGCTTTTCAGAGCATTTCATGAAATATAGGTGATTTTCTTATCTTCTTGTTTCCTTGTTTCCTCAGCTTGTAAGGCTCGTTTTTCCTCAATTTTCTGCAACCGTGTAACCATTTTGTCCGCTTTTGCAATTTCCTCATCAAGGCTGGACAGATCCACATCAAAGCCCAAAATACCTTGTAACACTTCTAAAACGCCTTTGGCGGCTCTTGGATCTGGCAAATACCCACGGGTCTCACCTAAAAGACAAAGGGCATCCATCCTCTTGAAACGGGCCAGACCTAGTATCAATCCCGCTGTGCCGACAATCGGGCTTCCCATCGGACTTATCATAGCTCTGGCTTGCAACGCCTTGTTCAATAGTTCTGAATTTGTAGCTGCGGCGATGACTTTTGGCTTGTCCTTCGCTTCAATTCGGTAACCTCCCAGCGTGACGACCATCTTCACACCATATCGCTTGGCAAAATCTAGTATGCGGTCAGAAATTTCGTACTGTCCCTCGATTGTTTGTGCTTGGCTGTCGCCTGTAAAAAATACAAGGTCATTTTTTCCTTCTCTGTTCTTCCAGAAGTGAAACGTTCCACGCAGAAGCCTGACATTTCCTTTTTTGCTAACAAGCACGAAATATGGAAAATGAGGGGAATAAAGATAAGCGAACTTCTCAGCCTTTAATCGCCTAATCAAATAGCGTATAGCGATTCTGCCAACAAGCCCTAACCCAGGCAACCCCTCAATCAAGATAGGGTCGTTCAAATCCAGTCTTGTAAGTTCCTTAATGAGTGTCTCTTTCATTTCCTTGAAACTTCCGTTTTTAAAGCCATTCTATACCTTAGGTATTTATCATCGGGGGAAAACTTTGGTGGATGAGGAATTCGAACCTTTCCGCCACAATATGGACATTCGTCCTTTCTTAACGTGTATTTCGCACATTTTGTACATTTTCTCAAAAGCCACACCATCACTTTTCCCTTCTAAAGATCCCTTGTCCTCCAGCTTTAGTGATGTTTGAAACTACATTTTGAGCAACTCTCTGCAAAACGTCTTCCGCGCGTTTGTAGTTTTCTGCCAGAACCTCAATGCAGTATTTCGGTGTGCCAATGACATAGAAGCGGAGCTTTGCGTCTCTAGATTTTTCAGCTTTTTTGGCATTTAAGAAGGCTTCTCTGATCACTTTTACTCCGTTGGGTTTCACGCACCGCAGTTCGACTATGCCTTTCACCTTAACCATTGGTACACGTATTCTTTCTTTCGAAACCCTTGCAGAAGCAGAGGCAAGTTCCTCAGGTACGCCTATTTTTGTTAAAACTTCTGCCCCCTCCTTAGCGACCTTTTCGAAACCTTCGTATAACCCGTATTCTTTTTCCATAGGCGTGCCTACCTTCTCATAGACCTCTTCCAGAGCTAGACCAGTCCTTTCAGAAACGCTTCGGAGTAAAGCTTCGGCTTTTCTGTCTTTTTTCCAATACATAATTTTCTCGATTCTCTCTCTTTTCGTAACTCTTCTAAGCGACAAATCTACGTGCCCTTTTTCTATGTCCACCCTCAAGACTTTCAGGACGGTTTTTTGTCCTTCACGAACGAAATCGCGGATGTTTCGAATCCATGAAGAAGAGATCTCAGAAATGTGCAACAAGCCTTTCTTGTTGTATTCATCCAGTTTTACATATGCACCATAATCAGTAACGGTCTCTACGGTGGCTATCACCAAATCACCGATTTCTGGCCATTCCTCCTGTTTTCTTACCGCCATTACGCTGTTCATCCCTATTCAAAAACTGCGACTACCTCACCCTTCACTATTGCTTTTCCCCCAGAAGGCTCTGCAAGCTCGCTTCCGCAAACGTTGCAACTAACTCTGTTCACGATGTTGCTGAAAATTAGTTGCTCGTTACCGCATTTTAGACACTTGACTCGAAGGAAACCGCTTCTCGGCTTTGGAATGAGCTTTTCCCACTCTGTCATAATAAGCTAATCCCCTTTCTCATGCAATTACTAACTTTCTCAATCGTACACCATCCTTATGCCGGGCGTAACCGCAGACCTTACACTTTAACTTCAGAGTCTGCTTCTTGGTAGTCTTAGCAAATTCCCTTTGACGTGGATACTTCTGCCCACCATAGCCTCTCTTTTCCCGCAGTTCATGATGACGCGCGCCTCTAGCCAAGGCTCTTCTTTTCCCAGCCTTGTAAAGAGTTACTGTGTGAATTTGATGTCGCTTACACTTAGGACAATAGGTTCTGATCTCCTTCGGAACATCCACTATAACCACGACCAATCTTGCATAAACAAAACACCACATACTCTTATACTTTTTCGCTCTTACAACTACTAGGGGCTGCAAGCATTTTACATTTCAGGCCATCGATTGTTTGCCATATTTTGCCAGATTTGAATTAACTAAGAAGTTTTCTTTGTTAGTTCTGCTGTCTTTACCGTCATTAGCACCAAAGCAATGGTCAACATCCCACTCACAAATCCCAAGGCAAAAATCATAAATCCCAATGCTGTAAGGTCTGTTCCTATGGGTATCAAGGCAACAGCCAGCATCCCCGTCAGAAAACCAACCACAAATACTACGAATGTTAATACTAGGAAACCGCCCCGGAATCCTCGCTCAAACTGCATTTTCTATACCTTCGATTTTGCTATATTAACGCTTAGCTCTGGATAAAAGATTTTCCGATTCCATTACCTTTTGAGGTTTCTTAGGTAGAGTAGAAGCCTTCTGTTAATAATGAATATCAATTTAAATAGACGTTAGAAGAATTATATCGACTTCGAAAGAAGCTGTGGGATAAACAATGCCCAACAACACGGAAACAAACAGTAAAGAAACCAAAATCTTACGACACAAAATAAAGAGTGCTGCTGTCATTTCGCTGCCCATCATCGCGTTCATCATACCTATGCTGATACTGTACTATCTTGAACCAGGTTATTTCGAAAAGACATGGCAGGGAAGAACCTATCAGCTTTTTTTCCTTTGGATACTTGCGCTTGAGATTGTGTTAAGTTGGGAAGAGCTCCAAGCAGTAAAGACAAACAAGATAAGATCTGTAAGAGCAATGGCTTCTGTGGTTTCTCTTTCACTTCCTACAATATATGTGATCCTGGCCAACTTTCTTGGACTTAATAGTGTTATATTCGATTTGGTAAGAAGAGCGAATGTACAGTGGCATCCTGCACATTTAATGCCGCTTTCGATCGAGTATCTGATCTTCATGGAGCTCTTTGCTCTAATAATCCTCCTTGAGTACGGAATTAGCGGTTTGAGGAATTTCTCAATTTCTGTGTTCTTTCTAGGAATTATTGGGGGATTGTACACAATTGACAATCTGTATCCGCTTGGAAGGTTCACGCCCCTCCAAATCATCACTCCGACTACTACAACATGTGCAGCAAACGTTCTAAATTTGCTTGGATACGAAACTTTGATGCGCGTATCTGGTTATATGCCTACCTTGGTGGCTCTCGATCCGAGAAATCCATTCAGAATTGCCTCTTTCGATATTGGTTGGCCGTGTTCAGGTGTTGAAAGCCTCATAATCTATACGGTCACGATAATGTTGTTTTTCACCAAGAGCGGTGTTCGGTGGGCTCATAGGGTTATCTATTTTATAATCGGCGCCATAGTAACCTATTTCATCAACATCTTGAGGATAGTCACCATCTACTTAATTGCGATGGACTACGGTTTCCCTTCACCTCAGGTTCAGAGGTTTCATGACTATTATGGCCAACTATATTCCATTACATGGATTATGCTGTATCCCTTAATAATAATCGGAAGTAGAGCGCTGTGGGGTAGAATCAAAAGCAGCAAGCTCGCCCAAAAGAGACTTCCAAATCGTTTTTCATAGGTCAAAATGAAATTGTCCAGACCTATTTAGCTTTACTGGAAGGGAAGCAGCCTAAACTTCAGCTCTTTCAGCCAAACCTTGTTTTATGAGAATCTTGGCGTTCTCGATGGGTAATGATGCAACATCCTCAACCTTAAATGGACCATAGGTCTTCATATCGGCGCCGATTATCGCCGGAACATCCTTCAGAAAACGCAAAATGGTCCTCTTACGCTCTTTCTCTACTTCGACTGCAGGCACACGTCCCTCAAGAATTCTCTTGACGAAATTCTCAGAAGCTTCTTGGAGAGGAGAAAATCCTGTAAAAACACTTTCTTCCTCAGTCGTCAAAACATCGGATGGAAATCTTTCGCCTTTGATGGCTTTTCTGGCTATTTTTTTGCACCGTGTTTGGATTAGATCGTGGGTTAAGCGCTTAACATTTTGCATTTCCTTCTTAAGCAAATGGGCCTTCACAGTTTTTCTGTCAATCATTCGGCTTTCTTCCCTTAGCCTTTTCAAATAATCGGCGATTCTGGGGAATAAATCACGAGGAAGCCTTTCCAGTTCAGACCTTTCAAGCTCCCGTTTCCAAACTTCATACAACTCATTGTACATTTACTCTATCACCTCAGCTCTGTCCCTACATATTAGCAATACAGCCGCAGCTGTCTGTAACTCAACTTTCTGATTTCTATAAGGACCAAATATTTCTTCCCCAAGCCTGAATTTAGGAGCGACAGAAACAAGGACAGTTGCGGTCCCTTTTTGGAATGCTATCGCATTTCTAAATGGATCGAAATCTTCAATGTCCGAGGTTCGAAAACTGATTTTCTTGAAGCCTGTTTTACCATGCAATGTGCTTGAAAGCCTAATTAAGCGATGAATATCAGTTGTTACGACAGTGTCTACCTTGGCCGATTGAGAACCCACGCAGAATTCAGCCATTTTCTTCCATGTTTCAAAGCCTACGCCTTTTACGGCGCCCCAGGTCCCTGTATCGGTCCAGCTTTTCAAAATTCTTTCCTTGTTGTTCATTAGCGCTTCCGCAACGTTCTTTTTGAGCCTGATGTTCGTGTAATCCTCTGGCTTGGCATTCAGTACAAAATCGTATATGCCTTTTGCAACTCGCCCACGCCAGCCAGGATCATTCATACTTAGACCTTTCAGAACACGTGAAGCGCCATAATCCTTTTCGGTTAAACCATGAAACGAAGCACTGAGACCTAAACCAGATGCGTAGTCAACGATCTCTTTACGCGCAACAGAGTCAAGAGCTCTGATGGCCTCGTCTTCTACATGAACGTGATACCCGCGATGCCCAGAGAAAAACACATGAACCTTCTTATCTGAGAAACCGAAGTCCCGCAACAGCATATCCAATAGCTTCACAGTCTCTACCTTGGCGGAGCTCAAACAGACTTCACAAGGCCATGTGCTCTCTTCAAACTTTTCGTTATTGCAGACAGGGCATTTTTCCGGAGTGAGCCCTTTTCCAGAGAAGCCGCAACTGTTGCAAATCCATTCGTCATGAATCTTGCTACAGGGAGTGGGAATATGATCAGCGTCGATGTCGAAAATTAGGTCAGCTCCTAGCCATCCCTTCCTATCCATTTCAGCTTCAGGGTTCTCATAGTAAGCACAAGAAGAATATGCGTTTAGTGGAACGGAATCCTGCAGGAAAGCCTTCAATTCGCCTTCACTTTTGAAGCTCTTGTGGCGAAGCATCCAGCCTTCAAAAGAGATGAAACCGAATTCGCGTTTCTCGATCGAGCGAGGGCTTTCGCTTAGAGAAAAATCTTCAGCGTAATATTCAGAGAATTTTCTTTGTATAAAAGCAGGGGATTTCAAGTTGGCTCAACATTAAGTCCACTAGGAAGCATAAAAAGCATTTCGGCTCGACATCAAACAATAGAAATCGATAAATTTCAGCGACTTCCAAGGCTTTGGCACTTTTGCGATGTTATTTTATTTCGATGTTTTCTGACTGTGCTTCCTACCTTTGCCTTGAAGTTCAATTCGATAAAACCTACGCGTGAAAATCATGGCAAAGTTACCCAGAACATAACTTCTCTTATAAAGCCATTTCAGAATTTTTCCCTTCACTTCCCTGAAGCATCCAGTTGAAACTTTAACGTCTTTCAAGCCAGCTTTTCGGAGTAGGTTGAAAAGGCTTCCTTCACCCCATGTATAAATATGCTCCCGGCATTCGCCTCTAAAACCAAATGCAGGGACAACCACAGTAACAGCACTTTTTGATACACGCATCATTTCTCTTAAGGCAGCAAGAGGGACTTCTAAATGTTCCAAAAGATGAAACGAAACAACCTCATCAAAGGAGTCATTGGGAAAGGGTAAAGCATAAACCGACGCACACACGAAATTCGGGATCTTTTCCGCAGCAAGTCTTTTCCCGTCACGATGTCGTTCGGAGCCGAGAAGATCAACGTTGACATCGCCAGTTGGCGCATTTCCACAGCCCACATCAAGCCTTAATTTTCATCCCTCCGCAATGATTCCGAACACTTCTTCTTAATGTTCTATTCTGAAACTTATCTTGTATATCTTTTCCTAAAAACATGAAGAATAGCGGCAGCTTTCATCGTATATCTACGCAGCATTCGAGTTTGTGTTTACCGGGTGTTACGTATCTGACTATTTTGCTTTACAACACTTCTATACATCTCTTCATATCTGCGTATTACGACTTTCCAGTCATATTTTTTTACTTCTTTTCTTGCCCTATTTCCGATTTCGTCAATTAGACCTGGATTTTCTATCATTTTCTTCAGGTAGACATATACCTCTCTTTGACCGCTGAACAAAAAACCAGTTTGGTTGTGATGTATGTACTCTCTAATCGGGTTAATGTTAGACCCAATAACAGCTTTCCCGCAAGCCATTGCTTCCAAGACCGTTATGGCACCAGTTTCCCATATCGAGGGTACAAGTATTATGTCACACATGTTGTAGAAACGAATGGGGGTTATGCGTGAACCGCTAAGATATTCGAAGTTCTTGAACTTTTTTAACGAACCTATCACATCCTCGGCATACTTCACATCTTCTAGTACACCAGTAAAAACCACCCTAACTTTCGTCTCTTGGCTTAATATTGTGCTTAGCGCAGGGACCACCGTATGAATGCCCTTGACGACACAAAAGCGGCCTAGATAGCCGATTGTTACTTTTTCCTTTTTTTGCACCATCTCGTTTCTAGAAAACTCATCTAGATCTATTCCTACAGGTATGACCCGAATTTTACTTCCTTGAATGCCCAGATCCACAAGATAGCGTTTCTCCAAGTTTGAGTACGCATAGACCGCGTCGGCAATTCTGAATGGATATGTTAGCATCCTTCTGTAGAATGGGGCGCTCTTGGCTTTATAGTATGTAGCAGAAGACATATCTGATCTCAAAACCAGACGGAACTTTCTTATCCTTTTCAAGGTAGCACCTAAGAGTGATGAATAGGTGCCAAAAGTGTAAGCATGGATTAGATTGAAACTATGTAAGACCTCCCTGGAAGGCAAGTAGATGGGTGAAAGAGCCTTTGAAAATGGAGTAGGAATTCTAAGACTTGGCTGGTGTAGGATTTTTGTCTGAACAAATCTTCTCTCCCATTCTCTAAACTCTGCCTCTTTTATGAACTTCCAATCAGAGGAATACCTTGATGTGACTACTGTGTTTTGGTATCCTTTTTCCTCTAACAGCTCGACCAACTTTATTTGATCTCTATCGAATCGCGCATCAAAAGAGTCAATTAGATGTAGGACTTTCATTAAAGTCGCCTTAAACAACATTGACGATCTTCATTCCATGTTTCATATATCAAATTCTCATTCTCCTCTTTCAGCAACAAAACTCTGAAAGTCTTATGCCGTTATTGGCCTTTCGCATCTTCGGACTCTTTTCCAGCGAATCAATCGGCTGGTTCAGAGGTAACTTCAACGTTGTCAATGTAAGCAACATTCTCAATACCGTCAAAATCATAATTTACAAACTCCAAGATAAACGGATGGGGGAGGGATGAATTGAACCTTTGCTGCCACTTCACGCTCAAATCAACAGTAAATGAACCTTCATTTTCGTTCAATACGATCGCATATACATAATCATCATAGATTCCATTTGGAGTTGTAATTACCATAGACTGATTGCGGTAAATATTAGAAATCAAAACCGCAAGAGTGTCTTTGTTATGAAAGCCTTCAGTCGCGTTCAAATAGAACGAGAGCGTGACACGAGAATTGTTCAGCACAAACATCTCTCTACGAATCCAACTCGCAGACATCCAGTATAAAACTTTAGGGACGGCTCGAGAGGACAGTTTCAAACCCCTTGACCCTTCGAACCCACCTTTCGCTTTTATGGTTGTATTCCCTAAACCGTTACCTCCCAAGTACATTCTCCATCCGTAATCATCCCAATAATCATGTTCAAAATCGTCTAGAAAAAGGACACTAGTGTCAACGTACGAAAAATTAAAGAGGTAAGCTTCGCCCACCCTTTTCACCAAAGGGAAGCTAGGATTGCCAAGGAACAACTGCTGTTTCCATTTGTAGTCTTTCACCCACGAAAATGTTGCTTTTGACCCGACGTAAATATGAGTTATACCAAAGTTTTTCATGGCATGATAACAAGCTGCATTAAGTGTACCGTTACTTAGTAGAGCAACAATTTCTTGGTAGCTTCGGGACAGTTGACTACCAGCGTCGGTAAAAATGGTTTTTCGATAAGAAACTGATGGTATGAAGGTTCCAGCTTCATACATATTGACTAGAATAACAGCGTCATTCTCCACGTTATCCCTTATCCAAAGCATTAACTCGTTATCATCCTTGCTTGCCACAGCGAACATGCCATATGCGCCATTCAAAGTTGAAGGATCCACTACTAATCGTGTATAGACAAAAGGGGCGTAAACAACCGACAAAACCAAGATCGAGGCTAGGGAAGCGATGTAAATCTTATCACTGTTAGCAGTTTGAGATCTGGACACAACTCTATGGAAAAATGTGAACAGATTGTCATTAAGGATTGCCATAAGAAGACACACGCTTATGATTATGATAATTCCCTGATGCCCCCATGATACAACGCCCAACACATCCCCCGGAAGCAGATAAGATACAACGCCCAGCAAAACACTTGCGGAAAAAACAAGCAAAGCAGCCGAAAATGCCTTTCCCGATAAAGTCTGCCTCCTAACCTTGAAAAACAATATTATGCTGAAAATGACCACGCATAATATTTCCAATCGAAGGACTGGATGGGGAGCCAGATTCTCAAATATCCATTGAAGCCCTTGGGCAATCCAATGTTGCCCCTTTGGATAACCCATAAAATCCGCAGGTAGCCCAATATTATGGCCAAGATATGGGTAATAGTATACGAACCTAAACAAAAAAGGGGTTAATGGAAGAATGCTAACGGAAAACATGAAGACAAAATCCTTCAAAGAGGGTCCTACGCCCCTACGTCGGCGCAAATATAAAAAGAGAAGCCATAGAAGTGTTATCATCATCAAGCTCTGAAGATAGGATATCATTATTGCACTTAGATATCCAAATAAAACCCCGATAATGAAAAGTTCCTTTTTCTCTATCTTACTTGAAGTAAAAAACAACGTGAAAAGCATTCCCAGGCAGACTTGAAACAAAGCAAATCCAACAACGAAGGGGTTGGACCCCCAAACAATAAAAATAGGCCAAGCGGACACAAAAGTGGAAACAAAAACCAATCCCAGGTAAAAGATGCGTTGTCGCCAAATCCTTCTAGCAAGAAAATAAGCACCAAAAACTGTCAGCGCATTGAAAAGCGAGGTAACGTAAGTGACAGCCTGCGGAGCTATCCAGCCCATTAAGTTTGCAGCAAAAGCAAATATTACGTGTGCTGCTTGTGGATAAATTATCCCTGCAGACGAATACGGTTCCAAAGTGTAGGGTACATACTTCTTCTCCAGAATGACTTGTACCATGAACGAATGCAGAGACACGTCGTGAATACTCCCATAAAATAACGATGTCATCGGAAAAATCTGAATGCAAAGCAAAATTAAGAAGCATGCGAAAAAAAAGGCTTGCTCGATCACCATTCCTTGTTGTCCTTGGCTACACATGGCCGACCCAGAAAACTCTTTCTGCCTTCTGAAATAACATGCAACCGAAATCATAGTAAAAACTAGCAATATGCTTAAGATCATTGGCATGGTAAACAAATACAAAGGGGCTAACGCAAGAACATAAAGAATTAGGCCACCTAAGTAGATGTCTAAAACACAGATTTCTGTGAAATCGAGATTTCCAAAGATCCTAGAGAATCTTGATAATAATAGACGTAGTGGTTCTCCAATCACTGCTAATGCTGTCGCCAATCCCAAAAGTTGCGCAATTATCATCGGTGCATCTAACATTTGCATCCACATGAAACGAAGTTTTGATAACCTTATTGCTGACTTCATATAAATGCTTACTGCGTACATGCGGGAAATCATTTGAACAAATGACTAACGGTTTCAATGAATGGAGAATAAAGGCACTTTTAGCTTTGACCCTTAACTATTTTGATCACGTGTATTGTTACAGGATCGATGGCGCCAAAACACTCGAACACCTTACATAACACGCTGTCAATTACGTCAACCAGCCTAACTGATGGAAGAATCTTAAACAACGGCAACGGAAGAGCCCCACCAATTTTTATCTTGAAAGACATGTAATTGCCCTTCAGAAACTCCTGTATGTCGCTGACCCTCACCTCAGATATATGCCCTGTATCTGATAATAAGTTGTCAACAAGTCTCTTTATGGGTTTTATTCTTCTAACAGCTTGGTAAAGATACGAATGACCCGGAAAAGACAACACCAAACATTTTCCAACTCTAAAAAGCTCGGCAAGAGAACCACGATAATTGTATACATGTTCGAGCACTTCAGAACAAAGCAGGACATCAATACTATCATCCCTAAAAGGAAGGCCTTCAACATCACATACAATATACGCTACGTTCAATGATTTTTCTTTTGCCCTAGCTTTCCTTATATATGTACGAGATACATCGGCACCTATGCAAAAGGCCCCCCCATAAGCCGAAGCAATGTGCCTTACATAGAATCCTTCCGCACACCCAACATCTACAAATGTAGTTATCTGATTCTTTTCAAATATTTCCGAAAGGAAAGAAAGGATGTAGTACAGCCTTTTCCTATGCCACCAGAGATCATGCTTCTTCCCTTTCAAATACATCATTTCCTGATGCGACAGGCGTCTAGCCTCTTCTTCATAGAATTCCTTTAGCCGCCTCTTAGTCACAGGTTGCATATCACTCAGCCTAATGTGCCTAAATGTCAACATTACGCGTGAGCCAAGTTAACGTCAGTGCCCTCTATTAGTTTATGGTAGATATCATCAAGCTTGTCTGAATACTCTTCCCACTTAAGGAATGTATTTGGGCCATCTGAAATTTTCGGGTAAGTCTTTGTTGCAGCTTTTAGTAGTGCATCTGCTATTTTCTCTGGGGCAAGTGAGTTAACTCCTTCTGCAAAACCAGCTTTAACTAAGTACTCTGTGGCTCCATGGTTTAGAACGACCACTGGAACACCCATCAATAAGGCGTCATAAACAACTCTGCTAAAACTTTCTAACTGAGAAAGCAGAACAAAGACGCTTGCTTTCGCATATTCTTGCAGAAGTTGTTGTCTGGATAAGTTACGCTTCCACTCTATGAAGTCTTCTACCCCTAAATTACGAGCCAGACCAGCCAAGAACGGGTATTCTCGCCCATCGCCAACTATTACAAGCTTAAGGTTTTCGCCCGTCTTTCTTATCTGCAAGGCAAAACCCTCAATAATTTTATCAACGTTTTTATAACGTCTTAAACCTCCAACATAAAGAATTCTCTTAGGTTCCACTAGGCTACGTTTTACCGCTTTAATTTCATCAACATCCATGCCTTCAGGAATCAAAACTACATTTCTTGACCCAGGAAAATCTTCGCAAATTATCCTTTTCTCGTAGAAGGAATTGACTACAACGAGGTCTATGCGTGGGAAAACTAATTTGTTAAGTACATATCTATAGAGCTTAAGCAAAGAGTTTCGAATTGGTGATTGCCCGTAACGGTGATAATGAGGCTGTAGCAATAGTCTCTGTTCTCTGCGCTTAAACAGTCCTACGAGGAAAGGAGGAAAAACATGAATGTTGTGGACATGAATGATGTCAGCCTGTTCTTGTTGCAAGGCGCTCACAAATCTTGGCTCAGGAATGAAGAATGGATCGCGTATAAGAGGATTGAATCGTGTTACTAGAACACCGTTGATTTCCTCTTGCTTTTTCATGCCATGATCTAGGTCAACAGAATAGACAGCCACACGAACCCCATTTTCTGCAAGCTTTTCGCTTATTTTCTGCACAATTGTTTCTACACCACCAATGTTTGGAAAGTACCGTGGACTAACCTGCAAAACCTGCAAACACATACCTCTAAAACTAGGTTCATCATCGCGCAATTTGAAGCTTTGTACTCTTTATCGGTTCCCAAACATGGGAAACTTCGCCCCTGCTTAAGCTGATTCGCGCCTGGACATAAGCAAGCACTTCCAAAAACCCACCTAACACTGCATAAAAAATTTCAGTAATTCTTAAAACAGAAACCGCTTGAAGGACATTTCTAAAGCTTGAGGTAGAAACCTTGAAGCCCGTCGCATTCTGCAGTTGTAAATGCCCAGTCCAAATCCTTTTGCGTTGCTTCAGCAAATCAAAAACGTTAGCAGGACATCTTATGTAAACTAGAGCTTCCGGGACATAAAGTATCTCGTAGCCCTGCTCTCGAACAGCCAATTCGATGTACGGTTCGTCCGTGGCAACGTTTTCCGGAATCTCTTCAAGACAAGACGTACGTATTGCACAGAGTTCACCGGACAATTTAGGGCTTTGACTAAGAGAGATTATATGATGCAAGCGCCATATCACGCGCACGACCCCGTAACTCAACCCGTGAGCCTCTTCAAAGGGAAATGGCTGTGCAAAAGCCGCACCAGCGTTGGTGGTTGCAAGCCTCGAAACTAACATCCCTATGCTTCCGCGCTTAGGCAATGCATCGGCGTTCACCAGAACAAGCACTTCGGCGGATCCTTTTTTCATTTTGAAGATTCTGTTAAGAGCATTCGCTTTTCCCTTACGAACGTCTTCTATTATTGCTTCAATTCTTGCGTCCTTTTTCTGAAATTCTTTCAGGATTTCTGGAGTTCTGTCAGTACACCCAGAACAGACAACCAAAATTTTGCAGTCTTTAGGGAGATTTTGTTCCGAAATAAGATTTTCAAGAACATGCCCGATATTGTTTTCCTCGTTATAAGCACATATTCCCACAGCTAGATTGAACCGTTCCATTAAGTCTCACCAGCATCTTGAATGCTGGTGTCTAGTTTTTTTTGATTCTTAAAATATAAGAGATAAACTCTCCGATTTCGTTCGGAGTGAGTTTCGACTTTCCCTTTTTTCTGTTTACGAAAGTCATCGGAACCTCTCTAATGTCAAATTCTCTTTTGCTCGCTTGTCGTATAGTTTCTATCTGTATCTCGTAAGTTTGGCTATGCAGGTCAGCGACGATTTTCTTGACGAGTTTTGTTGAGTAACAACGCAGCCCGCTTGTGTAGTCGTGTATTCTCGCTCGCACTAGAGAAGAAGCTACCAAGTTGGCTATTCGGCTTGTCACTAACCGAAATAGACTCCAATTTATTATCCCGCCCCCTTTGCAATATCGACTACCTATTGCAAGCCCTCTTCCTTCCTTCGCGGCGTTGACAACACGTAAGGCATCTTTGGGATTATGCGAGTAATCCGCATCCATAGTAACTATAAATTCAGGAGGGTTCCTCAATGACAAAAATATCTTGAAACCATCTGTTATGGCTGTTCCAAGCCCTGACTTTCTAGGTCTCACCAAAAGCAAAATGTTATCATGCTCTTTTTGGAGACCCCTAACAATATTTGCCGTCCCGTCAGGGCTGGAGTCATCTATGACTAGTATAGAAATGCTCATGTTTAGATTTTCAATCTCACCAATAAGTCTCTTGATGTTTGCCGCTTCACAATATGTCGGGAGAATCACACCTATTTCAGAGTTTATCTCTAAATCTCCCTCAATGAATTCAGACAAGTTTTGCCTTAAACTCAAGCTCCCTGATCGTGTTTCAATGTTTGAGTTTGACGCGTAGGAGACTTGAGTGTTCATTGTTATGTTTACCACCTTAAATCTTAAATAATGTTCAGTAATCTCGCACTAACTATATAAATCCTACCGTTATGTAAGCCGAATCCGCGTATCGCTCAAATCTTCTTAAATTTTCTCCGATAGTAGCTTAATGGATGATTTATTTCCTGACATATTTCGTCTGGACTTGCGCAAACACCATGCGTCTTTAATGTGTCACATCTTGGGGGGATATAGCGCGTCCTCGACCCTCTTTCACCTGCGATATGCTCTACCTGGTACCGTGTCATTCCTTCATCGTAATCAGAAAAATTCTTGAATAGCTCTATTACGTTTTCTGCCGACATTCCAATGCTTACGAGAAAAGATGTCAAGGTGAATCTGCCTATATGCGAGATATGGCGCCCAGCTGAGACCGATTGGTAAAGGGCGTCTATGCATGGGGGAAAGGCTGTTTGCGTTATAGTCTTTGGAAATCCTTCCATTTCAGTCTGGTCAATTTTTTCTAACGATAGCTTCTTCACTTTGTCTGCGGTATCTACTATTTTTGGCGGAAATTTGGGCAGTTCTTTTACTTCCAGTCTTTCCTCGATATATTTGCGAACTTCTTCGCTTAACAGTCTTGCAGTTTCGTTCATCGTTAGGTAAACATTCCCGTTCGACAAGAAACGGTTAACAAGTTTCCACTTCTTATCTCGCAAGTGTGTTGTATTTTTGAGGTAGTCGGTGAAATGCAGTTTGAATTCATAGGGTGCTTCACCATTACTATTTATGGCGATCTTCCAGCCGAAATTCTGAGCTATTGGCAAAATCCTCCCCTTGGGCTCAAGTTTCATGTCATTGTATGCTTGCTTTGCCTCTGCAAGAGCATACCTTCTTTTGATGAAAGAATTTTGAGTTGCAACTGCTAGCATCATTGCAACCGGAAACGACAGAATTTCAATCTCAGACTCACGTATTTTTCTGCCAACTAAAGCGTACAATGTCGCGTCTTCAATTCTCTCTTCGGCCCGTTCAAGAATTCTGTTGAATTGCGGATTTGCCAAATCTTCAATTCTTAAATCCAGTTTTTTTACGTAGTCTGTTGTTTCTTTGAGAAAAGGATATTTTGCGAGATCGTTTTTGGTAAATTTGGCTGGGGAGAGCTGCATTCTGTATTCACGTTACTCTGTTTCAATTCTCGGGGCCAAATAGAATGTCAACTTCCCCTCTTTCGCTTGCTGAAAATCTAGTCTTACTGGCATATCCGTTGAAAATTCCAGCGTTGCAATGTCTGAGGTCGCAGAAGCCGCTTTTATGATTTCTGATAGATAGCTTAGGCTGAACGTTGCCTTTGAGGGTTCCTTGGCTTCTAGGTCTAAAAGGGTGTCGCTTCCTTTTTGGAGCGATATTGTGGCGCCCATTAGATCGCCTGTTGCGTTGAAGACTATTTTTTCCACATCAGCCTCTATTCGAACATGATCGCTTACAAGCTGCGCATCTTCTATTGCTTGACTCAGACCATCGGTTGTGGCTTTAGCCAAAACATTAAAGGTTAGCTTCGGGGTTGGCACCTCTTCTTCTGAGGCTTCAAGCGTTGGCATTGTGAAGTTGCGTGCGTATTTTCCGGTTATCTTCACTTGAAGTCGCCCGGTTTTCTCGTCTAGTGAAAGCTCTACGACCTCGTCTTTTCCAGCTCTTTTAAGCAGTTTTAGTAACTCACTTATGTTTATGCACATTTTTGTTGGTTCCGTGCAGGCGTATTCTTCAAAAATCGTTTTAGGCCACTCAAAATCAACCATGGCAACACGTGACGGATCCATTGCTCGCAGTTTCACACCATCTGGGTCAATCTTGAATGTGGCTTCGTCTACTAGGATGGAAATGGCTGTAGCCATATCTCTTAATAGTCTGGCATCAGCTACTTTGAGTCTGAACATGCAATCCCCTTTTAATGGATAATGCTTGATTGTTATAAAACTTTACACACTTAAGTATGATGCTAGGCTATCATGCACTGAGCCTAAGAAACTATTTCATCGGTTGCGTTGGACAATACTGTGACCTTTGGCTCGTTTGCGCGAGACCATCGCAAAAGGAATCGCCTTAGCTGTATTCCCTAAATGTGTAGTTGCATTTTGTGCAACGTAAGAACTGTGTCGAAGACTCGTCAGAGCCTCTTGTCTGCACCTGCCAGACATAAGCCGAATTGTTTCCACACCTGGGACACTCAATCCTAACTGTCGGCAGCGTTCGCAGTTTCTGCTCTTCCTTGCCTATTACAGCTACAAGCTGCTGCGGCTCGTGCTTTATGACTCTCGCAACTTTTGGCTCAACTTTCTTGCTTGATGTCGGCTTTTTGTAGCCGCATTTAGGGCAAACCAAAAGCACCGATGCCAGTTTGCGCGTTTTTCCCTTTTTTGGCTCGAGACGGGATCCGCATTTCGGACAAAATTCCATGGCTTTTGTGCTCCGTTACCCGTCTGTTTCCCCTTAACATAGTCCCTTTTAAACCTTTTCTTGTTGCAATAAATATTGGAGCTAAGCGATGCTAATTCCAGAGGCAATAAGGTGAGCTACGCGAAGCGCTTCAGGAATGTTGCTTCGAGTAGATGTCAGTTTTACGATTTTTTCCGCATCTTTTTTAAAAATCCCCGAGAATTGCATATAAACTCTCTCGCTTTTGTTTCTAGTTGACACTTCAAATACTTGTCCTGCACTTGCGATGACGTTCCAACGTTCGTCACTTTTCGGCAAATTTTTGAGGGCTTCGTGGATTTCTTCAAAGTTCGGTTTCTCGCGTGTAACTGCTATGACTGGAAGCTTTGTTTCCATGTTGAGCTTTTTGATGTCAACGACATTGAAGCCTGCGAATGTTATGCCATTAAGCATTATTACTCTTAACTGCTTATGATGAGGTGACGTTGTTATCATAAAGGATATTTTCCTTGTGGAGTCAAATCCATCCACTTCCACTTTTGTGTGCATAACACCGTCAAGCCAGTATCCGCCACGAAATACGACGCCAACAACCGGAACAAGACCTCTCATGTGTGGAGTGAATACTCCATCGTCAACACCTACGACTCGAATCTCAGGCTTTATCACCCGAAATCTTCTGTACGCCAGAGTTACCCCTTCAATGATATCATCAAACATAGCAAGGGGGAATTATAAGTCTAGTGGCTACTCTTAACTAGAACTGTTACGTGTGGGCTCTTCTTATTTGCTAGGAGTACCGCCGTAATAACTGGAAAACTT
>Ga0315310_10000099_pt1 | contig 58753 bp, 68 predicted proteins | sample TDP5_MG_FD_203630 | JGI IMG/M metagenome (GOLD analysis project Ga0315310, IMG submission 203630) | Freshwater sediment microbial communities from Lake Towuti, South Sulawesi, Indonesia - TDP5 | ecosystem: Environmental > Aquatic > Freshwater > Lake > Sediment | place: Indonesia: South Sulawesi...
GGTTCCCAAATGTGCTTGGGCATTATGCGGACGCCCGCGCCTGTCAAGCCGAATGCCCATATGCTGTACACGTTGATCAGAATCTCAAAGGTGTAGGGGTCAAGCTGTGTGAATGACAGAATGTTTTTGACCGCGCTGTACCACCATGCGTTCGCAAAGCCTCTTGCCTTGAGAAGGCCTTTAATTTCAACCAGCGTGAAGTAGACATCGTTCATTGTTATCGGCGTACCATCGGTCCATGTCATGTCAGGTCTTAGGGTGAACACAACTTTGGTGCAGTTACCCAAAGTTGGGTGGATGTATGACCCAACTACGTAGTCGCTGCACATCCATGGCATGCGTGTGGTGAGACTGTATGGGTTGCTCGCCACCAAGCTGTCGTAGGTCAGGTCTAGGACGGCGTTGTCCCAAACCCATTCTGCATAGATGTTGTTGAAGCTTCTGATGTCGGCTGTCTTGAATGCATATCTGATTGTGCTGTTCTCGGGTCTCTCGGTGCCTGTTGGCTTCATGTTCATGAAGCCGAAATAGCTGTCGATGCCGTAGCCTATGACACAGGTCGTGCCTCGCCAGTATTGACCTGTATAGGCTGATTCCTCTGGGAGAGTGCCACAATACTTTCTGGCGTTTGCCATGACGCTTGAATAGCAGAATAATGGTCCGTTTATGGCTGCTTCTGCTGCTCTTCTGTTGCATATTACCATGTTGTCTATGGCTTCCTGTTCACTTCCTGCAACTTCAACAATGCCTGCAGCAACGTTAAACTCTGCGTCGTTCGCGTATGCTGTGTTGTAGCATCTTCCTGGGTGCCAGTAGTAGCCTGCACCTGGATACAAGCCTGCATCACCCATCCACAGCACTATGGAGTCGGGCTCTATTCCTAAGCTCCATCCTGCAGTGTACAAGTTTGCATCCTTGTTGTCCATCCATTGGGTTCGAGCACCAGAAATGTCCAAGAACATGCGGTTCACTCTAATGCCTACTTCGTTTAGCTTGTCTGCAATGTGAATGCCGATAAGTTTCCTGTGTGTGTCGTCGCTTCTAATGACGAATTTAAGATTAACATATTCATTGTCATCCTCAACATTGTCGTCGTCGAGGTCCCAGTATCGCCAACCAGTCTCCTTTGCACCGACAAGTTTGAATCCGTGCGTGGCATTGTTGAGCCAAGCCCGCGCATTCTCCAATGAGAATGGATACATCGTCTTCATGTAGGTGTCGTTGTAATATGCTGCTCCAGTTGCCGGAGGCAAACAGCACCACAGGTCCACTCCAGACAACGTTCCTATGATATTTGCAATGTAGTGGTCTCGGTCAATGCATGAGAGAATTGCCTTTCTGAAGTTGAGGTCGCTTGTTGGGTTGTAGTCGTTTGACGGGTCAGTGTCATTCAAGTTGGCAACGGGGTTCGGATAGTCCGGATCTGGTGGAGCGCCAGCGTATCGGTTGGGGTTCTGGTTTATGTCAAGACAGCGAATACCGAACTCGCCGCCTGAAGAAACCAAATTGGTCCTGTTAATCTCTGGGACCACCTTCAACTTGTCATAGTATTCTTGCGTGAGAGGCCAGTCAGTCATGTCAATCAGTTGCGGAGTAGCAAGCAAAGATTCCCATTCTTGTTCTGCAGTTGAAAACAGCTGAATCAGAATTCTGTCACATCTGGGTCCAAACGTCTCGAATTTCTGATCATGAGGGGGCAAAGACGGATTAGTTGGCGTGGGGATATCATTGTAGTACCAAGCGAAAGCCGGAGCAAATAGCAACGCTAGCATCAAAAATGCTATGACGAATAGCAAATTCTTTCGCATTTTTCCTTTCTCCTTTCAAATTTCAGCACTATAGTTTGAATAGACGCTCGTTTAAAAAGCTTATGGAAAAATCTTACAGTGTCAACATTCAATAGATATACCGCATTTTCACGAAAGAAATACTCTCTTAAAGCCTACCAGAATCCCTAAGCTGTTTCACTTTGAGTGTAGATGACAAGCGACACAACGCCCTTTCCCAACATCAACCAACGGTGGTTCCTTAGTGCGGCAAATGTCGCCAATATAGACTGGGCATCTCGTGTGAAATCTACAGCCAGAAGGCGGATTAACAGCACTGGGAATCTCACCCTTCACTTGCACCTCAATCCGCTTCGATTCCGGATCCGGAACTGGCACAGCGGCAATAAGAGCTTGAGTATACGGATGCAAAGGCTCGCCAATTACGTCGTCAGAAGTACCTTGCTCCACAATCTTTCCAAGATACATAACTGCAATCCTATCGCAGATGTGACGCGCCAAAGCCAAGTCATGAGTTATGTAGAGGAACGACAGTTTATATTTTTCAACCAAGTCAGCCATCAAGTTTAGTATCTCAGCACGGATGGACACATCCAACATTGACACAGGCTCATCAGCAACCACGAACTCAGGGTTCAAAACAAGCGCCCGAGCAACAGCCACTCTTTGCCTTTGTCCACCGCTCAACTCGTGCGGAAACCTCAATAAAAACTCTTCAGGAGGAACCAGTTGAACGTCATCCAAAGACTTGTGCACAAGCTCTGTCAACTCTCTGCCACCCATTTTTTGTATCATCAGAGGCTCTTCTATAATCGTCCGAACCAGCATTCTCGGATTCAAAGACTCATAAGGATCTTGGAAAACAATCTGCATTCGACGACGAAGAGGCCTCAACTCTTTGTCTTTCATAAATGTTATGTCCTTGCCTCTAAAAACTATTTTGCCGTCAGTAGGCTCGATAAGTCTGAGCAACAACCTTCCAGTTGTCGTTTTTCCACTACCACTTTCACCTGCAAGCCCAAAAATCTCGCCCTTCTTTAGCTCAAACGAAATCCCGTCCACAGCACGTACGAACAATTGCCTTTTAGAAACCATCGAACTGAAAAAACCCATCCTAATAGCGAACCATTTCTTCAAGCTCTCACATTTGACAAGCGTCTCAGTCACTCATCATCACCTACTTACCGATAAGCCAACAAGATACAACGTGACTTTTACCGATACTGATGGCTTCCGGTTTTCTCTTTTGGCAAATCTCCATAGCATATTTGCACCTTGGATGAAACTTGCATCCTGAAGGAGGACTTAAAAGATCAGGAGGTGACCCAGGAATAGAAGGCATGCGGGTTCGCTCTGCTTTAATATCGGGAAACGCCGCAATTAATCCTTGAGTATAAGGATGAAGAGGTTGCTTAAACACCTCCACGACGCTCCCATATTCTGCAATGTCACCAGCATACATAATAGCAACCGACTCACAAATCTCAGCAATAATCGAAAGGTCATGCGTGATCAATATCATGGCAAGATGAAGCCTTTCCTTCAACTCCTTCATCAGCTTCAACACTTGGGCGGCGACAATAACATCTAATGCCGTAGACGGCTCGTCTGCGATCAGCAACGACGGATTACACGCCAACGCCATCGCAATCATAGCTCGCTGCCGCATACCTCCACTAAACTCATGAGGGTAATTATCGATTCTAGAAGGGTCTATACCCACAAGCTCGAAGAGCTTGGAAGCCCTTTCCCGCGCATCTGCTCGACTAACACCCTCCTCATGCAAGGTGATAGCCTCAATTATCTGATCGCTGACCTTGTACACAGGGTTCAACGCGTTCATTGCTCCTTGAAACACTATAGCGATTTCCTTCCATCTTATGTCTTGACGTATTGCCTCTTCTTCCCAGGGAACTATATCCTTGCCCTTATACAAGATACTGCCGTCAACAATCTTTCCGCCCGAGGGTAGTATCCGCAACACTGACAGCGCTATCGTTGTCTTACCACATCCTGATTCCCCAGCCAAACCTATAGCTTCAGCTTTTTCCACTTTGAAACTCACACCATCAACAGCTCTCACAGCCCCCCTAAGAGTAGTATAATAAGTTTTCAGATCCTTGACTTCAAGCAGAGACACACACTGACACTCCTACCTCTTAACGCATTTAAGGTTTTTAAAATACTACAATATTTAACCTTTTGGGACTGCTATAAAAATTCGAAAGTCTTATAAAACTGTAAACATCAAAACCTCAAGGGTTTGTAGTGAAATATCGATGGCTTGGCAAAAAAGTCGAAATTCCTGAGATTGAGAAAGCCATCAAGTCTTTCCTAGAACAACGAAGATTTAGCACAGCATCCTTGGAAGAAACAGACCAGAAAAAGATTTTCGGGACACTGCGAGACCCGGAGAGTGTAAAGAAAGTAACTATAACTATAACAGGGAAGACCGACGACTTCACCGTCGACTTCTTCGCTGGCCAAGCTGCCCAACTTGCAACAAAATTTGCCTCTTTTATCACCTTTTTCGGAGGCGGCCTAATCCAACTTAAAAGCCTTAAAGAAAAAGAATTTTACGACAGACTCGAAGAGGAGCTTTGGCAACATTTGGATGAATTTCTTGGAAAAACGGGATCATCGAATTCTAGCGTCTAACTCTAAGCTTAGGATTCAGTACGTCGTCAAGGGCAAATCCAAGCAGTATGAATGCAACTGCCAGCAGCGAGATCAGCAAGCCCGGTGGAATTATCCACCACCATGCAGTAAGCGCCCCTGCCTCGGTGACCTCACGCAACATTCTCCCCCAAGACATCCTCGTGGGATCAAAGAAACCGAGCCAGCTTAATGCTGCTTCAGCTGTCACTGCTCCTGGAACTGAAGCTGCCAACGTGATGTAAACTAGAGCCATAACATTTGGCAATATATGGCTTGTTATTATATGAGGCGTCGAAGCCCCTGCGGCTTTCGCAGCTTCAACAAAAGGTCTCTCTCTGAGCGACAGCGTTTGCGAGCGCACTACCCTTGCAAAACCATTCCAACCCAGAAAACCCATAAAGAGTATCAGGTTCTCTAGCCTAGCGCCTAGAACAGCTACCAAGACTATTAAGAATGGTAAACCAGGAAGTACAAGAAGCAAGTCATTGATTCTCATCGCCAACTGATCTACAGGCCCACCCAAATATCCAGAAACAAGTCCTACAGATAATCCAATAACTACACTCAGCACGGAAACCAGCAATCCGACATATAACGAAATTCTCGTGCCATATATCAGTTGACTGAAGATGTCCCGTCCAAGGTGATCAGTGCCGAGAATGCCCCAAGACGTTCCCAGCGTGTCGAAACAGAAATCGTCGATATAGACTCTGGTATATACAGGCCCAACAGTGCCTTTAGTGTCATTCATGTATATTTCCGCGCCATACAAATATACGCCTGGGGTCTCCGTAAAAGTCACCATTATAGGATCATTCGGAGAGACGAATCTCCGATCAATGTCACCGAGTTTACCAGCCCGAGAATCCATGTATGAGATCGAAGATTCCCGACTTATCTGAGGAAATACCCAATCTGTTGGTGTTCCAAAACTCCGAAGCCACAAGGTGAATCGCGAACCATTTTCAGGCTGAATAAACACTCGAATTGTCACAGGCACCATCAACTCTCCTAACACTGTTTGCCCTTCAACCTTGACCTCGATGTTAGCCGTCCATCTTCGCGGAACCCCACTGAAGTTGTAGGGCGTTCTAGCAACCAGTTCTGCAAAACATGTATCGTTCGCCGAGCTTTCACGAGAATATTCCACCACGATTGAACCCTCAATAGGTTCATGCCTCAGCCATCCCACTTTCTTGTCAGCAGGATAACCTAGATCCCACTGCATAGGTGTGAAACCTTGATCCCCCGTGAAGAACCACTCTCCAGTAGGATCCCATTCCTTCAGCACAGGAAGCCCTGGACTATTAATAAATGCAGTGTTGTCGCTTAGGTGTGGATTACCTCCCAAAAAAGGCGGGAGATACTTCAGCCACGATGGGGCAGCACGGTCTCCAGCCAAGAAGCGGTCAGGGTATTTTGGGTCCTGACCGGTTGGTGTGTAAGGCACTATGAATGAGGCGAAAACTGCTACAAAAGCGTAGCCCAAGATGAGAGCCAGACCAAGCGCGCCTTGCCATGTCCTGAACAATTTTTTGACAAACGTGCCGAATCTCTTCAAGCGAAATGCAGTTAGACTTTCCTTATCCAAATCTTTCACCCATATCTAATTCTGGGATCGAGAACTCCGTAGAGTAAATCCGCTATTATATTGGCTACAATCACACATATCGATATAACGTAGAATATTGCCATTAACACAATCACGTCGCGAGTGTTAATTGCAAAAAATGTCCATCCACCGACTCCAGGATACGTGTACACCGTTTCAGTTATTATGGCACCTGACAACACGAAACCAAAGGCCATCGCTGCGCTAGTAATTATTGGAAGCGACGCGTTTTTTAATGCGTGTCTTATTAAAACCGCAGTCTCTCCGACACCTTTGGCTTTTGCAGTCAAAACGTAATCTTCAGTTATGGTCTCGAGCATCGTAGCTCTGGTCAAAAGAAGCCATCCGCCAAAGTTGAAAAGAACCAATGTAATCATCGGAAGGGCCAAGTGACGCAAATAGCCTCCAACGAGCCTAAGAAGTTCATCAAGCGACAGCCCAAGCTGCACACCGAGCGCGTATTGCTGCGTAGAATATCCTATGTTGAACGGTTTCGGCCAGTGACCCCCAGCCCACTCTCTAGGAAAGGCACCTGCATTGGGGAACCAACCTAAGTTTGTAAAGAAGACGAAGAGAAAAACCATTCCCATCCAGAATGTTGGAAGGGCACCGGTGATTAGTGAACCTAGCACAGAAGCTGTATCAAATGCGCCTCCCCTCCTTTGGATTGCTAAGATTCCCAACAGTACACCAACAGTTATTGCAACTATAGTAGCCCCTCCAAGGAGAAGCGCGGTATATGGCATCTTTTCTGCCATAACCTCTGAGACAGGTCTCTTGTCAATTATGGCTGTCCCAAAGTTGAACGAAAGAAGATTTCGGACATATTTCGCGAATTGCACTGGAAGAGGATCAAGGAACCCCCACCTTTCACGTAGCAATTGCTCCTGTTGCATCCTTTCCTCTTGTCCCAAACCCTTTTCAAAAGCCTGCATCAAAAACTCAGTTGGGTCACCAGGCATTGCCTTGAAGATAAGAAAGTTTACCGCAATCACCGCAATAATCAGAACAAATGAATATATCAATCGCTTCGCAATAAATCCTCGAAGCCCCATTACATTCCCCAAACATAGATACAAAAAAAGGGTTCTTAAGCTTTTGCGTCTCTGCATTTTCGTCACAGAAACTTTGACGCGAGCTGATAGCCAACATATCTTGGGCTTTCTGGACGGGGGTTTCATCAGAAAATGGTGCTCCAAAGCCTTAAATATCGGTCAAAAAGATACAATGATAATTTAAAGGGGTAAAGATATGCTAAAGAAGGGAGCAAGCTTAGCCTTTAAACTCTCACTTGTCGGCTCAATTCTAATATTCTTGAACGGAGTATGGATAGCCGTCAATGGTGCGCCTATTATTGTGGCGACTGACCCTACTTTGACGACATTGGATGCCGTGGAAAAATCGAGGGTCTTTTGGGGAAGAATCTCATTTGGCATTAAGGGAATGGTTGAAGGGTTAGGGGCATCATTTTGGCTAATATTCACAATAGCACTGCTTTGGTGTACAATCCAGACGTATCGAAAGCCCAGAAGGCATAGGAGCCTCGGGATTCTTATAATAGTGTTTTCAATCCTTAGTCTTCCAATAGGAGGAGGGTTCATAGCAGGCTTGATTCTAGCTTTTGTTGGAGGAATGTTAGCAATGGAATGGCCAAAGCCCTTTGGAGAAACATTTATTGGAAAGATGGCGAGAATCGCAAAGTTAGACTCAAAGGCTATTGGCGAATTATACAATGACCCTAGAGGATTAAGGTCGGGGATATGGGTCCTAGTCTTTGTGAGTTTTGTTATGGGTCTAGGAAGCGCCATTTACGTATTCAACGTCAACATTATTAAAACCAAGCCAACAGCCGCATACGATATGCTTATTCTTGGAAAGCTGAACATAGATTTGATCACAATACTGTACTCGGTATCCTTTATAGGAATCGTTTTCTTAAGATGGCTTATACTGTCCTCAGTTCTCTATGGTGTCTTGGTTAAGCTGAAAGGCCACACAGGTGATTTCAGTAAGTTATCGCATGTTACTGCATTTGCATTCGTGCCATTATGCCTTCATTGGTTTTTGCCCTTCTTGTTTTCAAATGAACCTTACCGCTCGTTCCATTGGCCTTTCGTGATCACACTATTTTCCATATTATGGATAGCTGTAGCGGTGATGGCCATAGTTAAAAGCACGTTTGACACTGGAACAAGAGAAGCATTGGGCGTTACGATTTTTGCTGGAGTTCTATTTTGGTTTATAGATAATCTTTTGATCATGACAAATCCGTTCATAACAGTGCCCGGTGTGAGCTTCAAATTCGACCCAGGCTCTTCAAGCGCTGTAATCTTGTTCTTTTCGCTTGCAGTACTCTTGGCAACCGTATTCGGAGCCTTTGGCACAGAGCGTAGCTCGTAATACTCTCCGAGCGAATTTCACTTTTTTATTTGGGTTTTTCTTTTTCTCTCTCTCTTGAGACTAACCAGTCTTTGTAGCCGGAGACAACGCCCCAAAGTATGATGATACATATCGTTGCCAATACACGAATCTCAGGCGAAAGGCTTAGAATACCCCATACGACAATAAGAGGACCTACAATTACAAGAAACACTGAAATAATCGTTACCCAAATCCACTTATCAAGCAGCACACTGGACATGATCCAGCCTCATAAGATACGGACACAGAAACATATTTATGCTTTGAGTTAATGTGCACCCTAATTATGTTCTAGAAAGGTTTAAGAAACGCAGGTGCCTTTTCAAATACATGAAACACAGGGAACAGAAATGAAAAATGTCATCGTCGCTATTGGTATTATCTTCCTTTGCCTAGGTTTGATTGTCTTTTCATTTCGCAATCTATCACAAGAAAGTATCCTTGATGATGATTTTGTTAGAAAAGAAGACGAATGGAAGATCTCTCGCGAAGATTTCAATAGAGGTGAAAATCTGAGCGTTGGATTCATTCCGGGGTATAATTGGGCTTGGCCTCCGCATCAGGATCATGTGGAAATAGATGGTATAATGTTCGCCTTAGTGAAATATCTGTTTGTTAACGTCACCGATTTTACAACAGGTAACTACACTGAATTTATGCTTTATTTGATAATACCACCGGAACCTTACGATCCCGGACAAATAAGGCTCTATCCCAAGATTCAGGTTACGCATCACGGTGCGCTAACGGTGGAAGACTACCCACCGGAAATCGGAGGAATCGTAGAACATGACGGAAAATATTCGGTAGGGTTGGAACTTTTCACCGAAGTAACAAGCACCCATGTTCTAAACGTATTGCCTAACGGATCTGCAGTGTGGGAACCCATTGTTCCCCCATCAGAACTGAGGCTGTACAGAATAACAAAGGAAATCACGTATCCATATGCGTTTCTCTTAGCTGTTGGACCAGTTACAATGGGAGTTGGGGTCGTTGCTGTCGCCTGGGGTATTCGAAGCGACAAACCTAAAACAAAATATACGAAAACTCGCTTCCATGACATAAGAAACCGGCGAACCCTTTTATCCTAAGGGGCCCCTTTTTCTACGGTTACTTGTCTTTTGAATTGTCTACGAGGTCCGTTCAAAAATCTCCGATATTCCAAGTTCCAAATATCCATTTGACATAACTATTCCCAAAGAGACTCCCAAAATCTCCACATGAAATTTTCTGGAGACATCTTAAATAAAATGTAATATACAGCAAAAGCCCCCACAAAAATTCCTATCAATGCGCCAATTATGTCTGCAAAAGCAAAACCCGCCGTGCAGAAAAAAACAACAAGGTACAAACTCCTCTTTCCTACGGCTTCTATGATTATTGTGAGATGAAGCAGAAGAATCAAGTTTGCGGCAAGCCCCCAAATCACCAGCTTCATAACATAGAAGTCGAACCGATCCTGAGGCTTTGCTCCGAAACGCGGGCCTCCGTATTCACCAGGCCCATAAGCCTCCGCAACATAGATCATACTGAAATTTCCAGAGATATGCCCAGATCCTGCCAACCAATAGAGGGGGAATAGAACTGGGTTAAAGATCATGTCGCAATAAACCACTGCTTCGCCAAAGTTTAGGTCAAAATGTGGAACCCATGATTTCTCCTCAATATACCTAACATTGTATCCTAAGTTATCGAAGAGGCCGAGAAACGCCAGAAGAAAAGCCATGGCCATAGCGATCGCCAGTCTCCTGGCATTTTTCATCCATCTGCTTTGACGCCTAGCTTCAGTCAAGAACCGAAACCACCTTCACATAAAAGATTTTCAGAAGTAGAATTTAAGCTCTAGCAAACGAATAAAGAAAGAGATAACATAAATTACTAGTAAACTTCTTATCCTAATGTTCCTCAACACTATGCGCAACTGTTGCCCTTTCTTGACGGAGTTAAGGTTTTGGAGCAAGACCAGACAACCTCTAATCCTTCAAATAACTTGCTTTTAATCTGACACATAAAATAAAGGGAAATTAGATAGTGTAGAGACGGAGAGAGGTCAGCTCTCTCCTATCTCTAGCTTCAGAGAACCCGCTGTGTATTTAAGGTACGGATTTAGCAGATATGTGTCGTATCCAGCATCATCATAATAGACTATCTTTGGCAGCGTATATGCTTCTGTCTTGTAGCCGAAGGTTATTGTTGCTAATATTCCATCTCCGGCGGCGCCACGAACACCGATGCCTTTTCGTGAGCCATATAGTAGCAACTCGCCAGGACCTGTGTCGTCGGCATAGAGGAATATAGTGCTGTAAGGCGTATCAGGGTGCAGGAAGTTGCCTTCAACAACTTCCACGAACACGAGCTCTGACGGGTTGAAATTTATCATTGTTTGCCATGCGAAGAGGTCCACGGCTCCGGATATTTTTAGATCCACTTTGAATGTTCCTATATAGCTTGGTCCGAGAGAGGGAGAAGGAGATTGAGCGGTAAACAGTGTCGCTAGGACATATCCTGAGACCGAGAAGGATAATAGAAGTGCAGTAAGCATTAGGCCCGTTCTCATCTTTCTATCATGAATCATTCTCGAAATTTTCTCCATGGATCTTCCACCCCCATTTGCAAATTGTGAAGTACCATTTAACACGTAAACACCTTCTCTTTTGACGAGGTCCCCATTTATGCAAAGCTCCTTAAGTCTTAAACTTAAGGTCTTTCGTGGCAACCTTGTGATGTGAAGCAGTTCTGTGAAAGTTCGCGGCTTTTTCTTAGCTGCACTTGTAATCATGTGGAAGTCGATTTCCCTGCGGTTCAAAAGGTTTATTGTAGTTCCACAATTTGGACATGTTACTTGGGGCATACCTCATCACCAAGTGACTACTCACAATGGGCTCATATAAAGGTTGGTGTAATAGAAACTCGAGCAATTTCCATAGAAACTTCCCCTGAAAACCTAAGTCTCACTTATTTTCTTTAATTGGTTACGATACATTTCGATAATTTCGGAAGATGTTGTTGCGTCTTCAGCAGCCTTGTCTAATCTATAGTTTCCAGTGAAGCGTGGAAAACGGATTGCAAGTCCGCTTCCCTTTCTTATAGAATCCAAAGCGCAGGTGTGTATTGGGCTTAGGGTTATTTCAGCACCTAGGATTTCAAGCACAGCAGCAGGCTCAAACCACACATCAGCCTCCAGTGTTGAATTAACTCTAGGATGCCTGTGCTGAATAATGTGTTTTGCCATAGTTTTCGGCAACTTCTTCAAATCTTCATCAGTAAAGCCTGTCCCGCATTTCGTAACGGTTTCAAAAGTGTCATTTTCTGGGCTGTAAGCTGCTAGGACTAAGGCACCGTATGTTCCTGCTCTTTTTCCTCGACCGTGAAAAGCTCCGACTATAACTAAATCCACTGTATCTGTCATTTCACTCTTGTAGTCTCGCTTGTATTTTATCCAGAGCCACCCTCTAGCGCCAGCTTGATAAACCGAGTCAGTTGTGACGGATTTACAAACTAAGCCTTCGCAGCCATTTTCTATCGCTTCGAGAAAGAATTTTTCGAGTTCTTTGACGCTATCAGTTATCATACATTTGGCAATCTTCATCCTGTCACTTTCTACGATTGCCTTTTCAAGTGCTTTTCGCCTGATTGGATACGGTTGTAAAGTCAGGTCCTTGCCATTCACATAGAGTCCATCAAACATGAATAGTGAGACAGGGTATTCTCCCATGGCCTTTTCAATTTCGTACTTCCGTCTGCGGTGCATCAGCTCTTGAAAAGGACGCATCTCGCCTGTCTCAAGGTCTATCGCAACACACTCCGCCTCCAGAATAGCGTCCTTCGCTTTCACATTTTTCTTGACCAGTTCAACTGCATCGGGGTATTGGTCGGAAATGTTTTCTAGCCGTCTCGAGAACAGGACAATCTCATCATCGTTTTTGTGGGCTTGTATTCTTTCACCATCATACTTATATTCAGCTATGCATTTCCCGCCAAGTTTCTCGAGGATTTCTTCAGGAGAAGAAAGTCTCTCAGCCAACATTGGCCTAATAGGCTCGAACACCAAAACCTGAAATCGCTTGATCCCATCTAATCCCTTATCAGCAACCACTTTGGCGACTCTTCCCAGGTCTGAAGAAATGTTGTAAGCGCGTTCTACGAGTTCACGGGCTTCCTTGCCGCCGCCATAGGCTATGGCTAAAGCATCCAAAACCGTCATATCAGCAGTGCCTAAGCGGAGATTTCCGGTGACTGTTCTTATGAGATATTTTGCCTCTTTAGGAGTAGCGTCAGATAGAAGCCCCGCTAAAAGCGCAGTCTTAGTATCAATGGCGCCTGAGCCTGAAGCTCTAGCCATCTTGTCAAGAGTTTCATAGACTTTCGAAACTGTCAAGGGCTGCGTGAAAAATGTTACCTGCTTCTTGTGCAGTACGCATTTTTGGGCGGTCTCTCCGATGTCTCCGCTTTTTTTCAAATCGTCCTCAATTTCGCTCTCTTTTATTCCAGAAGCTCGGGCAAGGGCTTTTATTGCGAGCTTTTCTGCCATACCTATTTCAATGCCGACGAAGTCTGGATATATTTTTCCCTGGGTCAGGTATACAACTTGGTCGATGATTTCCTTTGGTGTGCTTTTGAGAAGGCCTACTAAGAGGTCTGTCATTTCTAGCCTTTTGGTTGTAGCTTCGATTTTCCCATAAACGTCTGCGATTTCAGCATATCTCAACAATTAGACCCTAGGATAGAATGCACAGTCAGAGATATTAAAATTTCATTTGGTCAAGCTCTTTCAGGAAATCTGCAAGCCTTTGTATGGCCAGATCCCAAGCGGCTTCACCTTTTTTCTTTGAGGCTTTCGTGGGGTCGCCTATTACACCTGTTTGGCTTATTTCTTCTGTACGAAAGCCCCAAGAAACTTTAGGTCCGCCTTCTTTTAGTCCGATTTTTGTGTATTTTGATTTTGGAAGTGTTATTGACGGTTTTTTAATCCTTTCTTTAATCACAAGATTCTCTCGATTTGCAAGTGTTGTGGAAGTTTCAAATTCTCCAGCATGGGCGTCATAGGGAGTTTCAATGAATTTCTTGATGAAGTCTGGTATGAGGCTAACTGTGTCGATCGCCACAAATACGTTGAAGTCTGCTTTAATTCTTTGAGCAGCAGATTCCAAAGCAGGAGTATTTCCACCATGCCCATTTTCAAATACTATTTTTTTGAAACCGTGTCTTATTAGGGAAGAAGCCACTTCATAAGCTAGTTGCTCCAAGGTATGCGGACTGAGCGTAATTGTTCCGGGGAAATCCATGTGATGAGAAGAAACGCCGTAATACAATGTTGGTGCAACGAGGGCACATTGAGCTTTTTCAGCAGCTTTTGAAGACAGCCAGAAAGCGTCGTATGCGTCTGTGTCCATGGGTAAATGAGGACCGTGCTGTTCGCAGCTTCCGACTGGTATAATAGCGACGTTATGCGTCGTCAGAAATTCTTCAACGTCTGGCCAGGTTAGCTCGCCCAAATAATAACTTCTCATTTTCATAAGTAAGTCTCTCCAAAGACCTCGTAATGAACTATTTGTCTCATAGGCCTTCTGTTTCTTGGTGAAGGAGTTTGATTTGGATATCCTATGGGAATTATAGCCACAGGTCTTATGCCTTGCGGAATCTTTAAAATCTCTCTTGCTTCCGCCTCTCTAAACGCGCCAATCCAGCATGTGCCCAAACCGAATGAGAAGGCAGCAAGTAGAATATTCTGTATCGCAGCCGCCGTGTCTTGTATGCAATATAAATTCTCACCTCGATTTCCATACCCTTGCGAAGAGAGAACTTCATTTGCACAAACAACCACAACAACTGGTGCTTCTTCTACAAACTCTTGATCAAGAGCTGCTTCAGCAAGTCTTCTCTTGATATTTGATTTTCGAACAATTATGAACTCCCAAGGTTGAATGTTTCCGGCTGATGGCGCAAAACAAGCCATATCCACAAGTTTCTCAACAGTCTCGGCAGGGACTTCCTTGCTCTTAAAGGATCTTATGCTTCTTCTACTCCGAATAGCCTCCAGAACATCCACTTATTTCACTCTCCTATACATCAGCTCTCTTATCCATGCACATATTTTTCTTTTGGCCTTTAGATTGTTCCAATACCATAGTTTGGATTTTTCCTTCCATGATGAATTGTTTTTGTCGCTCTTCGGTCTTATCTATACATGCTTTTGGCCGAGATTGTTTTGGCAATGGAAATGTTCTTACTCTCAATGCTGCTTGTGTCTTTCAATTCTGCCTTGTGAAAACTTTAAGAGACCAAGTCCATTGCAAAAGCCTTAAGTTTCGTTGCGGCTCAATTCCTTTTGGATGATGAAGCAGAGAGTCACTAGAGCTTTGCGGTGATATGACTCGACGGGCGAACTGACACCTTCTTATAAGGAAAGCTTATCAGTAAAAAGAATGAATGAGAAAAAACGAAATCGAAATTCGAAGTTGTAGACGTGCAATCTAGGCGGAAAAGCAGTTGGCCAAATCCAAAATTACAGAAGCTCTGGACAGACTTTCATCGCAAGCGGCTGTCAGGCATGGAGTATACCTAACTGCAGTAATAGTATTCTGCGCAATAATACTGCTGCCACCAATACTTGGGATAGTGATAAAATGGTACACGATACAACAGGTTCTGACCCAATCAGAAATATTGGCACGGGCTCTCAGCGCAATTAAAAACTCTTTTGCAGTCGGCCTACTCGTGTCTGCTTTAGACGTCGTCGCCGCGATTCCTTTGGCATGGCTTATAGCGCGCGGAAAATCCAAATGGCTAAACGTTCTAGACACGTTATCCGATATTCCATTTGTTGTGCCGACGGCCGCGCTTGGTTACTCGTTGTTGCTATTTTGGAATAAACCTGATGGCATGTCAGCACTCTTCGGAGGTCCCGTTGTATCTGAGGGCTGGCTCCTCATTACGTTGCTTCACTTCACATTTTCCTATCCAGTGGTAATCAGGGTGGTTGTTGGAGCGCTGCTTGATTACAGAATGGAGTATGAACAAGCAGCTAGAACTCTCGGTGCATCACCCTTTACAGCGTCAAGAACAGTCACATTTCCCATTCTAAAACCATCATTAATCGCAGCTTTCATACTTGCGTTTTCAAGGTCTATTTCAGAGACAGGAGCGACAATGATGGTTGCAGGGTTTTTTGAGAACGGACCAGTTTTCATCCAGAACATGAAAAATGATTTCACTGATGGAAAGGTTGGTCAATTCACTTATGAAGGATCGATAGTGCTGGCAAGCTTTATACTAATAATTGTCTCCTGTATAATCTTTGCACTAATTCGCATGCTCGGACCACGACTAAAATTCCCTGTTAAAAGAATCTGGCCGATAGCTGAGAGAAAACTAAGTTATTCAACAACAACGCTTGCGAGAAACACCGTAGCAGTTCTGATCTTTTTCATAATCGTACTCATCCCTTCACTTTTCGTTGCCCTTCCAGCATTCGAGGCTATTTTCACCAAGGACTTGCCGCAAGCACTATCAGGCATGGGCGTTTGGGGAGACTATTGGCAAAGCCTTATTCTTTCATATTGCCTGGGGGTAATAGTCACGATCCTGAACATTGTTATTGGCTTACCAATGGCAATAATAGTTGCGAGAAGAAAGTTAGGGACCTTACCGTCAGCAATACTAGATGTACTTGTCAACGTTCCACTAATCGTTCCATCAATAGCCTTAGGAGTCTCCCTCGCAATCTTTTGGAAAGAAAGCTTCGCGTTTATGCCCGAAATCTGGTTGCTAATCTTTGCACATTTGGCAATCACATACCCATATTTCGTAAGGTCAGTTTCAGCAGCTGTTGAAAGAATAGACGTAGACTTAGAGGAAGCTTCAAGGACTCTTGGAGCTAAACCGTTTGGCGTTTTCAGAACAATAATTTTGCCATTAACCAAATATTCCATACTTTCTGGAGCAATAATGGTTTTCACAAGAAGTGTAAGCGAAACAGGTGCCACATTAGCTGTAGTTACCACGTTACGAACAACTCCAGTAGTCCTTGTTAACTGGGTCAAACCAAAATCCCTAGCTTTACCGCAAGCAACACCACTTCAAATTGGTTTAGGCTGTGGTTTCCTAATATTGTTCTCTTTCATAATTCTGCTTTGTTTGAGGCTTGTTGTCAGGGGAAAGGGAAGATACTAGCATGTTCAATATGTTGCCTAAAAACTTATGGTTAACTGCAAGTAATCATATAAAGCATTTGGAGGAGACTGACAACGCCTGAAGTTCGCGTGATAAATGTCACGAAAAGGTTTGGGGAAATTGTAGCAGTTGACAATGTCAGCCTTAACATAAATGATAAAGAATACTTCTCCCTCCTTGGTCCAAGTGGATGTGGAAAAACCACTTTATTGAGACTTATTGCAGGTTTGATCAAGCCAGACAAAGGCGAAATACACATTGGAGACAGGCTTGTCAATGACATTCCTCCAGAAGACAGAGATGTTGGATTTGTTTTCCAAACGTTCGCATTGTTTCCGCACATGAACGCTTGGAATAACGTAACCTATGGACCTAGAGTGAAAGGATTTGACATGAAAAAAGCTGGGACAATAGGGCACGAGGTGCTCGAGATGGTCAAGCTACACGAACGTTTAGACGCCTTTCCAAGCGAGTTGAGCGGAGGGATGATGCAGAGGATAGCCGTTGCAAGAGCCCTTGCTGCAGGAGCGAAACTGCTTCTGCTAGATGAACCCTTGGGTCAGTTGGATGCAAAAGTAAGAAACGAGCTAAGATACGAAATAAAAAGAATGGTAAGAGACTTGGGCTTAACAGCCATACATGTAACCCACGACCAATCTGAAGCCATGGCCATTTCAGACAGAATCGCTGTCATGAAGAAAGGCAAGATTTTGCAGATTGGGACGCCTAATGAGCTTTACATGAATCCGAAAAGCATTTTTGTAGCCCATTTTATTGGAGAATCAAACTTCTTAGAAGGATATGTTTCAAGCATAAGTGGCAGAGAAACGACTATAGATCTTCGTGGTGGCATAAAAGTTCAAGTGGGCAAGAGGGATGTGAAGAGGGGGGAAAGAGTCTTATTAGCAATAAGACCAGAAACCTTTGTCGTTGGAAAAGGGGTAAGTAAAGGCAAAACTTTCGTTTCGGGTGTTGTGGAGAAAGTTACTTTTGAGGGAACAAATATACGATATGAGGTTATGCTTGAAAATCAGGATCAGGTAGTTATCGTTAAGCCTTCTTTAGTTGAAGAATGGTTTAATATTGGTGATAGGGTTACAGTAAGCTTTCCACCCGACAAAGCGCATTTGTTTGCATACCCTGAGGCTGGATTGAAGGAGGAGATAGCCGTTGAGTGAATTAATAAAATGGTTTGAGAAGAGAAGGGAGACAAGGGCTTTAGCAACTATACAGCGGCATCTAGCTTTAACGACCGGGATAGTCGAAGATTTGGAGAGAGCTATAACATCAGCCATAGAAAAAGACGAGAAAGAAATGGAACGATGCGTCGGAAGAGTAGCGACCAGCGAAAGAGAAGCCGACACCTTAAGAAGAAAGGTTATGGACGATGTGTCAAAAGGTGAACTCTCACCAACAGATAGAGCAGACTTGATGGACCTTGTAAAAAGAGTGGACATGATTGCCGACTGGAGCAGAGAATCCACACGTGTACTGGGAGCAATACCGATAGAGTATGTGCCGAAGTCTATCAAAGAAGAATTCATCGACATGGTTAAGAGCGTGAAAGAATGTGCAGTTCTGGTTGAAAAATGTGTTAATAAAATGATGGTGAAACCAGAAGAAGCCCTTCAAGCTGCGGATGCTGTGGAACGAGAGGAGGAAAAAGTCGATGACATACACGAAAAAGCTAGGAAATTGCTTGGGAAAGAAGATTTACCCAAAGCTGGAGTGGCAGTTTTGGTGAGCGAGCTTTTCGAAGCTCTGGAGATGATTGCAGACTCTTGCGAGGATGTATGTGATCAGGTCAGAGTCATAATGGTTCGAAAATAAGGCGATTTATATGGCGGAAATAAAAATCGATATATCTGAACTGAAAAGCGAAGGCGGCGACCTGATTAAAGAATTAGCTGAATTCCTTAAAGAAAGAACTATGGCTGAAGTAGAAACAGCCACAAATGAGTTGATCGTTAAGGGTGAAGAAAAAGCCATTTCCAAAAAATATCTGCGAGTGGTTCTAAGAAAGTTTCTGCACAAAAGCGAACTAAAAGACTATTTTAGAGTAATAGGTGGCAAGGAAAACAGTCTAGTAGTTAAAGAGAAGAAGATTGCAAAAGAGGAATAACCGCTACTTCTTTTTTAATGCTTCACGCTTCTTTCTAGCGATGTCTTCTTGAATTTTGAGTGTGTAATGCCTTGCAATGTAGGCGTTTTTGTAAGCATCCAGCAATCTTTCGTCTTCCATGCTTTTTTCAGCCTGATTCAGTAGATTCTGCACCTCGGCCAATGCTGGACCAGTATCAACTTTTTTAACCTCTGGATTCGGCTTCCAATGCAATACGTTCTTTTCATCTTGGAACCTTATTGATAATAAGAAGAGTGCATATTCCAGTTCGGCTGCTACATGCCAAATGTTGTCAGCAAAGGAGCTTTCATCTTTGTTGCTCAAAGCCAGAAGTGAATTTTGTAAGTAAGTTGTAGCTGATTTCAGAGAGTTCGATATTTTGCCGTTAGTCGCCATCGTCTCAACTCATTTTAGCACATTAATATCGATTGTCCTTTTTTATCTGTTTCGTCGAACTTAAACGCTTTCACCGCCTCTCTTTAACGATAAAAAGTATTCCTAATAAAATCAATAAAGCGCCAAAAACAAACATAAATGCAGGTCTCTCTTGAAACAGAACTATGCCTAAAACTGTTGCCCCGACAGGTTCAAGCAAAGCCATAGTTGCCGTTTCAAAGGATTTCAGGTTGGAGAGAGAAGAAAAATATAATGTGTGAGCTGTTGCCGTGGGCAGTATTCCTAATGCTAACAATAAAAGAATGGTTTTTAATTCAACTGACACACACAGAATTCCATTTGCAGGAATTATGCCCAGAGCGCCAACGATAATTGCACCCAACAAGTAAATCGAGAACATAATGGGAAGAATACCCATGCGATTTCTGGTTTTTCTACCATAATTGAGATAGAAAGCTTCAACCAAGGCTGCCATAACAGCCTCCAAGTCACCCTTTAAGCTCGGAGAAAAAGCTTCTGACTTGGCTGTCAATGATTCAGCATAGCCAATTATGCCTACGCCTATGAGGGAGACTGTTAACCCAGCGATTGCAAAGTGAGAAGGTTTGAGCTTAAAGACGAAGCTAGAAATAAACATTGAGAATATTGGGGTCGTATTGACGAGGACTGTAGCATTTAGAATTGTTGTGTCTTTCACTGCAGATGCAAAGAATATGAAGTGTAAACCAAGAAAAAAGCTTAGGAGGAGAAATTCCTTTAAGTTTTTACTTACAATTGCGAAGTTGAAGGGTTTTCCAAAAGCGATTAAAACTATAGCCAATGCTACGCATGCAAATATCAAACGCCAGAAGACTATGTAAAATGTGTCCAAGTTTCGTAAAAATTTTATGAAAATAGCTGCTGTTCCAAAGAGGACACCAGCAGATATGCCTTCTGTTAAAGCCAGTTTTCTTGTTCTCACGGCATCCCGACGCTCACTTCACTTTTCAACTGTTGTGATTCTATATAAGATTGGTTTTGATAAAATGTAGCGTCACCATTATGCTTTAAATTACAGGCCGAATTAACACAATAGCATTTCAGCGATTTGAAGGTGAGTATGGTGGATACCGAAGAGATTATGAAATTATCTTTGAAACTTGCGGGATTAAAAGAAGTTCCAGAGGATAGCGCCATATACGTTAGTGGAGGCAGCCTCGAAAAAGTCCTATTCTGCATTGACGCAGGTGCTTCAGAGCTCTTACTGGCGAAGCAGTTTGGATTTGACGCTGTGATTGCCCACCACCCAGTTGCTGGGTCAGCCGCCATAAACTTCTATCAGGTCTTCAGGAGGCACATTCAACAAATGGTCACGGCAGGGGTCCCCATCGGAGACGCGGAGGAAGCTGTCAAAAAGAAACTTGCAGACTTGGAGGTGGAGGCGCACACTCGAAACTATTCTCAAATAATCGATATCGCAAAGCTTCTGAAAATACCATTCATGAACATTCACACGCCTTTGGACGAGATTGGTAGAAGTAAGATGCAACAGCAAATAGAGAATAAACTCATGAAAGATTCCACAGTGCGAGATGTTGTTTCCGCTCTTGAAGAGCTTTCTGAATTCAAAAACGCAATCACCAAAATCAAGATTCGACTTGGAAAAGCTGAGAATCCAGCTGGAAAAGTTGTTGTTTCGCATGGAGCTGGGACGAATGGCGGGTATGAAATTGCCAAGACATACTTTAAACATGGCATTGGAACAGTTGCATATATTCATGTAAGCCCCGCAGACTTGACGAAACTCATAGCCGATGTTAAAGGAAACCTTATAGTAACAGGACATATTGCAAGCGATTCCGTGGGCATAAATCCCTTAATTGAAGAACTTGAAAAGAGAAACATTTTCGTGACGAGAATCGGCATTGTTCCAAGCTAAAAGAAGAAGCTGGGTTCGGGACTGTACGTATCGATAATTGGTTTAGGCTTCAGTCTTCACCGATTAAACGTGGATATAGGCAATAACGATAGAGGTTGCTTCTATAGATTTGTACCAGAAAGACCTTAATCTTGCCTTTTAGAAGCATTATTTAAGGAGGAAGGAGTGAAAATGAAAAAGGCGATATGTAAGACATCAGTGATACTAATTCTAGTAGCGATGTTGGCTTTGACAATCAGCACCTCTCTAGTGAAAGCAAATGGAAATGAAGGTGACGTAAACGGCGATGGCAAGGTTGAAGGCAAGGACATTCTTCTGGTGTTCAGGGCTTTCAATACTGTTCTTGGAGATCCACGTTGGGACCCACGAGCAGACCAAAATGGAGACGACAAAGTTGACTCCATCGACTTATACATCGTCATCAGGAACTTCGGACATCGCTATACCTAGATCTCTTTTTCTTTCTTTAAGAGAATAATAGAAAAACATAACGTCAGAATTATTCTGCACAATCATGAATAATCTGGACGAAAAGTAGACCACATAGTCACGAGGTCTAGTTCAAATGTCTGGTTGACATAAACCCTTTATTCTGTAAACTTGAAAAAAGAAATATCTTCGGCCAAAATTGACGTTGCCCCAAGCTAATAGAAGGGTTTACCTGTGAAACTAGTTCGATATCTCGACAAAAAGAAAGAATGCTATGGCGTCTTGATGCACGACAAAGTAATATGCTTGCCAAGCTTAGCAAAAACCTTGAACAAACAACTTCCAGAGAACCTAAATGCCCTGATAGCCTCGGGACATACCGCAATTGAAACAGCTGAAGATCTGGTAAAAAAAGCCACGGAAAAATATCTTGGGAATGTTTCTTCGCCCCTTACCAACATAGCCCTTTTGGCTCCAATCGTCCGTCCTCCAAAAATCGTCTGTCTTGGCCTTAACTACAGAGACCATGCGGCAGAACAAGGTGCGGCTATACCAGACGCACCTATAATTTTCTTAAAACCATACACAACAATAATAGGTCCAAACGAAAAAATCGTCAAGCCCAGCCTTGTTAAGCAGCTTGACTATGAGGCGGAACTAGCCATCGTAATAGGAAAAAAAGCCAAGAATGTACCGATTTCAGAAGCCAAATCATACATTTTTGGATATACAATTCTGAACGATGTTTCCGCTCGAGACATTCAATTCAAGGATAAGCAATGGACAAGGGGAAAAAGTTTCGACACTTTCGCCCCAACAGGACCATGCGTGACAACCATAGATCAACTTCAGGAAACATCTAACCTATCTGTCCGCACATGGGTCAACAAAGAGCTTCGCCAAGACTCTACCACGAAAAACATGGTCTTTAAGGTCTATGAGATAGTGCATCACTTGAGTCGAGTAATGACTTTGGAACCATGCGACATTATTGCAACAGGCACTCCAGCTGGTGTAGGTTTTGCCATGAAGCCAGAACCTAGGTTTTTGCAGGTTGGCGACATCATAAGGATAGAAATTGAAAAGATTGGCACGTTAGAAAATATGGTTGCTGAGGAAAGCGTACTTCTTAAGTAAACTGATTTTCCTTTTGAGATAAACTTCTCCCCTATTAAAGTAAGATATCATTATCTTGCCATCCTTATTCAGCATCTATATTTTAAATTCATAAATTATAATTGCCCGCGTCAGAGAAAGTTATTCTTTCGGAAAGTGTCATGTTAGAAGATGTTTTGCAGAAACGGAAACCAATTGAACGTCCTAAGTGCATCAAATGTAAAGGAAAAGATGCAACAGGCGAAGATCAGATGTGTGACAATTGCCGCTTTCTGCTAGCTCTTGAAGACATCATCAAGAACCGAAAGTGACATCGAGAATACTATTGAAGTCGCATCAGATCCAGAGACTGTTTTGCTACTTGATAGTCTAGAAAGGTCCGTATTTCTTTCTAAGGATATCTCGAATCAGTTCAACACTTGCCTTTTCTTCTTCTGCTGGCTGTCTCTGAGGTTGTGCTTCTTTCTGAGCCTTGCGAGCTTCTGCTTCACGATTGTAGTCTTCCACGCATGAATTTGTTCGTTCTACCACCTGTTTAACCCAATCGAGCTTGTCTTCAATGTCATATGCTCTAGTCACAAGTCTGAGTTTATCACTCATAACAAAGAGCTTTCTATCCCATAAATGTCTGCTTGATCTCCATTCTCTTTCAAAAATGTCTTGCCAAACGTGATCTGGTGCTGAATCTAGGGGAAGATCAATTATGTAGGCGTCACGAAAATAGTGATCTCTTTTTATGATAACAGTCTCAACGTCGATGGGCTCCAAGAGTTTCACTTTTTTCGCCATTTCTTCCATGTTGATCCCACATACTAACTGTCTTGTGTTGTCCTTAAAAATTCTTAGGCTAAAACGGAAGTTGGCCGCAGTATTCAGCTACTGTAGCCATGTCTTTTCCATCCACCTTCAAAGCCTCATTTAGGACAAAACCTTTCAACGAATCTGTTTATATTCATTTTTGTTATCTTTCGACTGAAACTTTGCTCTCGTTCGCCTCTTTTTCAAGCCTTATTACGTGTTCGGCTTTTTCCGCGAAGGCTTCGCTGTGGGTAACAGCTATTATCTGCTCGATTGCCTTGAAACGTGATATTGCTTCGGCTAGACGGTCTATCGAGCCGTCCTCCCTTCCAAGGCTTTCAGTAGGCTCGTCAAGTAGAAGCATGCTTAAGCAGTGGCCTGTTCGAGACTGCATGATTAGCTGGCCCAATCCTAGCCGGTATGCAAAGGCAAGAATTGTTCGTTCCCCGCCGGAAAGATTCGTAACTTCCCTTTCAACGCCACTTTCGCTTTTAACATAAGGTGTGTACGTCTCATCAATTAGAACATTCAGCAAAGGGGCCTCTCCACCGACTAAGCTGTCAAGAACTTGCTGAACAAAGTTCCTCTGGACCTTCACAAATTCGCCGCGCAGTTTAGGCTGGATACTTCTGTAAGCATCTCGTATTCCTCCGATGATTTCAACAAACTTCACTATTTTTTCCATGCGCTCAATTTTTTGCTGCGCTTGATCAATTCTCTCTTTCACTTCGTCCAGACGCTTGACCAAGTCTTTCTTGCGGTTCTCTTTGGTTCTTAAGTCAGACTCTACCGAATAATATTGTCTGAAGACCTGTTCTCTTCTGGTTCTGGCACTTTCAAGCTCGGATATGTTGAATTTGCCAATTTCAGTTCGCACAATTTCAAGTTGCCTGCGTGTTTCCTTTTCTAGTTTTTGTTTTTCTTCAAAATCGCTTGCTTGCTCAGCTAATGCCTTGGACTCTTCAGCGATGCGTGCTCTTAAGTCTTCTATTCTTGGCACAAGTGTTTGCAGGCTTGAAAATGCAGCGCTTGTCTTGTTCTTTATTTGCTGCAGTTCTTCGATTTCTTGTTGAAGTTGACTTACTGTTCTCTCTCGTTCCTCGTTTTCTTTCTGGATTCTTTGCACCAATCCGTTTTTGTATTCTTCTGTTAGGGGTTGTAGGCAGAGTGGGCAGAGGTTCTCAGCTGATAGTGATGAAATTCTTTTTTTGTCTGTTTGCATGTTTCTGTGGGCTGCTTCTTGCTCGCCTTTTAGACTGGAGATCTGGTCATCAAACATTGTTAGGCTATGTCTTAGGTCTTCCATGGGCTGGTCAGAGGAAATTCCGATTTCCTTAAGCTGGGCTTTATGGGACTCTGTCTGCGTTTCCATGGTGGTTAGGCGTTGCTTCAAATTCTCAATGGCAATTTTTCTGTCTTCAATCTTCTCAGCCAAGGAGGCCGATGCATCTTCCACATTTGTTAGGTTTGCTAGAACTTGTGCTTCTTTCCGTTTGAGCTCTTCGACTTGGGTCTTTACTTCCTCTAGCTTTTTGAGTTTCAAATCAGCTTCGTCTAATGTTTTTTTGGCTTCGGTGAGTCGCTTCTTTGTTCCTTCCAGTTCGATTTCGATAAGTGAGAATTCTTCGACTGTTTGATTGTATTCTTTGTTTAGCTTTTCCATTCCAACGACATCTGGGTCTTTTTCGTAGGCTTTTCTTTCGCCTTCGTATTCCCGCTGATAGCCTGCTAGGTTACTCCAAGCTGTTTCGTAGTCTGATAAGCCAAACAGCTCGTCTAAGCGCTTTTGCCTTTCTCTGGGCGTGGCATCTAAGAGCTCTTTCAATTGTTCTTGTCTGACCCATACTATCTCTCGGAAAAGCTCTTTTTCTAAGCCGGTTATTGCCTTAAGCTGCTCAGCGACTGCATCGCTTTTCAAGTTTGCTATTACGTTTTCATCTTCGAAAAGTTTCAGCTCGTCAAAATCTTGGCTTATGCCTTTTCCGCGTCTTTTTAGTGCTCTGGAAATTTTGTAGCTTCTTCCATTTTGGATGAATTGAACAGTGACTTTTCCGCTGTTTGCGCCTTCTCGCAGAAGGTAGTCGTAGCTTCTGCCAATTGGATCTCCGAACAATGCGAAATCTATTGAGTATAGGATGCTTGATTTTCCGCAGCCTAGTCCGCCTACTAGGCAGTTGAAGCCTTTTGCAAAGGGTATTGTTGACTTTACGTGAGAGCGAATGTTTTCTAGCTGGACAATTTCGATTTTCATTTTAGGAGCTCCTCTATCGTTTGTTTCACTTTTTCTTCTTGTTTTCTTGTTACCGGTTCAATTAGGCTGATTGCAACGTGGGCTATTTTCTCGGCTTCATCACGGCTGTAGCGTTCGGAGAAAATTTGCAGGAAGTATTCGAAGGTCTTCGTTTTCAAATCCTTGAATTCGCTTTCGAATATTGAACGAACAATTTCTTCTGAAACCTCTGTTTCCCGCAGTAACACGATTGGATGCACAAGCAGAGCCTTTTCAGCCGCGGATCTAATTTGAGCGACATCGACTTCTGCACGGGTGGCTTCTGCGGGCAGAACTCCCTTCAAGACAGGAATGATTATTGCGCCTTCTTCGTCAGCTCCCTTGACAAGTTGGACAGCTGATTCCGTGATTTTTGAGGAGAGTACGCCTGTGAAGTCTTGTTCTAAAAGGATGAATTTGCGTGGAGATTCGAGCCGTATGAACTCGGGTGAGACTGTGCCTTTTTCGTCTATTTTGACGTGGTAGAAGCCTTTTTTTATCTTGGCTTCATCGTAGTTGATGGTTTCGGTGCATCCGCTGTATATTAGTAGTCCTGTTTTGAACTTGTCCTTGTAAGGTGTGTGTACGTGTCCAGCGGCATAGTAGTTGAAGCCTTCTGGTATGAGTTCTGGTGGGGCTTCAGCTTCGATGTAGGGTGGTTTGACGTTTGGAAGGTCTAATGCCATGTGAAAAACGAAAATGTTGAATAAGTTTGGGTCTGGTGCTGGCTGGTTTTGTTCTATGAATTTTGGAAGTAATTCTTCTGTTTTATGTCTGGTTCTGAAGTTTGGAATACCGTAAACGTAACAGCAATTTGGCTTTTGCCATGATGCTCCTTCATGTCTTGGCAGATGATAAATTAGTCCTGCGCTGTCAAGAGGATTCATGATGGTGCCTGTTACAATGTTGGGTGCTGAATCGTGGGAACCGTCAACTGTTAAGACTGGAATTCTGGCTTCACGTAGGCGGCTGAAGTTTTTGATGGCGTTTTCCAGTGTTACGTTTGAAGGACGTGCGTGATTGAATAGGTCGCCTGCGATAATCATGAAGTCTGGTTTTAGTTCGATGGTTTTGTCGACTAGTTCTTGAAAGGCTCTGTCGAAGTCTTCGCGTCTAGCTTCTAAGCCATATTGCGAATAGCCTAAATGCAAATCTGCAGCATGAACAAAACTGAAAGCCCTCAAATGTTATTCTCCTCTTTTGAATTGCCGACACTTAGATTTAGTTAAAGGCATTATTTTTAAGTATTTAACAATCAAAGGTGGAGACGCTATGCGTAATTGGTTTGTTGTTTCCAGAGCGGTTGTCGTTTCGTTTCTTTAAAGTGTTGCCATGCTTCTTTAGCCACAGTTTGAGTGAAACAAGCTAAAACGATATCTCTTTGATAGCTCATCCCTATTTTAAGCATAATTCAAGACATAAATCCCAACAAAGATGGAAAGTTATAACCGCTTTGGGAAAATCGAGTACTTCTTTTTCGCCTTAGGAAAGTCAAGGCTGACGTTGTTATGATAATTAGCAAAGCAAAAGTCATTTCTAAAAACACTGGAAGATAGTTTGACCAAAACCCAAGATTTTCAAGACCTGTTCGTAGGTTCACGAAGCCCATATACAGCGATAAAAAAGGTCAGCAAGACAGCGACTAAAGGCGACTTATGTTTCAATTTCTAGAGTATAATTTATACTAGTTCTGCTGAGGGGTGCTTCGCTCATCTCCCCTAATTTTGTTTTTTCTAACTATTTTGAAAGCAAAATGCGAATTCTGAAGGGCAGACCAAATTCTTAACCAGATTGGGGTCATCATTTCGGATCCTCTGGCTGCCGAAATATCTCCTAAATCAATAATGTCTTTCCAGCCAAACTGTTTTAGGATTTCCTTAACTTCTACTTTCGCCTTTGTATTGTTTCCGCACATGAACATAGTCGGGTCATCACCCGATTTTTTTGGATCCACCTGAACTTCGCAGTTTACGATATCTAGTGTTTTTATAAAATTGACATTAGGAAAGGCCCTTTGAAGCCGTTCACCCAGTGAGTCGGTATTGCAAACAAATAAGCTTGGAGGCATTCCTTTGGAGAAGTCCACTGGGTTAGTAACGTCAACAATAGTTTTACCATTCAGATTTTCTTCTTTTGCCATACGCAACACGTCTAAAGCGGCTTCACCTTTGACACATAAGAAGATCATATCGCCAAATTCGGCAGCATCTTCAAAAGTGCCTTGTGATGCTTTTGAACCATTTTTTCTAACCCATTCGGATGCCTTTTCATTGTTTGGTGTTCGCGATCCCATTTTAACATCATAGCCTAACTGAATTAATTTTGAACCAATCGCATTTCCAACCATTCCTGTTCCAAGAACTCCAATTTTCTTCATACTTTTGCCTCATTTATTTAATTATTACAGGTCACAATTTTTTAGGCTTTTTATCCAAAGAAAAATAAATGGACATCAGGAATAGTTTAAGAAGTACCCTATCTTTTCTTCTTCGCTTCTCAGGTGGTGCGGGAGGTAGGTTTAGATCTCGGTTTAAATTATCGGAATTTTTGTGATTCTGGCGAGCGCATTTACTTATAAACGAGTTTCCCTTTTTTCATTAAAAGCCCATCGTCGGCTTCTATGCTGGGGTTGTGTAGGACAAAATCCCAGTGTATTGACGCTTTATTTACTCCACCCAGGTGAACATTGTTTCCTATGGCTATGTGGATTGTGCCAAGGGCTTTTTCATCGTATATTCTATAGCCTGTAAGTTTCATGCCATAGTTTATTCCGATGCCGAATTCCGCTATTCTATCCTTGTCGCCTTCAGCCTTTTCTAACAGATTTCCAAACACGTCGTTTCCTTTTTCAGCTTTGAAACTAACAACCTTTCCTTCTTTAAAACGAAGTTTAAGGTTTTGAATGTTGTAGTCTCTGAACTCTTCAACAGCAAGTACACCATTTGCTGAAGTCTCTATTGGAGCAACATAAACTTCTCCTCCAGGGACCTCTACTCCACATTCTTTTCCGCTCGAAAAACAGTCTTCTAAGATCCCGACTTCTACTCCAACATGCCGTTTATCAATGCTGAAGGTCAAATCAGTGCCTTTCGCGTCATAAACATGAATTAGCTTTTTTTCATTAAGCTTAGAGGCCAACGCGTTTCCAACTCTTCGAATCTTGCTATAATCAACATTAACCGCTGTGATGAATGATTTAAGATACTGTTCATAGTTTATGCCCATGTATTCCATGCATCTAGCGGAGAGCAAATTTACATACAAACGAGGTTTAGCCTTTATAGCCTCATCGACATTGTCCCAAAACGAAATCATCGCTTTTCTGACACCTAGCGGAAACTTTTCTAAATCGTCAAACTGACTAAGCCATATTATTACGTTCGAATTTTCTAAAAGAGAACGCAAGTGTTCTGGAAGAATGGCGATTTCATCTTCACAAAGAATTTTCACATTTTTGAGAAAGATTTTTTCGTCAAACACCCACAAGTAAGGATACGCTTTCATTGCATACGATTCAAGCGTTATATGCTCAGCCAAAGTTTTGTTATGAAGACCGCATATAACGAGCACATTGAACTTTTCCTTCAAACATGCTATATTTGTTACTATGGCACGCGCAGCCTGTCTTACCAACTTCTCTATGGACAATTGTATCACTATGTTTTCTAGCGAGCCAACTACTATTTTCCATTTACTATAAAGAATCCATAAGGAACATGAAAACCGAGAATTTAAACATCAACCACAATTTAAGTGCGGGGGGTTGGATTTGAACCCGCGAACCGTTAGCTGCAAAACCGCAAGCACAGAACAACCAACCAAAACCAAATTCTAACCACAAGTTGAATCTATATATAAGGGAGGGGTCTAGCCTCTCACACAGCTCAGCCTTCACCAACAACACCTCAATCTAACCAAAAATTCAACCTATAAATAAGGAGGGGTCTACACCCGCAAAGCACAACAGAAACACATAAACACTCAAACAACCCATCTAAACAAAAAAAAGAGCCCAACAACATGAAATGTCAAAAATGCCAAAAAGAAACATTCCTCCCATTCAACTGCCCATACTGCGGAGGACACTTCTGCTCCGAACATCGCCTACCAGAAAACCACCAATGCCCACAAATAGAACTAGCACGCGCCCCAAAAGAACAAAGACAACCAACAACCACTCAAAAACAAAAACCCTACGACTACACAATTACTTACACCCCACTCCAACCACCACAGAAAAAAATAAGCTTCAGCAGCAAAGAAATCAAACATCTAACAGTTGCCGCACTACTTGTAATCAGCATAGGACTATCATGGGGAACACTCCCACAAATATACGCCGAAATGAACCAGCCCCTAATGCTAGCCACTTTCGCACTGATTCTAGCATTCTCATTTTTCACACACGAGATAGCTCACAAAATAGCAGCTCAAAAAAGCCAGTTATGGGCAGAATTCAGGCTAACATTCATGGGAACCATCTTAACACTCGTTTCCATTGTTTCTCCGCTCTTCAAGATTATTTCTCCAGGAGCAGTCATGGTTGCTGGAGTTGTCGACCGAGAAAGCATGGGAAAAATATCTATAGCTGGGCCAGCTACTAACATAACGTTGTCGTCGGTGCTTCTGGCGCCTGCATTTCTTATTCACGAGTATCCTGTGATATTTTTGCTTGCAGCTGCGATCAATGCTTGGATAGCGCTTTTCAACCTTATCCCTTTTGGTGTGCTTGACGGTTTCAAGATTTTCTTGTGGAACAAGAAATATTGGGTGTTCGTTTTTGTGGCGAGTCTGGTTTTAACGATAGTCTGTTACAAGTTCATTCTTCAAATAATAAATCTATAGTAAACTATATTATTGCGTGTTGACAATGGACACAAATTAGTGTAGAAGGCAGTAGCTTTTTGGTGGTACGAATGGTTAACAGAGATAGACATGAAATCACCATGGAAATATTAAAAAAGGCAAAAGAGGGGAAGAACAAAACGGAAATAATTAGGGATGTTGGGCTTTCATATTTGCAGACCAAGCAATATTTTGGAGTATTGCTGGAAAAAGGATTGCTGGAGTTTGATGAGAGTCGTCGTTTTAGAACAACGAAGAAAGGTTTGGAATTTCTGGAGAAATGTGGTGAATGTCTATTATTCAAGTGGGGCAAACAAAAAAGATAATCAGTTTTAATGGTTCGTGAAGTCTATAGATATGTGAACTTCTTCTGGAACGCGAATCCGCATGACACGCTTCATAACGCGCTCCTCGGCATCGATCTCAATAAGACGCTTATGAATGCGCATCTCCCATCTGTCCCAGGTAGCGGTTCCTTCACCGCACGGCGATTTTAAAACTGGAACTCGCAACCGTTTTGTAGGTAGCGGAACTGGACCAGTTATTTTGACCCCTGTTTTTTCAGCAATGACCTTTAGTTCTCCGCATACTTCTTCTAGCTTTTTGTAGTCTGTGCTTGTCAAGCGTATTCGCGCTTTTTTAGCCATTTTTACCATTCCTTGAATGTCAGCTTAACATGTTCATGGTGTTTACCCTTAGACATTTAACCGCAAATAAAAACTTATCGACCGTTGTTTTTGATTTATCTGTATCTAGGGGAAGACTTCATGAAATGTCAATTGAATGCTGGAACCGACGAGTTTAGGCTTAGCGCTGGTTCGTTTATAAAAAAGAGGATTCGTTTAAGTACGCAAAAAAGTGCTAATGTGCGCGTTGAGAATCGAAGGTAGTTATTTTACTCCGCTTTGTGGAAAGTGATTAAGTTTTCCAAAAATGGATGTTATTCCTTGTGAAGGTGATTTTCTTCCACAAGTCATAAAACTAAGATAGCAGATACACAACAATCGTTATTTCATTGCTAAGGAGGTGATAGGTTGAAGTTTGGTGACTATGTAATGGCTGTGGCAACGATGACTGTGATTTCTGCTTTGATCGGTTTTCCCTTAGCGTTGATATTTGTTTCCGTTGGGTTGGGGTTCACATTGGGACAAGACATTGGTGTTTTTGTCTCCTTTTTCCTTAGTGCATTGATCAGTGGCTACATCTTCGCTGGAAAGATATGGGAAGCTAGGAGGGAAGCAATAGCTAAAATAACGGTTTTATGGGCAGCTCTTGTGTCATTGATAGCGACGATGATTCCTGCAGGTCTGGGACACTGGGATCTGGTGGCTCAAGAAGATTTCCAAGAGATGTTCCCTGGGACCACGTTGTCATCAAATGCCGAGTGGATGAGCTGGGAGATGATGAATAATTATTCTTTCGTATTCCTAGTCGTAGCTATTGCGCTCGTACTAGGTTTCATTGGGCTCTATGTTGGTTCGATGCTTAGGCGACCAGTGAAGAGTCAAAAATAGCCGAACATAACAATGCCTTATCCACGCACAAAACCGTCGTGTCAACATTCCTCTGCCTGTTGGACAACGGAATACAAATTCAAAAAAGGGGAATTTGCAGGGATGCCTTCACCTACGGCCAACAAGAACTTGTCGACAGCTGATTTCGATTTATCTGTGCTTGTTTGCACTTGTGGAATTCTATTAACATGCTTAGGCGTGCGTGAACTGTTGCTCTTGGCTGTGTCTAGACCCCCCTTATATATACATTGAACTAAGGATTGAAGAAAGTGTCCAGCTTTAGGTTGTTCTGCCCAAGACTTTACTGTTCCACATTGAGAATGAGGGAAACTTTTGCTCAGAAGCAACAATATTCTTGTCGATGTTCTTTACGTGTCCTTTAGTTCTCTGAAGAGCCTAGACCCCCTCCCTTATATATAGATTGAACTTGTAGCTGACTTTCTAAACCAACGCTTTATCTTTGACCCCGTTAGTTTTATGAAAGTCGACAAATCGAAAAGCAAAATTTCGCTTGACTTCTATTAGTTATTTGAAAGAAAGCAAAGATTTAAGGAGCAATCTTCACCAAACGAGAAAATGAGGTCGAGTCATGTCAGAAACTAAGGAAATTGATAGTCATAACAGGAAGGTTGAAAGAATCAAGAAAAGACTAATCGACCTTGACCTTCCTGTTCTTCCCCTTAACTGTGTAAAGTCTCCTTTCTATGTTCCTGACATCATTACGAGAGTTGACAAAGACTTTATTGTGATTGACTTTATCAACACCAAAGAAAGAATCCCGTTCGATATTGGAGGATTGAGCCTGATTTACAACAAAGACATCGTTGAATCCGTTTTAGCTATTATCGATGACGGACTTTGGAAAAGACATGAAAGAGATTTTGAAAGAGTAAAAATGAATATTCCATCCAAAATGTACATATTGCCTGAAAAAGAATTAGAAGAATGGTTTAAATCCAGAATTGAGAAAAGTATTCTCTGGAAAGTGGAATAATGAGTGAAGATTTAACTGATAGACTTAGGGAAGCTGAGAAAGAAGCTAAATGTATTTACAAAGTGAAAGGATTTGTTTATAACCTTCATGGGCAGTATGCAACAAGAACGCAGACATTGACTTCTGTTGTATACAGCCACATGGATACTGAAGAAACAGAAAAGCGAGAAAAGGAATCTGAAAAGAAAAGGACAACGGTGCAAAGGGCAAGAGAAGTTGAAGTTAGAACCTTTCCAAGAAATGAAGGAGGTCAGCTAGTTGCTCCCCTTGGTGGAGACAGAGGATACCTAAAAGGCATGCTTAAGACTGCGGCTAAATTGAAGTTTGGTGATGACTGGCGTAAGAGAACAAGCAAATACTATGGGTTAAAGTCAAAGGTTGTGGATGGAGTGTTCATTCAACCTGAACTTATAGAACTGGGAAAAGAAGTTAGTAACCCTTTGAACCAACCTAAAGGTCATTTAATACCGAGAGTTGGAACCACAGAATATTATGATTTTATTAGCAAGGCTCCTTTTGAAGTCAATTTAGTTGTTGAAGGAGATATTCCAGAAGAAGTTATCCTTCACACGTTGGCTACTATGCAAAGACTAGGATGTGGACCAAAAAGAAGAGGAAGAATAGAAATAACCAATGTAGAAAGATTGAAAAGCTAAAGGATAAAAGGAAGTATACCCAACATACCTTTATTCACTCGTCTCTCCCTTACTTATCCATTCCTGCCCTGGCTAATCTGAGCTTTACCTTTCCTGCATTCCCCTTGCAGTTATCTCCCCTCTTAGGAAAACCAAATAAATATTAACAGGAGAAACCTTCAGAAGATATTGCTTACTTAACTTAACTAGTCTTCCCTAATGCCATGCTTGATTTGTCCTGCCTTGGCTTGACTAGACTCTGAGATTCAACCGTTCTGAAAAAAGAGGAATACCCTATTACACGCTTCAGAGGAAAATATTAATACCCTCTAGAAGCTAGTTTATTTCGTCAACTTGCCTTGTCTTACCTACACCTCGTTTCCTATGCCTTACTTCCATATCCTTGGCTTGCCTTCCCTCAGAGGTTTCAACTGTTCAGAAAGACACAAATAGGTATTTCATACAACCCTTATTGTTCACTTTACCTTTCTCCGCTTTCCTTCACCCGTCTGATATGATCTTCACCGACTCTCATCTCGTCTGCACTCTTCTTTCCCCTCCTCCGAGGTTTCAATCGACAAGAATGCTATGACCAGTGTCGAAAGGTTAAAGATAAATGCAAGTAAACCTATCCATAGTTCACTCGAATTCGCTCACCTTTCCTGCCCTGACTTGTCTTACCTTGGCTAATCTCGACTTGATCTACCCTTTCCTACCCTATCTTACCTTATCTTGACCTTTCTTAACTTGTCTCTGAGGACCACCAAACGACAAAAGATAGAAGAGTTAGAAAAGACATATCTACCAAAAAGAAAGAGAGAAATACACGTTTGTGGTACATACTGAATTGCTCATCTCGGCTAATCTTGGCTGACTTAGCCTTACCTTGTCTTACCCTAACTATTATTTACCCGACCATACTTTACTTATCTCTGAGGTCCACCTATTCAATAAGAAAGACAGAAATAGGTGTTCTATGATATATTTATTGTTTGCCTCACCTTCCTATATCTAGTCTTACCGAGCTTACCTTGGCCAATCCTAGCTTACCCATGTCTTAACTTATCTTGTCTTTTCTCCGAGGTTTCATCTTCCTAGTCTGGAAGTCTTTATTATCTCTGCAAATTTCTTTATGTTTTCAGCAGTCAGAAGTTCTTTCAACTTGTCTACATGTTTTTCATTTGCATAAATTGGAAGTTTACAGAAATCGTGTAGGGCTAGGAACAGTTCGCCAAGTTCTTTAAAACCATCCAATGTAGTCATATAATCAATAGTGTAGTTTTCAGGGTCTTTCAGCCTTACCATGTACTGGACATTAGAAACAAGAGGACCTTTAAGTCTAGCCACAATAGAAAGTTCGTAGTTCCCTCTATTCCGTTGACACAAGACTTCATGATCCACGATACTCTCATTCATAATTTCAATTCTCCATTTCTGAATGCCTGTTTCCCTTTGAAGTATTGAGATTTCTTTCTTAAATCTTTAATGCAACTAAGAATAACGCCCTAGCAAACATCTTTGATATAACTAAACATCTGAGAATTACGTGTTCTAATATCAGCGCATCCTAGTCTGATTAGCTAAAAAAAAGGGAATTCGTGGAGATATCTCCACTTAAAAGTTAATAAATACTTATTGAAACGTACAGCGGTATCATACATTATTTGGAGAATGAAGATGAGAAGGACAAAGCTGAAAGTTAAAGGCATACTGTTAGACTTAGACGGCACTATAGTAGATTCAAGAGAAGCATACCAAGAAGCAATAAACATTGCATTCGCAACAATGGGGCAAAAAATCGTTGACACCAAAATAGCCACAGAAATTCCCAAGAAGCTTGAACAGAACCTCCCAATAAACGACATAGTAAAAGGAGTTAATGTCGAGAAATTTTTAGAGGCATACCTTAAAGCCTACTATCAAGCAACAGCCGCCAAAACGAAACCAATGCCAAACATATCCGACGCTCTCAACAAACTCTCCAAGAAAGCAAGGCTTGCATTAATCACTATGCGTTACGTCCCGAAAAAGAAAATCATTGACGAGTTAGAGAGATTTGGCATAGCAAAACGCTTCCAGTATGTAATAACGGCATTGGATACCCGTAACCCGAAACCTGCCCCTGAAGCTATAATAAAATGTGCAAGCCAACTGGGCATCCTAACATGCGAATGCGCAGTTGTTGGAGACTCTGTTGCAGATATAAGAGCTGGGAAGAAGGCTGGAGCCAAAACAGTCGCTGTTTTGTCTGGAATCTTTACTCGTGAGGAACTGGAGAGGGAGAAACCAGATTTAATTCTGAAAAGCATCAACCAACTTCCAGATTTTATCGAATAAATGCAAAATAAAGCTCTAAAATATTTCTAAAACCGAAATATAGCAGAAAATTATCGAAAAAAGTTATAGAACCAACTATAAATAAAGTTTAATTAAAACGTTGGGTCTAGGTTAAGGTGGAGAAGGCTTCGAAGCGGGAATACACAATGAATTTCATAGAAACACTGTTGTCAGAGAAACTTAAAGACAGAAATCCAATGCTGGATATTTTCGGGTCAGACCGCAAAGTACTCCAAACAGCATGTGATGATCTAACCAACTATCTTAAAGTTCATTGGAACCTCGTCGGAAAAGAAGCAAATGAATGCGAACTAGTAGACAAATTGGAAGAAATGTTCAACGAAAATCCAAGCGAACTCGAAGAATTTTTGGACGTCTGGACTGGAATATGGTTCAGAAAATGGAAAGAAAGAGTAAAACTGCTGATAGGCAATGAGAATTCCAACAGATGGAATAAGGTGTCCAAGATTCTCAGCAACGCAGAACCGCTCTGGAGAGGGCTTTCAAACCGTCAAGAAATGCAAGAAGCATTAGCGTCTACACTCATCAAAAACGGAGAAATCTGCGGAACATCAATACTTGCAGAAAACCTCCTCAAGATGGAGCTAGGCGAGAAAAAAAGGGACAATTTCAGCAAAGAAGAACAGATAGTGAATGTTTTCAATAACGCCTTGAGAAAGGCAAGAGAGCTCGCCAGAAGTAAAGGACCACTAATCTACGTCAAAATCGACAAGGGCTACTACAATAACAGATAGCTTCTCAGAATGCACAGTCACAATTTCAATTTAGCATATAGGGGAGAAAGGAGAAAAACACAAAAATGGAAATAGAGAAAATAGCGATTATCGTCGCCAATATCACAGTGGGCTTTATTGTTTTCCTGATGGGTCTGGGAATGCTCTCGTATCCTTACAATTTAATATGGGTAATCTTCAACCTTTGGCTATGGGTGGTAACTCCCCTAGTAATATTATTGATCAAAAGCGAAAAATACACAGGGAAACCCTACAAGTAGCGCATCTTTGAAAAATTTCTGCGTGATACCCAAATAGCGTAAGACACTTCCGAAATAGTTGCCCTCAATAATTCCGTTTACATCAAACGTCTCATGGATCATCGGGATAAACAAAGTTTCAGCGCATTCTTTCCCTATGAAGGTTCTTTGCTCGCCAAGAATATTGCTTGACAACGGTTGTTTCTCCATAACCACAAGCAGCACATCGCTTCTTTGCCACATTGTAAGATCTTCTTCCGCAGCGTCTACACCGTATATGCAGTGTCTTACCAGCCCGCTTGCCAAATGATGGTGTTCCCTTTCCCAAAGTTCTCACCTTGGAGGCGGAGAAATTAGAACCACATTGTCTCCACGAACAATTATCAACCCTAATTTTCTCATGTTTTCAACGTTCGTCGTGTCTTCTGTTTCTTCCAGAACTAGGTTCAGATGCTGGTCAAATCCCTTCAGTCTCCCACGTAAGCTTTTTCCACCCTTCAATCGCACAAGCACTATCTTTCCGAGGTTTTGCTCAAGGATTTCAGTCGTCATCTCGCTCATTTTGAACCCTCGAACTATATTTTTATCTCTTTATTACTTAAATCTATACCATTTAAGTCTATCTAAGAGAGAGAACTAATGCCAGAGAAATTCAAGAGATATTACTTAAAAGACCGGCAGGCAAGAAGCATTCTGGACGTCGTCTTAAAAAAATTAGGAATCGATCTAGCGCAGATGTTTGGAGGTAAAGTCAACATCGAGCTTGGTGAAACTGAATCTGCTGACATATATCTTGTAAATGGCATGCCATTGTTAGCCAAGATAGGAGAAAATGTTTTTCCAACTTTAGCTTTCAACAAGTTTCTCGCCCTAGCACCTAAAGTCGTTGTCGACATGGGTGCGATTCCATACGTATGTAATGGCGCAAACATCATGGCACCTGGAATTGTACATTTTGAAGGAGAATTCGCGAAAGGTGACTATGTTATCATTGTGGATGAGAAACATAGAAAACCGATAGCCATAGGTGAAACAATTTACGATACAAACACTGCAAAAAAAATTTCCCAAGGCATCGTTGTCAGAAACGTCCATTTCGTAGGCGACAAAATATGGAATTTCCTAAAGCAACAAGGGGCTAAAGCCACTGAAGGACGAATCTGAATTTTGAATTCATAAAACACTTAATAGGTAATCTTTATTGAGGATTCAGAAATGACGAGACAAAAGAAACGCTTAAACTCTTAAAGCTATAAATAAAGTGTCAGAGAGGAAAAGTTTGCCAGGTTTGAGTAATATACTCCGCAAATCTAAAAGAGTTGAGAAGCACGTCGAAGTTACAGGTGTTCCTGGCAAAACCTATTTGAAAGCCATGCCTCTCCGCGACTTGTCCGATTTGGATACCGTTAAAGGCGAGGTAAAATCTGGAAATATTGTTATTCTTAGGATAACTCCTCTCGCAAACAAGGGCATTGACGATGTTAAACGTGCGGTAAATGAGCTGTGCGAATTCGTTGAATCAGTCGATGGAGACATAGCGAGACTAGGGGAAGAGCGAGTAGTTATATGCCCTCGAAGCGTAAAGATATGGCGCGAGAAAACACCAATACAGAAGGAGCCTATACCTACAGCAGCCTGAAGGTTTCCATCACTGCTGGCACGAGCGTTTGCACTCCAAATCTTCTCTCAATAAAGTTGGCCACGCTCATGCATTTTGCCTTTTCACCGTGGCACACCATGACTCTCTCAGGCTTCGGCATCAGGTCGCCTATGTAATTGATTATCTGCCGCCTATCTGAATGCCCTGAAAAGCCTTCAATTGATTCAATGCGTAACTTCACTTTTACAACATCCATTTTGCCCTCACTGTTTATCATGGCAACTTCGGTTAAACCTTTTTGAACTCTTTTTCCCAATGTACCCTCAATCTGGTAGCTGACAAAAATCACCGTGTTTCTTTCATTGTCTGCCAAACTTTTGAAATATTCTATTACGGGTCCACCTTCAAGCATGCCAGAAGTGGCCATGATGATGCATGGCTCCCCATCTATTATTCCCTGTCTTACATTCGGATGCTCCACAATTGTAAAGTAATCAGATTGGAACGGATTAATCCCGTCGCGAAGTATACTGTGGCGAACTTCTCTGCCCAAGTATTCTGGATAAGCCGTATGGATAGCTGTTGCTTCTGAAATCATACCCTCGATAAAGACGGGTGCTTCCTTCATTAGTCCGCGGCGCATATAACCGTCGATGACTATCATTATCTCTTGAGCTCTGCCGACAGCAGGTACAGGAATCAAAACTTTGCCTTTCTGTTCTAGAGTGTCATTTATGACTGCTGTCAAACGTTCTTCGGCTTCAACTCGAGAAGGCATGAGATCGTCTGGACCACCATACGTGCTCTCTGTTATTACTGTTTCAACTCTGGGAAACTCTGTTGCCGCAGCTTCTAGTAGCATTGTCCTTGCATATTTGTAGTCGCCAGTATAAACAACGTTATGCAAGCCTTCACCTATGTGCAAATGAATCGCCGATGAGCCTAAAATGTGACCTGCATTATGCAGCGTTAAGCGAATGTCCGGAGCTATGTCCGTCACAACACCATACCTTAACGGAATCGTGTGTAAAACACTTTCGCGAACATCTTTCTGATCATAAGGCGCTACTATGCCCTGTTTGCTTGCCACATCTAGATAATCCAGTTGAAGCAACGTCATCAGGTTTGAAGTCGGGGCGGAACAATACACTGGGCCGTCATATCCATACTTGTACAGGAAAGGCACCAAACCGCAATGGTCAAGGTGAGCATGACTTACTACAACAGCATCTAAAGTGTCAATCTCAAACTCTGGAATGTCAAATCTCGGAAAAGTCTCAAAGGGCTTCGAAGAACCAGGGTTGATGCCACAGTCTAACAGCGCACTGCTTTCCCTAGTTTGAATAAGAAAGGCTGATCTTCCGACCTCTTGAACTCCTCCAAGCGTCGTAAGCCGTACATCTCCAACCTCATAGATTTTGGGTCTGAAAATTTTCTCGCCTATCGTGCGTAAGATTCTATCTCTTTCCTTGCTTTCTGAATGAAGGTAATGCCGCATATTAGCAACTATTTTAGAGCGCAACGGAGGACTCCTCAAAACATAGGGGCGCCATCTAGTCCGCTTTATGATTTCCTGCAGTATAATTCCATCTTTCCCAATGACTAACCCCGGTTTCTTGGCTTCAATTATTATTTCGCCTAGGCTGGGGTCGAAATTTATGTCGGTCACTTCGGCTTCAGAAGAAACTATGTCACGCGTCATCTTTTCAGCCTCGTTTTCCTGAAGTCTGACTGAAGGATCAGAGCGTATAACAATCCTCTTTCTGATGACATTGACTATGTCAGCAATTAAGCTGCTTTGTTCAACCAAGATTTCTGGTCTCTTTGTGTAAACGGCGAGTGTCGGTCCTTCATACTCTATTCTTGTCACTTCAGCTTCTTTCGGAACGTGTTCCAATATGTACTGGCTTATTTCTATCTTATCCCTTTCAGAGCTTGGCGACACGATTTTGACTTCCTCAGTCGGTCAAAAGTTTCTTCTTTTCTTCATCGGTTAGCTCACGGTAACCCTTCTCGCCTATGACTGCAACGTTAAAACTGTCACCACTTCCTGCATTCCGCTTCATAGCGGCATCAACTGCTTTAACAATCATTGGCAAAAGCTCCTTGACAGAGGCGTCTTCCTTGTATTTGTCTTCAAGAACCCCATAAGCCACTGGCGAACCAGACCCTGTTGACACACACTTTTCTTCCGTTAAACTGCCAAATGGATCCAATGAAAACAGATGAGAACCGCTGTCATCCATGCCACCTATCAGAACCTGTGTAAGCAGCGGCAAATATCTAGATGAAAATAACAGATTAGCTATAAGTCTAGCCGCTGAGCTTATTGGCATTGGTCTTCCTATGTTAAGTCTGTAAAGCTGTGCATTTGCAGCCAAAATGTCCACTGTTCTTTGTGCGTCGGCTAGAGTCCCCGCAATGGTCATGGCTAAGTGATCATCAATTTTGTATATCTTTTTCCCATGCTTATGAGCCACATAGAATCCCATGGTAACGCGAGTATCTGAGGCTAATATAACGCCGTCTTTGCATACTACGCCTATTGTTGTTGTTCCCTTTAGCGCTAATCGGCTAACCACATCGTTGTTTATCATTTCGTTTTTCCCCCAAAACCTAAACATATCGCGGAAATACTTTGCTAGGAAGCAGCATCATGTAATCACAACCATGAGATTTATTAATATTGCGGTTAAGAAGCGCGAAGGCGAAACAACATTCTATGCAGTAGCAGCTGATTTCAAAAAGTTTTAAGCATACATCTCTATGAATTAGAGACGAATGGAAAACGAATGGCGGTCAGTTTGTCATTGAAATACCATTGGATGCAACTTCCAAGAGAGGTTATTGTTGGGAATGAGACGATAGAGCAGGTCAGCGAAGTTTCTCAGAGATTGGGGTTTACGAAATCGGCACTCATAATTACCGGGTCAAAAACCTATGAAGTAGCTGGAAAAACGGTTAAAGAACTTCTCGAGAGAAATGGGATTGAAGCCAAAACCTTCCTCGTGGAATCAGCAACCCTCAAAGATGTCGAAACAGTCGAGGAAAAAATAAGGGATCAAAAGCCTCAGGTGGTTTTTGGAGTGGGCGGCGGAACAAAAATTGATGTGGCAAAGTTGAGTTCAGCACGTCAACGAATACCCTTCATAAGTGTTCCCACAACAGCCTCCCATGATGGAATTGCAAGCCCTTTATCATCTGTAAAAGGCTTTGAAAAACCATTTTCTGTTATGGCTCACGCACCTATAGCTATCATAGCAGACACAAGCATAATAATGCAAGCACCAAATCGTCTTATAACAAGCGGTTGTGGAGATGTTATGGCAAAACTTACCGCTGTCAAGGATTGGAAACTGGCTCACTTCGAGAAAAAAGAGTACTACGGAGAATATGCTGCGAGTCTAGCATTAATGAGCGCCAAACTTGTGATGCAGAACGCTGAACTGATTAAGCCAGAAAGCGAAGAAGGTCTACGTGTGCTTCTAGAAGCTCTGATAAGCTGCGGGGTAGCAATGAGCATCGCTGGAAGCAGCCGCCCATGTAGCGGTTCCGAGCATTTGTTTAGTCATGCTCTTGACATGATTAAGCCTAATCATGCCATGCATGGTGAACAATGCGGCGTTGGAGCTATAATGATGGCTTATCTGCATAAGGCAAACTGGAAACGTGTGAAAGACACGCTGAAGAAAGTGGGCGCGCCTATAAGTGCCGGTGACCTCAATGTAGCAGAAGAAGACGTGGTAAAAGCCCTCGGAATGGCTTCAACCATAAGACCGGAAAGATACACAATCCTCAACAAGCTGAATTTAGTCCGTGAAGCCAGTGAAAGAATTGCGAAAACAACAAGCGTTATCTGATGTGGACTTTTCTCCAGATGAAAGGTTACAGCTGATCTTTCAAAGTTCTGCGCTACTAGGCAATGCATCTTAGTTATGAATAATCTTAAATTCGATTGAAGTTTCTTCCATAAGAACTACAGAATGTTCACAAAATTCTACTCAAATGTGTTTACACGATGAGAAATTCGAAAGGAAGAAACGCCCACGGCAAGAGCAAACGCAAAAAGACGCCATATGAAATTTAGGCTTTTGTTTCTGTTTCGTTTTTAGGTGCGGCTTTGAAGGCCTCAGCGAACTTGACTGTGGTTATCTTTGGGAAGAATCTCTGTATGTCCAAGGCAATGCCTCTTTTCGCCACCTGAATCCCCTCCAAGTAGAAGGCTTCTTCAGGCATTTCTATGTTAACAATCTTAGCCTTTACAGCGAACTTGAATTTGCTTTCTTCTACAGCCAGTATTCTGCGATGAACAAGTGCAGATATTTTCTCTTTTACCGTTTCCAGCTTTTTCTGAACCGTCACCTCATAAACCAGTGTTTTTCCAGCCAATGGAGGATTGAAATCGAGCAAAACTCGCCCCGCACCTATCGCCCGAACAGTAGCCATCTTACCACCATATTCAACATGCATTCCAAGGCTAGGAGTTATCCCTTTAGCGATTAGCTGTTTTAATGGAACACGCCTAACTTTTTCAGGATCTCTTTCTCCGAAGGCTTTTTCAGATGATATCTCAAAAGAAGCTATTTTGCCAACTTCCATTGTTGTTAGGCTTTCGTCTAGAGCTTTGAGAACCCAACCTTCTCCTATCACTATAAGTTTTGGCTCGTAAATCTCGCCTTCCTTGTACAAGTGTTCTTTTTTGGCGGTTTCTTCAACTGTTGTATCGAAGACTTCGTTTGTCTCTTTTACTCGAGCAACATAATCTACTAGTATGAAGTCGCTTTTCTGCAAAGCCATAACGCATCATCTTTCAGAGGTATTGGCAAAGTAAGTTTTGAACATCAATAAAAGCTTTCGCTCTCACAATCTCTCATAACTTTGTATGTTTTGAAGCTGCAGCAAACCAAATAAGTTCAACCATTCCATAACGTAAGCGAATGGAGATTGCAGGTCATGTTCTTCGAAGAGATATTTGCAGACTATCCATATTTGACAGCTGTCATATGCGTTATTATTGTTGCAATCGTTGCTGCAGTTTTGGAACTTTTAGTCACAAGATGGTTGAGAAGATTCATAAAGCGAACAGATGTGCCGCCAGACGTTGGAAATGGGTTGATTCTGACAGGAAGACTCGTAATATTGATAGGCGCAATAGTGGCACTTCTAAGTATAGGTGGAGTCCCATCAGACATTTTAGTCAGTTTTTCAGCCTTGGGAGGTGCTGCTGTTGGATTTGCCTCCACTCGCACTATTGGAAACCTCATAGCTGGATTGTTTATTCTAGTCACACGTCCGTTCCGAGTAGGCGACTATGTTCGTATAGATGGCATCGAAGGAATAGTGCAAGAAATAACCTTAAACTACGCGAAAATTCTGACCCCAACGAACACCATGGCTTCAATAAGCACTTTAAGAATTTTGGACAGAGACATCATAAACTATCGTTTTAGAGGAGGAGAATCCAAACTATACTGTTATGGATTCGAGTTGACATTCGATCATCGGTTAGCCACGGAGAAAGTGGAGGAAATACTTGACAAAGTCATTGAAAGTTATACAGAAAAACTGCCGCGAAAACCAGAATATCAACCAACAAGGATGACAAGCTTTGCTAGACACTACATGTTCTACATTTATGTTGAAGACCCAAGAGACATATTCACACTTCAACCCCAACTCATCAGAGAAATAGTGCAAACGTGGGACAAAACGAAACTCCAAAGCCAGTAACATTCTTCACGGTATTCGTTTTGTATTTATATAGGGTTATTCAAAATTCTTCGTTTTAAGTGTTTTTCTATGATTGAGTATGGTTTTCAGTCGGAAGCTTTCTTTGAAGGAGCTGTATGAGGCGGTTAAGCTTCCACAGATGGAGGAGCCCGCAGCCCAGGAAAAGCCGAAGAGGCGTGGTAGACCGCGCTATCCGGATAAGCCTCTGCTGAATGCCCTAGTCCTCATCCCCTTGGGTGTAGCCTCGGAGAATGGGCTAGCACAGAAGCTTGCTGAGCTTCCAAGCTTGGCCGAGGATTGCGGCTTCGAGGGGAAGACTCCCAGCCAACCCACGTTGAACCGTTTTAAGCATAGGTTAGGCGTAGAAGGCTTCAAGATGGTCTTCAACGTAATCGCCGATTTCAAGGCTGAGTTGCGCATGGAAATCAAGATAACACCAGCCAACAAACATGAAAACAACGAGTTCAAACCCTTGGTTAAGGCGGCTGGGAAGCTGGGTTTAAAGGCTTCAATGGACTGCGGCGATGCAATCCACGACACCAAAGCCACCCGCCGATTCGTCAAAAGCATGGGAGCTAAAGCCTTCATAGACCACAACCCAAGAAGGGATGGCGGAAGAAAGAAGCCACCATCCAAAACCTATCGACGGTTGAAGGCTTCAGTTGAGAGAATATTCTCCAGAGCCAAAAGGCTCCTCTACCTAGAAAACATCAGAGTTAGAGGGCTGAAATCCATAGCCATACACGTCTACACCATCTTTATAGCCATGCTTGCGGTGGCAGCCGCTGCCCACGCGAAAGGCTTAACAAAGCATGTCAGATGCATCCGCTCGGTCTTTGGGAAAACTTAAATCTTGAATACCTTCATAAAAAAAGAAATAGCGAGGTGAAGGCACATATGAAGTTTCTGGCAGTAGCTAAACTTAGAGAAATTCCTCCAGTGCCCCCAGAGCAATTTGCTGGGTTATCAGTGGCAGAATGGCAAACGGTACAACAATTTCTAAAGGAAGGAAAGACAGAAGTGGCCTACGCCCTGGCTGGGCTGAAGGGTGGAATGGGCATATCTGAGGCCGAGTCGGGCGCAGAGTTAAATAGCAGACTGTCAAGACTCCCTCTCTACCCGTTTCTGGACATTGAAATCTATCCATTGATGACCGCCGACGAGGCTCTAACCCAAGCGAAAGAAAGCTTAGAAGCAATTAAGGCAAAACGATAAGTCCGGACCGAAAAACAGAGCCCAACCTCTTTTTTTTAAAAAAGGGGAATTATGAATAACCCTAATATACTGTAAAAAGGGATGTAAGGTCCATGCGAATTGTGCTAAGAATAGGCGGCTCAGTTGTTGCTTCACCGCTAAATCCAGACTTAATCCACCAGTATGCCAATTTACTGAAGGATTTGAAGGGTCATGGGCACGAAGTGGTTGTTGTTGTCGGCGGTGGCGCCTTAGCAAGAGAATTTATTAAAGCTGCAAGGAGTTTGGGACTGGATGAGGCGGCTCAGGACGAGATTGCAATTTCAGTCTCGAGAGTTTTCGCCCAGCTTTTTCTTGAAAAACTCGGAAAATTAGGCTGCGAGAACGTTCCGTTAACAGTTGAGGACGCTGTGAAGTGTTTACGTAAAGGAAAGATTGCGGTTATGGGCGGCCTAAAACCAGGCATGACTACCGATACGGTTGCAGCTTTCATGGTTGAACAAACAAATGCTGATTTGCTTATCAAAGCCACAGACCAAGAGGGCATATACGATAAGGATCCAAGAAAATTTGCGGACGCGGTCAAACTTGAACACTTAAGCTTCGAAGACTTATCAAGAGTTTTCGCTGAAGACAAGCATAAAGCTGGGATACATCAGGTTTTAGACCCAGAAGCGGTTAAGATTCTGAAGCGTAAAAGAGTTAAAGTTGTTGTTGTGAACGGGTTTAAGCCTGAGAACGTTTTAGCTATTGTTAAGGGCAAGCATGTTGGAACCGTAATAGATTAAGCTAGCTTCCTACTTTTGGATGCGATAAGCTTAAATATCACTGTCGATATCGACGTTGATATCAATGGTGATAAATACATGCACCCGCTCAGGAGACACTGGATGAGGCATACGGCAATTGTTCCTAAAGGATTCATACGCTATCAAGTGCTCGAACTGTTGAGCGAGAAACCCATGTCAGGGTCAGAAATCATAAGCAAGATTGAAAAGAGAACAAATGGACATTGGAAACCGAGCCCAGGCTCGATTTACCCACTCTTATCATGGTTACAGGACAACAATTACGTGAAAGAGTTGCCCGTTGAGGAGGGTGGTATGAAGCGTTACATGCTCACAGACAAGGGCAAGGCTCTCCTAGAAGAGGAGAGGAAGATAAAGATGAAATTTAGGAAAGAAGCAAGATTCATGCCGCCGCCCTTCTTGGGAGGGTTATGGTTCCGCATACCACCGGAAAGAACCATCAAACTGCGAGAATCTATGCGTAGGGTCTTCTCAGCCTTTTTCGAGCTTGGAAGTAACCTGGAAGAGCATTTTTCAGAGCGAGTTATCGAAGAAATGCGGAAAGTTTTAGATGAGACAGCGGAGAAACTTGAAGAGATTAACAGGAAACTGCGTGGTGAAGGTAAAGATGGCTGACGAAATAATCAAGGCTGAGGGACTAACCAGAGTTTTCAACAAGAGCCTAGTTGCAGTGGATCATGTGAACTTCAGCGTCAAAGATGGCGAAGTTTTTGGGTTCTTGGGTCCAAACGGCGCTGGAAAAACGACGACCATTAACATGTTAATAACGGTTTTAAAGCCAACCGAAGGCGCAGCGTCAGTTTTAGGATATGACATCGTAAAACAAGCGCGCAATGTTAGAAACGTCATAGGTGTTGTGCCTCAGGAATATACTGCAGACGAAGACTTAACGGGCTACGAGAACATCCTCTTATGTGCAGATTTGTATGGCATACCCCGCGAAGTTTCAAAAAAGCGCGCCCTTGAACTTTTGGAGCTTGTTGAACTGACAGATTTCAAGGACAAAAAAGTTGAGACCTATTCTGGTGGAATGCGGCGAAGACTCGAACTTGCATGCGGGTTAATTAACAGACCGCGAGTGCTTTTCTTAGACGAGCCAACTTTGGGTTTAGACGTTCAAACAAGAGCGGCAACCTGGAACTACATTAGAATGCTAAAGAAAGAGTTTAACATGACGCTTTTTATGACGACCCATTATCTTGAAGAAGCAGACGCTCTGTGCGACCGCATAGCCATAATCGACCATGGAAAGATAGTTGTGACGGGCTCTCCGAATGAGTTAAAGAACAATTTGGGTGGCGACATAATCACTTTAAGCATACAAGAAGACGCTGACATTGGCGGACTTGTTGAGAAAATTGAGCGTGTGAAGGAAGTTAAGAAGCAAGATGACACCTACTTCATTAAAGCTGAGAATGGCGAATTGACTGCACCCCTAATAATCGAGGTTTTGAGGAAAAAAGGCTATGTTGTGACAAAGATATCCCTCACAAAACCAACCTTAAACGAGGTCTATCTGGATTACACAGGCAAGTCTATGCGTGACGCGGAAGAGTCTAAGGAAGCTATTGCTGCGCAGAGAATAGCTTTGCGGAGGGCTAGAACAAGATGAGTCAACCCAATGAACAGTGCGCAACTAGACTGCACGGGCTATGGGCTTTGACAAACCGAGAGCTTAAAAAATGGTATAAAGAACCCATATTGCTTTTCATGTCTATAATTCAGCCAGTCATTTGGATGGGCTTGTTTGGAAAAGCCATGAACATAGGCGCCATCTTCACGGGCAACCCCGGCATACCACCAGAAGCAGCAAAGCAGATTATGCTGCAGATATTCAAGACAAGCGACTACTTCTCCTACATGGCCATCGGCATGGTATCCTTCGTGGTGCTCTTCACAACAATGTTCAGCGGCATGTCAATAGTTTGGGACAGACGTTTGGGCTTCTTGAACAAGGTGCTGAGCACTCCAGTATCCAGAGGCACAATAATATTCTCAAAGGTCTTGTCTGCAACGCTCAGGTCAATCGTTCAAGCGTCAATAGTCATATTGATCGCGTTGGTGTTCGGATTGCAGCTAGGTTCGACCTTCAATCCCGTAAACATCTTGGGAGTGTTCGCAGCTATCTTCCTGATATGCCTAGGTTTATCGTCGCTTTTTCTGCTCATCGCCATAAGGTCTACACGGTGGGAAACCCAGATGGCTGTTGTAAACCTGCTCAACCTGCCTCTCATGTTTGCGAGCAACACGTTCTTTCCGACCTCGATGATGCCTGACTGGATAAAAGCCATAGCCCAGATTAATCCAGTAACCTACACAACCGACGCTGTCAGGCAGCTGCTCCTATACAACATGGATGCCACGCAACTTATGATAGACTTCGCATATCTGGGCATATTCGCGGCTGTTTTCACTTCGATAGGCATAGTCCTCTCGTGGAGATTCCTAAGCAGATAGCAAATTTAAACGCAAAGACTGTCTACATAAATCTTAACAAGACGTGCCATTATTATAATAAAGAGGCGTCGCTTTGAAGAGACTCTATCCAAACCAACCAGTAGTAGGCGTCGGCGCGGTCATTGTCTGCAACGGCAAAATTCTGCTTGAGAAGAGGAAGAGTGAGCCTGGAAAGGGGAAGTGGAGCATTCCAGGCGGTTTGGTGGAGTTGGGCGAAACAGTAGAGCAGACGGTGACGAGGGAAATCAGGGAGGAAACAGGCCTTGAGGTTGAGGAGCCTGAACTCATCGATGTTGTCGACTACATAACTGTGGATGGGGATGGTAGGGTCAAATATCATTTTGTCATGATTGACTATTTTGTGAAGCTTAAGGGTGGAACGCTTAAGGCTGCGGATGATGCCGCAGAACTGAGATGGGTCGCACTAGACAGTGTGGAAAAATACGATTTAACAAAAACTTTCAGAGCCTTCTTCCAAAGAAACAGACAAAAACTGGAAAAACTAATAATTTAAAATGGCTGTACGGTTCAGGGGGTGTGATATAAATATCAATTAAGGATAGATTGAAGCGAAAAGAAAAAAAGTTTTACCTCAATAAAGTCACCGCAAAAGTTGGAATACCACCACCTAGCATAGAATTTGAATACAAGAAAAAACAAATACAGCATAAAAAAAGACGGTAACAGCTAGTCTATGCCACGATTCTAATGTTGAAAGCCCAATCTGTTTTCTAATCCTTTCCTTTAATCATGTCTTCAATTGATGGTATTGGTTCGCCTTTATTCAGTTTCCCGATTAGTTTGTCAACGCGACTTAACTTTCGTGAATGCGCTCGATAGACAAACCATAACAACACAACGAAAACAGGCAAAGGTAGAACCAGAACAACGTAGTATGTTCCTAAATCAATGATTTTTTGAAGGTAGAACCCCATGAGTGAGATATAGTAGGCTACTATTATTCCAAGTGTGTATGAACTTGCGCTACTGAATTCAGCGTTGCAATAATCTGCATAGGTTTGAATCTTTAGAAGTTCTGTATCCCTTTCCATTTCTATTTTCACGAAGCGAAACAGGTTCTCATGGGTCGATTTAAGGTTTACTCCTTTTTGATGCTCCACAATTCGGACAAAATAGAAAAAAGGAAAACTTATAGCAGAGCCCATGAAATTAATCAGAATTGTGAAGACAAAATGGGTAGTAAGCAAACAGACACACAAGTACAAACAACTCATAACAAGGATGACAAGCACCCACACAGAAAAAAGGTTCAAATTGCAAAAACCAATGAGTCATCTGTGAAGAAACCTCAACAAATAGGAGCAGTACAAGCTAAAAAGCACATCACTATCTTCCCTATAAGAGAGCGGAGAAAAAACCTTCCCTTAAGCGAAAGAAAACAAGTGACTATTGGTGAGTTTGTTTACAAGAGAAGTGAGGGACATTTAGGGCTTAGTGGTAAATGGTATAAACTTCAAAAAGGCGAAACTGTTGCAGATGCCATAAGGAAAAGAGGCGAGAAAGAAGTTATAGTAGATTCGCTTCCGATGGAGGAAAAAGAAGGGTAAGAAATGGTGTCAATATTTGGGAAAGAATGGGGTAAGGCAACAGCAAGAGGAGACATCGAACAGTATATTAGAGGTATGAGACGTGTTTCCGAGAATTGGGTGATAGGGCACCTCAAGTTTGTAATGAAGTTTAGCGAAGTAACAAAAGACTTTCTATTTCAAGTGATGTCTGAAATTGAGACTTCGCACATCTATAAGCCTCTCCAAACTCCAGAACGTATGATTAAACTAAAGAATCTAAGAGCAAGAATAGAAAAGGAACTCTGAAAAGCTTACTTAACCAAAATCGGAGACGTTACGATAAAGCCTAAAATTTACGTAGTTACTTAAAGAAGAAACCAAGAAACGCTTAGCATAGAAATTTTTTGGTAAGCGTAGTTGAGCTATTCATGTAATCAGTAAGTTTATTATTGATAGCAGACTGCTATTAACATAGTATATGAGGGAGAAATCAGTGAATGAATCAATGCAGATTCCCGTAGAATACATTGTTACGACAACATCCGATTGGACAGTATTTCAGATTACTGAAGGTGGTTGGTGGAGTGATTTTAAAGTCAAGTGCATTGAAGGGGCTGAAAAGCTGACAAAAGAGATACTATGGAATGAGAAAACTGTAGCCATATCCAAAGCATCGTATGATAGAAATAGAGTCGTAGTTAACATGAAGTGCACCTTAAACGTACCCCAAAAATACCTTCAATCAGATATAAGCTACTTAATAACTAAAGGAGACATTGAATCAACGGTTGTTGAAGTGATTGTTGCAGAAATAGGAAGACACACTTTAGTAAATGCAACCAAGATTCCAAATGACTGGAGAAATCCCCTTTACTTCAATGTTCCAGTTAGGCAATATATACAAGCCTTGGAAGAAAAACAGACTGTTGAAAAAGCAAAGAAAAAGCAAATAGAGAAGATTGAGGCACGGAAAGAATCACAACCGCATGTTTTAGTCACAGCTTTTAACGAGATTTTTAAGGAGATTTTTGATAAGAAAGAACCGACCGAAAGTGATGTCAAGGAGATTTTTGAATTTCTGAGGTCGAACGGTAGAAACGCAACTAAATTCCTAGATGCAGAAACTTGCAGAAACTTAACTCTACAAGCTCAAACTCGTTTCTGGCGATTTCCGAAATTGAAAAAATGTGTATATTCGGAGGCAGACAAGACTCTCAAAGAAATAAGAAAACGCTATGATGAATTACGTAAGATTGAAGGAAAAATTTCTGTTCAAGCAACTGCTATAGGAGGAATTGAAAAGGGAGAAAAGAAAGTCGCTCCAGAAGAGTAAGAACCGTAATGAGGACCAAAAGAAGAACCCCAAGACCCATTGAACCCTGAGAGTTGAACCTTTAGAAAGGCTTTCCCATATATAAGGGGTTTGATGAACATTTAGTTCGTGTCTTTGAAGAAGAGCCTTGTTTCTCCCATTGTCTTGACGTCTAAGGCTTTGACTTTGGCAACCATTGGAAAGTCTTTCACAACCTTTCCAAGCACGAGGCAGTGATGCGGCGGCAAGTCTCTTGCAATTGATTTGACTGTTTCCGCGTCAACGCGTGCGGCTCGTGAAACAACCTCCAAGTCGTGTTCGTTTGTGAAGTTGAAGAGGAATATGTTGTCTGCTTGGCGGTAGATGTTCTCGCGGATTGTGTCCGGCTGATTAGTGATGAAAGTCGTGAAGATTCCGAAGTGCCGCATACGCGTTACAATGTCGTCCCAGTAGGTTTCACGCAGATAGAGATGCGCCTCCTCAGCGAAGAGGAAAACAGCCTTGAGCCTCCAGCTTGTCAAAAGCTCAACGAGTTTTCCGAGCAGGTACTCGACAACTATTTGGCGGTCGATGGGCGAGGTGTTTCGCAGGTTTATTATGATGGCTCCGCCTTGCTCTTTAGCCTTAAGCAAGCACTCTTCTAAGAGTGTGGCTTCAGCGATGTTATCGGTGAAAAAGCCTGAATTAACCAAGGCGTAATAGCGCGAAAATAGTGCGTCTCGGACGTGTTGGTTGCAGTGCCAAACGCGTATGGCCTCGCCTAACTCGCGCAAGGTAAGGTTGTCCCTTTCTTTTAGAGATTGCCATATGCGCCTAAACTCGCGGGCGGATGTTCCTGGCAAGTGAAGCGCGTGGATAAGAATCTCTAACAGGATGTGAAGATGCACCTGTTTTAGGGCCACCTTAAAGTTTTGGGAGGGCGATAAAACGTGGATTTTGTCGTGGTAGGCGTTTCTTTTCCCGTCGGCCGTCATTCCTAGGCTCAGGTACTCGCCGTTCAGGTCGAAAACAACAACTGTGGTCTTGTATCTTATCATGTCTAGAATTAAGAGTTTGGATAGGTGGGATTTGCCTGTCTCCTTCTTCCCGGTTATTATGTTCAGTCTGCCGTCGAGGGATGAGGCGTCTATTGTTAGGAGCGAGGCGTCCTTTGTGCCGCCCAGAACTATTGGAAGTTTCCCGTCGATCTTGGCGAGTTTGAGCAGCGTTGGAATCGGCACCTTTTTTATTGTTGACTGCGACCGCGAGGGAAGCCAAGAACTGCTTGGGCTCAAACTCTCGTTTTCCACGGTTGCACGGATTTTGCAGACGATCAGACTCGCGTCCTGAATGTACGTGATGTGGGGGGCGATTTCTAATGGGTCGAAGTCTTCGCCCTGCACTAGTTCTCCGCCGTCTGGTAGGCTGCGGAGCAGTTCTTCGAGAATTCCTGGGATGCTCGCGAACTGCACGTCGATTACTTGGGCGATTAGGGCTTTTCCAGCGTCGGCATCCTCAATGAGCAGGTAGTCTCCCTTCTCCACGGTTTCGTTCGGGAAGCTCAGGATCTGGAGGATGTTGCCCTCTTTCTTGTACAGCTTCATGAGTTGCCCTCACCTCTGCCGAAGGGTCCAAACAGGAGCCTGTGCATGTCTGGTCTGTTGATGATTCTGAGTCTGTGTTTGCGTGTTGTGAAGTGCTGCATGGCTATGACCTCGTTTGCCGTGAAGGTGCAGAGGATGTGGGCTAGGCGTAGGGTTTCTGGGTAGCTCTGTGAGAACAGGTCGTTTCCCAAGAGTTTTTCAGCGGCATCGATTTTTTGCCCTAGGGGGACCTCTTTGTCTATGTCCAGTCTGAAGGCGTAGTTTCCTTTGGTTAGCCTAGCCACGTAGACGTCTCCTAGCAGGACGACTGGAGGTTTGGATTTCAGACCCGCTGTTTCAAGCAGGTAAGGGGGCTTGTATCCCGGCGGGATGTCTGTTATGAGGTGTCCGTTGAACCTCAGGTTTGTCATTTTTGAGAAGGCCAGAACGATGTTGTGCCTCTTTCTGGCAGCCTCTAGGGTTTCCCTCATGAGCTGGGTTGGCGTGTCTGGGGTTCCGGAGGTTAGTGAGCCGTCGAAGAGGATTAGCCCGTTGCTTACTGTTTTTGAGAGCATAGTTTGGAGCCATCTTTCGAGGAGGCTTGCTATGCGTGTCGGCATCTGCAGGAGGTTTGGCGAGCTTTGGTGGTTGTGTTCGTGTGGAGAGTTGAAGTATGCTCTTTGTAGTGCGCTGTATACTTCTTTTTTGTTTTCTTCTGTTATGTGGAAGACGAAGGGTCCTAGCCTGACGTATCTGTAGTTTCTGTTTTGTTTCCAGACGTTTGCGCCTCTGACGGCGATTAGTATGCCCGTGGTTGTTTCTCCTATTTTCATGCTTGAGGTGTCCACCGCGGCGACTATTGTTTCTTCGTGTTTGGCCCGTAGGGGTATGGGCTGCGGTTTGAGCTGTAGAGTCTGCGTGGGCGTTTCTGTGTTGCTGTTTTGTTGAAGGGTTTGTTGATTTAGTTGAATGGGCTGGTTTTGCACGTGTTTTAGCGAGTGTATGCTTAGCTCTATGAGGCGTTGGGGTAGTGTTGTGTCTATGGTGGCTTGTGGAAAGTTATATTTTGGTGTTGTTGCTATAGTGTGTTGTTGAATCACCAAGATTCACCAATAGCCAATAGTTTGAGAAAGGCATATTTAAGTGTTGTGCATGAACAAGATGCACAATACAATAAACAACAAGGTGGAAAATTGACAGAAACAAGCTCAAAACCACCGATACGAGTAAAAATGAAAATAGGCGAGATAGAATTCGAGATAGAATGCCAAGAAGACCAGCTACAGGCGACCGTGGACAAAATCCTATCAACAGTAACAGAAAAACTCAAAGAAACACCGTTTATTGCCGAAAGAGCCGCAGCACCACCCAGAGCAGAAACATGCAAAGGCATAATTCAAAAGTTGTGGGAAAATGGATGGTTTGCAGAGCCTAAAGGGTTAAGTGAAGTGCACAGAGAGATGGCGAGGCAGGGATTTCACTATGACCGAACAGCCGTAGCCCATGCACTAGTAGACTTGGTCAAGGATGGAATATTGGCGAGGGAAGGAAAACCACGCAGGTATCAATACGCCCAAAAAAGACCGCCGCCGTAACCGCCCGAATTATGAGGAAGAGGAATGTCCTAAGAATAGTATACCAAGTCTTCTGAGTATAGACTAATCAGTTAATGGTTAACAGGCTGCAACATCTTTATATTTCTTGTATTAAAACGCGTCCTTTTTTGTGAGTCGCAAAATACGCTCTCGCGTTAAAGTTGGAAGCTATTTCTTTGAGTTTTTGCTTTTCGGCTGGAAATAGCCCGCGATTTCGTTTACATTGAATGAATAATATTTCATTAGCTTTTATTGCTACAACATCAGCAATACCTCTGCTGCCAGCCGAAACAACCGTGTAGTACCCTTTATCTCTAAAGCGTCGTGCGATCCTATTCTCAAATGGATTGTTCAAAGTGTTTAACCTACTTTTTCAAAACGTACTTCCATTGACCTTTCTTCCCAATGCGTGTTAGCACGTCATTCCTAGTCATTCTACGTAGTGCACTATCGATGGTTTGGACTGAATAATAGTAGCTTCTACGGTTCAATTCGGATTGAATTTCATTAACAAGCTTCGGCGTATCTAGGAAGTGATCGTTGATCAGTGTCCATATTGCCTGAGAAGGACCTTTGGGACTAGGAACTCTTTTTTTCATTTTTGCAGGTTGTGATAAAATATTCTCAAGTGTGGATACTCTGAGCTCTAGATTATCAAGTCTTCTGTCAACGCTATTTACCCAACTCTCGTTAGATTCACTCAACTTTTTTCTCACCTCCAAAATATCTATCAAAAACAAGGCCAATACTTGAAATTCTGATTGAATGAACTCCGTCTGCTATTGGAAGCACAAGACCTTCATTTCGCAATTCAAATAGCGTGTACTTCACAGTACCCTCCGGAAGACGAAGTGCCTCGGCAAGTTCCTTATTTGTTGCGTTATTCTCATCCGAGTATTCTGCAGCTTTTGCATAGATTTTTCCAATAAGGTAAACTAGGATTTTTTGCTTTGCTGTAAGGTCAGTTTGCTTCAAAATTACTTCGCCTGAGGGGGTTAGTTGTATGTATTCCTTAACCTTCTCTTTGTACTTTGACAACTCGTTTTCAATGTCCACTGTTAGTTCTTCTTGTATCCATCTTTTCAAGTCTGACAAACCATTTCACCTGTAACAGTTTGTATTTTAATCGAATATTATATTTAAGCATTTTCATGTTGTCAATAAGCAGATTTTCGAAAATAAAAGGACTAATTCATTTCCCGATTTTAAAAATAACTCATTAACTGGACTATCATGTGTAAATATGAAATTACGAGACTTAACGTTCAAGAAATGCATTCACGTTTGTCGCTCCTAGGGAGCTGTTCTATCTCACACATTTACGAAAATACTAAAAACCTAGAGGGGGGCTATCGTATTGCAACCGAAAAACCTCCAATAATCTGTCTCTTAAAATAAACATGATAAGAAAGGTTGGTCTTCCATAGAGCAAACATCATTTTGTTTAACAAAATGAAAATTCAAACACGCAACAAATTTACTGACGCTTTTTCCACCTTCTCAGATATATTATGCCAATCGCCAACAAAACAGCAAAAACAACCGACCCCAAAACTGAGAAATAAAAAATCAAACGAAACGATTCAGCCTCAACATACTGCTCACCTCTAAAAAGAGCAACACCCACCAGAGACAAAACAAGACCAACAACAAGCAAAACAAAAACCAACAAACGACGCTTCCTAACACCGCCCACAAACATATTCTCTCCCAATCCCAACTAAACATCAGCCTCTTATCTTGTTTTCTCTACACCTAAACAACACCAAAAGAAGAACGCAAAGTTCAATCTATTTATAGAGGGGCTATTAACTGCAGAGAGAGGAGAGGCAATAGTTATTATTTCGAGCAAGGTTAACTATTGAGATGCTGGTCGAAATGCCCGTAAATAGAGACCATCTAAAACAAAGAATAGACGAAGTCTTAGAGGCGAGATCCGAGCTCGAGAGACTAACTTCAAAACCCTATTCTAAACTGAGTCTAGAAGAAAAATACGCCATCAGATACCACGTCAAGTATGTAGACAAGTTCCTAAGGAGCGTAAAAGAAGAGTATGGAATCAGTTTACGATAAAGTGCAATTCTACAAGTTTAGCGAAAAAGAAAAGGACAAAACCATCAGAAAACTCAAAAAATCACTAGCCAACGAAAAAAGAATTCTCCTAGCTTTGATCTTCGGCAGTCTGACAAGAAGAAACAGCGTAAGAGACATAGATGTTGGCGTATACTCTGCACCAACACTAAACCCAAGCGAGCTCCTAAAACTAAACGCAGAAATAGAACTCAACCTAGGCGTACCGATAGACTTAGTCGAACTAACCTATCTTTCCCCTTCATTCAGAATAAACATCCTAAAAAACGGCACCCTAATAAGAGGAAAAGAAACCCTCCTCCACCAACTACTAGAACAAACATACTCCGAACTCACAAGCCTAAAACACGAACTTCACGGTCTGAAATAATCAGAAGTTCAATCTATATAAGAGAGGGGCTAGTCACCACAGAGCAAACACAATCGTTGTTAAACAAAAAAATTCCAATGCTCAACAAATCTACTTAACTACCCATCTTCGCCTTAATTTTTGGAATCATATCCTTCTGCATCTGCACGATTCCAAAAGTCGTAATCCTATACTTATCCTCATCACTCTTCACAACCACATCACTCTTAACAAGCTCACCCAAACGCGTACTCGCAATCTTCCCACTCTTCCCAAGCCTAGCCTGCAACTCCTCCCTAGAAACACAATCACTCCCAACCAAACCCAACCGAAAACCCACATAAAACGCCAAAAGCCACAACAGCAAAGTCTCATTATCCGTCAACCTGTCCTTAGAAACCAGCAGACTCGGTCCTTCCTGCGAAAAAGCAATTAGGCCTTCACACTCTCTGACAAGTTTCTGCAAGTCAACACTAAGCACAAGCTTCCTCGCAACCTCAAAAGAAGGAACAAACTCACCAAAAAACCTGTTCACCGACAGCCAAACGTCTTCCGGACTGCCACTAAAAGTTTTCTCAACATCCCTAAACCTGATCTGAACCGTTAACCTATCCGCTTCACCACTCAACCCATCCTACCCCTAAGCCTAGCCAAAACATCATCCTCAACCCAACGCTCCCCCTGCACAGTCAACTTAAACTCAGGCCTACCAGGATCAGGCTTAAACACCTGACCCCTCTTAGTCATCTCATTCAGCCGCGCCGGAACCATACACTTAATCCCGCTCGACTCCAAAAGCTTCGTTATCTGCGCCGCCGTGTTCTTCTTCTCATCAGAATTAAACAAGACCAAACCTATCGCTTCATAATGAGTCAGCTTTTCGCGCGTCACTATGACAGGACCCTCGGTAGTGAATTCAACTATGCCCTTCAACTGAACCGCGGATGGAACTATCCGGCTCGAAACGAGGTTTGCGAGCGTTTCCATGAAGTTCTCTGGAAAAGTCTTAAGCATGTCGAGAATCTCCTGCGGACTCTCACCCTCAACCACAACCTCGCCGAAGGGCGTCTTTATCCGCGCCTCAAACTTCCCCATCCAACATCTCCCCTCAAGCCAACGCTTCCTTCTCCGCCAGGATATAAACGCAGCCAGCGTCCGTCTTCCAACGCCTAACCCTCCCCTTCCTAACAAGTCCCATGATGACTCCCGCCAAGACGCGCCCCGAAAAGCTCAGCTCATTGGCCCTTAACGCCTCTTTTAACTCAGTTATCGTGCGGGGACGCCACTTCCCCCAGTCCGTCCCAAGAATCCTCAAGAGAGCCTCATCACACTTCTCTGTTCTCAGAATTTTTGGGTACTTCTGCATAACCGCTTCCTCCCTGGCGGCTTCTGTCTTGACCGTGACCTTCGCCACCGCCCTAGGCTTCAAGCCCTCAAACGCCTCCTGAACACTAGCCGTCAACCTCGGCAGCTCCTCAATCGTCCTCAAAACCTCCTCGCGAGTCCCG
>Ga0315310_10000101_pt1 | contig 58465 bp, 69 predicted proteins | sample TDP5_MG_FD_203630 | JGI IMG/M metagenome (GOLD analysis project Ga0315310, IMG submission 203630) | Freshwater sediment microbial communities from Lake Towuti, South Sulawesi, Indonesia - TDP5 | ecosystem: Environmental > Aquatic > Freshwater > Lake > Sediment | place: Indonesia: South Sulawesi...
TTCGTGAAGACACTACTCCAGTTGTTGTGCTAATTTCAAATTTGTATTCTGAGACCACTGACTTCGGCTGCCACGCTAGACCCAATACACGTAGGCTCCAGGCCTCCTTTACATTAAGACGCCCATCGCTATTGGCATCGCCTGAGACAAGGGAATAGCTGTATTTTACACCGTTAACATAGAGGTCGCCAAGGTCAACATCTTCAATTCCAGTATTGCGTATAACAATGGTTACGGCGCCTGAACCGTGTGGTAAACCATGGCAAGCTGAGCAGTTCGTGCTCTCTGTATGGATTAACTTTGTGTGCCAAAGGACGCCTGTGGCTGTAGCTGCATGTTTATGGCAAGCATAACATTCAGATTTGCCCTGATATGCGCTGCCAGCTTTATAGGGACCTGCCCATTCGTCGTGAATGTTAGTGTGGCAACCTGATTTACTAGTGCAGACTGCCTTCTTTTTATCGGCTGGAATGACGTGTTCTGCTACAGTCTGCTTCGGCAACCAGCCATCTGTAGTTCCTCCTTTAAATCCCGCGTAGGATGTGTATATGCCGTAGGGTTCATTACCTGTGATGTAGCTTTCACGGGTACTCAAGTGGCAACTAGAAGAATCAGTACATGTTATCCAACCATCATAAGGACGTATAACTTTACCAACATAAGCGCTGTCGTGACACCCTACGCACTCTGTGTCGTTACGGGTGAATGCGACGCTTTCAATTTTTATTTCTGTTCCGGCTCTAGCTTTCTGGGCGCCTAAGTACCCTACGCTCCAAGCATAAAGAATTAGTCCCGCAACCACCGCAACTATTATCGTCAACAGAATAGAGATAACTGGAGAAATAGCTTTTATCGACTTAAATAATCGCATACTTCCCTTTAAATTAGCCATTATCGCCCGCGCCGCTTCTTTGAAGCCTCGTCAAGCTGAGTTAGATCTTCGATTCCATTTTCAGTTATTTTAAAAACTCTTTCACCTTCAGGCAGGTATGGACTTGAAACTAATCGGGCGACTCTAACAGGTCCGCTCGCTGCCTTCCTTAGGAATATGCGTGTATGACTAGTGTGCGCAACTATATGCCCACCTACTGGTGTAACAAGATTTCCGAAGAATTCGTCAGGCCTGGACATAACTTGGTTTGTTACGACAGCTACGGAGTTAAATGCTCTTGCGAGCCGAATAAGTTTATGCATATGTTTGTTTATTTTCTGCTGTCTTTCTGCCAACATTTCTCTACCTAAATACTCACTTCTAAAATGAGATGTAAGTGAATCTACAATAATTAGACGGAGATTACGTTCTTTAATCAACTCATCTGCTTTTTCTAGTAAGAGGATCTGATGATCAGAGTTGTAGGCTTCGGCGTAGGTTATGTTCTTCATTGTTTTATCCGGATCCAGTCCAAGATGATTGGCCATTCTAACTATCCATTCTGGGCGAAACGTTTGTTCAGTATCTATGTAAAGAGCGCCTCCACATAATCCGCCCTGATCAATTGGAAGTTGAACATCAACGGACAGTTGATGACATAGGATACTTTTCCCAACCCCGAATTCACCGTACAGTTCAGTGATTGTTTGTGTTTCAAGTCCTCCGTCGAGGAGCTCATCTAGGACTTTACTGCCAGTTGTCAATCGTGAAACTGTAGATCTCATTTTAAGTAATTCATCAGCTCGGAGGAAGGTTACTGAGATTGAGCCCCTAGCGTCTTCAATTATTTTTGCAGCTTGTTTTTCGCCTATCCCAGCGGGGGTTAATTCGTTTACAGTTGCGGTTGCTAGGGATTCGATTGTATGAAAGCCCATTTCGCGTAGTTTGCTTGCTGTTGCTGGACCTACTCCAGGAATATCCTCTATCATCTCGTATTTCTGCCCAGAAGCAGCCTTATTTTCTTCTACTTCCTCATCAGACAAGCTTTAGCCTCCATTACTAATAAGTCCAGAAATTAGTAATACGGGTCTATGTTTTAAGTCTGACGAATTAGAATGGAGTGGAGTGGTGAGTGAAAGTAAGATTTAGAATGACTCCAGCCCTAATATAATTTCCAAAAATGGTGAAAACACATTGAAGATGGCGAATGTAATTGAAGATACAGCTGTTAAACTTATACGATTGGCTGCAACGAAACTTCCGGCTGATGTGAAAAGCGCACTTCAAAAGGCCTACAGAAAGGAAAAGACGAAAATCGGAAAAATGGAGCTGGAAGCCATAATTGAAAATGTTAGACTTGCAGAGAAAACTGAAAGCCCACTATGCCAGGATACAGGAGTTGTAGTCTTTTACGTTACTATTGGAGACAGGTTTGATTCAGCGGTCAATATTCCTAAGGTGTTGAAATCTGCCGTAAGAAGAGCCACGTTAGAGGTCCCTCTTCGCTCCAATATTGTTAATCCATTCTCGAGGAAAAATACCGGAGATAACGTTGGGTTAGGCATACCTATCATCAATTGGAATTTCACGCCTGGAACCTCCTTAGAGCTAACAACATTCTTGAAAGGCGCTGGCTCAGAAAATATGTGCGCACTCACAATGCTTCACCCAACAGAGGGAATTTTAGGCATAAAAAAATTCGTAATAAACACAGTGGTTCGTGCAGGCGGACAGCCATGTCCACCAACAATTATTGGCGTGGGAATTGGAGGATCCGCTGAAGTTGCTTTAAGTTTAGCTGAGAAAGCATTGTTAAGGCCTGTCAATAAACGTAACAAGGAGAGAAGAATAGCAAAGCTGGAAAACGATCTTTTCAGCGCAATTAATGCTACCGGGATAGGGCCTATGGGGTTAGGTGGACGTTCCACAACACTCGGAGTAAATGTAGAATATGCTTATTGTCACACTGCAAGTTTACCTGTTGCTGTTAATATAGGGTGTTGGTGTAATCGAAGGGCGACTTGTAGGATAAATCGTAGTGGAACCATTACGCTAAAATAGTTCGATTAGGTCTAAGACTTGCACCGTGTTTAAGTTGAGGTGAAAAGTTTGGATGTAGTTGATATTGCCCGAATAATTGCTGTAAGTGCGGTTATTATGGCGGTATCCTGGATTCTAGCACAGCTTATAAATCGAGCTGTGCGTAGAGGGGCGAAATACGCAAGACTCAGGCCAGAGGTAATTCATTCAGTAACTCGTGGAATTACTGTGATATTTTTGCTGATGGGATTAGTAGGGATATTAACATATACGGGATTAGCTTCGCTTTGGGCATTAGTTGCTGGGCTAGGAGTAATAGGCATAGTAGTATCCCTTGCTCTACAAGCCACTCTTTCAAATATGATTGCGGGAATAGTCCTTTTAATGGATAGAACGATCAGGCTTGGCGACTTGATAGAGATAAGTGGAATTAAAGGCAAAGTGGTCAAGATCGGAATAAGAAGCACATGGATTAAGACTGAGACGGGCGATCTAGTGATAGTTCCGAACTCAACTATGACCAATGTACCGTTAAAGAATCATAGTCTTTCTGCACGTCTATATAAGGGGACGGAGGAAAAGGCTGATGTTCAGAATTCCGCTTAGAACTCCCATTTCGGAGAAAGAAGTTAGAAGATTAAATGTGGGAGACCAGTTGCTTATTTCTGGAACGATCATCACCATGAGAGACCAGGCACATAAGAGAGCGCTTGAACAGGAAAAGATTCCTGTAAAAATTAGAGATTCAATCCTGTATCATTGCGGTCCGTTAGTTCGTAAGAAAAAAGGTGTGTGGAAGGTCATAGCTACTGGACCGACAACCAGCTCTCGTATGGAGCCGTTTGAGGCAGAATTCATCAAGAAATTTAGACCACGAATGATCATTGGTAAGGGTGGGATGGGCTCTTCGACTAGTAGGGCTCTGAAGAAATATGGAGCGGTGTACTGTGACTTCCCTGGAGGAGCAGCAGTTTTGGCTGCGTCGAAGATAAAGGAAGTGTTGGGTGTTAAGTGGTTAGATTTAGGGTTGCCTGAGGCTGTTTGGGTGTTTAGAGTTGAAAGTTTTGGGCCGTTGGTTGTCAGTATGGATTCGCATGGCGGAGATTTACGTAGTAAAGTCAAAAGATAAAGTAGAACAAATCAAACTCTTTACGGTCTTAGACGATTTTTACTCTTTTTAGAATTTCTTTTGGGTAATCTCGAACAACTCTCACAGCATCGAATTCCATTAATCCGGATCCCATAGCTACCTTAAACGCTGACTCCTGAGAAAGAAACTCTTCAGGACTGTGTAAGTCAGTGTTTACTAATAGCTTTGCTTTAGTCTCGGAAGCTACTTTTGCAACGTGACCGTTTGTTAAACAATGCCCTTTACGAGCTGAGAGTTCCAAGTAAATTTCGTTTTTCCGCGCCAGCTCAGCTTCACTTTCATTTATTAATCCTGGATGGGCTAGGATGTCGACTTCAGTGCAACTTACAGCCATCTTATTTGTGCCTGGCATGACAGGTTCAGCTAATGTTTCGCCATGCGCCAATATTAGGGGAGCGCCTAGTTTTCGTGCTTTCAATGCTAGAGTTTTAATTTTCTGAGGGGGAATGTGGGTTAACTCTACGCCTGGTATTACTGTTATGTCTAGATGCTTTCGAAGCGTGCTTGAGGTTTTAACCAGCCTCTTAACTACGAAATCTATGTTTGATGCGTCCACGTGGTCGGTTATGGCTATGGCTTCATAGTTTAGGGCGTGTGCACGTCGGGCGATTTCGCTTGGCAGTAGATCTCCATCGCTTAGCAGTGAATGAGTATGGAAATCCATTCTTCTTCCTAATCCTCTCATGCCTATTCACCTTGATTTTCTGCGGTATACTTTTTCGGGTTTGAATATTTTTGGTCGAACGGTTTTGAATTTTCTTCGGCTAAGTTTTCTGAAGAAGCATGACTTGTAGCCTAAATGGCAGGCGCCTACATCTTGTTTAACTTTTAACAGTAATGCATCATTATCGCAGTCTATGAAAATTTCTTTGATACGCTGGTAGTGACGTGAAGTTTCTCCTTTCAACCATAGTTTTCCACGTTCTAGGCTTCTGTAATGCGCCAGCCCTGTTGTCAATGTTTGTTTGACTGCTTTGGCATCCATGAAGGCTGTCATTAGGATTTCTGATGTTTTGGCATCTTGGACTATTGCGACTACGCGTCCATTGTGTCGATAGTTCAGTAGTTTCGCTATTTTCTCAGCTTCTCGAGAGTTTAATTTCACCATTTAAGAGGAGCCTCCCGCTATGCTAACAAAATTGCGTAGAATTCTTAGTCCGCTTTTTCCGCTCTTTTCAGGGTGGAACTGTGTCCCGTAAACCTTACCTTTAGCTACTATGCATGGAAACTCTGTGCCGTATCTGGTTGTAGCTATAACTACGCTTGGATCCACAAACTTAGGTACATATGAGTGTACAAAGTAGAAGTATTCACCGCTCATGATGCCTTTAACCAATGGGTTTCGTTTTTTAATTTCTAGCGTGTTCCAACCCATTTGAGGTATTTTTACAGAGGTGGGAAGCTTCACCACTTTTCCAGGAATTATGTTGAGGCCTTTGTTGAATCTACTCTCTTCGCTCTTGGTGAATAAAATCTGCATTCCAAGACATATACCTAGAATTGGGATCCCTCTATCGACGGCGTTAGTGATAGTGGTTTTATTTTTCGATAGAATTTTCATTGCGCTTCCGAAGGCCCCTACCCCCGGCAGGATAGCTGCATCAGAAGAGAGAATATCCTTAACATTACCGCTTATGACTGGTTTAGCCCCAACTTTCTCCAGCCCCTTCGCTACGCTACGTAAATTCCCAACACCATAGTTGATTATGACTATCCTCGGTTTTCTCAACGTTTACCTCTCCTTCCTCTTAGTTCATCTAATACGTCTGCCAGAGAGATGCGCTTGTATGCAAGTAGAATCATCAAATGGAAGATTACATCCGCTGCTTCATGCACAATGGCGCCCTTATCACTACCACCAGCAGACATCGTCAGCTCTGTCGTCTCTTCACCTATCTTCTTCAGGATACCCTCTAAACCACTGGACATCATTTTGCTTACATAAGAACCGGGCTTAGGGTACTCTCGTCTATCCTCGATAACCTTGAAGACCTCCTGTAAAACTTTAAGATCCATCCTACACACCTCCCTTTTACTTCAGTCTCTCCTCAACCACCTTTGCGTGAGCAGGCAAACCCTCCGCTTCCGCCAGCGTTGAGATAATTTTCTGCAGTTTCCTAAGGCCGGCTTTGTTGATTATTTGCACAGTTGGCCGCTTTACGAAGTCGTCTATAGATAGGCCTGCGTAGAGTTTGGCGCTTCCGCCTGTTGGAAGAACATGGTTGGCGCCTGTGGCGTAGTCTCCAGCTGGAACTGGTGAGTATGGGCCTAGGAAGATTGAGCCTGCGTGGTTGATTTTTCTCAGAATTGTTAGCGGGTTTGAAGTCATTATTTGTAGGTGTTCAGGTGCGTACTCATTCACGAAAGTTACCGCCTCTTTCAGGTTGCTTGCAATTAATATTGCTCCGTTTTTGCGCAGTGATTGTTCAATTATCTTTGAACGTTTCTCTCTCCTAGCGAGGCTTTCTAATCTTTTTTCAATTTCTTTAGCCAAATAGCTGCTTGTGGTTACTACTACGGATGCAGCGTTCGGGTCGTGTTCAGCCTGGGATAGTAGATCCATTGCTGCAATTTCGGGGTCAGCTGTGTTGTCTGCAAGAATCAGTATTTCACTTGGACCTGCTGAGAAGTCTATGTCAACTTGGCCGTATACCAGCATTTTTGCTGCTGTAACATATATGTTGCCGGGCCCGACTATCTTGTCTACTTTAGGTATGGTTTCTGTGCCGTAGGCCATAGCCGCTATAGCTTGAGCGCCTCCTACTCTGAAGATCGCCATAACGCCTGCTATGTCGGCTGCAACTAATGTGAGCGGGTTAACTTTGCCGTTCGGCATGGGTGGAGTGCAGGCTATTATTTTCTCTACACCAGCGATCCTAGCCGGTATAGCTGTCATAAGCACTGTTGATGGGTATGCAGCTCTTCCGCCTGGTATGTATAGGCCGACTGAGCGGAGCGGCCGCCTGATTCTTCCAAGTTTTACACCTTTCTTAATTTCAGTTAGCCACAGTTCTGGGGGAAGCTGTTTTCTGTGGAATCGCTCTATGTTTTTCGCTGCCTTCTTTAATGCTTCTATGACATTTCTAGGGGTTGATTTATATGCAGCCCGAACTTCGTCTCTGGATACTTGCAGTTGGCGTGCACTTAAAGTGACTTTATCGAACTGCACCGTGTATTCTATTAATGCGGAGTCTCCACGTTTTCGGACATTTTCGATGATCTTTATAACTTGAGGTTTCACTGCCTCTACATCGAATTGCGAACGTTCTAGGATTCTCTCCAGTTCCAATGGTCTTAGTTCTTTGAGGAGTTTCGGTTTAATCATAGACAACCACCTAAAGTCTTACTTCGACGCCTCGCTTCTTCAGATATTTTTTCACATCATAAACCGTGTAGGTTCCATAGTGGAAGATCGATGCCGCCAGCGCTGCGTCTGCTTTTCCAGCTGTTAATGCCTCATAAATGTGTCTGAGATTACCTGCTCCGCCTGAAGCAATTATCGGGATATTTACAGATTCTACAATTGTCCTTGTTAACTCTAAATCGTAGCCTTGCTTTGTTCCGTCAGCGTCCATGCTTGTTAATAGAATTTCCCCTGCACCGAGTTTCTCTACTTTCTTCGCCCATTCAACAGCGTCGACCTTAGTTGGTTTTCGTCCGCCGTAGATGTATACTATCCATTTCTCAGGTGAAACCCGTTTTGCATCTATCGCAACTACTATACACTGGCTGCCGAAACGTTCTGAGGAGATTTTAACTAGATTCGGATTTTTCACAGCAGCGGTATTAATTGCGATTTTATCCGCTCCTGCGCACAGTATTTCTTGAATATCCGCTAAGCTTCTGAGGCCTCCGCCGACAGTGAACGGTATGAAAATTGTTTCAGCAGTACGCTTTACGACATCTATCAAAATTTTCCGCCGTTCAGGTGAAGCGCCAACGTCAAGAAAGACAATTTCATCAGCGCCCTGCTCTTCGTATAGTTTGGCTTGAGTTGGTGGGTCCCCTGCGTATCGGAGTTGCTTAAACATTATTCCCTTCACCACTTTTCCAGCTAAGACGTCGAGACATGGTACGATTCGCTTAGTGAGAGGCATCGCTAACTCAACGCTCCTTTCTGGCTAGGTACTCTACCCTTTAATCTCGGCTCCAACTGTGTGGCTGAACCCAAAGCTATACCGAGGGCTTTGAAGATGGCTTCCGCCTTGTGGTGATCATTTTTTCCATATAGAAGATTGACGTGCAAAGTGAACTTTCCATTTAAAGCAAGTGATTCGAGGAAGTGTGGAATCAGCTCCGTAGCCATGTCTCCTAGTGTTCTCCGCTTAAAGTCTGCTTGAATTGTTGTGTAGCCCCTGCCGCTGATATCTACCGCAACCACTGCTAAAGAATCGTCCATTGGAACCGTTGCGTAGCCGAATCTTCTGATTCCAGCTTTATTGCCTAGGGCGGAGTCTAATGCCTGTCCAAGTGCTATTGCAACGTCTTCTACTATGTGGTGTTCGTCTACAGGTGTGATTGGTTTGGCTTCAATTTTGAGGTCGAATAGTCCGTGTTTTGCTAGTGCGCCAAGCATGTGATTGAAAAAATTAATACCCGTATTCAACTGCGCGGTGCCAGTGCCATCAAGATTCAATTTAATTTTAACTGCAGTTTCTGTGGTTTGCCTCTTCAGTTCAGCTACCCTTTTTTTCAACAGCCAATTCCGCCTCCTTCAAACTGAATACGCCCTTATAGAGAGCTGAGCCTATCACCGCCCCGTATGCACCGGCTTGCATTAACTCTTTTAAATCCTGTAGACTCGATATGCCGCCGGAATAAATTACTGGAATTTTAGTTGACGACACCAGACTCTTCACTGACTGGATGTTTACGCCTTCCACTCTGCCTTCAGCTTCAACCTCAGTGTAAAGATAAGCCGCAATGTTGAAACGTTGATATCTCTCCGCCAATTCCGTTGGAGATTCCTCGCTTTCCGCAGTCCAACCATGCTTGAGAACTTTCCCTCTCCTTGAATCTAAGGCGATTATTAGTTGAGATGGATCCACGAATTTAACAAGCCCCAGCATAAAGCTAGGATCCTCGATTGCTGTTGTTCCAATTATTGCCCACTGCGCACCAGCGTCAAGCGTTTCTAATGCCTCATCTAGGTTGCGTATACCGCCGCCGACTTGAACTGGCATGTTAACCCCCTTTAGAAGTTTGGCTACTATAGGCCAGTTTTTTCTCTTTCCAGTGAACGCTCCGTCAAGATCTATAACGTGGAGAATCTTTGCACCCTCTTTTTCCCAGCGTTTCGCAATTTGGACTGGGTCATTAGAGATAACTGCCCCTGACCCTGGTTTACCTTGAATTAGTTTGACGCATTTTCCATCCTTTATGTCAACCGAAGGTATAACCAGCATTCTCGTAGCCCTCTTTATGGAACAATTCTCTCTATCGGCATAACTATGATGTCTCTGGCACCAGCTTTCTTCACTAAGTTCACAATTTTATAGACTTCCCTCTCGTCAATGACAGAATAAACTTCCCACATCGGTTCAGCTGATTCGACTTTCGCTAGAGTTGGGCCAGTCATAGCCGGCAGGACATTTATCACTGATCTCAATGCTTTTTCCGGAACATTCATCATAACTAGCTTCTTTCTCTCAGCACGCATCACGCTCTCGAATGCTAGAATGAGTTCACGTATCTTCGCCTTTTTATTCAATAGACTCTGCTTGTTCGCTATCAGCCGCGCTGAAGACTCTAGAATTATGTCAATTACCCTTAGCCCATGAGCGCCCAATGTGGTACCTGTGCTCGTTGTGTCGACTATTAGATCGGCTACGCCTAGATAAGGCATGATTTCAGCTGCACCTGAAATTTTAACAATCCCGCAGGATCTCCGTTTTTCTTTGAAATACTTCTGCGTTAAATTAACGAATTTAGTGGCTACACGCAACCCAGTTTTAATATCGGCTATGCTTTTAATCTTGGATTTCTCAGGGGTTGCCAACACAATTTTTGCGCGACCGAAACCTAGGTCGAGTAGCTGTTCTACATTTGCTTTGCTGTCGACAATGAAGTCGTAGCCCGTTATGCCTACATCAGCAGCTCCTTCCTCAACGAATTTCGGTATATCAGCTGCACGTACAAAGATTATTCCTATATCTGGATCCGTTGTTCTAGCGTAAAGCATCCTCTCATTTTTGTCGACCAACATTATTCCTGCGCGACTTAGTGCTCTTAGGGTTGGTTGATGTAGACGCCCCTTGCTTGGAATTGCTAACTGTAGTTTCATTTACGCATTCCTCCTTTTCAATACATTTTTTAGAGCTTTAATGAACAACTCATTTTCATTCATCGTGCCAACTGTTACTCTGATAAAATTACGTCCCAATCCTCTGAAGGATGAACAATCCCTAACGAGAACCCCTTGTCGAAGTAGCGCTTCAAACATTCCCGTTGAGTCTATCCCAGTTTTTCTTATGTCTATCAGTATGAAGTTGGTTTCCGAGGGATATGCACGGACTTCTCTAATCTTGCTCAGCTCTGAATATAGGTAGTTTTTACCCACGTTAACCAGCCCCCTAACCTTCCTTATATATTGTGTATCCCCAATAGCAACCTCAGCAGCCCTCAACCCAAGCACATTCACCGGAAACGGAGGCATAACATGCTTCATCAAATTTATCAATTCAGAGCCGCCGAGAACGTAGCCTATCCTCAACCCCGCCAACCCAAAAATCTTCGAGAACGTGCGAAAAACCACGACATTATCATATTTCCTTATAAGGTGAGAAAGAGACCTGCCAGAAAACTCAAAATACGCCTCATCCACAACAACAACGACATCCCTCTCCACCACTCTTAGAACATCATCCTCCGGAACCGTATTCCCCGTAGGATTGTTTGGACTGCAGAAAAACACAACCTTCGTTTTACTTGAAATAGCCTTTAGAACCCCTTCAATATCCCACTGGAAATCCCCCTTCATCTTAACCAGCTTAACTTTACCGTTCGCCAATCTCGTGAAAAACTCATACATCTGAAACGTAGGAATCGAAATAACAGCCTCATCACCAGGATCAATAAAAGTCTTAACAGCCACATCAATCAACTCATCAGACCCATTCCCAATCAACACATTACCCGGCTTTAGCGAAACATAACTCGCAATTTTGGCTCGTAATGAAACTGGATCACTTGGGTATCGGTTTACAGTAGGCAATGCCTTCGCCATACATTCAATGACCCGTCTAGACGGAGGAAGCGGATTCTCATTAGAATTAAGTTTAGCCGATACACTCTCTTCTCCAAGCAGAATACTGGGCGGATAGCTTGGGATTCCACGCACAATCTGCCTAACGTACTGCGACTTCATATTTTCAGCTTTCCTTTAGCCCACAAATGTGGGATTATTATCCCACAATATTCCCACAAGATATTTAAACCTTTTGCGCATATAACCCAAAATGAGGCTGAAAAAATGCGAATGAGCGAAGTAATCCGGATAGACGCAAAAGGACGAATCACAGTCCCCATGCCAATCAGAGAAGCAGTCGGAGTAAGAGAAGGAATGTACGTCATGCTACTCGCCGACCCAGACCGCAAAGAAATACTAGTCATACCATTCGCCGACCCCGAAGCCAAACTAGTCGAATTCAAAGTGAAAATATCAGACATACCAGGCGCATTAGCTAGAATCGCCAAAGTGCTCGCAGACGCAAAAATCGACCTACTATCAAGCGAATCCAGAACCCTACGCAGAGGAGAACTAGCAGAATGGTTCGCAATAGCAGACATATCAAAATGTACCTACGACTTAAAGGAAATACAAAGAAAAATAATGAAAAACGGAGCAGCGAAAAACGTAGAAACACAAGAATACCCAAGAATATAACACTTAAACAGCAAAGAAAAGAGCAAAATTGAATGCATCGAAGTGCTCCTCGACCAAATCCAAAACAAAAAACAAAATACAAAGGAGTACAACTTTAGCGTATGTTTTCACAGAGGTTACTTCTACCTCCAGTAAACGTTGAAGGAAAATTATGTGGAATATACTTCAGACAGATATTTTACGATTCTTGGCTATTAGGGCATTCAGAAAATGATAAGAATAATTAACGGACTTTATCCAATATAACTTATATCTAACTTGGCTTATTTTGCGGAAAAAGTCTAAGAAAAAAAGTTAAAAACGCTATTCATTGACTTTGCTTGTTACTTTTGATAGTGTAACACTATTTGCTAACAATGATAAAGCTTCATCTGGTTCTGGAAAAATGTCTATACGATGGGAAAGAATGTTTCTCGCCAATCTACACGCCCTTAAAATGGATGATTTAGCGTCCTCCCTCTTTTCCGCAATTAGCCCTTTTTGAAATAGATAACTAACTTTCTCTTCATCATTCTTTCCGGGAATTTTTTCTAAATTGTTGACTACTACACGGCTTGCTATTAATGCAGAAGCTAAGTGATGGGCTTGTTCATATTCTTCAATGGCTTTAAGTAAATTCTTTTGGCAATTTGGTTCTACGATTTTTTCTAGTTCTTCCCGTAAAGAACGAAGCTTATCTACTTGATCTTTTGATAAGGCAGGCATTATTGCCATTATAAGAAAAGCCAGTGCCTTTGAACCTTTAGCCTGTATTTCAACTTTTACCCTCTCCATATCCTGAAAAAAATAGTCTTGCGGTTTTGATATTAGAGGCATATTAAACAATGAACCTAATTTCCTGCTCACTTCATTTGTTTCAACAATTGAAAGATTAAATTCGTCTATGAGCATTTCTAGCGATGGCCCAAGCATTGGGGTCTTAGTGAGATCCATTATTTTTTTAAAATGTTCTATTAATGCAGACATTTCGGCCTTCATCATTTTTTCACTCATCTTTAACGGATTCTCCCGCATATCTAAACTTATTTCAAAGCAACGTTGGATATAAACCGAGGGCATGAAATTTCCTATAAACTTATAAACAAATGCATCCGCTAAATTGCCAGAGGTTTATTGACGTTGTTTTTCATATCAGGAAAGGAGGTGAAATTGTGAGCCAACAACAAAATATCGATTTAGTAAAGGTACAGGCATATATCCAGATGAAAACGAGCGAAATAAATACGGTTACTTCTGTTGGTTTTACTTTAGGCGTTGCGTTTTTAGCTTTGGCTTTCATTAATGGTGCATATCTTCCGTGGATTGCTTGGGGAGCTTTTTTTATCCTAGCAGTAACGGCACTATACCATGGAACTCACCGACCCAGGAAATTTAATAGATACATAAAAGAACTATTCAATAAGATTGAAAAAGGACAGCCGCTACCCTCATTTGAAGAGATCCTAAAGAAATACGACGCATAACATGCGAGCATACTTGCCTTATTTTTGAGATAAGGTAAGCACTATCGTAAAGTTTTTCACAGCCATTCCTTAAGTGTGAATGTTTAGGCTAACTTTTTCCCTAATTAAAATTGTATGCCAATGTAAATAGTTCCAACTACCTTCTATTTTAATTACAGAGCGTCAATTTCACTTGGATATTCAATGAATTTCGCTTATTATTTTGCATATTGTTCTTTATAGGGTGTCAATTTCGCTCGCATATTTGATGTATTTTACTACTTCAATGAGGGCCCCTCCAAAATTGTGCGAATTATTACAACAAAAAAATGGCAAATTTACCGCAGCGTTCTACATTTGCACTTTAATGTAAAATTCAAAGCAATAAATCGATTAACCAAATAAAAAATTATCAAAAATGTATATAGATCATTAGAAAAAACAAATTATCAAGGAAAATTTACGGCAAACTTATGTATAAAATTGTATACATTTTTATCAAAAATTTTAAATCATAAGTATGCATCTTCTGTTAGGTTGCCGGGCCAGTGGTCCAACGGGTAAGACGCTCGGTTGTCTGCCGACGGGATGTAGGTTCGAATCCTACCTGGCCCGGATGAAAAAGTTTCTAAGTATAATTATGAGCAAGTACCTATAAATTTTGGTATAACCTTTATTTGTATACTACCGGTATATTCTCGGTTCATATCTGTGTTTAGAGGAGTTCTATTAACATTTTGGTTATAATATTATGTTTTTTCCCTAAAGGAATCACATTAAAAATGCTAAATTAGTAGCTTTATTCCACTAAGGATTGCCGCAATAATTGCGGATATAGCCCCGATTAGCGTAAGTATATCACTCTTAGAATATACTCTGAAAGGTATTTTTAACTCATTACCAACTAACATAGGCATTTGCCCTCTTAATTGCATACATAGACCAATATCCTTGTTCGTCATTCTAAATTTAATTTCCCTCTCACCACCACTTGTTGGATAGTAAAATTCATCAATTTTAATTTCCTCTTTGTCATTAAGTTGTGGTATAGTAAGCTTATTCCATTGGTAACTAAAACTAAACGGAGAGGGTTGCACAAAAACGTAATCTATTATACCACCCGGAAATACTTTTTCAGAGACGTTCTTAATGAATATTTCAATTTTAAGGGGTTTTCCTATTAATGGAATCAATTTTTTCTTAATAGAAATTATTAACATATACTCGTAAGGTAGTTGTTCAAAATTGGGTGCTGTCTTTCGCATTTTAATCACCATCTTAAGTTAGGGATATTCTGAACTTGTATTTTTCTCTATTTTGAGCTACAATTTCATATCCTTGAGCTAGATACTTACCAAGTTCATTAAATGTAACTGTAACTGTAACAACTTGGATCCCACTACCATTGTGTTCTCTTCCTTTTTTCTTTAACTTCTTCTCTAAGAAAGTAATCTGTTCATCTATAGTTTTAAGATCCATTTTCCTTATTGATTCCTCTAATACATCTACAACACCCAAAACTTTAGCTAGTTCACGTAAAACCTGGAGTTTAGTCTCTTTCTCTGTCGATGTAAGTTTAGGTGTTTCAGTTATCTCTAAGGCGGGATAAGCCTGTTCGTAGATTCCCTGCTGTTCTTCAACTGGAATCATAGCTCTAACCTTCTAGTTGTTTCCCATAAGTTTCCAGTATTCTCTAAGAAAATCAGCGGCTAACCCAGATGTTTTCTGGTAAGTTTTAACATCAATTTCAACCCTCGGCTCTTTCGCTTTGATGTACTGCACTACAGCTTCAACAAGGGGCAGGCTAGACTCAGTCGTCTCTATTACTAATATAAGTCTAGTATGAGGAATTCGGGCAAACATTTCGATTAGAAGAGCTAGAGGAAAATATGGCGGCTTGCAGCGCATGAGAATCTGACCTCTTCCCGAATGAGAAAGAAAGTGATCAAAGCATTGAATGTTTTAAACAAATACATGTCAGACCATAACTATAGGCAAAACGTTTCTTAAGTAAGAAATGCTCTTCATAGCAAACCTTCCTTGGGCAAGATATTAAAGGAAATTAAACATTTTTAAGTGAAAAAAGGGATGAAAGCGGCAGAGAACCATGCTTAGTGACAGGCTGATTTCTTGCTCAAGAACTAAAATTGCGAGACCTACGAATCGTTTGCAAGGTGACTACCAGCCTGGCTCCCTCCTTTTTTGCGTCTACTTCTAGCTCTACATCCATTAAAGGCTCAAGTAGGCTGTTGAATTTCACTGGGAAATAGAAGAAGAATTTGACGCATTCATACACGCGTTTCGACATATACTTCTTCTTGATTATTTTCCTTTGAAGACGAACTATGTGTATCAACTCCAATTACGCTAAACATAATATGGATTCCACAGTACTGCCTAGCTTTTCGATCCTCACAAAGATTCTGAACTGGATAATTAGGGCAGTTCTCTCGATACCTGCATCCAGTCGACATAAACGAAGAATCACCGAAAGTTTAGTCGAATTAGCTCTTATTTAAAATAAGACGAAACGATTTGTAGTGGAGTGGTGAATGAAACTATTGTGAAGGGGAGTTTCCGCAAAAAAGTTGCGCCGTTTAGAATTATCTGCGGTGGGATAATTTTAAATACATATTAATATTTACTTTTATGTATTAATATGTATGAGGCTTCATTATGAAGGCAAAATTCACCATCTCAATAGATGAAAAAATCCTAAAAGAGGCAAAGGAAAAAGCAGACCAAAAACGCATACCCGTTTCAAGGCTGATCGAAAATTTCCTGGAATTCTTCACTAAACCTGAAGTTTATTGTTTCAAATGCGGTGAGGAATTCCGCTCAACTGAAGCTAAACTTTGCCCAAAATGCGGATGGATGATTTGCCCAAAATGCGAAGTTTGTAGGTGTGGGCTAAGCGAAGAGACAGCGATAGCGGTATTTCACATGAGAAGGGTGTATGAAGATTTGCTTGCGGGCAGGGTAAAGCAAAGTTGAGGAATATGAAGATCACACTTGATTATTCGCTGAAGCTAAATCCAAGGTTAAATCCGGATCTTTTCATTCCAGATCCTAGACAAGTTTTGGAAAAGATGGACAAAAGCCCGGTAAAAAATTGGTTAGAATTTGTATCGAATGAATATGAGATAGGGGAAGTTAAGAATCTTGTATTAATTCCCTGTTCATTTTATAAACCTTACAATCCTCCTCATGATGAGTTCTACAGAAGGATTAATGAGTTAAGGAAAAAGGCAAATGATTCAAAATTCATCACGGTTTCTGTTCCTTTAGCTTTAGAACCGGAAGAGTTCTGGAGTTTTCAATGGAGGGGTTTCAACCTAATCTATGATTGCCCATTCTTTCCATGGATAGAAAAGTTTGGTTACAAATGGGATCAGAATATAGCTGGAAAGGTCTTTTCAAGGTTGGAGACCGTGATTAGCAGTTTCTTCGAGAGGAACAAAGCTAAATATCAAAAAGTTGTAGCTTTCTTCGTTCCCAGTTCCAATGAGTTAAAACTTGTTCAAAGGTACGTTGATTATTCTGTCTTAAAGAAGGGATCCGATATCGAACTTTCTTATGACAACAACACTTCAGAAATTTACTGTCATCCTGAGGTTTGGAAGCAATTTGAAGATTTTTTGAAGGGCAATGGAATGATAGCATGACTGAAATGATTGATGTTCAGAACGAAAAACCAGAGAACGAGATTGAGTTAGAGAGAGTCGGAGTGGAAGGACTAGAGAAATACGTTATAGTCAAGAGGCCAAACAAGGTCTACCATGTCATTGTTACCATCAACAGTTACATCAGTTTGCCTTCTAATCTTCGAGGCGTTCATATGAGTAGGTTCGTAGAGTCTGTGGAAGAAATCCCGACTGAAGCTACCTCGATAGAAGATCTAGCTGAACAGATTTCTGAAAACGCTTTGAAAAAACATGGTTTTCATTGTTTTACTGAAGTATTTAGTGAACTTCCTTTTGAGAGAATAAGGCCAAGCGGGGAAAAAGAGAACTCTATTGCGCAAATGTTTGCTAAGTATTCTAGTGAATCAAAACAGAAAAAAGTGGGAATTTCTGTTAACGGTGTGCTAGCTTGCCCTTGTTCCAAAGAAATGTGCAATGGTTTAACTCACAATCAGAGAGGAACTTTAAGCGTAGAGATCGATATCTCGAAAGACAACATCGAATTGTTGGATATCATCAACATTTGCAATCAAAGTTTTAGCTCTCCTACATTCTCTCTCTTGAAAAGACCTGAGGAGAAAGAAGTGGTGGAAAAAATCCATCAGAATCCAAGGTTTGTTGAGGATGTCGTAAGGAAATGTGTTCAGTTATTGAAAGAGAAGTACCCCAAAAGATACTGCACTGTGAAATGTGTTAGTTTTGAGTCCATTCATGATCACAACGTTTGCTCTGAGTGGTGGGGAGGTTTGTAAATTGGAGGTGGAAGAATGTATAGATTAAGAATTGGATCTCAATTTGATGCAGCCCATAGATTAGTGGGTTATAAGGGAAAATGCTCAAGACTTCATGGGCATACCTGGAAGGTTGAAGTCTTTGTTGTCGGAGAAAAACTAGATGACATTGGAATTCTAGTAGACTTTAAGACACTGAAAGAAAAGTTGGGGGAAATAACTGAGAAACTTGACCATAGTTTTCTTAACGATCTAAAGGAAATCGGTAATCCGACTTCTGAGAATGTTTCGAGGTACATATTCAGGAATCTGAAGGGTTTGCCAAAAGCGGTAAAATTGGAAAAGGTAAGGGTCTGGGAAAGTCCAAAGTCCTGGTGCGAATATTTTGAAGGGTGATCTCATGAAAATTGGAGTTGTTTTATTGAGTGGCGGGTTGGATTCGACCACTACAGCAGCCTATGCAAAAAGTCTGGGATACGAAGTTCATGCGATTACTGTGCACTATGGACAAGCTCTAAGTAAAGAAATCAAATGCGCCCAGGAAATTGCTAAGAGGTTAGGAATAAAACATAAGATAATCGACATTTCTCCTTACAAGGAAGTAGCTTGGTATTCTGCTTTGACTCATCCTGAGTTGTTCGAGGTTCCGAAAGAAAGAAGCATGGAAGAAATGGCGAAGACAATCCCAATAACTTATGTTCCTTTGAGAAATACGTTTTTCTTGGTTTTGGCTGCCGCATACCTAGAATCTGAGATTTTGTACAAGATTGAAAAAGAAGATGCTAAACCAGAGGACATCGAAGCTAGAATCTTCATAGCTGCAAATGTTTTAGACTATTCAGGTTATCCAGATTGTAGGCCAGAATTTTATGAAAAGATTAACGAGTTGATGAGATTAGCTAGCAAGGTAGGTACACAGTACAAGATAGAGATGAAAATAGAAACTCCGTTGCTTTTCAAAAACAAGAAAGAAATAGTTGAGCTTGGAATCAAATTGAAAGCTCCCTTGGATTGGACCTGGAGTTGTTATGTTGGTGGAGAAGCCCCTTGCGGTAAATGTGATTCTTGTTTATTGAGAGCTAAGGGATTTCAAGAAGCTGGGATTGAAGACCCACTTATTTCGAGGTTGAAGAAAGAGGGTAAAATGTGAAAGTTTCAGAGATCTTCTATTCCATAGAAGGCGAAGGAATAGAAATTGGTAGACCAGAGGTTTTCATTAGGTTAGCTGGATGTAACCTCAGGTGTGCCTGGTGTGATACAAAATATGCGTTGGAAAATGGTAAAGAAATGAGTATTAAAGAGATCGTTGAGGAAATTAGAAAATATCCTTGTAAAAGCGTTTCAATAACTGGTGGTGAACCGCTCCTTCAGAAAGAGAAATTATTAGAGTTAGTTAACCAACTGAAAGCACTAAGTTACTGGATACAAATAAACACCAATGGAACAGTTTCTGATGAAGAAATCTTTAGGATAGTAGATCTGATTAGCATGGACTGTAAATGCCCTTCCTCTGGAATGAAAAGTGATTTCAATGTTTTGGAAAAAACCTTGAGACTATTTGGACCGAAAACTCAGTTTAAGTTCATTGTTTCAAATGTAAAGGATTACCAATATGCAAAGGAAATTGTTTCTTCTTTCTTACATGGAGCATCGAACGTGATTTTTCAACCTGAATGGAACAGAAGGAAGTTTGTTAAAGAGTTAGTCGATCTAGTCAAAAAAGATGGTATAAAAGCAAAGGTAATTCTTCAACAACAGAAAATAATATGGGGGATTAGAAAGGGAGTATAGGCATTCAAGAAAGTTTGTTACACTCAGGGTTTTTCTATCTGGGTGGCATGTTGCAAAATTTCATTTAATGATATACCAGTTATTTCCGATAAGACCTTTAGTTGAAGTAAAGTGATTGATTGTTCTCCGCGCCACATACGGTTAACATACCAGTTGGGTGAAGGCCCTGTATAACCTAATTTCCTTCCAAGTTGAGTTAAACTTCCTGACTTATCATAAGCTTTCGTAAATAACAAATCTCTAAAACTAGTTTCTAAAGAAAATTTTTTCTTTCGGTCATTCTCCTTGGTCATCAATGCTTATCTCCATCAATTGATGGTTTGCTATACTTTACTCTAATTTTTCAATAAAGTTTATTAGAGAATCCCACTCGTCGGCTAGGAAAATTCGTTTATAACCGCCTATATGGTACATGAAATCAAAAATCTTAGAGGGATATTCGTCTGGCCCGATCCAACTACCATCCAAAATAGCTAAATGTGATACATCTCTTAACTCAATATCCGAGTGCGAAACTTTCCATCTGGCAAAAAAAGCTCGGGCAGACATTCTCTTAGCATCATAACCTGCCATTTTCCTTCCTGCAATGCGCGTTGATAGGGTCTTTGCCTGTATGAAAACATTTTTTCCTTTAATCTTCAAATCCTCTTCAACCCACATGCCTAACTTGAGATCATCAAGAAAACTTTCAACATGTAAATCACCACTAGGTCCTTTCCACTCTGTTAGTATTCCAGCGTTCTCCAATTTAATTTTGATCAAACACTCAAGTGGGTTAAATAGGTCCCAAGTCTTCGAGTATCTCAAATGTTGTATCACTTTATTCCATTCAATTTTACCCTTTAAGAACATGAAATAATCTTTCTTTAATACATAATTGTCGGGTAATAAATCAAAACTCATTTTTGTACTTTTTATCAACTCCTCTATTGTTATGCCCTTTGTCGCAAGTATTTTGTCCAATGAAGGCGGTCCAATCAGTGGTACTTTATAAAAACTTTTGTAAATTTCTAATATTTTTGGATCAATTGACGGATTAGTCTCCCAATCTGAGTTCTTTAGTAAGTTGAAAACTATTGACGTTCTTTCCTCAACACCAGTCTCTATAGAATAGCCACCAATTGCCGGAAGTGATTCAAATCTTTCGTGCGTAGGAATTTTTCTTTTTAACTCCCCCTCTTTTTGGCGAATTTTTGATGCTATATTATTAAGGGGTGCGTCAATTTTTCCCACTCTGTACTTGACGCCAAGAATCTTTAAGCTTGATTTAATAATGTCTCTATCTTTCTTTGTAATCTCAGTTATGGGTTTCTTTATGATTCTTGAGACTACTAATAGGAGATTCTTATCAATTTCCGCATCCTCTACTATAATCATCTTATCCCATATGAAAGAGTAAACCTTCTCCGCATACTTACTAAAGTTCTTAAGGTCGAATACGATGACATCGGCAACAATTTGTGGAAAGAATTTCCGGGTTAGTAATAGTTCTCCGACATCTTGTTGCATTTTCTTCGGAGTGTTACCCCTTTGTAATCTTTCTCCTATTTCTTTCTCATCCAAGTGAACTACCCAGAAAGCATGTTTAGGCGGGCCTTCCAAGGGATAAACATAATCTACTACAGTACCGATTTTACGGTTAGGTAAAACCCTTCTCCCATAGTTTTTATAAGAGTAGACGTTTCTTATGAGAGCTTTAGCTATTGTTTCATAAATCAGCCCTTTAAGATTGGCTAGCGCAACATTAATAGCATGTATCTTCACATGATCTTCAATACCTTTCACCGAATAAGCATCTTCTATGATTTTCACTACTTCTGAAAGCATTATAGAGTTTTTTTCATTAGGTAACGTCAAATTATCCCTATTATGCGTTGAGAATGGAAGGGTAAGAGAATTTTCTATCAAATTGTATATCTAAATATCAAAAAGTATATTTGGCAATACTACCAGATAGTATTTGATGGAATGCGAATTCAAAAGCTATCCAAATGTAATATTTTTCGAATATACCTTTAGCGATAAGTACGAATTGCCTCGCCATTTTAACATCGCTGTTTCGGCAGGACACTTTTTAGGAGCCTCTCACAAGCGCTTTTCTGAAAAAGCATTTTGGGAAATTAAGAAAGTCGGTATACATAGGTTTTTAGGCACAAGAAAACTGGTTTTCATGGATTCAAGTGGTTTTCAACATTTTATAGAGAAAAAGTCTCGTATAGATCAGGAGTCTGTTTTCAAAATACAAATGCAATGCAAACCGGACTATGCTTCGGCGCTCGATTTTCCGGTCGATTCGGTAGAAAGAACAGGAGGACTAGTTTATATGGGGAAGAGACGTCAATTAAGCAAACAAGAGAAAGATGAACGTATCGAGCTCACGATCATAAACGCTAGCAAGTTCCTGGATTTGTTTTTGAAACATAAACCCGACTTTATTCCTATTGCAACGGTTCAAGGGTACGATGAGACTTCTTACAAGTATTGTGCCAAGCAACTAAGCGTCATGGAATTTCCTTATTATGGGGTAGGCTCTTGTTTCAGAGCGCCTAAACTTGAGGTAATACGAAGAGTGAAATGGGTTCGTGAAATAATTCCTAAGAGGCCTTTACATGTTTTTGGAATAGGTTCAATTTTTCTAATTAAATTCTTACAAAAGCAATTTAATGTAAAAAGTGTTGATACCGCTAGTCATATTGTTGCAGCTGGTTATGGAAACGTTTTCATTGATGGGAAACAACGATGGGGAAGAAACGTACCAGGTATTATTGGAAACTGGGCGAGGAGACGAGGAAATAAACCAAAATATGAGCTGGCCTTGTACAATGCAGGGCAGATTGAGTATTACGTTTTTGGAAAATCGAATAGATTCACTAGGATAGTTAACTATACAAAGTGATAGAATAGTGATATTTGATAAAGTTACCTTCAGATTAATGGGGAAGTTGTTGGACGTCTTAAAAGCTATTTCAAGGAAGGGTGCTAAAGAAATTGTGCTAACTCTTAAACAAAGAGGAGAACTTACGTATAGCGAGATCGAATCTATTATTAGTAATCCAAGGACCACATCAAGAAGACTAGATGAATTATCTAAGCTAGGCATTATAAAACGGAAGGTATTACCAGATAAATACCGAAGCGTTTCGTATTCTCTAACTCAAAAAGGAGAAGAAGTAATTAAAATATTGACTACAGTAGAAAAAATTGAGGGAAAAAAGGAAAGTAGTACATAGGGCGAGATGATGAAATTTTTCTTGCCGTTTTGGCCTGCAGATAGAATCTTCGAGAATTTTGATCCATGGGATGAAACTTGGAAGGGTAGGTATACCTATATTTGGGAGACTTTTCCTTCTCCACCTGTTGATGGAATCTTAGTTAGTAGGATTAACTTAGAAAAACATAAGACCATTAATAATGAGATAAGGAAGTCGAACATTCGCTCTTTTCTTAAGTTCAGCGGTACAATTATGGGTGACTGTGGAGCTTTTGGTTACATAAATGAGGATAAACCTCCATACGATCCTATCGAGACTCTGAAGTTCTATCGTGATTTGGGATTTGACATTGGTGTAACGGTAGATCACCTTATTGTACCCGCAACATACGGACAAAAAGAATTTCGCTGGGAACTAACCTTAGAGAACGCAAGAAAGATGTTTGATGAGGTGCAGGGAGACGAATACACTAACTTTAGGCTTCTGGGTGTTGCACAAGGGTGGGATATCGGTTCTTACAAAAAGGCCATCGCCGCATTAATTGACTATGGATTTGATTTTATTGGCATAGGGGGCTTAGTTAGGAGGCCGACTTCCTTTATCGAAAAACTACTACTAGAAGTTGGTAGTTTACTTAAAGACTTCAAAAAACGTAACAAAAAGAGGGTAGATATACACATCTTTGGAATTACGCGTGAATCTTTATTCCCCCTCATGATGAAGGTCGGCGTTTCATCATTCGACTCGGCAAGTTTTCTTCGTAGAGCATGGATAGCAGCAGAGAAAAACTATCATTTAGATAATGACTCGTATACTGCAATTAGGTTTCCCATATCAAAAGATGCATCTGGCAAGATGAAAGAGGGACAAATTTTTGGCGCGTTGCGCCAGTTTGAAGAGGAAAAAATAAACCTGAAGGACCTCTTGACTCTTTTTGAAGATTATGATCCAGAGCGGATGCAGAAGTTTGGCGAAGAATACGAAAGAACCCTCCAAAGTAGACCTTGGAAGAAATGCGGATGTACGATTTGTAACAATATCGGAATTCATGTATGCATTTTTAGAATGAGTGAGAGGAACATGAGGCGAGGATTTCACAATGTTTTTCAGTTCTACAAAAAATTTCGAAGGGAATATTCCCGGCTTTTTGTTTTCGGAATGTGTAGCGCAAAGAAAAATGAAACTCCAAGTCCGATGCCTGCCTTTGAGAGATACTTACCATCGCCTCTTTTCAAAGTTTTTTGGAACAATGTTTTTGATTTACCTATTGAAATCGGAGTCTTGTCTGCTAAATTTGGACTAATTGATTGGAGTAAAAGAATTCCAGACTATGATTACAAAGTGCAAGAAAGTGATGTTCCGAGATTCGTTGAAGAATTAAAAGAAAAACTAAGGCGTTACGATAAGACCTTCTTCATCGGTTTAGGTCTTTACAGAGATATTGTTCAAAGAGTGAAAGATGAAATAGGTTATAACATTGAGATCTTTCCGAAGCAAGAATTGACCGAAAGGAAGAAGATAGACGTAATAGAGTACACTAAGCAGGTGAAGCTATTCAGGAAAGCTATAATCCAGGCCATTTCAGAGAAGTGCGGCCCTAGTTCAAGAGGAGATAGTACAAAACCTCAACTCACGCTTAAAAATTCATGAAGAGATGGTGGTGTCAATTAGCATGATCGCGGTTATCGATAGATTAAGATTGAATTTGGAGTTCGGAAAACATATAGAATTGGACTATGAGGTTCTTGAGGATATTTGTGACTTAATGAGTAAAGAAGACGTTTTTAAATCTTATAAGCCGTATTCTTGGGATGATGCGTGTTACTGGTTGGAAAACACCAAAGGAGAAAGAGATGTATCTCAATACTTCACAGTTGGCAATGCAATTAATTTCAGATATCGATGGAAAGAGCAGAATGGCCGCATCGTACATTGCCAAGGAATGAAGGGGGGAATGAATGTTAACGGTGCCCTTTACATGTGGAGGTCGTTAAGAACGTGTTATGATCGAGGAACTTTTACTATACTTGATGCTCATAAACTATCTAAGATTTCACTTAGAGATTTTAAAGAGATTTTCCGAGACGATAATGGAAAGGTGCCAATGCCTTTATGTGAAGAAAGGTTAAAGAATTGGCAAGATTTAGGTAGAAAACTATGCGAATATTGGAATGGAGAATTTTACAATCTGCTAAAGGAGACTAAAAATTCTCTATATAATTTTATTCAATACTCAAGACAGTTTAGGGCATTTGACGACCCCCTATGCAAAATGACGATGGTCAACGCTATTTTCCATCAGGGTAGAGGGATAATAAAGTTCAAGGAAACTATTCTGCCTGGCATTGATGATCAATTGGTAAAACAACAACTAAGAATAGGGGTTCTAATACCAAAGAAAAATGTCAAAAACAAACTTGTACGCGGGGAGTTACTATCTGAAATAGAAGCAAGAGAATTAAGAAATGCATGCCTTAAGGCATTTATCTATATTATGAAGAAAACTCGTATTGCGGGAGATGTCATCGATAACAAATGGTGGTTTAATAGAAAGAATTGCAAAGACGAAAAACCTGTTTGCCAAAATAGTGAAACAACCAATACATGTCTCTTCTCAAAAGTTTGCAAAAAGAGAGTTCAATACAAATCTCCATTAGAAAACACGAGGTATTATTAGAACATAAGCATTTGTTTTGAGGTTTATCAGACTTATTTTAATAATCTACCTGGAGCATCTGCCTTGAACTCCTCGTATCTGTCCCTCATTTTATTCCCATACCAAATAGTACCGCCAAGGCAACCAAGAAAAAGAAACGCTATGAAAACTTGTTCAGCGCAATTGATTTTCGGAAACATAATAATTGTAACGATACAACAAACCGAAAAATAAACGAATGTAAAGACCCACCACGGTTCGGTGTTCAAGAAAGAGTATTTGGATTCGCCCCAACGCTTTGGAATCAAGTAATTATAATCGCCATTCGCTAAAAATTCTTTTTCTAAATTAGAAATGAGGCCGATATTCCTCAAAAACCATAGATTTGCGTTTAGCGAGATGGCAATGCTCATAAAACTAAAAGGTATGAAAACACCCAAGAAACCAGCATAGCTAATAACTGGAGCACTAAGCGCAAGGCCCGCTATTAAAGCCGTATAAGCTGCTATCATCTTCCAAGACGCGTCTTCTGCACGGGAAATGTTATTCCAGTAAGATCTGTGCATTTCTAAAAGGAACCTTGCCCTATTTTCATCTTCAGACATTAAATAACCCCTCGTAATAATGATTAAGATTGTTTATATATAATTTCGAGGTTACGCGAATAGCTACTTTGTCTTCATTTTTTATCCCTTTAAATCTCGCACCCTTTTCAACTCTAAGTAGAATTGGTGCACATTATGACCAGCTCTAGCTCCATTTCTCCATCCTTCTCTGAAGATAATGGCATCGACTCCATTTTCTTTACAGATTGGGCATGAACATCTTTCCCATGGTCTGTCTCGCAAGGTTCGAGTGTATCGTTGCCTAAAGATATTAAGAATTTTGCCTATGTCGTTACCATTAACTCCATCAGATTCAAGTGTCTTTCTTTCATAGTCCAGCAACTTAGTTAAAACATATTTCAGAGATACTTCACGCCTAGCATATTTGTACATAGTCTCTAAAGTCTCTTTCTCAATTTTAGCCAAATGTTTTCTATTTTTCCTAACTCTTGTTAGCCTAATGCGTATTGCGGTATAAGATCTCCATGGATTTGCAAAATGATAATTGTGTTCACCACTTTCCCAAGCTTCTCTTAAAGGTGCAGCAGTATCGAAGGAAGCAACTCGTTTGGCCATGAGATATGGGGTGAGTTTAAGTCTTGCAAACCCAAATAAATGAAGTTTAATTCTGCCTTTCTTCTCGGATGGTAGTCTATCTATTTCTTTGTTGATCCCTTCGACTATTTTCAGCAATTGAGAGGTAGGTTTTCTAGCTATGCTCCCAACGCCTAGATACTCATAACCCATTCCAAGAAGTTCTCTTGTAGCTTTTCGATAACTCTCTATATCCCAACCCTGAACTACGCCAATAACTTTCAATCCATTGTACTTTTCCCTTTGAAGCAAATCCATAGTTTCCCTGGCGTTATCGAGGGTAATTTTCCATCTGTTCTTTTTCTCTTCCTGAGTTAATTCACGAACTTCCCCGTCAACATTCACGGTCTTGAAAATTGAGTGGTCAAGATGCGCCCCGACAGGAATTTTCAAACGAACATAATAATCCAGAAGATCTTTCACTGAGTAGGGTGGTTTATCCTCGTTCTTGTATAGCCAAGCTCCAGAATCACCAATGACCGGACCATTCCATCTCAGGAAATTCTGGATACCACCATAATTAACGAGGTTTTCTTCAAGTTTTGGTGTAACATAACCCTTTGAAAGAAGGATACCGTCCATGCAAGGAAAAATTTCCCATAGGTATTTATCTTCGGGTTCAGGATCCCATGGAGTCCAAACAAAGTAAAAGTCCATTAAACTAACCTTGAGTTTTTCAATTTCTTTTAAAACCAGTTTAACATCATTATCTGATTATTTGACTTTGAACACATTAAAACCCAGTTTTCTGAGAATACCTTCGGCATTTGTTGTGGTGAAATCTGTTAATGGGGTTCCAGTCGCAACAGATATGAGACCCTTTACTGGATATCGTTTTCCCTCAATTTCGGCGTAAGTAGTTTTATACTTAAAACTCGAAATCCGATGGTCACTCGTTGCCTTTAAAATGTCTTGTTTAGTTATTCTAATACTTTTACCACTAATTGTAGCTATAACTTCTTCCACCATAGACATTCCCCATTGTTTCTTTAAGTTGAAATTCCCAGAAAACTTCGAAGAACCTCTTCTGTATTATCAGCTTTCACGAATATTGGAACGTTTGGAATTCCTGTAGCTGAGTGACTCGAAACCAACCACTCTCCCTTTCCAAACTCTAAGGTTTTATCCAAAATCTCTTTATCGACAGTGCAAACATCACTTACTAAACCTCTATCATAGGGCCTTGGTAGAGTTCCCACGAAATAAGTGTGCAATTGTTGTAAGACGTTTGTATTCAAATGAGCTATTCTCTGAGTTGAGATGCAAACTCCTAATCCATACTTCCTTCCATGTCTCGATAAATCCTCTATCATTATAGTACAATCCTTCTCTTCACCCCTAGCCTTTTCTAAAGCTTTAATGAATTCTTGAGCTTCATCAAAAACAAAAAGAATGAACGGACTTATCTTGAACTTCCTCTTCCTTCGATTCAAAACTTCATCTGATAATGTTATGGCAAGATTTCTTATTGCCACCGGATCAGGAATGCTTAGTACAAAAATTTCCTTCTCATCGGATTCCAGGCTTGTCAGTATTTCATCAACCCTGATTACATTCTCCTTTTTCTCTTCGGTGGGTTCTAGAATGGTTGCCCAACCTCTTAGAATCGGGGGAATGTTCTGAGGTACAAACCGCCTATCTGTGGTTTTTATTTGGTTTTCCTCAAGTATTTGGTCAAATCTGTCAGCTATTTCCTTTAACTCCTCAGGAGAGATAGCCGATTCCAAATTCTTTCCTTTTTCTTCCAAATACTTCTGCAAGAAAGCTAACCACTGATCAAAAACTAAGAAATACGGCTTGTCCATATTGCCTTCTCTTATTTTCTCTAAAAAGCCAAACAGATTTTCATACGTTTTTTCTTCAGCTAAGTCTAGAATCTTGATTTTGCCATTTTTGATAAGCTCGGTCAGTTTTTCATTTATTTTCTTTTTAATCTCTTCTTTTTCGAAGGCCTTTGGCTTAACTATTGATTTGTCCAGTTCTTCAGCATCTTTAATCTCTCTATCAACTATGATTTTTGCCGACTTTTCCTTTAATAACAAGTCAAGTAGCAATATTATGTATTCGCATGATATGTCAAAGATTACCACTTTAATGTCTTTTTTATGGAAAAATGCTTTCCTAATCAAATTTGCAACTAAGTTGCTTTTTCCACCACCAGTAAAAGCAAAAATACCAAAATGATATCTTATCAGATCCTCAAAGTCCACTAATAGCGGGATTTCCTCATCAGGGAACATCTCTATCTTTCCAAGTCTGGGATTTACCTCAGGTCTGGCATCCATAGCTTTCTCTTCGTAATCCTTCCAGTCATCTATAGCAATTTTCTCCTTTTTTAAGAGCTTTTTGAGGATCTCCTTGTTGAAGAGATATCCTATGCTCGTTTTGTTCAAAATTTCGACCTTTTCACCAATTATCGGAAAGGTCCAACCATTCTCGAATTCCATATCCTTCTCTCCCAGGATGAGGTCATAATTTATTGGAACAGAATTTAACCTAACCATCATAGTTGAAGTGTCATCTGTCTCCCAATCCCTTGCGGATTGTTCGATAATCTCACGCTGAATTGGATAGTATAACTTATCAGAAACTCCCTTCAAACCAAAGTGCTCTGGCCAAAACCTAGAGATTTCCATTAAGGTGAATCTCTCTTGTTCTTTGGATTTGAAGTTCTTTACTGCGAGAATCATTCCCTCGTTCAATTTTGTCAAAAGGTTCTTGTTGTACTTCGCCTTAATGCTGCAAACAAACCTAGCTGGGCCCGCAACTATTGTCCCTGTTTCAGTTTTTACCCCAGAAGAAACTGAAACCTCGCTTAGTCTAGCGTCAAACTCTCCATTAAAATCTGTAAAATTATCCTCCTCTGTATCTTTCAATCTCCTCTCTCCTCTCTCTGAAAGTGGTCATGAAGAATATAAAATCTCTTAGCTCGAGGTTGTTCATGACCCAGCTTCCCATAGCTTCGATTACGTTTCTAATCAAATCAACGTGCCATTTTGCAATTTTATCTGCAATAAACAAAGGTTTGTTATGCCCAAAAAGTTCAGGAATATTGGATTCCGTCATAGCGCTTAAAACTTCCAGAACCATGTTCTGTATTGTGTTTTCAGATTTCTTATTCTTGTATATGATTACGTTTACAGGTTCGTCAAACTTCCCATATTTGTTTTTAAAGGTGAAAATATTTCCATCCTTAACATCGTCTTCATAAACTAGCCTATCCATAGCGAGAACATTGCTCCTCAACTTCGGATCAGAAACTGCCTTTACCAGCTGAATATAGGACTTGAGGAAAAGCTTCTCAGGTGAAATCTTGTTTCTGATGGCGCCCCTAACATACCCAAGTTCTTCGCCCTGAACCAACGTTTTAAACGAGGAATCGTATTCCACTAATGACCATGGTGGATCGATATTCTCAGGGTTAAGCAAAGATACCGATTGTAAGAACATCCTGTCAGTATTTGGAATTAAGCTAAGCCTTTTCTGGTCTATCCCAGATGTTATCACCCTAGCGTTCTGGCATATTGGAATGAAGTGATTCTTAAAGTCCCTAGCTGAAGTGTCCTTCGTGATCCCGATCAGCAAAACTTTGTTTTTCCAACATTCCTCAATGAGCATGTGAAGGCAGAACAACGTTAGAAAACTCAGGTCTAGTGTGGTTAGCCATTGTTCCTTCTCATCCTTTTTTATCCTCAATCTGTTTTGCTCGAAAACCCTCTTCCCTACGTCTTCAACAAGCGTCCTTAGCCTTGGCCAAGAATCTTTCAAATCATCATCAATTTCATAAAATCCTTTGCTTTCCTTAAGGAACCCATCTCTTTTAAGATAATTTAATATCCTCTCAACTCTTTCCTTTCTATCCTCAATTTCTAACTTCTTTAATATACCGGTAAGGTCTATTGGACCCTTTTCCTCGATCAAGTAGATGATCCTATACCTTAAGTAATCCCCCCTTGAGGGAGGCAGATCAAGCTTTAGGTTATAAATCCTATACCTTCCGTGTTCTAATAGTTTAGGCGTAATTTTTCTTCCGTCTATCTCGTAACCATTTAACGATGACCTACTCTCCCAGTTCTCCCTTTTAGAGGTCTTGCTGATTAGGCTAGCTTGATCACCTGACAAAGTTCTGTCCATCAAAATGACCTTAACGTTCTTGTTTTGATTAAGAATTGAATACGCTAAAAAATACTCAGCGAAATGCATTATAGCGAAGGCAATCTGAGAGTTATCGATTATTTCCTCATCCTTCAATGATTTGCCTAAGGCTATTTCTCCCTCCCTCTCCTCAAAAAAAGTTTGATCGACGTCGGGAACTTCATTAATATAAAGGGGGACACAGGATGAAATCCCTTGACCTTCCTCGACCATCCTTTCAGAATATTTTATCATAGGTTTAGAATTCTTGTTAAATTCGATTTCGCCAGTGCAAGCATAGGCTCCACCGAAGAAGATAACAAGGTCAAAAATTTCCCTAGCATACTCAGTGCCGTCGATAGCTGCAAAGCGTACCTTAGAAGAACCAAAGAATTTAGAGGCACACTCATGACACTTCTCAGCATTAAAACCCTGAACTATCAAATCCTTAAGGAATTCATCATACATCTCCTTAACTACGTTAAATCTTTGCTTATAATCAGAAACTTGAATCTGTGTAGAATCCTTAAGGTCTTCACCTATCTTTGAAACTTGGGAGCTAACATAAGATCGTTTCATTTGTTTCCCTATTAAAGTTCAGTTGAGAGTGTTTAAATCTTCACTTTCATCAAACCCTCTATCCTTTCTTCTTAGGTGGGCTAGGATGCTGTCTCCTGCTGGCAATGTCGTATGCGTGAGCTGGCCTCCCGATTAAGAGATGAAGGGTAATTGAAATGAACAAAGAATCCAAAGGATCCATTAACCTCAACCTAGCGTAGGTTCACTGTCTTTGGTGATTACTTCGCTCCGTAATGGTGATTTCTAGGGCGGTTAGGGTGTGTTTATGCGCCGGTTAAGATTTCTGTTAACGTTTTCTCCTTTTTTAGTTCATACAATCGTTTTTCAGCATCGTAGAGTTTCGTTATATCTTCAAGTGTAAGTATTTTTATTTCCCCAATTATTTCGTGAAAGCTTCCTTCCAGTAGATAAGTTATTTCTGGCATACACTCCTCTGGAGCCACTATCACTGGTTTGCTGTTCAATTTATCGCGGGCGTGTTTGAGTTTCCTGAGGGCATCAGCGGGGTTACCTTTAACATGAACTTCAAATACAACAGCGGGATTGGCGCCTTTAACTCCTCTCCTTATCCATGCAACATCTAAACGTTCGCCGTCTAGTTTACGTTCTTTTTCGCTGATCCAACCTTGCCAGACGCCTATGTCAAAGATCTTATTTTTAATGTCCTCGTGTGGGCTAATCTCTTTAATCTCGGTAATTTTAGCGGCTTCTGGAGCGATTAACGGGGTTAGATTTGTTCCCCAATCCACATCTGCTCTTTGCAGCATAGCGATGGCGGCGCTTCTTTCCCGGATGAAGTTGAGTCCGGCGGCACGTGGTATTCTTAGGTCGGTTATGGGTATTTTCTTCGTTTTCCATAGGTCCTTATCTTTTAAGAAGTGTATTAGCTCGAATCTGAATCTGTGGGTCCAGATAGCTTTTCCTGAACTTTTTTCGTCGGGCCATATGAGAGTATTTTCAATGCTTTTGCTTTTTATTCGGCCGAAGCCAATCACGCCACTTATGGGGGTTGAAGCGTAGAAAGCCAGTATGTCGCCTTCAGAGAGCTTATCCCAGAGTTTCTTTAGTGTAGGTTTAACGCCCCATACTCCGCCTTCCTTTATGGCTACTTCCCAGTTTTCAGGATTTCCGGATGAAACCCAGATGTTCATTCCTATCCCTTTCCGAAGGATGATAGATGAGCCCGAATATAGATCTTTTGCGATTTAAAGATGAGCATGATTATTATTGAGGTGAACGAAAATCAGATAAACTTCAGTCTTGAATAGTCTGTCTGTGTAGCTCATGAGCGCAATATTGGGAGATTTCAAACCTGATACAAAGACGGTAAGAGGAATTTTTGATGGCACTAATTACTACAGAATACCAGATTATCAGAGACCGTACGATTGGGGAGATGAAGAAATTGAGCAATTATGGGATGACATTTACTCGGCCTTTGAAAGCAATGATGAATACTATTTCTTAGGGCCGGTCATTCTGGCTCAAACTGAAGATGGAGAATTGGAAGTAGTCGATGGACAGCAAAGACTCACAACTTTGACTATTCTCTTTTGTATCTTGAGAGACTTTCACCTAAAGAGCTTGAAGGGAAAAGACTATGAGAAGCTGAAGAATCAAGTCTTGAATGCTATAGAAAGTATGGTGGATAAGAAGTACAGATTGCGACTAATAACTCAAGCACATTATCAGAACCAATTTGAACAAGAAATCTTAGAGAAAGTTGTTTTTCCAAAAGATCGTCTTACAAAGAAAGAGAAGGAAAAACCTAAATTCAAGTATATGAATGCTGCTTCTCTCCTGAAGAAAAAACTGGATGCACTAAATAACAAACACGGGATCAACCAAATTAAGATCATTATACGCTACATTTTCGAACATGTCGTAATGATCACGATCACTTGTTCAAGTAGAGTGTCTGCAATCAAACTATTTCAAACCTTGAATACAAGAGGATTAGAACTAAGCCTCGCTGACTTAACCAAGAGTTCATTGTTAAGCAGATTGGCTGATAACAAAAAACGTGCTCAATTCATGACATCATGGCGTGAAGTTGAAAAGATTGCTGAAAACAATGATGAATCGATGACAGATCTGCTCACCTTTTATGGATACTACCTACTTGCCAGCAAACCCAAGAGATCTCTCTATGAAGAATTTGAAAGAAGATTCAAGGTGAAAGATTCGAATAAGGTTGTTTATGAATTCAAGAACTTTGCAGAATACTACGATGAAATATTGAATATGAAATCAAAAGTCATCTATTCTTTACGATACCTGCTCGACAAGGTGTTCTGGAAGACAGTGTTAATTACTGCCAAGGACAAAGGATTTCCAAAGTTTGAAGCACTTTGCGAGGAACTAAGAAGACTATACTATTGCTATTGGGTCGCCAATTACACGACAGCAAAAACGCGGGACTTTTCTTTCAAGCTCATAAGATTGATTAAAAAAGGAGCTTCTCTCAGTGAAATCAAGGATGAGATCGATAGGAAAATAGAAGAGGACAATGTGCTAAAATATATCAAAGAAGACTTGGAGTACGATGTTTATGGGCTTACTTGGCTCAAGCCTTTGCTAATCTTAATAGAATACGGGCAAACAGATGAATCCGTTTTCATAGAGTACAGTAGAAACCTCCATGTTGACCATATTTTACCAGAAGAATGGGAAAAGAAGAGCTATTGGAAGAAAAGATGGTCAAAAGAAAAGGCAGACTATTGGCTACACAAACTTGGGAACCTAACGCTGCTATCAGGCAGGAAGAACATTAGAGCAAGTAATGAAGAATTCCCAAAGAAAAAGAAAATCTACAGAGGCAAGGGATTAGACGGAACAACTTCCTTCGAGATAACCAAAAGAATCATAAAAGGCTCTAATTGGACAGAGAAAGAAGTTAGAAAAAGGCAAAAATGGCTTACTAAAGAGACGAAGAGAATACTCCGTATAGATTTTTGACATAACTACTATATGCTTTCTGCCAACTTTTCATCTATGCGTTTATACGCCTGGCTGTATTGGCTCTGTGTCTTTTAGTAAATATATGCGCCTATTTCATCTAAGTATGTTTTATTTGGGAGATTAGTTTTATTCTACGTATTTTTTGTATATGGCGTATACTAGGAACATTAGGATCCAGAATGTTAGAGCTATGAATACGCCTCCGACTATAGTTTCTTTATGTCTTCTGGTGTTAGGATTTTATTTAAAGCCGTCAGGTATTTTCGAGTTTGACGTGCTGGCTTACTTGGTTGCAGTTACTAGTTTGATTTCTTTCTCTCCGATGGCTTTTTTGGCGTCGATGTCTGCGATGGAGAGGTAGGCTTTGACTAAGCCTTCGATGATGGGGTTTTCCAAATTTATTTTGTAGAGTCTTGCTCTTCCTACTCGTCTCGTTTCTTTAACTAGCTGATATTTCTCTAGGAGGTTCCAGATTCTGTTTGCGCTTCCCCAGCCTACTTTGGCTTCTCTGGAGATGTCTGTGAGGGTGTAGTCCCAGTCTCGATGTAAGATTAAGAAGCCTAGAACGCGGGCTGTTACGTTGCTTCCGAAAAGCCTTTCAAGTGGTCCGGCTTCCTTTAATTTTAGTTTGGGCATTTTTCTAGACGCACACTTTTGTTGATATATATCATTATCACATCATAGGATAAAATAAATGAATTCATTCTACGTATCTTTTGTATAAAGCATATACTAGAAACATACAATCCGGGAAAGTAGGGCTCTATAAGAGGGGTCGAACTATTTTTATAATTGTTTAACTAAGTTTAACTATTGTGATGAAAGTTGGAGGAGGAACTCCTAAAAGTAGGGAAGAAAGGGGTAACTGTAATCCCGAAGAAGATCAGGGAAGCCGCTGGCATTTTGGAGGAAAGTAGGGTGAAAGCTCAGGTTCTCCCTTACGGTGTTCTTTTGAGGCCTGCCGCTGAGAGGCCGGTTGATGAGTTGGCCGCTCTTCCTATACCGTCGAGGGGGGAGGTTTTGAGTGTTAAGACTGTGCGGAGGTTGCGGGAGAGGATAGACAAGGAAGCTAGAAGGGGAAGGTAGATGGTGCATTACGTGGACACAAATATCTTCCTAAACATAATTTATAAGGAACCAAAAGTTTACGAGAAATCCAGAAAATTCTTGGAAGAAGTCCACGCCGGAAGCATCACTGCCCTCACCTCCTCAGTAACACTCCTAGAACTGAAGCTGGATCTAGCGGAAGGCGGCTACCCAGAAATAGCTGAAAAAGCCACATCGCTAATTGAAGATGTGAAAAACCTAGAGATAACCCCACTCGACAAAACCATGACAAAATTGGCTGCAGACCATGTTTTAAAAGATAAATTAACAATTCACGACGCATACCATCTGGCAACGGCTCTCTGCCGGAGAGCGGAAACATTCATAACCCGAGACGAAGAACTGGCCGAAAAAATAGTCAAGTATATAGCAGTGAAAATCCCGGAAGAAATCCTATAGTGGATCCTTTTGTGGGTTGAGTTAACTATATATAACCATTTTAAAATAGTATTATGTTAAGGTGATTATGATATCACTAAATAAAACTATAACTATTACAGAGGAGGAGGCGACCGCCAAAGTCTCCGAGTTTTTCCAAAGTAAAGGTTGGAGAGTTATACCTCAGGTTAAAGTTAGAGGTAGGATAGTTGACCTCGTAGCGGTGAAGGGGCAAGCGATCGCTTTAATTGAAGTCAAGGGAAGTCAAGGAAATCCTCTGCACGGCTTAGGACAGGCCATTCATCAATCTGTGGTTGCTGAGTACTCCTATCTAGTGCTTCCAAGAGAAAGGGCTCAAGAAGTTAAAGATGTATGCAAAAAACTTGGGATTGGTTTGCTTGCCGTCGATTCCGAAGTTAAAGTGCTCATGGAACCTAGGGAGGGAGAATCCTTACCATCTGTGAGGTCAATGATCCTTAAGATTAAGCCCAAAGTGGAAAAGCCTACGAGAAAGAAACGCTCCGGTCTTGTAGCTATGCTCGGATCCGAAGCCCGGGTTAAGATCTTAAAAATGCTCTTGCTTAATCCTGACGCAGAATTTTACATCCGAGAAATATCAATCAAGACAGGGTTGGCCTTCAGCATGGTGTATAAGGAACTTGACAACCTTAAGGCAATAGGGCTAGTAACCGAAGAAAGGAAAGGCAAGTTACGCTTGTTCAAAATAAATAAACAGTCTTTATTGTATGAAGATCTTAAGATGATTTTTACCAAGACTGTTGGGCTTGGCGACCTCATAAGGGAGTCTCTACAAAAATTCGATAAAATAAAGTATGCTTTAATTTACGGATCCTTTGCTCGGGGGGAGGAGATTGTGAGCAGCGATATAGATATGCTTATAGTTGGTGGAATAGGTGAGGAGGACCTAGTCAAAGCTATTCGAGGTTTAGAGGAGAAAACTGGAAGGGAAGTGAATTACGTTCTTTGGACTGAAAAGGAGTTTGAGAAAAGAGCGAAGGAAAGGCATCATCTTCTAGTTGAGATTATAGGGAAACCTGTTATAGGTTTGGTGGGGAATATGGATGAGTTTAGAAAAATTATTAAGGGATAGGATAATCCAACGCGTAGCCCCAAACTCATCTTTAGCTAAGAAGAGCTTGAAACTTGCAGAAAGGGATCTTAAGTCAGCTAGAGCCATGTTGGACCAAGGGAACTACGACTGGTGCTTAGCCATAGCTTATAATTCAATGCTACAGGCAGGAAGGGCTCTCATGTTCCTAAAGGGGTTTAGGCCCTATAGCCAGTACAAACATAAGGCGGTTATAGAATTTGTTCGTGAAGCATTCGGCATGGACATCGGCGACAGGCTTGTCTATGTTTTTGATAAGATTAGGAAGAAGAGGCATAGAGTTGTCTACGAAGAACCGGAAATAGTTTCTAAAAATGAGGCCCGCCAGGCAATTAGATGGGCTGAAGAGTTTGTAAGTAAGGTCAAAAAGATAGTTTCTGCTCTATAGTCGCTGGTCAGAAATCTTCCTGTATCACGTGATCTCTCGTATCTAACTGATGAAAAATGTGAGAAAAATATGCAAGACGACGTATCGGTCTATGCTTAAGAAAATAACGGGTGCAAGCTATCCAGGTATTTTCGAGTTTGATGTGTTGGCTTACTTGGTTGCAGTTACCAGTTTGATTTCTTCTTTTTCGAGGGCTTTTTTGGCGTCGATGTCTGCGATGGAGAAGTAGGCTTTGATTAAGCCTTCGATGATGGGGTTTTCTAAATTTATTTTGTAGAGTCTTGCTCTTCCTACTCGTCTCGTCTCTTTAACTAACTGATATTTTTCTAGGATTTTCCAGATTCTGTTTGCGCTTCCCCAGCCTACTTTAGCTTCTCTGGAGATGTCTGTGAGGGTGTAGTCCCAGTCTCGATGTAGGATTAAGAAGCCTAGAACGCGGGCGGTTACGTTGCTTCCGAAAAGCCTTTCAAGTGGTCCGGTTTCCTTTAATTTTAGTTTGGGCATTTTCTAGACGCACACTTTTGTTGTTATTATCTTTATTATGGTTATAATATACATGGTATATAAATATATATTTTAAAATACTTAAATATACCATTTATGATATTAACTTGCGCTCTACAAGGCGAACATAATGGCTGAGATCAACAAGTACAAGCGTTACATTCTCGAAAAACTCTACACCCATACCTACATAGGCGGAAAGCATACGCATGAAGATAATATACCAAAAGGCTTACCCCGTAAAGAGCATAAGGAAGCTGGGAAGGCATTAAAGCAGCTTATACGGGAAGGATACATTTTAATCCACGTGAAACCAGACGGACGCCATGTAAGTCTCCAACCCAGTCGAATAGAAGAAGTGAGAAGAATTCTGGGAATAAAATAAATGAATTCATTCTACGTATCTTTTGTATAGGGCGTATACTAGGAACATTAGGGTCCAGAATGTTAAGGCTATGAATATGCCTCCGACTAGGGCTAGTGGGCTGTATCCTGCTGCGACCGCTAGTATGCTTGATGTTACCCAGTAGGTTCCTGTGAGGAATAGTACTGTTTCGATGATTATGAATGCTAGTCGTATGTTTACTTTCTCTACGGCTTGGCTTAGTAGGTTTGGCTTGGAGACTTCTGGTGGTCTCTCTGCTGGTGGTTTGAGTTCAGGTTTGGGTGTTATTGGGGGAGGGAGGGCTTCTATTTTTAGTGTTCCTTTTATGTATTCTTCGTAGGTTTGTTTCCATTTTTGGTATGCGGCGTGTCCTTGTTGTGTTAGGTGGTAGTATATTTTTCCGTCTGGGTGTTCGATTTTTGTTATGAATAGGGTTTCTTGGAGAATTTCTAAGTGCTTATACACGTTTGTTCTGCTTGTGTCTAGTCGCCGTGAGAGGTCGTCTGGATGTACATCGTCTTTTATCGCTAATTCAATTATTTTTAATCTCATTTCGTCGCTGAATGCGCTCATTATCTGTGTGAAGGTGGGGACTTTCGCTTCCATATTTGGTTTGTCACCTTATGGTTTACATTGGTTATGTATTGCGGTTAGCTCGAATAAAAGAGTGTCACTGGAAAGTGACAGTTGATTGTCGCTGTTTAGTGTATACACTTGCAACTTACTGGTTTAAAAATGAATAAAATTGCTTTTTCTGTAAGTTTTTCTTGGGGAAACCGTGATGTTGAAGCTGAGGCTTTCTGAGGTGTTTAAGGCAGTCTTTTACCTGTGGCTGGGGCTGGGTCTCTTCGTATTGTTTGTGTTTTTTGGGAAGCTACTGCTCATACTAACTCCAGTAACTTTGTTGATGCTTTTGTGGGGGCCTACGAGGAGGCTTGTTTTAGGCAGCTTTAGATTCATGGTTAATGGTTTCAAGCGTTTTGTTAATCTTGTAACCTCTGAGTTTGATAGTATCTCATTAGGGACTCACATAAGTAAGCAATCCAGAGAAGCCATTTACGTAGGCGACATCTACGATGAGAAAGCGAAGAAATACTATAAGTTACATTTACCGCTGAAAGACTTGGATCCTGTCCTCGTTTACGGTAGTCCTCTAAATATTTTAACGAGTATGCTTCCGCAGGTTTCCATTATTAGCCATACAGTGTTTTTTGATGTTGAGGGGTCTCTTTATCAGCAGTTACGTGAAGTTGTTCCTCTGCAGTATCTAAGTCCTTCAGATTTTCCGGTAGATCCATTTAGGCTTGGAGCTGAGGATGCCTACGTTATCTTTGAAGTGGCTTTCCCTGAGATCAATCATGTAGACCGAGCGAAGTTGAAGTCACTAATTCTAGCCTACTACACTCAAAAGGAAAGGATGGAGAAGCCTTCGCTTGAGAAATTCCTCGATCACTTTTTAGAGGATAAGAAGGAGTCGTCAACTAGCCGTTCAGAGCTGGCTGGTATAGAGAGGGTTCAGGACCTGTGCTGTGACCTGTTAAAATGTACGTTTCTTAATGGTATAAATGATGTTCAAAAGCTTCCAGCGGGCTTTCTATATTTTGACTTGTCAAAGATCCAGAGCAAAAATGCAAGGATAATCTATACACTCACCGTCTTAGATGTCATTCACCGCCATTGGGGACCAGTATTCGCAGTTCTGAACGGTGACATACTGCCGTTAGATGAACGCCATGGTAGGGAGAGCCTAGGGAGAGCTTCACAGTTATTTAATCGTGGAGTAGCGTTCTGCGTAACAAATGATGGATGCCCGATTGACGCAACATTGCTCAACTATGCTAAAACAGTGATCATAGGCAACTGCATTGAAGATTATAGGCTTTCACAATCTATTCAGAAAATGTTCCCTAACCATTCTCCATGCATGTTGAAACCTATGGAGTATCTGTTCAAAGGCGGAGGGCATAGAGGCTTACTAATTTCACCAGCGGTTAAACTGCCAGAGAAGAAAGCTAAGGAGAGAAAAGAACAGGCAACTAGTTTGGAGGCGGACTTCGACGAAAAAGCAGAGAAAGCTTATGATATGTTGCAGAAAGTAGCCAACTCTAAACGGATGCCTAGACCAACACTGCTATCAATCTGCGAATATGATGACGCTGGAGAAATACTTGATAAACTTACAAAACTAGGTTACACCATCTTCGCAATGGAAGTTGATAGAGGCCGCTATATTCCGGTTGTCAAATTGACGAAAAAAGGAAATAATGCGCTCAAAGAGTTCTCGCTGAAGCTTCAGGGCCAAATTAGGCTTGAGGAGGTGCAGCAGTAATGGAGTTCATACCGACAAGTAGCAAGGCGCTTAATACCCTTATGGACGGTTGGATACGTGGAGGAATAAACACAATCTATGGAGAGGCCCGAACAGGGAAAAGCACCCTAATCATGGACGCCATTCTGAATAGCTATGAGCCTGATAATTCCAAACAAGTGTTCCTCATACTGGATACGGAGAGCGGATTTAACCTAGACCGCCTAGAAATTCTCGCTAAACAAAGAAAAATTAACCTAGACGATCTTTTAGGCCCAGTGGATCCTGAAACAAAACGCAGAGTAGGCGGCAGAGTCAAAGTCTGCTCGGTAGGCTCATTCGATGACCAGCATGAAACAATAAAAATCTGGGAAAAAGAAATTCAGAAAAATAGTTGGCAACCAGCAATCCTCGCCGTAGACAGTTTCGTAAACTTCTACCATCAATCCCTATGCAATGTTCCGTCGCAATATATGGGTAATCAGGCTCGGATACAGCAGGGAAGATTGGCTACAGAAACTGTACATCTGCTCTCACTAGCTCAGCGATATAATTCCGCGGTCCTCCTTGTAAGTTGGGTGAAATCTAAATTAGGGAGAAAGTTGAAGCAGAAGGAAAGCGATGTGGAATCGGACATTGAAGCTGGTTTCGGCTGTATAGAGTTTAACATGATTGGTGGGCCGCGCCTGGAGTATATGAGCAAGGTTCTCCTACGCCTGTATCGAGCTCAGAGACGCAGTATCGCAGCGGTTCTGCTTAAGCATCTAAACAAGCCAACTGACTATTACACTTGGTTCGCCATAACTAGTGATGGGATTGAAGATGTGCTGGATAAGGAAAAGAACAGAATTGAACGTATCGAAGTGCTTCTTGACCAAATTCGGAACAAAGAAACAAAAAACGAAGAAGTACGACTATGACAACGAATCCTTCCACTGCTTTTAGTAGAAGTTCTTCGCCTACGGTTACCATTGGACCTGAATTTCTCGCACCTTCCAAGGCACTCCCCAATTTGAACCGCCAATAGTAGATATGTTTGGATAACCATCAATAGCATAGTGGTGATGTAAATTACTCTCAGCCTCAGCCCAGAATTGTAAATTTACATCTTTACCAACATAGATTTCCCCGTAGAAATCGGTAAGATTGTAACTTACGATAAAATAATTTTTTCCAATTACGCCGTTGCCAGTATGAAGGACGCCTTTAATTTCATGTTGAAAGGTTCCTTCTCCAGCGGTGTCTATGACTTTTATTCTACCCCATGCTCCAAGAAAAATATCCCCACTATTATCGTAACTAACACCAAAATGTAAGTGGTCTTCCGCGCCGCACCAACCAACATTAGTGTTATTATCAGTGTCAAAAACAATGTTATAACTCATGCTTTTTATCGTGTTATTTCCAATTGTTTCTTGTTTATTAGGAATTGCACCGTTAGAAACCCATTTAATGTATAGTCTTCCGTTATACACGTCCATATAGATTTTGTCAATGTCTACTGGAGAATAATTTCCATAGACAGGTGCTTGGAAATCATTGAGGGTATCAGAGCATATCGGAAAAAGGGATTTTTCAATATCGTCAATTGGGGTTGTATCAAAAGGACCGTAAACAAAAGTCTCTTTACTATATAGTTCCATTATTTCCTTCTGCGCTTCTTCTGTGAAGTATGGGAAGGGATTAATAGGTTCGCCATTCTTGTAAACAACGAGATGTAGATGTGGAAAACTGCCGTAAGCATATAATTTTCCGATAATGTCGCCAGTTTTTATTTTGTCTCCAGTTTTTACGACTATTTTTTGAAGTTGAAGGTCGGCTATTGATTCGTTTGCGGTATTTGGTTCAAAAACATATTGGATTGAAGTTGTCGAATTAATTTGAAGGTTTACGGTAACTGCCCGTGTAATATTAGCGCCATAACCACTACTCATTAGATATTTTCTAACCTCAGTTATTTCGCCATTGCAAACAGCGACAAAACGGGTGTCATTTTTTCCTTTAAAATCAATACCAATATAATTAGGCGGATTCCACATTCGAGGGACACTAACAATTTCATCTTTGGAGATGTAGGGGAGAACAAAAGATGGTGAAGGGGACTCCGCAGGCTGTTCCGCCGTTAAATTTATGTATGAAAAAATTAACCCTAAGGCAATCAGCATAATAGCAAAGCCGACGCCAAATCGAAACTTCATTTAAATCCCCTCTTTGATTTCGGTTCTCCTCGCCCAGCTTAATAACAAGAATAAGCAGCATAAAATTAATCCTATGCCTGATTCAAATGGGTTATCTGTATCCCTCGTATATTAGAGCTCGACCAGTTCATTGAAAAATTTTTTGTTTCTCAGCTATCTAATTGTTATATGTGGGGTTAGATGTTGAGTGGGAGAGTGCCTGTTTCGGTTTATGAGAATCCTCGCCTAGTTGAGGCTGTGGCGGTTATTCGGGAAGGGTTATCGAAGCATAGTGCGGTTTTTGTTTCTGGTAGTTGTCGGGTTGAGTATGTGGGGCGGGCTTCTTCTACTTTGGGTTGGGGTGAGAGGATTGTTTTGGTTAAGGGTGATGGTTCTGTTTTGGTTCATCGTCCTGTTGGGTATGAGCCTGTGAATTGGCAGCCGTCGGGATGTCTATTTCAAACAGAGTTGACTGGTGATGGGGATCTCAGGATTAAGGCAGTTAGGCGTCGGCCGCGGGAGTCGATTTCTATATTTTTTGATAGGGTTTTCTTGGTTGCGGTTTTGGATTTGGTTGATAGTGGGGAGTTTGCTCTTCATGCTTCTGAGAGCCAGATGAGGGAGGCGATTTTAGTTAAGCCGAGCTTGGTTGAGAAGGGTTTTCGTCCGATTTCGCGTGAGAAGGATCTTGGAGAATCAGGATTCATTGATGTGTTTGGTGTGGATGTTGAGGGAAAATTTGTGGTGGTTGAGATTAAGCGTAATCCGATTGGTAAGGATGCTGTTTTGCAGTTGAGTCGATACATTGAGTCTATTAGAAAGAAAGTCAATAGGCCTGTTCGCGGAGTGGTTGTTGGGCCTGAATTGCGGAAGGGTGTTCAACCGTTGTTGGAGAGGTTGAAGCTTGAGTATAGGCCGTTGTCTCCGCAGAAGTGTTTTGAAGTATTAAAGAAGGCAAAGGTAAGGAAAATCAGCGAGTTCTTCGGTTAGGATGTACGTGGTTTCTGATGGCTAGAAAATGGACTGAAAAGATAAAGACTTTGAAGAAGTATGATACTACGGCTGCAAGTTATGATGCGCAATACATGAAGGAACAGCAGGATAAGTTTGAGGTTGCGTTAAACCCTATTAAATTGAATTCGAAAAGCGTGGTTCTAGATGCTGGCTGCGGAACTGGACTATTAGCTGAAAGAATAGCTAAGGATGTTAAATTCATTGTAGGTGTGGATTTTTCAAGGAAAATGCTTGATAGGGCGAAAAGTAGGTTAAAGCAGTTTAAGAATAGCTCGATTATATGTACTGATGTTGATTTTCTACCGTTCCGGAATAGCAAGTTTACACATGTTTTTGCGATCACACTTCTCCAGAATATGCCTAACCAAGTAGATACGTTGAATGAGATAAATAGGGTCGCAGAGGAAGACGCTTCTATTGTTATTTCAGGCCTGAAGAAGAATTTCACATTGATTTCATTTAAAAAGACCGTAGCTAAATCAAATTTCGAGCAAATTGTGGTCGACAGCAGAGAAAATATTAAGGATTATGTAGCCATTTGCCGTAAGTTAAAAAGATAGCTGAGAATAACACTATTTCTCGGTGTTGTTAGATTGGTTACTTTTCCTTTGTGACTTCGACTACTATTCTGCTGCCAATTTTTGTTATCGTCACTTCTTCTGTGCCTTTTAGTTTCATTTGGCGTTCTAGGTCTGTTGGAATGCGTAGGACTATGCCTCTTCCGCTTTTGCTGAGTTTTCTGTAGAGTTTTAGTGGTTCTGGCCAGACTCCCAGTTTTCTTGCGGCTGTGATTGTTTCTTGTGTTTCTTCTTGGTATGGGAATTCTTCGCGGCATTTGTCGCAGCGTTCTCCTTTTTCTACGAATATGTAGCCGCCTAGCTCAGAGATTATGTCGTTTACTTGATGTAGTTTTCCTTTTTCGCATGCTGGGCAGATTTTTTCTTGCATTTTTATTTACCCTCTGTTCCGGTTATTATGAAGATTTCGTCGGGGTAATCGACGATTATGAGTTTTCTCGATTTTTCACCCGCTCCATGCCGTGTGTATATCTCGTATTTCTGTTTACCTACTTTGTCGATCTTGTAGGCTTCTTTCAGCGCCTTTCTCAGCTCGTAGATGTCCCAGTCCCAAGCCCGCATCCAGGTGTTTCTGAAGTGTTTTGAGGGGCGGAGCGTTTTATCGAAGTCAATGGGCATCTACTTTTCACTACTTTTTCACTATAAAATAGTATCACTGATATTTAAACATGCCTTCTGGCGACATGCATTATGTAAAGCTTCTCAGCATTCGAACAGCTTTATCTTTTTATCGCACCTATTTCACAGCGTTTTCAGCTTCAGTCGTTGGAGTAGTCAACTCATTTCAGCTTTCTCCTCTAGTTCCTCCTCTGGTATGCGGCAAGTAGAGGGCGTTTTTCCAACCAGCAATTTTAATGGATCTTTAACTCTCCGAAATCTCTTCACGAGAATTTCCTCCTCGCTGACTTTCTCCACCATAACGACTTCACCAGGTTTAAGGCCGACTTCTTCACGGACTTCTTTAGGGATTGTAATCTGAAATTTTTCAGTAACTTTCGTTTTCGGCATATCAACCACAATTTAAGATTGGGTATACCTATGATATAAGAGAGATAAGTATACCGTATACCATCTTACTCAATTCCTTCTGTCTTCGGAAATATTGCTTTAAGTCCAGGAATATCGCGCATTCCTTATTGACTTGAAAGGGGTGTATCTTCACCCTAGCTTTTGATGTTAGAAGTCTTTCTATGACGATTAGAAACATGAAATCTTTGCTAGTTCCGGTTTCTTCAGTTGTTCCGCGAGTAACTTAAGGGCACACCACTTTCCACACATTGTGCAGGTGCCGGCGATTTTGGGCTTAATGCGTTGGTGAACTTTTCTCGCCTGTTCCGAGTCTAGTGCTAATTTGAATTGTGCTCCCCAGTCGAGTTTGGCTCTCGCTTGATCCATCTGTAAATCCCAGACTGATGCTTTGGATCCTAGTTTAACTATATCGGCTGCGTGGGCGGCTATTCTCATCGTGATTACTCCTGCCTTTACGTCTTCAACTGTTGGTATTCCGAGGTGTTCGCTTGGGCATACATAGCATAGGAAGTCTGCACCGGCCATTGCTGCTAGGGATCCTCCTATTGCTGCAACGATGTGGTCGTAGCCGGGTGCGATGTCGGTGACTATTGGGCCGAGGACGTAGAATGGTGCGCCTTTACATACTGATTTTTCTAGATGAACATTTGCATCTATGTGGTTTAGTGGAATGTGCCCTGGACCTTCAACCATTGTTTGAACGTTTACTTTACGTGCTCGTTCGACAAGTTTTCCGATTGTGAGTAGCTCCTGTACTTGAGGCCAATCTGTGGCATCGAATATTGATCCAGGTCTAAATCCGTCTCCTAGGCTTAGGGTTACGTCGTATCCTTTCGCCAGTTCGAGTAGGTAGTCGTAGTTTTCGTAGAGTGGGTTTTCTTTTTTGTTGTGAAGAATCCATGTTGTTAGGAATGTTCCGCCTCGGCTTACTATGCCCATTAGTCTTGGGTGTTCGATTATGTGTTTGGCTATTTGTTTTGTGACCCCGCAGTGGACTGTTATGAAGTCGACGCCGTCTTTTGCTTGTTGTTCTATGGTGTTGAAGATGTCGTCTTCAGTCATGTCGACTATGGATCCTTTTCTGGTGGCGGCTTCTATTGCTGATTGGTATATTGGTACGGTTCCAAAGGGGATGTTTACGGCTTGGAGTAATTTTCCTCTTATTTGGTCTAGGTTTCCAGACGTGCTCAGATCCATTACTGTGTCTGCGCCGTATTTTGAGGCGGCTTTGGCCTTCTCGATTTCTAGTTTTACATCGGATAGGTCTGGGGATGTGCCTATGTTTGCGTTGACTTTTGTCCTTAAGCCTTCTCCGATTCCGATTGGTTGAACATTTTCGCGTACTGCATTCCGTGTAATGATTACGGTGCCCCGTGCTACACGTTGTCTCAGTTCATCTACCGGTATGCCTTCGTCTCTGGCAACTGTCTGTATCTCTTCGGTTATTTTGCCTCTTTTAGCTGATTCCATCTGGTTAGTCATTTTTCTAGACCTTACTTGGTGAAAGAGATAAGTATGCTACAAATTCTGGGGGTAAAAAGCGTTTTGCAACCAATTTTTCTATGTTTGAAATAAGGCTTTTATACCTAGTGTTGATGAAAACGCAGAGTTGTGATTTGCTGTTGGAACCTAGTAAGAAACCTTTGAACATGTTGATGAAGTACCTTAACGGGAATGTTTCTGTTAAGCTGAAGAGTGACGTGGAGTATAGGGGAAGAATGGTTCAATCTGATAATTTTATGAATATTATCCTTGACGGAGCTGTTGAGTACAAGGGCGATACGCTAGTTGCCAATTATGGGTACGTCCTTATTCGAGGGAATAACATTCTCTATATCTGTGTTGAACAGCCGTCTGTTTAAAAATGCATGTCAGTAATTTTTGGCTGATTTTAAATGCAAAGGCTTATATTAAGAGTGTAAAATCTTCACGTAAGGTTGTGCTGGAATTTGGCGAGAGCGATATCAGTTGAAGAGCTGAACCAGAAATCAATTGAAGATCGCGGGATCGAGATTGTTGAAAGAAAGGGGCGTGGGCATCCTGATTATATGGCTGATGGTGCTGCTGAGGCTGTTTCAAGGGCGCTGTGCAAATATTACAAAGATAAATTTAACATTATTCTCCATCATAATGTGGATAAAGGGTTGGTTGTGGGGGGCAGGGCGCACCCGGTTTTCGGGGGCGGTGAGGTTGATGAGCCTATTTCTGTTATTATTGCGGGCAGGGCGATTACTGATGTTTTTAGAGGAGGAAAGTTAACTCCGGTTCCTGTGGGAAGCTTGGCTATAGAGGCGATTAGGGCATTTCTTAAGAATAATTTTCGATTTCTAGATGTCGATAGCCATGTGATCACTCAATCCATGATACGTCAGGGGTCGGTTGATTTGGTTAAGGTTTTTGAGGCTGGGAAAAAGATGCCGCTTGCGAATGATACGTCGTTTGGAGTTTGTTTTGCGCCTTTAAGTGAGACTGAGAGGCTTGTCTTGGAGACTGAGCAGTATCTGAATTCGCCTAAGGTGAAGAGGACGTTGCCTGAGGTTGGGGAGGACATTAAAGTTATGGGGCTTAGACATAACGATAAGATTCGTTTAACTGTTTCTTCCCCTATGATAAGTAGTTTAACACCTGACCTAAGCCATTACCTAAGCATAAAAGAGGAAGTCAAAAATAGAGTGGCTGATTTAGCTGCAAAGAAAACCGATCGACAAGTAGAGGTTGCGGTAAATACTGCTGACAAGCCTGAGAGAGGCGTGGTTTACATTACTGTGACTGGAACTTCGGCTGAGATGGGCGATGATGGGAATACTGGGCGTGGAAATAGAATTCATGGATTAATTACACCTTGCCGTCCAATGTCGCTTGAGGCAACGGCAGGAAAGAATCCAATAAATCATGTCGGGAAAATCTATAATGTCCTTGCTAAATTAATCGCTGATAATGTTTACAACGAAGTTAAAGGAATAAAGGAAGCCTACGTGAAAGTTTTAAGCCAAATCGGCAAGCCTATCGACAGCCCAGCTGCGACCGATATCCAAGTCATACTGGAACCCGGTTACAGCGTGAAGAATGTTAAATCAGAAATATATGCATTAGCGGATGAAGAGATTTCTAATGTTAGGCGGATTACGGACCTGATTCTTAAAGATAAAGTGTTACTGTTCTAGTGGAATTTTATTAGAAGCCCCGTAGTTTTCTAGAGAAAGATAAATTATTTTGATAAAGCCTTGCGAAGTTCTACAATTCGCTTATTAATTGTTAAAACTAGCTTTTTCCTTAGATCTTCTCCAGTAGCCTTTATTCTATTTATAGCACGTGCTAGTTTTGTGTCTCCTATAGTATTTTGAACCCATTTAGAGAAGTCTCCACGACTCATGTGGAATTCTATGGAGGGTAAAGGAATTGTTTTAAGTTTATCTGCAAAATCCTGTAGACCCATAGCGGTTTGGTGAAGTGGCTTATGCATAGTTTCATAGAAGTGAAAACCTTTACCTACGTCGCCAATCGGGCTGAGAATTTTCTTAAATAATTCTACGTCCTTTAGCCTCTTTTTCCTCAGCTTTACCAATTTTCAATCACCAATCTTTAGTTATTATTGTAGCCATTTATTTTTACCTTCATCTATTTATACATTCTTAATGTTTCCTTTAACATACTCTAACGCTCTCTCTATTGGAAATTCAACCTTAAACTTCCTCTTAAAGTATGAGAGCGTATTTTGAACATCGCGTTGCAGTAGGAATTCGACGTTTGGATGATCCCTTGTGACGTATTGCGGCCAATCTATGATGAGTATGCGTCTATCTGGCTTTATGATAATGTTAAACTCACTGAGATCAGCGTGTACTACTCCAGCCTTAACATAAGCCTGTCTAATGTTTCTAAGTACTTCACGTAAAACTGATTTTGGATTAGGTATATCCATATATTCAGCTAATGGAGCGCCTTCAATAAACCCCATCACTACAAGATGTCTATTTTGAAAAATTGGTTTTGGCACGGAAACCCCCCTTCGATAAACTTGTAGCAGAGCTTGAAACTCGTGTTCAGCAGCTAACCTAGATTGGTACAGCCAAGAAATATGTCTCCTCTCAGCGACGTATCCCCTCACTCTTTTTGTCTGTCTAAAACTTATGCGGCCGAGTCGATGAAATTTTGCAGCTACCCTATTGCCTTTTGGAGTTAATGCATCATAAACGTCAGACTCTTTTCCTACTCCAATAGGTTTTCCGAAGGCTTCAAGAACATTCGCTTTCACAGCAGCGTTTATTGCTAGACAATCATAACCAGCCGTGTTTAGAACGTAGCCTGTATATGGTCCTGCCCAGCGTTGAATTAATCCAAAGCTATGTAGATGCTTTAGGTGAAAATTGACTTTTTCTGAGGGCAATTCTGAGAAGCGGGTTATCTCATCTATTGGAACATACTCGTAACTACCCATTCCTAGCTCTATCCCTAGCAGCATTCGGAGGTCTCCGCTATCCAGCTTTTTAAAAATGACGGCCGCTTTTTCGATTGACATACAATAAAGAGAGATGTTTGGGGCAATTTAAGCTGATTTCGCAATGCTATTTATGCTTGATTTTTAATCTAAGTATATCATTAACGAAGAATAGGTGGAAAAATGCGTCTTCCCGTGGGTAAGGTTCCGATCGAGGTTCTGCAAAGAATAATATTCCGCCACTTAGGTGTGAAGAGGAAGGACGTCATCCTAGGTCCAGCGATTGGGGAGGACGCTGCAGTAGTTAAAGTGGGAAAAAATCTTCTGGTTACGTCCATTGATCCTATAACTGGAGCTTTGGAAAATGTTGGGTGGTTGGCAGTGAATGTAAGCGCAAATGACATTGCGGCCCGGGGGGTTCAACCACGCTGGTTCACTTCGTGCATACTTTTACCGAAGAATTCAACTGACAAAGCCGTTCAGAAAATTTGCAATCAAATTGATGAGGCGGCACGTAAATTGAAAATAGCTGTCGTCGCTGGACACTCAGAAGTAACACCTGGACTAACTCATCCGGTGGTCATCGGTTGCATAATGGGCATAGCTGAAGATGGACGATATGTCACGTCTAGCGGCGCAAAACCGGGAAACAAGTTAATTTTAACGAAGGGCATGGGAATAGAGGGAACCGCGATATTAGCTTCGGATAGAAGAGGCATATTGTCTAGGAAGCTTGGGAAAGACCTAGTTAAAAGGGCTGAAGAGTTTTTCGGGAAAATAAGCGTGGTTGAGGACGCTTTAATCGCTTTCAGGACAGGGGGTGTTACAGCTATGCACGATCCAACAGAAGGAGGCATTGCAGGTGGGCTGCATGAGTTGGCGGACGCTGCGAATATAGGTTTTAGAATTTATGAGAATAGAATTCACGTCTCAAGTGAGACAAATGAAATATGCAAGTTTTTTGGAATAGATCCAATTCAACTAATTAGTTCAGGTTCCCTTCTTATAGCAGCGAGGAGCGATAAAGCGATAACTATAGTGAAGAAACTTGAGCAGAACTCTATTAAGGCATCAATAATCGGTGATGCGGTAGAGCCTACTGCAGGAAGAGTTATCGTGTCTAAAACTGGGAAACAAAAGAATTTAGTTCGCCCAGTCACTGACCACTTATGGGTGGCGCTTGCTAAATCATTTTAAAATTTCAGGAAGCCTCTTTCGTAGAACTAGGGCTAAGGGGATGCCTACAACTCCTCCAGCGAGTATTTGGAATATGTTTCCAGGAACCTCTGCTAAAGCACCCCATTCAACGCCGAGTATATAGAATTCGGCGAGGAAGTAGCCAAGGATCATCTCGCTTCCTCCTATAGCCACGGCGATCACGTCTCGTGCAACTTTTTTCTTATTGGTGAGTAAACCTGCGAGAAGACCTTCAATGCCTTTTACGATGAGCGTGATAGGTGCAAAGTAGGCGTATCCACTTAATATATCGGCCAAAGCTGAGCCTACCCCCCCAGCGAGACCTCCTGCAACTGCACCGAAAGTTAGGGCTGTGACGAAGATCATAGTGTCTCCGATGTTTATGTAGCCCTTAGTTTGAGGAATTGGAATTTGTATTAATATCGTGGCTACACATACAACTGCAGTCATTATTGCGAGTACTGCAACCCTCACTACAGGAGGTTTTCTTTTTTTTGGAATTTCAGTTGTCATATTAAACCCAGCGAAATGTGGAGTCGGCCTTCAATTTATGCATACCGAGGGTTAGAGAGTGGTTCCTGTATAAAAAATTAATCTATCAAACGGGTCTTAGAACATTAATCATAATCCATTTAGAGTGAGGGGAGGCGCATAGTTTCCTTCATATTGATAATTTTCTGAGCAATGATATCCAAAGCCTTAGTGTAAGGATGATTAGAGTGAGTTAACGCGAATACTTCTCCACTTCTAACAGAAAAAAGATCCGGATAGAAGGGGATAACGCCTATAATTGGTTGGCTAAAGGCTTTCTCGACTTGCTCTTTTACTGAGGTTGCGGATAATCCTTCAGGCACCATGTTAACTAAAATCTCTGTGTGCCTGCCGAACCTTTTTGTCACTTCTAGTGTGATAGCTGTGCCTGTGAAGTCCTGCTTATCGAATCGCATTATTACTATTATAGGGTTGCATGCAACCATGCTTAACAGCACATCTTCGCTTATGCCTGGATGAGTGTCAATAAGAAGGAAGTCTAAATTGTAAACCTTGTATATTTCTTTAAAGATCTCAGTTAATCTGACAGGGTCGTAGCCTTCGTTTAGGATTTTCATTATGTCAGTTGTTTTAAAACTTGCAGGAACAAAGAATAGATTACCGTACTGAAGACCTAGAGGTTTAGTTAAATCAATAACTATGTCGCTTAATTGACAACGTGACCAGAGCAGGTCATTTACTTTGTATTTTGGTTCAGACACATTAAAGACAACGTTAACTCCAGGTGCAGTTAAATCATGGTCTATTACAGCCACCCGTTTACCTCTTAAAGCAAGTAAAGAAGCTAAGTTTGCGCACGTTGTAGTCTTTCCTGTTCCTCCTTTGAAGGAGTGTATAGCTATTTTCATTTAGTTTCCTTCACCAACTGATAAACCGTTTACGTTTTTCCATCATTTGTTTAAGGGATAATTTAAGGACGACACTTATATTTAAGAATGGATGAAAAATTAAAAATGCGTTAAACTAAAAGAACGGCGATTATTCCTGTTAGAAATATTCCATCAAAGGTTCCAGCTCCACCTATGCTTGCTGTAGGCGCACCTAATTTTGGAATAACTCTAAGGTTAAAGATGTCAGCGCCAATTAGAGTACCAAGTGTGCCAGCAATGTACGCTATATATGCCACTGGGCTCAAATGCATAACTGCACTTAAAAGATAGGCCACTATAGCTGCAAATAGCGGGGGAACGAACAGCGGGGTTGTTATCCCAACACCTGCTACTGGTCTTGCAATGGAATGCACTAGAAGTGCAACAATGAAAGTTCCTGTTATAGCAGGTACGATTAATGATGGAATGTTTGTGATTAAATAAATTGAAACTACTAGTGGAATAATTGCACCGCCAAAATTAACTGCCACTATTGTCTCAGTAATCCCCTCCTCAACAGTTGGAATGGGGTAGACAACCCCAAAAACTCTGACGAAACCGACAGTGACCATTGGAACCTTTGCCTCAACTTTGGTAATTGGAATGTTTATTGCGCTGCCGAAAAGACTTGAAGCAAGAATAAGTACAACTCCAAGAGTGCGAAAACCTAGGCGGGAAAACGCCGTTTCTATTCCAAATATTAAGAACACAAAGAAAAAAAGTGCAAGTAGCATTGCGATGAAAAGGACTAATAGGGCACGTCCTATAGGCAGGTAGACAAGTCTCTCAGCCATAGGTTAGTCACACCAATTTAAAGTTTATTGGGATTGTCATTATAGAATTTCCGCTGTATGCACAAATATGCGGACTCTGCAAGTAGGTATATAAGTAGTTAAGGAAACATTAGAAAAATCAAATATTAATTGAGGGATCGTAATGCCAAAGCTGGATGAATTGGATAAAAATATTCTTTCAATGCTACAGGATGATGCCCGAATCTCATTTGCGGATGTTGCCCGTAAATTGAAGGTTAGCGAGGGAACTATACATTTACGTGTTCGAAAAATGAAGAAGATGGGTGTAATAAAGGGATTTCATACAATAATAGCACCGGAAAAAGTTGGAAAAAATTTAACAGCGTTCATCTTCGTTAAGGCGGATCCAATTAAGTACCCTAACGTATTGGATTCTATAATAGCGATGGATGATGTCTATGAGATCTATGATGTCACCGGCGAATTTTATGCTGTGCTGAAAGTTAGAACGGACGACATGAAGAGCCTAACGAAACTCATAGACGGGATGGGCACGATTAAAGGCATAGTTTCAACGCAGACATTAGTTGTGCTCAGGACAGTGAAAGAAGCGTATAAGATGAAAGTTTAGAGAAATTACTTTGAAATAGAAGTTCTGATTGCCGCGTACGGCATTTTTTCTTCACCTAGTTCTATTTCAGATTTGCCAAGTTGTTTGTCTAGTGCTGCCTTTATGAACCCGAAGTACGCTGGATCTGGTTTGCCCGGTCTTGATTTAAATTCTGGATGAAATTGAGTTGCAAAGAAGAAGAAATGCTTAGGAATCTCCAGTACTTCCATTCGTTTTCCATCAGGCGTGCAACCAGAGTACACTAATCCATGCTTTTGCAAAATATCCCAGTAATCAGGATTAACTTCATATCGGTGACGATGCCTCTCGTAGATGGTGTCTGCTTTGTAAAGTCTATGCGCAAGTGTAGCGGGTTTGATCGAGACTGGATAGGCTCCTAACCGCATAGTAGCGCCTTTATATTCAACTCCTTTTTGCTCTGGGAGAAAATCAATCACTGGATTATGTGTTTCAGTGTTTATTTCAGTGCTATTTGCATCTTTAAATCCGCAGACATTACGGGCGAACTCCACAGTTGCTAACTGAAAACCGAAGCAGATTCCTAGAAATGGAGTATTATGCGTCCTAGCGAAATTAATGGCCGTAATTTTTCCTTCCGTTGCGCGTGTACCAAAACCACCAGGAACCAGAATGCCATCATATTCCTTTAGGGCTTCTATCTTTGCAGGATCCTCCTCGAAAGCCTCTGTTTCAATCCAATCTATCTGCACTCTTGCTCCACAGGCTGCACCTGCGTGACGTAAAGCTTCATTTATACTGACATATGAGTCCGCCAGCTTGGCATATTTTCCACAGATTGCTATCTTAACCTCATTAGTAGCTTCTAGGAAGGATTTAACAACTTGATACCAATCAGCCCACTCTGGTTTCCTTTTTGGAAGACCCAGCCTTTCAGAAATAAAGTCGCCCATACCCTGCTCATCGAGAACTAATGGCACCTCATAAATTGAGCGTACATTTGGCGAACAGAAAACTGCTTTCTCTTCAACACTTCCGAATAATGCTATCTTTTTCCTAGGCTCTCCTGAGAGTGGTTCACGTGACCGAGCCACTATTATGTCTGGCTGAATCCCGATCCTACGCAATTCTTGAATACTATGTTGCATTGGTTTAGTTTTGAATTCTCCTGTTACATCTAAATGCGGGACTAGCCCCACATGGACAAAAAGTGTGTTAATGTATCCTTCTTCAAGACGTAGATGTCTTATAGCTTCGAGGAATGGCAAACCCTCGATGTCCCCAACCGTTCCTCCAACCTCAACAAAAAGTATGTCGACCTTGCTTTGCTCCGCAACCTTTCGAATTCTATTTTTAATCTCATCCGTAACATGAGGAATAATTTGTACACATCGCCCTAGGTAGTCTCCTCTACGTTCCTTATCGATAACCGCCCAGTAAACTTGACCTGTAGTAATGTTATGATCACGTGAAAGGTTAATGTCAAGAAAACGCTCATAATGCCCTAAGTCAAGATCAGCTTCACTACCATCCTCAGTTACATAAACTTCCCCATGCATATATGGATTCATCGTCCCTGAATCATAGTTCAGATAGGGATCAATTTTTATCGCAGTAACAGTGAAGCCCCTCACTTGAAGAAGCTTCCCAATAGAGGCCATCGTGATGCCTTTCCCTACGCTACTCAGAACGCCGCCTGTGATGAAAATGTATTTAGCCAATAAGAACCCCTTCTAGGGCTAAACAAACACCTCTTCCTCTACAAACTAACTTAATAATATTTCTAAGTCTAAATGGGTTATCACATTTTTGGCTTATAGGCTAATTTTTAAGTAAACAGTTCTTTTAATGCAATTAGACTGCAGTCTTCTGAAGCGACAAAATATGACAAATTTATAAACTAAATTCGCTTTAATGGGATAAACCATAAAATCGGCGAGTATGAAAATATGCAGTGGAAATATATCAAAGAGCCCGAACGCATTAAGAAACTTGAATGGAAAGCTAACATGGAGAACTATGAGGAAACTTATAAGACATTCAGCTGGGAAGAGGCAAAGAGAAAAGAAATCACATACTTTCCTGATGGAACAATAAACGCAGCCTATAACGCAGTTGACAGACACGCCGATAAACCGGAAGGAAAAAACAAAGTCGCCCTCTATTGGCTCTCAAGCGAATTTAAAGAAGAGAAATATACATACCAACAACTGAAAATCCTCACAAACAAATTTGCAAATGTTCTTAGGAAATTAGGATTAAAAAAAGGCGACCGCCTCGCCATTTATTTACCGCGCATACCTGAACTCTGGATTGCTTTCCTAGGTGCCCCTAGAGTAGGAGTTGTTTTCACACTGTTCTTTTCAGGACTTGGTCCAGAAGCAATTAAAACTAGAATGCTTGACTCCGAACCTAAGGCAATCGTAGTCAACCCTGAAACTAAACCTAATCTGGAAGAAGTAAGAAAAGAGATCCCAAGTATAGAACACATCATAGTTGTAGGCAGAGAAGTACAGGTAGAGTTAGGTCCAGGGGAAGTAAGCTACGAGGAAGAAATGGCAAGAGCGTCTGAGAATCTAGAGATAGAGCGCATGAAACCTGAAGACTTGCTTTTTATATTATATACTTCAGGCACAACAGGAAAACCAAAGGGGACTCTCCATGTCCATGATTACATTATCGGACCAATTATGACTACGAAATGGATTCATGATTTACATGAGGACGATATCTTTTGGTGCACTTCTGATCCTGGCTGGGTAACTGGGCATAGTTACACTATTTTTGGACCTCTACTAGTTGGGGCAACATCATTATTCTTCGAGGGCAGATTTAACGTAAATGAATGGTATAGAGTTATTGAAACAGTACGCCCTACTGTATGGTATACAACTCCCACAGCATTAAGAATGCTTATGGCTGCTGGTAAAGAAATTGCCAAACAATTTGATTTTAGTAGTCTGCGTCTCATAGGCAGTGTTGGGGAGCCTCTAAATCCAGAAGTTGTTCGCTGGGCGTTAGATGTGTATCCAGTTCCAATCCATGATACTTGGTGGATGACTGAAACTGGATGCGAAATGATCAGTAACTATCCCTGCATGGACATTAAGCCAGGCTCAATGGGAAAATCTTTCCCAGGAATTGAAGCTGCAGTTGTTAATGAGAAGGGTGAGATTCTGCCCCCCGGAGAAATAGGTTACTTAGTTCTTAAACCAGGTTGGCCCTCAATGCTAAGAGGGCTTTGGAGAGACCCGGAGAGATTTCAGAAGACCTATTACTGGATAAGCCCCGATTGGTTTGTTACTGGTGACACAGCTCTTGTCGATAAAGAAGGGTACTTCTGGTATCAGGGAAGGGCGGATGATATAATTAAAACGTCGGGTTACCGGGTTGGGCCGTTCGATATAGAAAGCGTATTGGTTGAATACCCAGCAGTAGCTGAGGCGGCTGCTATTGGTAAGCCAGACCCTGAGGGAATAAAAGGTGAAATAATCAAGGTGTTTGTTGTTCTAAGGCCTGGATATAAGCCGTCGAAAGAACTTGAAGAAGACATTAGAAAATGGTGTAAGGAAAAGTTAGCCAGATACGCCTATCCAAAGGAAATAGAGTTCAAAGATACTCTACCAAAGACACGGAGTGGAAAAATAATGAGACGTGTCCTTAAGGCGATGGAACTTGGGTTGCCTGTAGGTGACACAAGCACTCTTGCAGGATTTGGGGAAGCTTAGCTACCAGTGAACAAGAACATTAGGCATCAGTTGCTCTAAATTTGAATGCAAAACTCTGTCTAGAATCTCAACATTTTTCTCATCAGTATTGCTATGCATTGACAACGCCTCAAGCAAGCCGACAACACTACTGCCTTGAGTTATAAATGGAGCGTCGGAACCGAATAAAACTTTTTCAACTTTTGTTCTCGCTATAACATGGACAATTTTGATTTTATTTAGCCCCGAAATGTCGACGTATACGTTTTTAAATGTATTAGCTAGATTGCTTGCTGTTTCATCACCACCACCTGCATGGGCAATAATTAGCTTAACTTCAGGCACTTTCCTGAGAACGCTGACGACTCTTCCAATAAGCTCAACTGAAGATTCTCCCGCATGTAGAACCACTGGAATGTCAAGTGATAGGCTTGTTTCAAAAATTTGCCTATAGATTTCTTTGTATTCAGGAATTTTTTGTGGGGCTATTATTTGTTTATTTCCTTTTTCTTTAATCTTCACAGTGTAGCCATCTGGAGCTATGCCTTCATTACCTGAATGAATTTTGACACCCCTTGCTCCAATTTTTACCATCTTTTTCAGGAGATCTATCGCTTTCTCTTTGTCCGCTGGGTCGATTCTTGCAAATGGTATGAGCTTTGTTTCGCCTATTTTTTTGTTAAATTGTTTCACCAGCTTAATCATCATTAAGTTTGCATTTTCGTATGAAGTACCTTGGTATCTATCTTTTAATGATCCTAATGGAAAGACTATTGTTTTGGCTATCATCCATCTATCCATTTCACTCAGACATTCCTCAAATGAAAAATGGACTAGAGGTTTCTCTGAGATTAACCATTTGAACTTTTTATCAGCATTTGGCGGGTATCCTATGTGTGTATGGCAGTCTATTACTTTGAAATTTTTCCTTTTCTCTTTGATTTTATTAAATAGACCTAAGTAGGGACATCGAACTTTAAGCATCAAAGCCACCTTTCAGTCAACATACAGTCATACTATTAATTCG
>Ga0315310_10000102_pt1 | contig 58033 bp, 55 predicted proteins | sample TDP5_MG_FD_203630 | JGI IMG/M metagenome (GOLD analysis project Ga0315310, IMG submission 203630) | Freshwater sediment microbial communities from Lake Towuti, South Sulawesi, Indonesia - TDP5 | ecosystem: Environmental > Aquatic > Freshwater > Lake > Sediment | place: Indonesia: South Sulawesi...
CGCCTCCGTAGATTGGTATGGCCCTCAGGGGCGTGTACTTAGCGAAGTGGTTGATGTGGTCCGCAACCTGTAATGCGAGTTCACGAGTGGGCACTAACACCAAGCCTTGAACGTGTTTGTCGTCGCGCCGCAACCGCTCAAGCATAGGAATGCCGAAGGCGGCGGTCTTTCCAGTTCCAGTCTGCGCCTGGCCAATCACGTCTCTTCCTTGTAAAAGTGGAATTATGGCTTGCGCTTGTATTGGAAAGAGCTCTTCAAATTCCAATTCTTTTATGCCCCTTAAGATTTCTGGACTAAGGGGTAAGTCCTCAAAGTGTTGTATTGTTTGCATGTTTTTTCCTCCTTCATCACAAAATTAACATGGCTAAAAGAAGTTTTCAAGAACTTCTTTAATCAGCATGAATCTCGTGATAAACAGCACTCTAATGGTGCCATCATATAAAAAGGTTTCTTGAGCGTCATGACGAATTTTCCATCAACGCTTCAGTAATTAGGGGAGCTCAGCTCTCAAAGCAAGGAATTGGTTTCTCTTGTAGATGTCGCCGTTCTTTTCAGCTTCATTTATCATGTGTTGAACCCATTCTTTAAGCTCTAAAAGATACTCATCACTTAGCGATAGTTTCATAGCTTATCACTCTATTCTTGAATCGTGAGGTACCCTTTGCTTCTCAACCATGCTGTTTCATTTCTTCTGTACCGCGCACAAATGTCCCCTCGAACATCCGATTGAAAGTCCCAAGGAGAAACTAGAACAATGTCTCCCACGCGAACCCAGACTCTTCTCTTCAACTTTCCTCGGATCCGGCAGAGGCGTTCATGACCATCTTGACACTTCACAATGATTCTGTCAAAACCCAGCATCCGAACAGCTATTCCCAACACATCGTTGGCAACAGGCAATTGAATCTTTCCCAAATCATCTTCGCTGACAATTTTTCTTTTGCCCAATTTCTCTCACCTATTTAACTATCTCATACTCCTACTCTCTTTTTGTTATCTACGTGCGTTTTTCCTTCTGTTTTCTTCCTCAGTATGCAATGAACTCGTACAGATGATTTGCATTTTCTACAGTTGGTTACCATACCTGCTCTTAGATTACACAATCCTGTTTACCTCTCTGATATGCTCCTGTTTACCTCTCTGATATGCTCGAAAAGCTTCAGTTATTCGGTAGGCCAAATCTACAGGATAAAAGAAACTTTTCAAGTATGGTAGTGCTTCCGCTCTAATAAAGGCATAGGTGAATAACACTCAAGAATTGCTTGTCATTAATAGTAAGAGAATTGACATGGGCGCTACGCCTGTAGTCAAGTATTAACGACTCTGTTGAAACTTAAAAGTTCCGTGCACATGGAAAGAACACCCCATGTTAAGCTAGAAGTTATTATTAACTGATCTGTGCACAAGTTAATAACACATGAACACACCAGAGCCCTTAGGCGAGAAACCTTAATTTACAATCACATTGAAAAATATGCACAGCTATGCCTCGGTAGCCTAGCCTGGTGGGGCATCGCCTTGGTTACTATGCAGAAGAGGCGGTGATCACTCGAACCGTTATCGTGACAACATCACAGTATGGTTAACCCTTTGTTCGTGAATAGAACAGTAAAAAGTGGCTGAAAGACAGTGGTGCGGGAGGTGGGATTTGAACCCACGAACCCCTACGGGACAGCCGCCTCAGGGCTGCGCCTTTGGCCATGCTTGGCAACCCCCGCATATGTTTATGGCTGAATTAGTCTCTTCAGTAGTAGCATTTAATTAAACATTACCACATGCTCTTAGGCTGAGGTTCTGCATTTAAGTGTTAAATCATTCTGAAGCCTTCTTTTATCGTTGTTAAAACCATGTGTGTGTTGGTTCCCTGTGCACAAAGTATAAGATGGTCTCTGCCGTAGTCTTAAAAACTAAGGCATTCCATTGAGAAGATTCCACATGAAATACGACGCCATCCTTGTGCTCGACTTCGGCGGGCAGTATTGCCACCTCATAGGCAGAAGAATACGTGAGCACAACGTTTATTCAGAAATAGTTCCGTACGACATCTCGCCAGAAAAAACAGAGACACTTAAGGAAAAATTCAACATTAAAGGCTTGATTTTGTCCGGTGGACCAGCCAGCGTTTATGAAAAAGACGCGCCCAAATGCGACCCGAAAATCTTGGATTTGAACATGCCAGTTCTAGGCCTCTGCTATGGGCATCAACTCATCGCACTGTTGATCGGGGGCAGAGTTGAGCCTAGTGTAAAAAGAGAATACGGCTTAGCCTACGTGGTTGTCGACAAGCCTGTGGATGTTTTGAAGGAGTTGAGCCCAAAAGAACGGGTTTGGATGAGTCACGGTGACACAGTCTACGCCCTACCAAACGACTACGAAGTTTTGGCACACACAGAAAACTGTCCAGTGGCTGCTTTTAGGCATAGAGAAAAACCGCTTTACGGATTGCAGTGGCATCCAGAGGTTGTGCACACTGAGAAAGGGCAGCAGATGCTGAGAAACTTCTTATTTGAGGTTTGTAAGTGTGAGCCAAACTGGCGAATTGAAGACTTTGTAACGTCGGCTGTGAAAGAGATAAAGCAAACAGTGGGTTCCGGCAGGGCTATTATTGCCTTAAGCGGGGGCATCGATTCCAGCACGGTTACAGCCCTAGCTGCCAAAGCCTTAGATAAGAATTTAACTGCAGTTTTTGTTGACCACGGCTTCATGCGTGAAAGCGAACCAAAATTTGTTGAGAAAACGTTTGGCAACATAGGAATAAACTTTGTTTCAGTAGACGCCAGAGAACAGTTTTTAGAAAAATTGAAGAGTGTTACGGATCCTGAAGAGAAAAGGCGAATTATTGGCAGAGAGTTTGTTCGGGTATTCGAAACCGTAGCCAAGCGTGTGGGCGCCGACTACCTGATTCAGGGAACCATTTATCCCGATCGCATCGAGTCGGGTTTCAGAAAGTTTTCTGACAAGATAAAGACGCATCACAATGTGGCTGGCTTGCCCACCAAAATGGAGTTTAAGGCCGTGGTAGAGCCCCTACGCGATCTCTACAAAGACGAAGTCAGAAAAGTGGCGGAAAAACTGGAACTGCCGAAAGAGATTGTTTGGCGGCAACCATTTCCAGGTCCAGGCTTGGCAGTGCGTGTAACAGGTGAAGTGACTAGCGAGAAGGCTGAGATTTTGCGAAAGGCGGACAAGATTGTAACCGACGAAATTGAGAAAGCTGGTTTGAAAGACGATTTATGGCAGTATTTTGCCGTGTTAACAGATACCAAATCAACTGGAGTGAAAGGAGACTCTCGAGCCTATGGTTACGCGGTTGCGGTTAGAGCAGTTGAAAGCATAGAAGCCATGACCGCTAACTTTTCAAAAATTCCTTACGATGTCCTAGAAAAAATCTCTACAAGAATAACCAATGAAATCCCCCAAGTTGTGCGAGTTGTTTACGACATAACCCACAAACCACCAGCAACAATAGAATGGGAATAGGACATGTACCTGACCAAACAGGAGGAACAAATGCTCGCTGGAGAGCACGGAGAGGCTGCTCAGATAGCAATGGAAATTCTGACCAGAGTTGGAGACATATATGGAGCAGAAGAAATGATAGAGATTGCAAGTGCCCACACTGTTATGACTCCATATCGAGACATTATGGATGCAGGAGTCGAAATATGCGAAAAATTTGCTGAGTTAGGAGCCAAATACTCTGTTCCAACAACCTTAGACCCAGCTGGAATGGATCTCCAGCGATGGCGAGAACTCAAAATTCCAGAAACCTACGCGGAAAAACAGATGAGAATTGTACACGCCCAAGAAAGACTTGGTGGAATTCCAGTATGGACATGCACCCCTTATTTATACGGCAGTGTACCGATGTCGGGTCAACACTTGGGGTGGTCTGAATCCTCAGCCGTAGTTTTCGCCAACTCTGTAATTGGCGCGAGAACAAATCGGTTGACCGCTGTAGTCGATATGGCTGCTGGAATAGCTGGCAGAGTGCCAAAATTTGGGCTACATCTAGACGAAAACAGACAAGGAAAAGTGCTTGTTAAAATAAATGTCAAATCCAAAAACTTAACGGACGCTAACTATCCAATAATAGGCTATTTCATTGGCAAACTGGTTGATGATAAAATTCCTGTTCTCACGGGAATTCCTCACACCGTCTCCACAGATCAGCTGAAAAACATGGGTGCCGCTATGGCTGCTTCTGGATCAGTGGCGCTCTATCACATAGCCAGTGTTACCCCGGAGGCAAAAAACATTGACGAGACTTGCTTAAAGGGAGAATGGGAAGACACCGTGGAGTTGGGGATGAGGGAGTTAAAACAAACTAAAGAGGAAATGTGCACAGTCAGAGCCAGAGAAGTTGACTTCGTTACGGCGGGCTGTCCCCACTACTCTATTATGGAGATTAAGAAGCTGGCTGCGCTATTAAAGGGCAAGAAAATTCACAAGAGAATCAAGTTTTGGATTTATACAACCAAACATGTAGAAATGCTGGCAAAAAGGGCTGGGTATTCCAGCGTTATCCAAGCCGCTGGCGCACAGATTTTAACTGAAACATGCATGTTAGTCTCTCCAACCGATATCTACGGATTCGAAACTCTCATGACTGATTCAGGGAAATGCGCGTACTATGCGCCTACCTTGTGCAAAACTGAGGTAGTGTACGGAAGCATTGAAGATTGTGTTGAGACAGCAATCAGAGGCCATATGCAATGAGTCAAAATTTTGGTGGTAAAAATGCGGGAAACTAAGCTTGCTCTTAAAGGATGTGGAGTGGTGAAAGGCATCGCCGAAGGAGCAGCTTTGGTTAGTGAGCAGAACCTCAGCCTTTGGGGCGGATTAAATCCCCAAACAGGTGTAATCGTTGATAAAAGACATGAACTATACGGACAGCAAGTCAGAGGTAGAGTCTTAGTTTTTCCGTATGGAAAGGGCTCTACGACAGGAGCCATTGTGTTGCTTGAGGCTGTCAGATGCGAAAGTGCGCCAGCAGCTATCATCAATGTTAGAACAGAACCCATATTAGCCAGCGGAGCCCTAATGGCACGAATATTTTACAAAAAGGAAATACCCGTGGTTGACAGACTTGAAAAAAATCCTGTGAAAGTTATACATACAAACGATTACGTTAGAGTAAACGGAAACGAGGGACTAGTCGAAATTGCACGTAAACGCGCCGACAAGATTAATTGAGGAAAAAGACAAACTTGAAACAGAGAAGCCATGAAAACAGTGAGACTGATTATCCATGAACCCTTGATCAATAAAATAGTAGGGAGTGAGCTTAGTCTTTCACTCGATGATCAAGCCACCCTTGTAGACGCCATACGAGAAGTAGATAAAAGGCTGGATAGAAAAGGAAGTTTTCCTGTGCCAGGCTATCAAAGCTTACTCCATATGATCTATAATCCAATTGCAAATGGATTTTATAAACAAGTGGCAATAGTTGCTCATACAGAATCTGGACAGATGTTAAACTTGAGAGACGATCCCGAGAAAGAACTTCCAGAAGGAACAGCAATCATTTTGATCCCCACAGGTGGATGCATAAGCGAGTGGGAACAAGCCATAGATTATGAAGAATTTTTGAAAGCAATCTCAAACTCTAGGCGGGAAAGAATTAGAGGGGCTCAAAAATGAATCTAGGGTAAGCTTTGCGGCTGTATGAGGTTTCAATAATGGAGGTTTTTGTGGGCACTTCTGGCTGGATGTACGGTTGGAATGAAAAGCAGAATCTAGATTGGTACGTGGCAAATTCCGGCCTAAACGCTGTAGAATTGAATGCGAGTTTCTATCGTTTTCCATACCCGAACAATGTAAAGTCTTGGGCGACCAAGGGAAAACAGCTACGATGGTCCATCAAAGTCCATCGTTTGATTACCCACACCTTTAGGTTTAGTGAACGAGCCTTCGACCCGTGGAAAAGATTTGAGGAATTGTTCAAGCCTCTAGAGCCTAACATAGACCTCTACTTGTTTCAACTGCCACCGTTCGCAACAACAAGTTTGGCGCCAAGACTTGAAGAATTCATCAAGAAAACGAGACTGCGTCAAAAGTTTGCGTTAGAAGTTCGCAATCTAACTTGGTTTGATAAGAAATGGGTTGAGTGGGCTTCTAAGCTTGGAGTAACATGGGTCAGCGTCGATTGCCCAGACCTGCCCCTAAACGTTGTCAACACCAACGGCATAATCTATGAAAGAATGCATGGAAGATACGATTGGTACAGTCACCATTATTCGGATGAGGAGTTAAAAGAGGTGGCAGCCAAAATCCGTGAAGCTAAGCCAGATAAAGCATACGTATTCCTCAACAATAATCATGCGATGCTGGGCAACTCAAGGACAATGTTGACAATACTTAAGGGATGAATTGCAAGGAATTGAGATGAAGCGCTTCCTTCATGTTTAAATCTTCACATTTCTTTACCTAGTTTGGTGTATCTCTTATTGAAAACGTTTCGAGGTTACCCGCGTTACGTAACACCAGATTTTGAACCCTTTGACCCAGTGGAGCTGGCTAGGGAAACAGAACAAATTGTTACCCGAAGTGGACCACACGGACAGGAACGCAAATATGAGGCTTTCTATGCCACAGGTGTTTACGGCGGCATCGCAACGGGCTACTGCATCGGTTGTTGCTTCCGCTGCGTCTTCTGCTGGGTAAGCTGGGGACGTGACTATCCTGAACGTTTCGGACAATTTTACACGCCGAAACAAGTCTTCAACTCGCTAAAGGAGGCAGCGCACAAATATGGAGTAAACAAGTTGCGCATTTCTGGAGCCGAACCAGCCCTAGGGAAGGAACACCTTCTAGGCCTACTTGAATATGTGGAGCGATCCGAATTTCCATTGTTCATTCTCGAAACAAACGGCATACTATTCGGCGCTGACAAAGACTATGTACACAAGATTTCCAAATTTACCAAACCGCACGTTCGAGTCTCCTTGAAGGCGGGCGAGCCTGAAGCGTTCACAAAGAAGACAGGCGCCAAGCCTGAGGCATTCGAAATTCCCTTTCAAGCCATAAAAAACCTTCTCGACTATAACGTAAGCTTTCACGTGGCAGCCATGAGCGCCGACCCACGCACAATGACGCCCAAAGAACGAGAAAACCTAATCAAAAAACTAGCTGAGATTGACCCTCACTTGCTCGTAAATTTGGAAGAAGAAGTGATGGACGACTATGACACGACCCTAGCTAGACTCAAACTCGCCGGTTGGAAAATAGAATGGCCTCTAAGAAGCATCTATACACCCGTACGCGAACTAATAAAGAAAGATAAAACAACCCGTTAACTGAAGTGGCAGAGTCTAAAAAGTACGGGGAGAGGAGGGTAGGTCTTTTAGGGGCTGCATCTTTTGAAATGGTACAGATATTCCTGCGCATAGCCCACAAACTCGCCAAAATATTCTCTGCCAAACGAATTGATGATCCTGTATTCTCTGGGAGTAATCGACTTCTTCACTGCAACCTTTTCCGCAAACGACTGCTCAAAATGGTTTGAATAATTTTCCAAAATTATGCGCTTCATCCAAACATCGATTGGAAACGCTTCCAACTTGTCTAGGGAGAAGAGCAACACGCAGTCAGCCACCTTGGGTCCAACACCGGGCAAAGTCAATAGCGCTTCTTTTGCATTTTCATAACTCATTTTCCTCAAGGCTTCCAAATCAAAAGTGTCCTCATAAATGAGTTTGGCTGTTTGCTTGATACGTTCCGCTCTAAACCCGAGTTTACATTGTTTCAACTCTTTGACACTGGCTTTGGCTAAAGCTTCGGGTTTGGGAAAAGTGAAGAAAGCCTCATTGCGGAAAGTTAACTTTTTTCCAATGCGTATGCACATGTTGTTAATCATGTCCTTGATGGCTGGAATGTTCTTGTTCGTGGCGCATAAATAAGAGATCAGGCATTCCCAGGGTTCTTGGCGCAATAGCCTCAAACCGCGAAACTTCTCCACAGCCTCACGCACATACGTATCTTTTATGATTTCAGAATAGATAAAGGGCAAATCGTCACTTAAACGAAAATAACTCGCCAAGATACCTGTCTTGACGCTTTCAGGATGAATTCTAAACTGTAAAAGGGCGCCGATCTGTCTAATCATCAAAATTTTTTCGCCAACAACGCCGAACCACCAGTCGCCGCGTTTTTCCCACCGAAACGCTTGACCACAAGACAAAGTGTGGTGTAAATCGAACGGCGTTTTCTCCGAGTCTAGTTGAATCTGCATTAAAGCCTCGGACAATGTTAAGCCACGTTTTTACGGTTCGAAAAAGTTCTGCAGAAAGGGATTGCTCCTTCTCTCTTCACCGATCGTGGATGTTGGACCGTGTCCAGGATAAACCTTCACATGGTCTGGTAGAATCATCAGTTTGTTTTTGATTGAGTTCATGATGGCTTCGAGAGAGCCGCCGGGCTGGTCGTATCTGCCCATTAAACCCGCAAACAAAGTGTCGCCCGAGAAAACAATGTCTGAGCCGAGTAGGCAGATGCTGCCTTCAGTGTGTCCAGGCGTGTGTAGCACTCGAAGCTTGATGTTTCCAAACTCGAGGAGGTCTCCGTCCCGTAAGGTTTTGTCTGCCAGCGCGTTCGTCAATAATGGTGCATCGTCTTCATGAATCAAAAGCGGCGCCCCAGTTGCCTCTTTAATGCGCCTATTGCCACTCGTGTGATCGGGATGCCCATGCGTGTTAACAATGAACTTGATTTTGAACCCGTTGCGTTTGGCGTCTCCCACGACGATTGCGGCCTCAGAGTTTCGGTCAAATCCAGGATCGATTATTATGGCTTCTTTGCTCTTGGAGTCGGCGACCAAGAAGCAGTTGGTCCAAAGCATACCCACGGTAAACATTTTCACATACATTGGACAACGCTCTTTTCTGGTGATTCTGTTTCTTTAAATTAAACAGTTGCAAGATAAATTTGTGCCCATTTTAGCGTGTCTGAGTGGCAAGATTAGCGTTAAAATGCTTCTATTTTTCCAGTTTTTCTAGCCATGTTTTGAATTCAAATCCCAGTTGAATTCCCCACGTTGAGTAGCCCTCTAATGATTGGTGGCATGTTCAGTAATTCCTCTTTCCTGTCGCTCAACGCAATGATGTGGGGCAAAGTCGGCATCTCAAATATAACCGTTTACTCCATTTGTGAATGCTGTTCTTCCCGTCGTTCTTTCAAAAGTTGCCCGTTTTGAATACCTCTTATGAAGGCTATGACTTCTCGAAATTTACGAGGCAGATACACTGGGCCTATTCCAGGTCCTCGAAGGGTGAATCCAGTTCTTGTTTGCACTAGAAGTGCAACCGCCGCTACAATGAAAGGGATGATAGGGAGAATGTCCAAGAAAGCTTCTAAAAAGGGAGATTGAAAGAATGCATCTGTTAGAAGAAAACGCATTATCTGTTCAATCCTCAAGATGAAAGACCTCGAAAAAATTGGCCTTAAAAAGGGTTCAATGAAAAGAAGCAGAGAAAACACCGAGCCTATTACGAGAGTTTTCCAAGGATATCTTCTCGTATGCTCTATTGACGAGATATTTGCATAAGGGATTTCCATGACCTTCCTAGAAATGACGCCTCTTCTAATGAAGAGCCTTCGTCCTGTAGCTATCACACCCCAGCTACCAGATGACCAGCTTTTCAACACGTTTTCCGGTTCTGCCAAAGTAACACGGGCCTCGCTGGGCACTTTGGTCAAGCCTCTTTCTTTGATTAATTCTTTTGTTATGACCTCATCAAGCTCAGCTATAAGCTTTGACATTGTTAGGCTCATTGCCCTTTCTTTGGCATTGTCTGAGAGTGTATTCCAGAGGGTCCGATTATCAACGAGCCTAGTAATCGCGGCTACCGAGCCTTCTACATCATCAGGTCCATCTACGTGAATTCCTTCAACTTCGTTTCGAATAAGCCATGCTTGTCCTCCAACTGCTGATGTAATTATTGGAACGCCCGAATACATGAATTCAAGTTGCGTTAACCCTAGTGACTCTAATCTACTCAAGATGATATTCAAGTAAGAAGCTTTGATGAGTAGCACTTTTTCTTGCTCACTTACTTCGCCAAGATACGTCACATTGGATAGACTGTTAGCTGTTTCAACGACTTTTTTGAAATAAGATGAATCGCCCCTTCCAGCTATAACGAAGTGTATATCCTTCCTTTCTTGAAGCATTCTAGCTACCTTTAAAACCGCAAGAGGGTTCTTACGCTCCTCAAGACTCCCCAAATAAGATACTATTTTTGTGTTCTCGTTGATTTTAAGCCGTTTAAGGAAGGGGAAGCTTTTGACATCAGCATTTGCATAACGCTGAAAAATTTCATCGTCAACACCGCCTGGAAATAGCAAACATTTCTCAGCCTTAGCGCCCATTTTGACTTTGGCGTCCTTCTCTAAAGGTGTAACAACGATAATGAGGTTGGCTGCCGAAAAGATCTGTGGAAGTGTGAGCCTGTTCCAAGCCATTCTGAATGATCTTTCAGTTAAAGAGTATCTTTTTGGTGACGGCTCTTGGAAATGAGACATATGACAGAACACTAAAGGGTCTTGATACCCACCTATATTCTTCATTGAACGCCTCCATTCTATAAACTTGGCAACTTCTTCCGGGCCATTCCATAAGGTGCTGTGAGTAATAAGAACATCAAGCTGAAATTCATCCACGATTCTTTCTAACGTCGAAATAAAATCTCTAAAAACTATACGACGAGGAGGCCATCTTGCAATGTAACTGTCTAACCGGATTATGGGTATGCCCAGTTCGCTGTCTTCGGTATACATGTACCCTCCAATTTTTCTCAAGTTCTCTGGCGAAACCACTTCTATTTCATCATGATAGATACTGGTGACGAGATACGCTTTATGTCCAAGCTTAATGAATTCATGAACCATTCTCTGAGCAACTATCTCTTGCCCCTTGCTCTTACTCGTCTGGTACATTATAACTCCTATTCGCTTCTTCAGCATCCTTAGCTCACTTCAAAGTTTCTTACAAATGATGCTTATAGATGTTTAAAATGGGTGATTTTATTTTATATTAAATTCTGCAATTAAAGTTTATGCATCAAAGAACAGTGCGTTTTATACTACATCAAGAATAAATAATCTAGTTAACAAAATACGAGCAACGAGGATATTACTTGAGAGTAAAGATAGTTACAAAAATGGATTGGCCATCTTTTATGAATGTGGCCGTACAGATGAAAAAGGCTCTTAGCAACTATTGCAATTGTACAATTTACGATCGAACTAACGTAAAACCGGGAGACAACATTCTCTTTATAGGCACGGTTTTCCAGCAAACCCTCAATTTCTTAAGCAAATTTCTTGGACAAAGTCACATAGTTTTCTATGGAACCACAGAAGGTCATAGCTTTGTAGACGAGGCAGGCCTTAGAATTGCAAAGCAGATTAAGATTATAGCGGTTAGCAACTTTGTGAAACAAATGCTCGAGGAAATCGGAATTCCTGTTGCTGGCGTAGTGCACTACGGGCTGGACATGGATAACCGAAGAATTGACACTCAATTTTACAAGGTTTTGAAGGAAAAACTCAAGAACAAAAAGATAATTTTTACTGTCTCTGTAAATCATTCAAGAAAGGGATTAGACAATCTACTTTATGGCTATCACCTAGTTGAACAAGAAATTAAAAACACTTATCTAATCTTGCACTCTGAATCAGTGGGTTACTACAATATATCAAAGATAGCCGGAAAACTTAAACTCAAGCGCCTATGGTTGACAAACCTTTTTGGAAAACTAAGCTTATCCAAATTGAACGCCCTTTATAAGCTATGCAGCGTCTATGTGCAACCAAGCTACAGTGAGGGGTTCGGGCTTCCCATGTTAGAAGCTTTCCGATTCGACAAACCAGTGATAGCCGTGGACGCTCCCCCGTTCAACGAAATTATCAAGCAAAGAGAAGACGGAATCCTCGTGCCTGTAAGTAAAATAGCGTGGTTTAACTTTGCGAATCGGGTGCTTTTCAAAATGCACAAGTATCGAGCTGAAGACTTGGCTCACGCTATATTGGAATTACTGTCGAATCAACAAAATGCAATAAAGATGCAAGAGAATATTCAAAAAGAAAAGCACAACTGGAGCGTACATAAGCTATATCCAGAGCTCTTGGATTACTTCACGTGAAATTGTTAGATTTATTTCATAATTAGTTTCAGTGTGACGGGCCCGGGGGGATTTGAACCCCCGACCACCGGGTTAAAAGCCTCACCCAAGAGATGAAATTTTCATCCACTGTCCGATGCTCTAATCCTTGCTGAGCTACGGGCCCTGTTCCCGCCTAAGTTGGTTAGAGAAGCATGATTTAAAACTATTGTAAAATTATAGAAAGCTTAAAGCGATGGAACAAATATTTGCAATGATGCGCCAATTCGAATGGAGGCTCCGGTAGTATAGCCCGGTTAAACACAGACGCATTGGCGCGCTGTGGACCACGTATTCCGGCCTTTCGAGCCGGAGACCCGGGTTCAAATCCCGGCCGGAGCACCAAACCTTCTTTTATAAAAGAAGTTTTATCAAGAAAACTCCCTTTATGAGTTCTTTTGGTTATGAAGAAAGCGCGCGCTACGCTTCTGCACATATAAATTATTCTTTGAATTCGATTGTTATGGGTTTTAGCTTAGACATCCCAGCTTCCGCCCAAAGAAGTTGCACCATGATTGCTGGAGAAATGTAAGGCGTGCAATTAGGCATTAGCTGAGTGGCGGCTTTATGAATTGCATTTTGCACAAACGGTTGTCCAACCTCCTTGAGCGAAAAACGCTTAGGCATGCCGTTAACCATAGTCCTTACATAGTTACAGGGTGTCTCAACTTCAATCTCGAATTCTTGGTCAATTTTTCTGGTTTTAATCACTATTGTATTTCCACAAATTTCTGATTTGATTGTCGCAACCTTCAAATTATCACCTCCGTCTCCGCGTGCGCAAACCCTTCAGTCGTATAATCTGTGTGTCGGTTTTTAATATGTTCTCATAAAAAATGGATCTTGGTATGGTCTCGGTAACTCTGAGATTATCTTTGGATGCGCGTTGTGTATTTTTGTGCTGCGCATGCACAGCAATGTTTATGAAGTATTGCTACATATTATACATCAGTGCACTAGAACCCTCAAGGTGTTAAACATTGAAGTGGCATTTGGCATTGTTGGTCACGCTATTTGTTTGTTTAGTTCTTTCACCAGCAACGGCGATTACAATCGTGGAAGATCTACTGAGCGCATAGCGCACAAGAATGAGAGACAAAGCGTGCACTTCCTAAGCAAGCGGCAAAATCAGCTAAGGTTTCGATCACATTAGGAGAATTACCGCTATATGTGCGCGTTGGTAGCACGCGCTAACAAGTTCTCCATAAACATGGAGAAGAGGTGATAAGACGTTTAAAAATGCAAGGACGAAGAGCACGAATAGCAACTTGGTTGTCCCTGTGAATTTCTATCCACACAGCTGCTGTAGACTTGCACTATGCTTTTAAAGCATGCGAACAAAGAGAGAACCGATAACCATTAGTTTTGCTGGTTTAAAGCTTGCAAGAGGCTTAGATGTTAATGGTTCAGTTGGGCGGTATTAATACCAAGGTTGACGTTTAAGTTGAAGACCTTCAAACTCAAAAAAATACGTAGGGAATAGGGGTTAAAACAGATTAGGGTGAGACAAGTTTCTGCGGCGAGTTTCCGCTATCATTCATTTGATTTTTGAGCCCCAAAATCAAGCCAAACATAATGCAAGCACATTTTTACCAGTGAAACCGTGCTTTGATTCCGGCTGGAGTATCACCCCTGTGGAAATAATCTCCTGCAGCCTTAACTACCATTTCCTGAGTCATGCAATGTTTTCTCGAATCTATTTGTTCACATGCACGCGCGAGACACATGCAGCTGTAGGTTGACAGTCACAAGTTCTTAAATATCTTAATTTCGTAGCCTATGTTACCAGCTTGCAGCAAGTCAAGTCGCAGATACCGACCTTTGTTTGAATCGATAATAAGCGAACAGGAGGTGAAAAGAAGAATGGATCACACTATCATTCACTTCGAGATTCCAGCAGCTAACGTTGAAAAGCTCAGAAAGTTTTACACTCAGCTCTTTGGATGGAAAATCGAGAAAAGTCCCGGGCCCATGGAATATTGGCTAATAGAGACTGTTCCAGTGGATGAGAACATGACACCTCTTAGGCCAGGCGTAAACGGCGGAATGTACAAAAAGGAACGCTCTGAGCTGAAGTCTGTCAACTACATCTCCATCGAATCCATAGATGAATACATAAAGAAAATTGAAAAATTAGGCGGCAAAGTCATATCACCAAAACAGCAAGTTCCCAACATAGGCTGGATAGCAATGGCTGAGGATCCTGAGGGAAACCAATTCGCTCTAATGCAGCCGATCCGACCTGGAAGGTAGTTTAAACACACAGCTCGAAGACGCAAACAATGTAACAAGACCGCTGCTGATCCAGGAAATGCTTCTGCACAATCTTTCTCTAAGTCTTTATTTGCCCATAACAAACTGCGGAAGAAAGAAAACCGTTGAGACCAGAACTGAGACAAACTTCAGATCAAATACTCGTCTGCTTCCATTATCTTTTTGCCATCAACCCAGACACTGCATTTTTTCATGAGTCCGTCTAGATGCGTCTTCGATGTCCAATTTGCTCCAGTTTCATCGGGATAAGGATCGCCAAACGCATGATGAACTCTGGCTTTTTCATCCTGCAACAGGTTTCCAATTAACGACTTGGCCATAAGTTCAAGGTTCGTCGGTAAAGCAAATTCTCCAGTTCGGTTACTGTTCTCATCCGTTTTCAAGTATTCAATCAACTCCCGTTTTAATTGAGAATTGGCGCACTCAAGAGTTTTCAAATTTGCCCTCGAATTTTCTACATCTATGTGTACAGGCATATCAGAATCACTTTCTGGCTTGGTCAAACATCCATATTTGTCACTGAACCAGTCGCCCAATTCATCAATAACCACATGTCCATTTGACTCAGCCACTGCCGTATATAATTCACCGTCAGGCAAATTACCCCATTTTCCTTTCTTATGAAAGATTCCATCACTCTTAACCCATTTCCATTCTGGATTCAATTCAACTCTTAACAGCGTGCCCGCAGGATTTCTCACATCAATTCTTTTGGCACCCTTAACTATTTCATACAGTTTCTCTGTCAATTCCGCGATTTGGTTATAATCAGAGCACATTCCTTCTTCCATTAAGCGTTTCTCGATGCTTGGCATGTGTCCGTGTCGTGCATACTTTAACGCCATTTTCATAAAGGGCCGTCTCAAAGCGTCGAGTTCTCCCTTTCTACTTTCTGCCGCCCAAAATGTAACGTCAACTTTAGGAATAGCGCTCTCAATCTCTTTGGGAAGACTTGTCATGGGTCTAGTTCCATAATCTTCAAGAACATACATTTCTACGTAGGGTGTGACTTTTTCGGCTGCACGCTTCAACGCATTGCCAATTGAACAAGTGCCTTCATCAGTGACTATCAAAACATGCTCTCCAGACTTAACGCCCATGCAAACTTCAACAGCATTCTTAGCTCCCTGAAATAATGTTCCCATGAGTTCACCTTAAACAGAAGAGATTGAGAGTTAAAACGTTTAAGGCTTATTTAGTCACTAGGAGAACAATCTCAGATCGTGTGCCAAACAGAATAGAAGTTTTCTCCATAAACCATTATACGCTAAAGAGGATTCATAAAAAGCGAGAACGAGGGAGAATGACAGACAGAGAGGTGCGACCTCTTGGTAGAGAGGAGTGGTACAATTATCTCTGCCATTCTCCCCCAAAATATTTCTATGGTGGATTTGTTTCTTTTAACTTTTTCGGGTACCAATGGCTTTTAACTTTTCAATGTATTCTAAATGTCAAGATAGAATTTACTGTTTCAACGCGCTAGAGCCAAATAGTGTTTAAGTTCAGATCCTTTTAGAACTCTTCCCTATGAAGTTTAAACTGCAATAAGCACTAAGATTTAGAAGAAAATGTTGGCGTCTCTGAGTTTTGCTTCCACTTTTTGCAGCCCGAGTTCTTTAAGCACATCAGGTTTGGGCAATCCGTTTTGATCCCAGCCTACCGCTTCATAGTATTCTTTCTTTTCTTCTTCAAACTTTCCTCTATCCACTGTTTTGCCCTTGTAGGGTCCAGATGGCAAAGGCTCATAAAATCTTGCCGGGTTGTCATCATCGGCGTTTGGTTTCCATTTTAGGTCTGGTCCACCGAGGAGCAACATGGCGCGTTGAAGTTGAAGTATTCTCAATCCATTTGTTTCACACCATTCTTGACGCGCTGTTGTCCAGCCTGTGATCGCGTCGAAAAAATCCCAGATTAGACTGATGTCCACGGAGAACGTGTTAAAGAGGCAATATACGCCTGAATCGTGTAAGATGGTGTTTAACTCGCTATTCTCGTGCTCAGTTGGCAACTCCGCCACCGAAGTATGGTCGCCAGCCTGAACCGAACAAGCATAAGATATGGCGGAGGTGTAGTCTCTGCCACTTCTAACTCCATGAGCGCCAATAGCCATGCCCTTCTCATGAATCGCATAGTTTGTCAAGTCCCTTCCTTTCAGTTTACTCAATTTAAGCGCTGCTCTATAGGAACCCTCCGCTAGTATGTTACCGACTCCATCTCGTTTGGCAACTTTTTCAGCGAGTTCAGCAAATGCACTAGGTTTTCTCCATTCGAGTTCAATTCCATCCAGATCGCTTTTGTTCAAAATGCCTCTCTGATACAGTTCAGCTGCGAATCCCAAGACGTTTCCACCCTGAATTCCACAAAAGCCCAATTCATCAATTACGGAGGCTAAGTAAACCGAATCCTCCGGCGTGAAAATGCCGAGGTTAGGTCCGAGAGACGCCTGCAATTCATAGTCTGGGTTGTCGCTTATCGCGCCTTTAAACTCGCCAGTTTTGGGCACTGCAATCTTTAGGCATGTCGTTGGGCAACCGAAGTCTCCCCAATATTTTTTGATCCAAACTCTCTGCTCAAACTTGTCAACCGCAAAACTTTTTTCATCGTGCCACTCTTCTTGCCAGTTTCTAACAGGTTCAGCACTAGTTTTGGCGCCAACGTTATAGCCGCCTGGACCAGTGCCCCACATCCTGAAAGTTTCTTCGCCGTAGCATTTTTTAGACACCATGTCTATCAACTCGGCGACTTTATCCATGTTTTCAACTTCTGGCAGCGGATCTAAACCTTTGGCAACTACAGCCTTTAGATTCTTTGAACCCATGACGCCACCGTAACCACCGTAACCTGCTGCGTGAGTCCACTTTGCCATTACGCTGGCTATTCTCGTCTTGTTTTCGCCCGCTGGGCCAATATATAAAGCTGAAGGCTCGATTAGTTCTCCATACTCGGGAAATCTTGCTTTGAGTTGTCTTCGGGCTTCGGCTATTAGAATCTTGAGGGTTTGTTTTCCACCCTTGCCCCAAATGTGCGAGGCATCAACTATGGAAACGTCATTATCGAAAACGGCTATGTAACGGGGTTTGGTTGCTTTGCCAGTTATTATTAAACCATCGAAACCAGCACATTTTAAGTCTACGCCGAATTCTCCGGCAACCGTTGAGCCCACCATCCCATTGCTTTGTGGGGATTTGCCAGACACGCACACTCTGCCTCCTGGATAGAAACCCGTCAGTGGGCCAGTCAACACCAACAGTATATTCTCCGGCGAAAAAGGATCAACCTCCTCCCATTTGTCACCCAGCCTATCCCAAAGAATTTTCGCAGCGAGGCCACGACCACCAATGTAACTTCTCAAAACGTCTTCGCTGAAAGACACCTCATTAATCTTTTCGGTTGAGAGGTTGATTTCGAGAAATTTTCCAGCGTATCCATGCATTTAGATGTAGTCCTCTCCTGATTCTCCGTATAAGTTGCTAACCAAGTCTCGGGTTACATCCTCTGGCTTGCGTGCATAAACCTTGTAGAAGGATCCCCACTCAGTCCTTTTCACTATTCGGAGCGCGTCCCATTTTCCCTCTCGACAAACTTTGGCGCATTGGGGTTTTCCCTCACATAAGTTACAGATTAGAATAGATTTCTTAACTGGATGAAGATGCGGGACCCTTCCTGGACAAGCCTCAATACATGCTCCGCAAGCGTTGCACTTCGACTCATCAACAAGAACCGCTCCTGTCTTGGCACTTATTGACAACGCACCTTCAGAGCATGATCGCACGCAGGGATAGTCTTCGCATTGAACGCAAAAGTGTGGAACCTCAGCACCAGGCACAAGCATGAAAACACGGATCCTGGAAGCCTCAGGCCAAATTCTCTTTTCATGAAAGAGCGAACACGCAATTTCGCACTTTCTGCATCCACTGCATTTCATATAATCTCTAGCAATCCATATTCGGTTTTTAAAACCCATGCAACATCACTTTAAGTTCACGTTGATATCATCATGTTAATCATAAAGATGTTACTGCATTAACAACAGCTCTTATTAGGCTTACTGTCTAAAACAACTTCTGCGCGTTACCTGTCGAAAATGCTCAGCCGTGCATTATTCCAAAATTTCTGCTTCCAAATACGTCTGAAAAGTTTTTGTTACACGTACATTTAGGAACTTTCCTAAAAAAGAATCAGTGATATTCTCAACCACCACGGGCTTGTACGCGAAGTTTCGACCTATCCACGTACCAGAAGTTTTCCCTCTTTCATCAACCAGAATCTTTCCTTCCCAACTCATCCATGTCTTGTTCTTGTCGGACGAGATTCGCCTTACCAAATCCGCCATTCTCCTGCTTCTTTCATTCACTTCCAACGGCGAAACGTTGGGTGCCATTTTCTCAGCTACGGTTTTGGGTCTGGGAAAAAACTTTGAGACGTTAACAACATCGGGTTTGATGTCCTCAATCAAGCGAATGGTGCGTCCGAAAGCTTCTGAACTTTCACCTGGAAAGCCACATATAACATCAGTTGCAACCGCAATGTTGGGTATAGCGTCTCTAAACGCCTCCACGATACGTTTAAAATCGGTCACTGAATAGAAACGGTTCATTCGCCTCAACACTTCATCGTCGCCGCTCTGAACAGGCAAATGTAAAAATTTAAAAATGTGCTCGTTTTGAAACGCCTCAACCAACTCCGGCAGCATGCCTAAGACATAGTGAGGCGTCATCATCCCAACCCTAACAAAGAATTCCCCCTCAATCTCGCAAACTTCCTGTAACAAGTCCGTTGAGTTAACACCGATGTCACGTCCATAGCAAGCCATGTCTTGACCAGTCAACCAAACCTCTCGAGCGCCAGAATCCAAATCTTGCCGAATCCTTTTCACAATCTCTTCTATTCTACAACTCCGCAAGCGACCGCGTGCAAAAACCACGCAGCAATAACTGCACGAGCCCAAACAGCCGTAGGCAACAGGAACTATGCTCACCACAGGATTAACTGCACGTCTGGGCAATTCAAGACAAGGCTTGGTCTGCGTGCAATCGCTAAGCCAAGTAAACCTTCCTCCAAGCATCACTTTCTGTACAGCATCAACAATCTTGGCGCCTGGATTTGGACCTAAGATTCCGTCAAACTTAACCTCGCGTTTCAATCTCTCATAATTTATAAGAGACAAACAGCCAGTCACGATTAGGCGCTTATCCAGATTCGAAGCATTCTTCAAGATTTCAATAACGCGGTTTTCTGTAGGCGTTTTCACGGCGCAGGTGTTGTAAACCAAAACGTCAGCATCCTCCAACTTATCAACAACGTCACACCCAGCCTCTAACAAACAACCGACCATAAATTCTCCGTCAGCCAGGTTGGAGGAGCAACCAAAACTTTCCACAAAAATTCGCAGATGTCTTTTCCCTGTCAAATTTCAGCACACCTCCACTCAAGCCCACTAAAAACAAAGCAATCTTAACAACCCCGAATATCGCTTTTAATCACACGTAACAAAAACATAAACATTCCCTACACACCACAATTAACACAAAACAGCAACGGGGATCAGAAAAGAAAAGGTAAATCTTAAAAGAGAATGTCTCAACATATTTAAATCATATTTAAATCCTAACATATACTTATATAACAATTCATCCATGTCTTTGTTTTTTACTCTTCAGGAGAGAAACAGGAGGTGTTTGATTGAAGCTGATCACGTTATACCTCCCTGAGCCTTACATCAAAGCGTTAGACAGTCTAGTAGACGAGAGATATTACCCCAACCGAGCAGAGGCAATACGCGTGGCTATTCGAGACCTCATCAGTGTGGAGGTGTGGAGGAAAAACACTAATGCCGAAGCCGCACGCTAGAACTCGCTCTTTCAAACGGCGCAAGAGTACAGCAGAGGGGTTGCGTGAATCAAGCCGCTGTCGCATCGTGATCATCGGTGTTGGCGGGGCTGGAAACAACATCGTAAGTCGATTAATGGATGTGGGCATCACCGACGCCGAATGTATAGCCGTAAACACCGATTTGCAGCAATTAAGCGCCTCCAAAGCCAACGAAAAGGTCTTGATAGGTGAGAAGACAAACAAGAGCAAAGGTGCTGACGGAGACCCAGAAATTGGAAGGAGAGCGGCTAAAGAATCGCAGGCGCTGATTCAGAACCTTTTGAATAATGTTGACGTGGTGTTTGTAACTGCTGGCTTGGGCGGTGGAACAGGAACTGGGGCTGCTCCTATAGTTGCAGAGATTGCCCGCGGCAAGGGAGCTGTAGTCGTTGGAGTTGCGACCACACCCTTCAAAACGGAGAAAGAAAGAATGGAACGTGCCATCAGAGCATTAGAGGATATGCAAAGAGTCTGCGACACCTTGATAGTTGTCGACAACAATAAGATTCTTGAAAAAATTCCCAGGCTTCAACCTAGCGAAGCCTTTAAGGTAACCGATCAAATGGTAGCCAATTTGATCAAGGAAATAGTAGAGACAATTTCGGCCCCAAACTTGATCAACTTAGACTTCGCCGACTTTAAGACTGTTGTTAGAAAGGGCGGATTAGCCGTAGTCGGTATGGGGCAGTCGGATGCTCCAAACAGAGCTGAAGAGGCTGTTCGCATCGCTCTTGGGAGTCCGCTATTCGACATGAGACTTGCTAGCGCCACGGGCGCATTGGTTCATGTCTCTGGTGACAATCAGCTGACGATTGAAGAAGCAAACAGAGTTGGAGAAATTGTAACTGAGATTATGGGTCACAAAACCTCTGTCGTTTGGGGAGCGAAAGTGGATCCAGACACCGACGGTTTTCTAAAAGTTACACTTGTAATGACTGGCGTGCACTCGCCTTACACATTAAGCTGGTTGGAAAATATCATGCCAAAACTAGACGATTTAGAATCACCTTATGGTGAACCTGAAAAAACGCTGCCAATTGACTTAGGCCTAGATCAAATCGAAGATTTTGAAGAATAGTCTTCCATAATCTCTCTTTTTAAGTAAAACGCTCCTCTTTGAAGTCTTTTTGCCCACGTTATTGGTTTTCCATGCGGAATGGTTTCTCCTCTTCTGATGGCTTCCGCAACGCTATCTGAGTTTGGATAAGAGTCGACTAAGGTGAAAGCGTTTCCAATTTCAGCAGCGTGGTGTGCGTCGCTTCCAGCGGTTTGTGGAAGTTTCAACCGTTCGGCGAGCCGGCGATTCATGCGAGTTATGAAAAAGAATGGAAGAGACGTTGAGTTGATGACCTCCACTGCATCGAAGTTTGAGCCGGCGGTTATGTTCAGTCCGAGTCTGGTTTTGAGAACCACGGTGGGATGTGCGGCCACTGCGATTCCACCCATATCATGAATTTTCTCAACAGTTTCTACTAGGCTCAGTTTAGGCGCTATGTTGGTTTTCACGTTTAAAGCTAGAACGTGACCGTGTAAGGTTTCTATTTCTAACCCTGGAACAATCACAAGTTCGCTCTTTCCGATGAGCTTGAGGGCTCCTGCAACCGTGTTATGGTCTGTGACAGCAACCCCGTCTAATCCCTGTTTCTTGGCGTAGTGTATAACTTCTTCAGGGGTAGTTGTGGCGTCTTCAGAATAATATGTGTGCACGTGCAAATCAATTTTCAAATGCAAACTTTCTTTCACTTATCTTATTTTGCTCCCAACCTTGACTGGGCGGTCCGGAAGGAGCATAGACACGGTTTTTTCGTCTTCTGCGGCCAGTATCATAACAGTGGATTCAACGCCGAAAATGCGTCTCGGTTGCAAATTGGCTATAACTGCCACTTGTTTTCCTTCCAATTCTTTAGTAGAATAATACTGGGCAATACCAGCCATCGCTTGCCTAAGTTCGCCCCCGCCGATGTCGATGAGGAGTTTGATGAGGTTTTTGGATTGAGGAACCAGCTCAGCCTTTGTTATCTTGCCTACTCTGAGGTCCATCTTCGAGAATTCTTCAAAAGATACGATTTTAAAGCTTGATCCAGTCTTTTCCATAGTCGCTATTTCCTCACTATTTAATTGGTGGAGAGAAAGCGATGCTTAGCCTTATTTATCTTATGCAAAATCGAATGTTAAACAGCTAATTTTTGCAGCTTTTCCTTTTCTTTCTTTATGTCTTCGTCTTGAATTTTTTTGAAGAGTACTTTGGGCTGGTTGATTTGGTGTCTGCTTAGTATTTTCAGTTCTGAGGCTGAGTCCCAGTTTTGCTTGTGAACCGAGTCTTCCAGATTTAACTGTTGCCAGAGGCTTTCTGTTGAGAATGGTATGTATGGTTCGAGCAAGATTGCTAGAGTTCTCACAGCGTTTGCACTGAGGTAGAGACATGTTTTCGCCTTTTCCTTATCAGTCCACGGTTGTTTTCTCTGAAAATACTGATTGCAGAAAGTTGAGAACTCTATTATCTTTCTGAGCCCTCGGCTTAACTCGTTTTTTTCTATTTCCCTGCCTACCTCATCTGCCACTTTCTTGATTTTTTCTTCAAGTTCTCGGTCTAGCTCATAATATTTTTCTGGTTTCAGCACCGTCCCCCCATATTTTGACCAGATGAAGGTTAGGGTTCGATGGACAAAGTTTCCTATGTTGGCGATGAGTTCATCGTTTATCCTTTTCTGGAATTCTTCCCAGTCAAAGTTCAAGTCTGTTTGACTGTATGGGGTTATTGCGGCTAAATAATATCTGAGATAGTCAGCTGGAAACTTATCTAGAAAGTCTCTTAGGCTGACGTACCATTTCAAGCTCTTCGAGAATTTTCTCCCTTCAAGAAGAAAATGACCCCTTGTTGGAATTAAGTCTGGGAGCTTGTACTCTCCCTCACCCAAGCGCATGGCGGGCAGAAACAGGTAATGATGATAAACTATGCCTTTTCCGATGTAATGATGGATTTTGGATGCGTTCCATGCTTGTTTTCCGTTTATTCCTTTCTCTTCGACGTGTTTGAGTGTGGTTGAAATGTAGCATAAATGGTTGTCAAACCAACCGTAGAGCACTTTACCCTTTGCCTCTTCCAGCGGGATGGGCACACCCCAGGTTATGTCTCGGGTTATGTCCCAATCTCTTAATCCCTCTTTGATCCAGTTTAGAACGTAGTTTTTGACTTCTGGTTGAAGGTTCTTGTTCTCCTCTAACCATTTTCTAAGGGTGTCTGAGAATTCTGGAAGCTTAAAGAAGTAGTGTTCGCTCTCCTTGCTGGTCGGTGTACCTCCGCATATGGCGCAGTGTGGATCTTTGATTTCGCCGGGTTGGAAGGTTCTCCCACAAACATCGCAGCCATCTGAGTACTGGTCTGTTGCGCCGCAGTATGGACATGTACCCTTCACGTATCTATCAGGCAGAAATTTTTTGTCGTTTTGGCAATAGGGTTGTAATATGGTTTGTTTGAATATGTAGCCTTTCTCATAGAGTTTTTTGAAGAAGTGCTGGGTCAATTCTATATTTTCTTTGGAACTCGTCTTATAAAATGTGTCAAATGATATTCCTATGTCGCTGAAATCTTTAAGATCTCTCTTGTTCCAGTATTCTACAAATTCTTCAGGGCTTTTTCCTTGTTTTTCCGCTTCCACTAATATGGGGGTTCCAAAGTCATCTGTCGCCGAAACGTGAATGGCATCATAGCCTCTAAGCCTGCAGAAGCGTACGAATATATCAGCGGGCAAGTATGTTGAGGCTATATGCCCTAAGTGAACTTCGCCGTTGGCGTATATCAGAGCGGTTGTTACGATGATTTTTTCGAGCGCGGTGCACCTCCAACTTATGCCATAACATTTTTGCAACAGACATACTTAAGCAAAACGATTTTTGACTCAAATTTTTTGTCTCTTCTATTGAAGACTCTTTACTATGAAGTTGGGACCAAACTCGAAACTTTAAAATTAGAATAATCTATCCGCCACCTACTGGCGGCAATATAGCTACTTGGTCGCCTTCTTTTAGTTTTGTCTTTAACCCTTGCAGCGTTGCGGCGCTCTTGCCGTTGACTAGGAACTGTAGGTAGCTACGTACGTTGCCCAACTCATCATAGATGTAATTATTAAATTCTTGTCCATGTTTCTCAGACAGTAAATGAAGCAGTGCGTCTAGGTTTGCGGCGCTGGAGAGTTCTATTTTTTCTTCTTTCTTGCCAACAATCTCGCGGAGGGTTGTGAAAAACTTTACAGTTACGCTGGTTGGCATTTTGACTTATTCCCGGTTCAGCGTCTTGTTAATAGCTTCTTCCATGGTGTGTCCGTGGACGTAGACGAGTGCCTTCTTAATGCCTGCCACTTTTTCAGCCGTTATCTTTATGTCTTTGGCGAACTTGAAGGCTATGGGACAAAATGGACTGGTTGGAACAAAATCAATTTTAACCTCGCCTGGTGCTTGCTCTAATACACCAGTTATGAGGCTCATCTGACCGAAAGTCAAGCCGGTTTCGGGGTCAATAATCTTTTCAACTTCACTTTTTACTTTTTCTTCCAGCTCTGTCATGGAGTTTTCAACTCTTCCTTTTGCCGAATCTAATTTCATGGAGTTGCGCCTTTAATAATATTGCGTTTTTGATGCATGCGCCAACTCAAAGCCATGGTTTTGGGATGCGAAGCCTTGGCTTCGTCTAAGCGGGTTATAGCCGTATTTTGCGGAGCTTTGCGAACCAAGTCTGGGTTTGTGTAAGCTTCCTTAGAAATTTTTTCCATGACCTCGACAAAACGATCCAGCTCTTTTTTGTCCGCAGATTCGGTTGGTTCAATCATAAGGGCTTCCTCTACAATCAGCGGAAAATAAATGGTGGGCGAGTGCATACCGTAGTCTAAAATTCGTTTGGCAACATCCATCGCGCGCACGCCAGTATCTCTAAAGAGTTTTTTTGCGCTCAGCGCACATTCATGTTTTCTGGGTCGCTCAGTAGCATAGGAGAGTTCAAATCCCTGAATCTGACTCAATTTTTTCGCCAAGTAGTTTGCGTTCAAAACTGAAATCTCAGCAGCTTCCTCGAGTCCTTCAGCGCCCATACTCAAGATGTAAGCATAGGCCCGCAATAGAACGGCCACGTTTCCATAAAAACCTCTAACTTTACCGACACTGTCAGGCTTGTCATTGTCTAAAAAGTAGCGTTTGCGTTTGTCATCGTAGGCTATGCGTGGAACGGGCAAAAACCTTGCTAGTTCTTTGCAGACGCCTATGGGGCCAGCGCCGGGGCCACCGCCACCGTGAGGAGTTCCAAAGGTCTTGTGAATGTTAATGTGCACAATGTCGAAACCCATGTCGCCGGGTCGTACCTTGCCTAAAATGGCGTTGAGATTTGCGCCGTCGTAGTAGAGGAGTCCGCCAACATCGTGCACTATTTGAGAGATTTCCTCGATTTCTTTCTCGAAAATTCCTAAAGTGTTAGGATTGGTTAGCATTAGACCAGCGGTGTTTTCCGAAACCGCTGCTTTTAAGGCATTTAAGTCCACGCATCCGTTTTCATCTGAGGGAACAACCACGAGTTTGAATCCAGCCATGGTTCCGCTTGCTGGGTTGGTTCCATGTGCTGAGTCTGGCACGATGAGTTCTGTGCGCTTTTCAACGTCGCCGTTGAGCTTGTGAAAGGCTCTCATGATGAGTGCGCTGAGAAACTCAGCTTGGGCTCCAGCGGCTGGTTGAAGGCTCACTTCATAAGTGCCTGTGATTTCCGCCAGCCAACTTGATAGCGTATATAAGATTTCGAGTATGCCCTGAACCGTGCTCTCGTCTTGGTAGGGATGAATATCACTTATTCCAAGCGCGCTTGCTAAGGAATCGTTAATTTTTGGGTTATACTTCATGGTGCAGCTTCCAAGTGGATAAAAGCCCAAATCTACGCCGTAGTTCATCTGAGACAAACGGACAAAATGGCGAACTACCTCTGCCTCAGACAACTCTGGCAAGTTGGGCGGAATTGTCCTGCGCAAATTTTTTGGCAGAGTGTTTATCATATCGCCTACGGATGCTAGCATATCTTCTTCGACGGTGGGCACACTGTAACCTCTCTGTCCCTTTAGTCCCAGCTTGAAAATGGCGGGTTCTTCCCAACTGGCTTGCTTAAACATGTGTCTTTTTTCACCTCTTTGTGGTTAAAATGCTCTCTAACGCTTGGGCCAGACTGTCTATGTCATTTTTAGAGTGCACCTCTGTGACACAGTAGAGGCTGGTTTCACCCAGTTCTGGAAACTCTTCGGCGATGTTTTTGCCTCCATGAATTCCATATTGAGTGAGCAATATTTCGTTCACGTTTTGAACAGTCTTGCCCGTCTGGTTGAAATTTATTGTGAATTCCTTGAAGTGAGGCAACTCAAACACGGGAGCCTTAGCTCCACTTATTTTGCTTAATCGTCGCATGGCGTAGCTTGTCTTCGTCATGATTGTTTGACTCAGTTCTCTCAAGCCCTGTGGCCCAAGAAGAGCAAGATAGACTGCTGAGGCTAGGGCACACAAGGCTTCATTGGTGCAGATGTTAGATGTGGCTTTCTCCCGTCTAATGTGTTGCTCTCTAGTTTGCAGAGTCATGCAGAATCCTGTTCTGTTTTCGTCCAGCGTAGTTGTCATGCCGATTATGCGCCCAGGCATTTGGCGAATTAAATCCATTTCGCCTCGGCAGGCAAATAAGCCTAGGAGAGGTCCGCCGTAGTTCATGTGGTTGCCTAGTGGTTGTCCCTCACCTACCACGATGTCTGCACCGTATTCGCCTGGCGGCTTAAGCACTCCAAGCGAGATAGGGTCAACACCGACAATGAACAAAGCACCACAGTCATGCGTGATTTGGGCGATTTCTTGGATTTGTGTTTCAACAAAACCCAGATACGAGGGATTCTCAACATAAACCACTGCGGTTTTGTCTCCACACTGACGCTTTAACTCTTCTAAGTTAAGAAGCCCAGTTTCTGGGCTGTAACCCACAACATTTATACGCAATCCAACAGGCTCCACATAAGTTTGAAGCGTTGCCAATCTTTCGGGATGAATAATCTTTGGAACAGCAACTTCAGTTCGGTTGTTGAGTCTGTTTGCCATGCGAACAGCTTCACCCAGCGCTGAAGCCCAATCGTACATGGATGAATTAGTCACATCCATGGCTGTCAATTCACAAATCATGCTCTGATACTCAAACATGACTTGTAACATGCCCTGCGAAATCTCTGGCTGATAGGGCGTGTAAGAAGTGAGAAATTCAGAGCGCTGAATAATGTTGTCAACAACCGCGGGAACATAATGAGGCCAGCAACCTACGCCTAAAAAGCTGGGCATATCGCGACCAGTTTTGTTTTTAGACAGAAGAGACTCGACATGCCTTCTTACATCGAGCTCTGACATAGGCTTGGGCAGATTCAATCTCCGTTTCAGTTGAAACTTCTTAGGAACGTCAACATACAGTTCCTCAGTGCTCTGAATTCCAACATCATGCATCATTTCACGCTTTATTTCTGGAACGGAATTCGGGATATATCTGTGAACGCGCGACTCGGTCAAAGCGACTACACCGCCAAAGATATGGAAAGGTAATTTTCTCTAACCTTTCTTTAAGTTATTGCTTATAGGCATGCCTCTAATGAGATAAAATGGCATCGAACAGCTGCAACTAGAACCAAAAAACGGTTTATCCATTGTTTTTTGGCACTCATTCAAGACAATCCTTTCGGTTGAGTTGTTGAAAGCAATAGAAGTAAATATTCCAATAACCAAAAGATAAGCAATCAATAGTGGGTAAGACTCTGGCTGGGAAAATTAAGGAGGAATCTGAATGAGTGAATTGACCGAGAATAAGGAGAGAGTGTTGAAAGAGATAATTGCGCGGTTACATGCCGGAGTGTCGCCAGAAGAAGTTAAAGAAAGGTTTAAACAAGTTTTAGAGAGCGTAACCCCAGTAGAAATAGCCAAGATTGAACAAGAGCTCATAAAAGAAGGGCTTCTTAGAGAAGAAATTCAAAGGTTATGTGATATTATCTAGCCGTTTTCAGAGAGCATCTGGAGAAACAAAGACTGGATATTCCTCTTGAACATCCAATTAACATACTCATGGAAGAGCACAAGATTATGCTGCAACTCGCAGAGAAACTTAACACGCTTGCAAATAAAATTCAAGCAGTAAGCGACGTAAGGTACGTTGGCGATGAAATACATAATCTTGAACATATAGCAGAGGGCTTTCGAGATTCAGAAAAACATTATTTACGAGAGGAAAATGTGCTTTTTCCAGGTCTAGAAAAGCATGGTATCACAGAGCCGCCAGCCATAATGTGGATGGAACACAACCAGATAAGAGAGAAAAAGAAACAACTTGGCAAACTGGTAAAAGATTATGATGCTATAAGTTTTCAGGATTTCAAGGAGCAGCTTGGTGAAACCGTTGAATCTTTAAACAACCTTCTTCCGAGTCACTTTTTCAAGGAAAACAACATACTTTTCCCAACGGCACTTCAGGTAGTTGCGAATGAGGAATGGAAAGAAATTAAAAGGGAGTTCGATGAAATTGGTCACTGTTGCTTTACACCACCTCAATTGGCAGGAGCGTCTCCAATGGTAGAAGTTAAAAAAACAGAAGCTGAAGCCGTGACTGCGTCTGAAGGGATATTGCAGTTTGAAACAGGAACCCTTTCAAAAGAAGAGCTAGAAGCTATCTTAGACACCGTTCCAGTTGACATAACCTTCGTCGATAAAGAAGATGCTGTCAAATACTTCAGTAAGGCCGAGAAAAGGATTTTCGTCCGCACAAAGGCTGTAATTGGAAGAAAAGTGCAACTGTGTCATCCGCAGAAAAGCATCCATGTGGTGAATAGTATACTGGAAAGTTTCAAGGCAGGCAAAAAAGATGTAGCTGGATTCTGGATTCAAAAAGACAACCGTCTAATCTACATTAGATATTTCGCGGTAAGAGATAAGAATGGAAAATATTTGGGAACTATGGAAGTGACACAAGACATAACCGACATCAAAAAAATTGAAGGAGAAAAACGACTTCTAAACTGGGAGACCTCACCCTAAAAAGGCTCTACGATTTAACGTTGACTTGACAGGTTTATACTGTCATATGACGTGTCAACCAACAAATATAAGAAACACGACTTTTCCCTTATGCCATTGTTTGAGATTGTATTCAAAGTAACGTATGACTGCCCATCGGCAACATTTCACAAAAGTTTCCATCTTTGAAGATGTTTACTTGGTGCAACCGAGAACATGAAGTCATCGAAGTAGTTGTGGAAAAAGCAGGTGAAGGGCAAGAAAATGACCTGCCACGCGTCTGTGGCTACGGATCTGAAAAATGCCGGAGGAATCTATGAGGACAAGTCGGTTGTGGTAGACGGCAAATTTGTAACGTCGCGCTTTCCCACCGATCTGCCTGACTTCTGCCGTGAAACCTTGAAGGCTTTGGAAAAAGCGGGTGCAAAAAGCTAAGAAATGCCAGTCAAAATAGTTAGTCAACTAAAAAAGCCTCTGATTTAAAGAAATCTTCAAAATCAATGAATTTTTGGACGAGAAACTATTTTAGCTTTATTTCCAAGAGCGTTTGAGTTGGCCCAAAAAATCACATAACACCTTTAGCATTAGTCAAGGAAAGCAAAATCAATTCTCGTTGCCACACGTTTCCATTACTGTTACTGTAGGGTTACAGTCACACAGCTTTAAAAACTCTCAGCTATAATTGGATACTTGACGAGAGGGAGAAAAAATGGTTTCAAGACATAGTGTTGAAAAATTTGAGAGATGTCTGGAACAAGAAGAATCAGTCAACACCGCATCTGAAAGCAAGCAAAAACTGGAAAGGATTCTAACCTCCAAGGAGAACGCATTGGAACCATGGTACTTCACTCACACATGAAGAAACTACAAATCGAAGAGGAAGAGTGGAAATGAAAAGCAGAGGAATTGGAAAGGTTTGGAGGGCCTCTACTTTTCTTTTTGCATCTCTCCTTCCTCTCTCCTGTCTCCTTCGACGGGGTTCCTCCAAACCCCAAACTTCCAAAGATTCGCTAGTATTTGTTCAGGGTTAAAACAGTCCTTTGATGTATCCTCCGTCTAGATTTTTGACAGCCGTGGCTCCATTCGCAGTTTTGGTTATGAATATTTTTTCCATGTTTGCTCCACAACCATCTACTCCATACAAATAAGTTCAACACTTACGCAATTCATTTTACCCCAGAAAAAAATAATAAGATTTTAGCAAATGAAACAAGGTGACCCAAATATGAGCACACTCCTGCCAATACCTGTAATAGCTATTGTGGGAAGCAAGCGCTCAGGCAAAACCACAACTGTAGAAGCCATAGTCAAAGGATTAACTGCAAAAGGATACAGAGTCGCCGCGGTCAAACACATTCATGAACCAGACTTCACGATGGACACTGTTGGAAAAGACACTTGGCGATATGCCCAGGCAGGCGCCAATCTCATAATTAGCGCCGCAGCTAAGGAACTGAGTATAATCAAAAAGGTCGGCACTACAAAGTTCAGCCTCAGCGACATCATTAAAAACTGTCAAGATGACGTGGACGTGATAATCATCGAGGGCTTTAGAAACCTTGTGGCGCAAGATCCCCTTGTGCCCAAAATTGTCACAGCTAAAACGTCTGCAGAAATCTTAGAAGCCTCGAAATTCCTTAAGCCCATACTAGCTTTTGCTGGTCCAACTCCGCCGCCGACAAATGAAGTTTCGGGGTCAAAAATTCCCTACGCTGATTCAATTAAGGAGCCAGAAAAACTTGTTGACTCAGTGGACAAAAGAATTGCGTCTGTCATTAAAAAGAGAAAAGAACTTAAACTCCAAGAAACGGTGGAAGTTCAGATAGATGGAAAGACCATACCACTGAACCAGTTCGTTCAAAAAATAATGAGAAATGTGCTCTTCTCCATGGTTTCCACACTGAAAGGAGCAACCCTAAAAGGAGACGAAAAAATACTGATTGCTCTGTCCAGTTCTCCAAAAAATCAGTAGACGCTCGTTCAAGCAATGCTCAAGATTTTTGGGGCTTGGAGGAGCCTGCTGAGAGAGAAAGGAGTCCACTCTTTTGTGGAAAAAACCTGTCAGCTCCACCAAGCCTTTCCAATTTTGACGTGTTTGGGATCATAGGGCTTTGAACGCCTCGAACCATCGATTGTAAGACGCAACCATATCCAACGAGACGCTCGGTTTTCTCGCTTCGAGTATGCTTCTAAAATCATTCATAGTGATCGGTCTAGGCTGCGCCTGTCTATCCTTAGCTTGCCCAGATTCAAAAAATTCCCCAACCACTTTAAGATGTGCCGATTGAGCAACGTCTCGTATGTCGCTGCCTGAAAATCCTTCAGACACGCGGCCCAAACCGTAGAGGTCCGTGTCAGGCGCCAAGGTCAGGTGGCTTGTATAGAGTTTGAACATGTGCAAGCGTGCATTGAAGTCTGGAAGGGGAACCAAAATGCGCTTTTGAAATCTCCTTATGAAGGGCCAGTCGAGATCCCATGGCTTGTTTGTGGCTCCAATAACATAAACGTGAAGATTTTTACCCTTGTCGATAACGCCGTCCATTTCCTTCAAAAACTGGTTGCGCACTCTAACTTCTCCGCCAACCTCATTAGTGTGTTTTCCAATAAGCGAATCCAATTCATCGATAAAAACAATGGCAGGTCGACCCTCAATGGCTGATTTTCTGACGGAGTTGAACAGTCGAGCCACGTTCTGCTCGGCTTCGCCCAACCATTTAGACATTACTGAAGCAGCGTCTACAGAAACGAAGGAAGCGTCTATTTCGGTAGCCACAGCAGCTGCAAGCAAAGTTTTTCCACATCCAGGCGGACCAAAGAGGAGTATTCCTCTGGGCCAGCCTAATGGGAATAAGTCGGGTCTCTGAACCGGGTAAACAATGGCTTCTTTGATGGCTTTCTTGGCTTGTTCTAATCCAACAACCTCGTCCCATTTTACATTGGGTTTTTCTTTGAGCACAAGCTCGTCAAAGGAATCCTTTTTTGCTTCTGAAGGCGGTGTTATCGCTTCTTCGGCACGTTTTTCTTCAGCCGGTTCTGGCTCAAATGAGCCGCTAACTCCTTGGAGGGCTCTTATTCTTTCCTGATAAGCCATGGCTCGTTGAATGTAGACTTTGTTCAATCCGTAATCAGGGTATAACTGAACCAGTTTTAGCAGGGTTTCGATGGCCCTTTGATACATGGTTATGGCCATTCCCTTAGAACCTTGCTTGTCGAGTCGCACAGCCTCTATGGCGTAATTGGTTGCAGCTTTCTCCATCTCGGAGGATGCGCTCAAAATTTCACCTCTGGATCATTATTTTTCGCTTCTGACCCAAGCTCTCAAGTGCCCTCTGAACTTCAGCTTGAGGAATGTTTAACTCAAGCGCGCATTGGTCGATGTCGATTTCGCCTTTGCACTCCTTTGCATACTGAAGGATTGCGTCTTCCAAGGATGACTGCCGTTGGATTGTGAAAGAAACGCCGCGAAGCTCTACGTCTTTGTAGGACACGTATGTCTGATGTTTCCTTTCTTCCTCATTTTCCATTGGCTGGCTAACTTCGGAGCAGGTGGCTGCAAGTGCAATCATCTGCTTTTTCACGTTTTCCCTGGTTTCGACTTTTTCAGTGACAATAGGAACGGGCGGCGCAGGAAGCTGCTCAACTAGTTTCTGTTCAAGAACAGCTGAAACTTCTTTGAGTATCTCCTCGCCTGCTTCTGTTTTGCTCACAAGAGGCGTTATTGCATCGTATGAACCAATACTTGTCATAGCCAGTGTTTCACTGATACTGTCATTCACGTTCTGCAGTTCTTGTGCCACGTCGGGCATGGTGTTAACAAGCGCTTTGGTTAGAACGTGAAGGCTTTTCAGAGCCGGTTTTAGGTCGGCCATTATTTCGCTTATCTCTTTAATGGTTTCGAGCCTTAGAATTATGCGCTCCAAAGCGAGCTGGCACTGCGCCACCATGTTAAGAATTTTTCTAACTTCAGCCAACTCGTTAGCGCAGATTGCTGCTCTTTCCCTTCTTTTCATTTTAATTTCTCTAACAATCGCTTCGAAGAGAACTCTGTCTCTTGCACGCAGACGAATCATAGCCTGCTCTAACTTCGTGCGCTGAGTCTTTAACTTTCCAACTGTGTGAACGATGACTTCCCCTATCCTTGGAGGAGGCTGGAACAGCTTGACCACGGTTTTCGCAGCCTCCTAGCTCCGTTTGGTTCTCGTTTTAGGCGCTTGTCGTGCTGCCGCTCTTTACGTGGACAACAACTGGGGGTTCAGGCAACGTGGAAGATTCTGTCGAAACAGGTTTAGCGTCTTCTTGAGTTTGTTTTTCTGGAACCGATGCGTCTCCTAGGAGCATGTTGGAGAGTTGGCTTCTCATCAACTCTAGGTCATTTTTTTCAGAGTTTGTCTTTGTGAGTCCTTCCTGTATTATTTCCATGGCCGACTGGTAAGCGTTGTCGTCTATTCTACCGATTTCTCTTTCAATTTCTAGGTGGATGAGAGCTGAGTTGAGTTCTCGCACCTGCTGATTGCATTTGGCAATTTGTTTGTCTATATTTTCTAAATTAGCTTGAGCCTCTGCCTTTAACTGGTTGAGGGCGCCCTCAAAATTCTTGTGAAGTTCGTTAAACATTTCGGGTAGAATTTTCTTTTTGTCTAAGAGTTCAGTGAGGGCTTGATCTTTTCTCCAAATCAATGGAATCTCGTCGCAGAGGGTCTTAACTCTCATTTTGAGTGTGGGCAGTAAAATGATGTCGTCGCCGTCTGTGCGGAATTGTTCACTCGTGTAGCGTACAAATTCACCGTCTCCGTGTTCAAGAAATACCGCGTTGACTCGTCCATTGGGGTTGACTGCAAAAGACGCGATTTTGCCGATTTGTCGACCGTACTCGTCTTTTACGGGTTTGCCCAAGTATAGAAAAAGGTTGGATGAAAGTTTGGACATGCTTTTTCATCTCATGTTCATTTTTGATTTTGGTAGCGCTGTTAAGTCTGTGTTCCAGACGTCGTGGTCTTTTCAGTGAGGCTAGGCATTCCCGCTGGCAATTCTGGGAACTTTTCTTTGATCCGTTGTTCTGCCACTGTAGCTGCTTCAGTCAGTATTTTTTGTGCGTCCTCGTTGGCGGTTTCAAAGTTGATGGTTAAGCCTGTGCTTTGGCCAGCGTCGATGATTATTCCGCTCAGTAGATTTCCAATCTGGCCCAGTTCTCTTTCGGCTTCTGGGAATATGCTTGACATTCCGGTTCTTACGGTGCGCAAAACGCTTACTGCAGGAGCAAGCGTGGTGACAATGTCCCCGAGTTCTGAAACCGTCTTGAGCCTGAGAACGATTTGTTCTAGTGCTAATCGTGCGTGCATGATCATTTTTTCCATCTTTCGCACTTCGGCCAGTTCGTTGGCGAAAACGTTTGCGCGTGGCATGTCGTGTTTAGTGTAGGCTTCAACTATGCGCACAAATATGGATTTGTCGCGTTCTGTGAATCTTTCACCGGCTTGATCGAGTCGTTGGATTTGCAACTCAATGCGTCGGATGGCGAAGTCTAAGCGTGGTTTGAGTGGTCCTGAGGGTCGTACTGCCTCTTTTATTCTCGTGCCCATTGGTGTTTGGTCTTCTCTTTCTCCCCATTTTTTTGCGAATCTTTCTGACATTTTTGATTCCTCTGGAACACGTGGATGGTTTAAGCACTATTATGCATGGCTAACATGCTGAAAACATTGCTGTATATACGTAGCAGTATACCCATGTTTGGCTCTGGTTCTATCCTTTAAATTTTTACATGCAAAGAGTCTAGGCCAAGTGGGCTCTGTTAAACATAATCGTGTAGGTTAGACTGAAAAGCACCTTTTTGCGCTAACTATTTCTAAAGGTGAAAAATTAAATGGGTGAAAGATTTCGACTAATTTCAACCTTTGGATTCTTGGGGTTCATAGCGGGAATCTTTGCCAACGTTACTTACAAGTACTTAATCCCATGGTTGAGCCAAATTGTGTTTCCAATGATTGGACTTGACTGGATTTTGTCAGGGGTAGCGGGTGCCTTCCTAACGCTGGTTCTAGTGACTGCTTGGGCTTACGTAAGCGGACCCGAATAGCCATAAGCCTTCAAAACTTCCTATTTTTCTTTCTGTTGAAGGAGTGGTAGTTCTAATGCTGCTTTTGTGAGGCGTGTTCAGTAAATAGGCTGAATAAAATGTGCTCTGGTTTAGGGTCTGTATCCGTTAAGCACGTGGACAGCGAGAACAGCGGATGTTATGTCAGCTGTTGTTCCCGGGTTTAATTTGTGCACAGGGTCGCGGAGTTTTTTGTCGAATTTCATCAAACTTTTTGTTCCGGTTGGAGTTGTTAAACCGCCTGCTTCCAGGATCTTTTTAGCCATAACTGAGACTTTTTGAGACTTTGATATTCCAACTTTTCTCGCGATTAATGTGTCTCGCACCTGAGACAAGATTTTTAGGAATGTGTGCACAGTTGCCATGTTCACATCACCAGTTTCTTTTAGTTGCCGGATTAAGGTTGGATAGCCTATGTCGAAAGTAATGTGATAATTGTTTACCCATTCTGAGGAAATCGAGTCCCAAGCTGATGAAATCTTGAAAACCTCATAGAGGGAGACTTTGTCTTCCAAGATTTTCCGTTTTGAAGCCGCGTCTGTCACATCGAGTTTAGATGCTTTGCCGAGTCCTCCAGGTTGAGCTACCGCTATTGCATCGTAAACCTCCACCGCATCCATGGGAATGGTGGATTCCACAACAGATTTGAGGTTTCTCCTAAACCTATCAATGTTAAAGAACGCATCTTCAGAGTAAGTGAAACCAGCAGCAATAGCCATGGGCGCGAGCAAAATTATTGAGCCTAAAGCAGTGTTTCCACCATGCTGCCAGGTTGCCACGTCAACAGCAGCATCTTTAATTATTTTTCCAACTCCAACCTTGTCTAAACCACTAATTTTTCCTGCTTGCGCCCCTATGCCTTTTTCTGCAGCGTTTCTAAAATGAGGCGCTACAGCAACCGCTGAAGCCAAAAAATGTTCGTATCGGGTTCTCTCAAAATCAGCGGTTCTGTGAACATTGCCAGGTTTGGGATAAGCGCTGACTTCCAATAGAAGGGCGAGTTGTAGGCATTTGGAAACATGGTCGGTTAACTCACCTGATGCTTTCACGGTCAATGGGGTCGAGACTCCGTGATTCCTTATGTGGTTATGGCGTGTAATTTAAATAGACCTTGTGTAAAAATAATTAATCCTGTGTAAAAAATTACACAGCATCGTCAGGTGAACAACATGTCTAAACCCATTCTTTCACCCAAAGAAACAGCATTGTTAGCAATTTTCGCTTCTTTGCAAGCAGTTCTAAGCTCACTGCCCTATTCGATTTCAATAGGTGTCTCAGGTCAAATAACGTTAGGCGTTATAGGTGCTGCGCTAATTGGAATCATTATCGGACCGTTATTTGGAGGATTAGCCGTGCTGATTGGTTCTGTTATCGGTATGTTCATAAATCCTGCAGGAGCAATCTTCGGTGTTCTGTCGGTTTTGCCTCCAACTTTAGGCGCTTTAGGTGCGGGCTTCACAATGCTTAAGCGAAGTTATGTCCCTGGCACAATAATTCTTGCTTCAGTCCTCATTTTCTATGCCCATCCATTTGGTCGCGAAGTTCTTTTCTATCCATTTTTAGACATAATTGCGATAATCGTAGCCTTTGTTTTCTCGACACGAATGGCAGTTTGGTCCTCTCAGCTATTGGACATCAAAAAATTAAGTTTAGGAGTGCCTGTGGCTGCTTTTGTTGGCACTTTAACCGATCATATGTTTGGTAGCGGATTGGCAATATGGTACTTCAACCCAGTACTCACACCAGAAATTTGGAGTTTTGTCATGTTTGTTTATCCCATAGAAAGAATAGTGGTCGTCATCTTAACATCAATTATAGCAGTACCCTTATACTATAGCTTGGAAAAAGTGGGACTACTCAATCTCACCAGCTAACTCTCGGACTATTTTCTTTAAGTTCTGGGAACATAGTTTACTTAAAGGCTTGTGAATAGTATGAAAGCTAGGGAAGGCGACTTCGTCAAAACCTCTGATGGCATCATATTTGACGTTAAAGGATTGGTTCATCCGATGGGAAAAGTCATTGCTTTTATTCGTTTCACTCCAGACGCAAAGGGTAATCGGAAACGAAAAGGTATAAGCTATAGCAAAGTTTACCCGCTTCAAGAACGTTACAAGCTGCTTAAGGAAAGGTTTCCTCAATACCTAGTTCATGATCCTGTTTTTGACGAGTGGCTATGCGAAGTGCCTATCAGAAAGGTGAAAAAACATTACAAGCCAATTGGTTATCTGCTTCGGCTTAGGCGAAAGAGACGCTTAAACAAAGTCGAAACCCAAGCGCTTCAGTTTGCCGAGCTGTTGAAGAGACAAGCCAATGTTCCTTGGAACAAACTCGGCGTTTCAGGTTCGCTCTTGGCTGGATTGTACACGCCAAACTCCGACACTGACCTAATCGTTTATGGATCGCAAAATTGCCGAAAGGTGCATGAAGCTTTGAGAGTTCTGGTTCAAGATAAAACTAGCCAAGTTAGGGCTTACAATTTGGAAGAGTTGAAAAGCCTATTTGATTTTCGTTCCAAGGACACCGCAATGAGATTTGAGGATTTTGTTCGAACCGAGTCTCGGAAGGTTTTTCAGGGTAAATTCAGTCAGCGTGACTACTTTGTTCGTTGTGTCAAAGACTGGAACGAAGTGAGCGAGCGATATGGTTCGGTTCGCTACAATCCGGTTGGTTATGCAAAAATAAGGGCGAGGGTGATAGATGACTTGGAATCATTGTTCACGCCTTGTAGCTACAAAATAGGTGGTGTTGAAATTCTTGAGGGTCCCCGCGTAGAATCAGTGGATGAAATCGCGTCTTTTCGCGGAAGATTCTGTGAGCAGGCCAAAAGCGGCGAGGCTGTGATTGCTCAGGGCAAGGTTGAAAGGGTGCAAAAAATAGGTCAGCGGGAATACTATAGACTACTCTTGGGAAACAAGCCTTCAGACCATATGATTTTAGCCTAAGTCAACCGAGACTCTGAGATCTAAGGACCTTTAACGTTTGTTCATAATATTGTGGTCCATAAGTTAGGGTTATTTGATGAAATGTTTTGTTTGGAGTGACCACTTGTTCAAGGTTTCCCTCAACGTGGACCTCTTCGTCTTTTTGTGCTTGCATTCTAAACTCCTCCACATAAGAAACGATTCGCTGAATGTCGTCGGCTTTGGCTCCTGCTAGAATCTTCAAAGGTTCAATTCGATAAATGGATTGAATGAAGGACACGTTTGAATCGTCTGTAACGCGTGCAATTGCGCTAATCCAGCCTCGCTTTAAGATTCGAGTTTTTGCATTGTATTCATTTTGGATTTCTTTCCATTGTTTAACGGGTTCAAACTCTGTTTTGATGGTTTTGTGGCTTCTCTTGTCGTGAAAAATGGCGTAGATTAACTTTCTTCTCTGATGCCAAATAAATTCTTGAGGATTGTAGTTGAGGAATTTCCAGCGTTTCCCTGTTATCGCCTCTTCGGTCTCAAACTCGTTTTGTAGTTGAGAATTCTCTTCTGAATACATCGCCTCTAGAGTTTGACAGAGTCTGGAGAGTGCTTCTCTTCCATATATTATAAGGTCGAGGTCTGAATATTTAGGATGATAGAAGCCGTGGAGCAATGAGCCGAAAACGCCAAAATCGTTTTTTGACAACCCAGCCCTATCGATTATTAGGTTTGAAAGCGTGTGCAGGGCTCGGATTAGGTCATCTTTGGCTGGTTTTTCAAAGAGCTGCTCAAAGGTTTCTTCTGGTTTTTTCGTCTTTGCTATTTGATTTTGTCGAGCGCCTACTAAGCGTGTTTGTAGCGGTGCGTGCCAAAAAGTGTATTGTGGATAGTGTTCCCGCACAAACCGTAAGCCCTCATCTTCAAAAAATTTGTAGTAGACTTGTTTTCCCTTAACACGAAGCGCTTTCGGGTTGTCTGACTTGTAAATGTTCGCAGGTGCGTATTCGGGGTCGCAAATATAAGCCTTAGGTGGGTGAGAATAACCGTACACTCGAAAAATCATTTTGCCATCCGTAACGATAGCGTCACGATCTCTAAGCCTAAATGAACTCAAGTGTTATCCACAATTTCTCCTCTTTTTTCTATTTTGGGGCGTTATCTGAATTTGAGTGTGGTCTCGATATTTATAGAAGCTTCTTCTGGGTGTTCTTTTCATAAGTGTTATTTACGGAGTTGAAACAATCTCACAATTGAGAAATGAAAATTATGTCGGACAATAAAAGAGGTTGTCTCGTTTGTGGCGAGGAACTTGTATATCCAAAAACTGGCAAGTTAGAATGCTTTTATTGTCACCATGTTTATGATTCAAACGCGAGTTGTAGAAATGGACATTTTGTTTGTGACAAATGCCAATACTTGTTAGCAAATGAATTAATAGAGAATTTCAGTATGGCTAGCAGATTGGAAGATCCTTTGGAACTTGCATTGATTTTAATGAGAAAACCACAGATCGAGATGCATGGCCCAGAACATCACTTCCTCGTTCCAGCAGTTTTACTTGTATCATACTATAATATTAAAAAGGATTATGTGGAAAAAGAACTAAAGATAAAAGAAGCAAAGATAAGGGCTTCAAACATTTTAGCAGAGTTCTGTGGATTTTGTGGAGATTGTGGAGCTGCGGTTGGAACAGGCATCTTCATAAGTTTGATTACAAATTCAACGCCGCTATCTACGTATGAATGGAGATTATGCAACTTAATGACTTCGAAAAGTCTTTTCACCATAGCAAATCATGGAGGCCCAAGGTGTTGCAAGAGGAATACGTTCTTGGCCATAATTGAAACAGTGAATTTTTTGAAAGAAAATTTTGGTATCGCGATGAAAATTAACGAGAACATAAAATGTGAGTTTAAAGATTTAAATAAAGAATGCCTGAAGCAAAATTGTCCATTTTACCAATACGTTTGAAGAAATTCTTGACCTAGAAAAGGGTTGAATCTGCTGACGATGCACGATGCACGCACTGAAACGCCCAAGAACCTTCAATTTGATAAGGGACAAATATATTCATTCTCTTGTGTGGCTGAGCCCACTACGACTTGATAATGTGCCCTGTCTGTTTTCAAGTGGTCTACTCGTTCTAGCACGCCCGTCACCTCAATGTGTTGGCTTTTTCTCGCCACGTTTCGGTAACGACCAATCATTGAAACCACAAATGTAGGGATGTGTTCGCTATCAAGTTGGGAGGCTTGGGTAAATGGTTGGTAACGCCTGATGCTGTAAATAGCTGGTCGAAACATGGCTTGATTGTCGTCTTCAACCACACAGCGAAATTTCACCGACTCAACTGGTGTATACCTGTAATCGCCGTATTCGGCTCTGACTTCATCTGGCTTCCTCACAGCATTGTAAACGAAAGTCTTGTCCAAATATTGTCCCCAATTTTTTCCAACCCTGCCGAGTTTACGCTCTGTAGCCAGCCTATTGACAGCAACCTCGATCCTGCGAAAATTCCCTGAACCATAAACAACGAAATCAATGTCCGACTGCGCTGTATGCATATTTAGGGCTATGGAGCCGTGAAGCCCAAAATCTTCCAGTGGTATGCCCGATGCGGTAGAAAGAAGCGCTATCAACCTCAATGCTTTCTCCTGAAGCTCATCTCGCCTCTCCTCTCGTAACAGCGCCTGCAAACGTTGATTCGGCTCATAAACCTCTTTAATGAGGTCGATTGGCGGACTAATAACCTCTTTCTGACGGAACGGACAAAAATGCAGGTAGTCTGGAAAATCTCTGCGAAAAACCTGCGTTAACGTTTGAAAATCTTTGGCCGCATAGAGTCTTTGCGGTCTTGAAAGCTCAACTGCGCCTAGTTTCCAATTTTTCTTGAGAAACCGCAATGGAAAACGAGACCTGTACATGGACGGAATGTATTTTAGAAAGGCGAATACTCGGCGGGGTGGATGCTCGTAGCCAAACGTGTAGAATATGAAGTTGTCACGGGTGAGAATTGCGTCGCCGTCTAAGGGAACCCAAGTCTTCATTGGGAAACACCACGCTGAACTCTGCTGTTTTTTGACACCTTGATTCACTTGTTTGTGTTTGAAGTTTTCTTGCGTACTGATTCTTAATGCTGTCGCTTTACGGGGAGCTTTTATAGTCCTTGTTTACAACATTAATGTTCATTTAAATGAGTCTGGGCTAGGTGCACATACTTTAATGAGGAAGTTTAGAGATCGTGACTTCTTGAGGACCAAGGAAGGTTTCTTCTTCTGCGTTGTAGGCCCGTATCATCCTCCCAATCGTGTAATTTCGTATCTCAAGTATGTTCCCGCTCGACTTGGGAGCTGGGGCAAGGGAAAGTGGCGATTCAAACGAGCATTGAAGAGTTACACTATTCCCAGTCTCTTGGAGACCTTTCGACTGTTGGAAACGGATTATCCTCACTATCTTTTCTATTCGCCTTTTTACAATGTCCTCATGACCGCGGTGCCCCTTCCATACATCAAGAAACACTATAGACCTGAGGAAAAATTGGCTCAACTCCTGAACTCCAAGCGACTCGACCTTCTGCAGAAAAAGGTGAAGAAGCTTGTTTCCGTTCTGGTTGAGAAAAGCGGTGTTTCACCCAACTCGTTTGGGGTCACAGGCTCAATACTGCTCAGCATTCATCGCTTAAACTTTTCCGACATAGACCTAACAGTGTGCGGATTGAAAAACAGTGTAGCCGTGAAGAGAGCCCTGTTAAGCGCTTACTCGCTTCAATTTTCGCCCTTTAAACGGTTTGAAGGCTCCGCTCTCGCGGCTTGGTGTAAAAAGCAGGCGGGTTCTCATCCCTTAACGTCTGACGAAGCCTCACAGATTTACAGGCGAAAGTGGAACCTAGGCTTGTTCGAGGGCACACGGTTTAGCGTACATCCAGTTAAGCTGGAGCAGGAGATCACTGATGAGTACGCAGACAAAATCTATGAGCCGATTGGACAAGCTGTAGTGGGCGCTATTGTCCATGAAAACTCGGATTCCATGTTTCTCCCAGCCGTCTACAAGATTACAGAAGCCAAGGTCATCAAGGGACCACAGGTAAGCGACATAGAAGAAGTCGTCACATACGAGGGCTTGTACGGCGACCTAGCCGAGGTTGGAGAAACTATACTCGTAAAGGGTAAGCTTGAACACGTATACGACAAAAAAACCAAACAAACACACCACCGAGTTGTGGTGGGTTCACCAGAGGGAAAGGGCACAGAATACATAAAAACAATATGAACCGTTACACGCCGAAAAGATCAGCATTTTGAATCCGTCTAGGAGATTGTCTGATTTACTGCTGTAATATTTTTTTAGAAACAAGGCAATATCTGCCAAATAGCAGTCTTTCGCGGGCGTTACTTGCCTTTTCAACGATTTCTACATTCAATTGGAGGGTAATGGTTGAATCTTAATCAGTTTTCGCTAAAAATGAAGTTGTCTGTTTTTAAATAGTTTTTATCGACTCTTAAAAAAGCTTTAATTATATATGGAACAATGCCTTTTTAGTGTGAGAGCTTGAATTATCTTCGGCGCGATTATTTTATTTTCATGGTAATTGGCGTAGTATCTATGTTCTCAAGTGGTTTGAGCAGCCCATTTCTCGCGCCATATGTAAAGCAAGAGTTCACTGCCCCTATATTGCTTGTGGGATTAGCCGTGTCGGGTTATTTTCTTTTAAGGGCGTTCTCAGAACTTCCATTCGGCGTTATGTCTGATAGAATCGGGCCTCGGAAGCCTCTTCTTTTCGGTAAGGTACTCACAATTGTTGCTGCTTTCATTTGCTGGGTTGCAACTGATGTTTATCAGCTCGTAGTAGCACGGGCAATGTGGGGAATAGGTGATGCGGCTTTCTTCTGTGTTTCAACAGTTTATGTGGCAAGCATTTTCTCTGAACGCGATCGGGGAAAGGCTATTGGATTGTTCACATCATTAGAATGGGTCGGCATTTTATTAGGGCAGTCTCTCAGTGGATTTGTAGTTACTTATGTTGAGATTAGGGATATATTCTTACTTAATTCAGTTTTTGGTATTGTAACTCTTTCTTTGTTACCTATGGTCAGATTTCAAGAAGATTGCTCAGATAAGTCATTCGAAGGATCTGTCTTGCCCTCTTGGGCCATGATGCGATCCGCAATCAACTCTTCAGTTTTGATTGCTTCCGTTATGATTTTCTGCATGATGTTCAGGAGTAGTGGGATAATATCTGAACTCTTTCCTCTTTATGTCACTGAAGAATTAGGGGCTTCTTCTATTGAATATGGCTTACTGACAGCCACGAGCACTGGTGGAGCTGCTCTTGGTATGAGTTTGGGTGGCTTAATCTCTGACAAACTTGGGAAAAAGAGAGCACTTGCACTTGGTTTTGGAATTGGAGTTGCAGCTACATATCTGCTTGCAGTGATAAACACTATCTTGCTTCTCTTCCCAGTTATGCTAATGAATGGACTCTTATATGGTATTACATATAGTGTTACACCTGTCCTTGTTGTAGATTCCGTGCCTAGCAAGGTAAGGGGAAAAGCAATAGGAATATATCGCACATTCTACGATTTGGGAGGCCTTTTAGGACCGATCGCAATGTCGGCAATCGTAATGATCGTTGACATACCTCATGGATACTTTGCGGCCTTTTACGTAACCACGGTTTTGGTATTTGCGAATCTTCTGATAGTTTCAATTATCAAAACGAAAAGAGAAGGTGACAAAGAAATTTAAATGAAAATCTTTATCCATTTCATTCTGAGTTTTTGTTTGCATGAATTTTGGTGAGTGAGTTATCGGTTTTGCCCTATCTTTGTTTCCATCTTAGTATTCAATTGATTCCCTAAAAAGAGGGAAATTAGCTGAGCACTTTTCAGTCCAACTCATCGTGAATTGAAGTCTCTACCACGTATTTATCTACAAGAGCTTTATCGCTTCTTCTCTTGGAACGGCAACCATTGTTTCGGTTGCTGCATAGTCTCCAGCCTTTAGAAGCATCTTCATTATAGTCTTCTCGTCGGGTCCTTCGGCGATTAGTACTGTGTCATACCTTCCAAGAGTCCAATAGAATCCTAGAACTTTAACCTTGGACTCACTGGCAATAATCTTGTTTGTCCTTTCAATGTTCTCTTTAGTCGTCTTACCCCTCAACCTAGACAAGATGACAAAGATCATTTTCCACCTACCTCCTCTTATTTTCTAGGAAGGAATTTTCCCTTCCTATCATAGTTTTCATCTTGAACTCTTTTAAAATTTGGGTAAACCAAAAATTACATTCATGGTTAAGAGAGAAGTCTTTGGATGGATGCGGTCTGGATAGAAGACCATTGAACTTAGAGGAGGAAGAAAGATGCTCTCAAATCTTAGCTGAATTGTGTCCAATCATATTTGGAACCTATTTGGATCATATATGGAACCCGAGGGGTAGGCTGTTAGAGAACACATAAATAAACCGCGAGATCACACAGCCAAAACATGTTAAAAATAGCAATAAAGCTAAAACTAATTTCACTCTCTCTTACTTCCCAGAGAGATGCAAAATGGTTTCGAAAGGTAAAGGATTTTCAACCAAAGCCGTTCACGCTGGGGAGAAACGAGATCTCTCAACAGGGGCTGTTGTCACACCGATCTACGAGACATCTGTCTTCGCCTTTTCCAGCACAAAAGAACTGATTGATGTCATGAGCGAGAAAGCAGAAGGATACACATACACAAGATATGGTAATCCAACCGTTAGAACCGTTGAAAAGAAGATGACAGAACTCGAAGGCGCTGAAGACACAGCGGTTTTTTCTTCAGGCATGGCAGCTATAACCACTACCATTTTCACTCTGGTTTCCTCCGGTGACCACGTTGTTTCCACTAGGGACCTATACGGCGGATCTCTTGAATTCTTCAAGAATATTTTGCCGAAATTTGGTGTAGAAGTGAGCCTAGTAGAAGCCACGAACTTCGACGAAATAAAGGCAGCAGTTCGAAAGAATACAAAGGTTATCTACGCAGAAACGCCTACAAACCCCACACTGAAACTTGTAGACGTATCCAAGATTGCCAAACTTGGCAAAAAGAATGGAATAACAGTTGTGGTTGACAGCACATTTGCTTCCCCTTACAATTTGAAGCCCATTCAATTCGGTGTCGACATTGTTGTGCACAGTGCCACAAAGTATCTGGGAGGACACAATAACGTAACCGCAGGTGTGGTAAGTGGCTCTCAAAGTTTCATGCAAAAACTAAAAGAAATGCGCAAACATCTGGGCGGAACCCTTGACCCATTCGCTGCGTGGCTATTGCTACGAGGACTGAAGACACTTGGTTTGCGAATGGAAAGACACAACTCCAATGGTATGCAGGTAGCGAGATATCTTGAAAAACATCCTAAAGTGAAGAAAGTGCACTATCCAGGTTTACCGAGTCATCCTCAACATTCTTCTATTGCAAAGCGACAAATGAAGGGTTTCGGTGGAGTCGTCAGCTTTGAAATCGATGGAGACTTCAAAACGACCGTGAAATTCGTGGACAACCTCAAACTGTGTTTTCTAGCCGCCAGTTTAGGGGGAGCAGAAACCCTAGCTACACAACCTGTCACCTGCTCCCACTATTTCATCAGCGCAGAGGACCGAAAGAAGGCAGGAATAACAGATCAACTAGTGCGACTGGCTCTAGGAATAGAAGATCCAGAAGACATCATTGCTGATTTAGAACAAGCCTTCCACAAAATCTAACTCCTTGAAAATTTTCAAAGTGATCGTTCATGAATCCAGAGGTTAAGAAACTCGTTAAGGACGAACTTTCAGGCGAAAATGCAAAATCCTATGTGGAACAGATTGCACGATTTCATAGAATTCAAGCTTCAACCATGTTTCATGAGGCTGCCAAACATGTCCGAGACACGCTTATCCCAATGGGACTCAAGGACGCAAAAATTGAGCAGTTTCAGTCAGACGGCGAGAAAAAATACTGGACCCACATCTCACCTGTGGGCTGGTAGATCAAGAGCGCTGAACTGAAACTGTTGGAGCCACAGGAACAATTACTGGCGCGATATGCTGACACACCAATGTGCTTACACACATACAGCAATGCAACACCATCTGAAGGCGTCACAGCAGAACTCATTGACGTTGGAACAGGGACAAAACCTGAAGAATACGAGGGCAAAGATGCCAAGGGAAAGCTTGTGCTCGCAACTGGCAGAGCCAAAAAGGTACATGAAGAAGCGGTTTACAAACGAGGCGCAGCCGGTGTCATAACCGACACCCTAGCCTACGAAATGAGAAACGTTCGTGAAAGCTTTGACATACCAGACGCCCACTCCTACCAAGCAATATGGCCTACGAAGGATGTCGCTGACAAGGTAACTTTCGGTTTTTCACTCAGCAAACGCCAAGGAGAACATCTACGAGCTTTGCTCATAGAGAAAAAGACCATTAAACTTCACGTCAAAGTGGACGCTCGACTATTTCCCAGCAATTTAGACGTTGTAACCGCAACCATTGAAGGATCCTCTAAGCCAGGGGAGGAAGTGTTTTTAACCGCTCATCTATGTCATCCTCAACCAAGCGCAAACGACAACGCCTCAGGCAGCGGCCTACTCATAGAAATCGCTCGAACAATCCAAACCCTAATCAATTCTGGCAAAATCACTCGACCAAAAAGAACCATTAGATTTCTCTGGGTGCCCGAAACCTTGGGAACAGTTGCCTTTCTCCACAGTCACGAAGATATACCTAATCGATTGATAGCGGGAATCAACCTCGACATGGTAGGAGAAAACCAAGAATTGTGCAAATCAACGCTTACATTGGATCGAACACCCGACTCACTTCCATCATACCTCAACGATTTAGTGCTCCACCTGATAGAGCAGTCTATGAAAGAATTCGAGATTACAACGCAATTTGGATCGACGTCAACATTCAGGTACACGGTCACGCCACACAGCGGCGGAAGCGACCACACCGAGTTCGTAGACGCAACAATAGGTGTACCATGCGTTATGTTGCTCCAATGGCCAGACACGTTCTACCACAGCAGCATGGACATCATTGACAAAGTCAGCGCCGACAGCCTCAAACGCGTCGGATGGATAACCACAGTTGCCACCTTAACACTGGCAAACGCAGACCTAGAAGACGCTTTCTTCCTCACGGTTCAAACACACTCACGAGGAATCTCAAGGCTTGAGGAGGCACGGAGAGAAGCCGTTCAAAAACTCTTCGAACAGAAAGATGATCCAAAACTAAAGGAAAACAAAAACGAACTTGCCAAAACCCTAGCGAAAACAAGACAATTTTATAGAAGCAAAATTGAACACGTAACGTGGCGTGAAAAAGAAGCCGTTCACTCCATAAAGCGACTTGCAACCAGCCCAAAACTAGACAATCTCATCCAAAATCTTTCAGAAAGCCTAACCAAACACGGAGAAAAAGCCCTTGTTGCAATCGAAGAAACACTCACTTTAATTGCTGAAACTGCAACTGTTCCTATTCCCGCACAACTGGAAGAAACGGCGGAAGAAAGCGAAACCAAGCGCATCGTCCCAAAGCGACTTTTCAAGGGAACACTATCTTTAGACACCTTCAAAAAAATGCTGGGCGAAAAAGAATACCAATGGTATGAAAACACGATGGAAACAGACCCAGACTTCGACAAAAAACTCGCAGATATCATCAATTATATGGATGGAAGAAGGGGCCTTCATGAGATTCTTAGGGCGGTTTCTGCAGAATACACTGAAACCGGCGCCCAACAAGGGTTGAAGTTCATCCGAGATCTCGAAAAAACAAAATTGGCAACTCTAATGGTAACATGAGCACGTCTTGTATCAATCCGGCTGGCATTTAGTGTATTTTGGTTCTGCATCTGTAGAAAAGTAATCTAAATGGGGCAGTTTATACTTGGCACTTCCACGGAAGCTTATCTAAAGATGTCCCATATTTTTTGGCTGCACGATCCATGATTTTGTTAAGCTCTTTCACCACATCTCGTGAGGGCGGGTTCGGCTCATAACTTCGCAGTAAATTCTCTGCAAGTTCCTTGGCTTTTGTTAGTGTATCCTTTCCGCCCTTTAACTCCCACATTTTTCTGTCGTCAATGTTAAACACAGATCCAATCTGATGCACTTCTTTATTCATATATTGAAGCGTCAGTTTCATTGCTCTAATGCTTGAGGTAAAGACGCCTCCAGGTCCGATCTCTCTAAACAAGTCTAGCATAAGTGTTTCATCTTTTACATCTATTCCCTTAAGAAATCTGTGAATATAACCGGCTATTTCGTTGTCTATTACCAGTTTCTCAAATGACTGACAGCTTTCGAATTCTATCATTCCTGCCCCCTCAATCATGTTTATGCCGGCAAGGGCTGCTAGTATCATGCCTAGTGCTCCTTCAGCGGTTGACTGCTGATCAATCGTATTCGAATTGGTCAACCCAGCGTAAAAGTCGGTGGGTAAATTAAAATTCTTAGCTATTTGCGTTGCAGCCACATCAATCATGGCTGCTTCAATTGAGCCCAGCAATAAAGTACCGCTTTTTGGATGGACAGGCGCTGGTGATCCGCCGAAAAACACGGGGGAACCCTGCTTAACAGCTTGGGATAAAACTATGCCTGAAAACACTTCGGCAACATGCTGGACTAACGCGCCTGCTAATGTCGGTGGAGCACCCATTCCAACCATTGGCACTGGTATAACAGAAATCGGTATACTGTACACGGCCAAGTCCACTAGGTTCTGTGATGTTACATCGCTCCACTTAAGCGGAGGAGAAGGACAGCACACAAACACCGCTCTCGGCGTTTTGGCTAAGTTATCCTCATCGCCTGAAACAGCAAGCAACATGTCTTTCATATCGATGGCTCCATCCATCGTGAAAGCTCCTGTATAAATCGGCTTGTTTGAATTGCACAGAACTATGTAGAGCCTATATCTATCGGCTAGTTTCTCAGGAACATCCATAGGTATTATAGCCGTTGACTGCAACTTGAGGTACTCAAGTCCTTCGACTAATCTAACGAAATCGACGAGGTCTTGGGTTTTTGGCGCCCTTGCCACACCTGTGCCTCTATCAACAACTCTTATCGCAGCGGAACCCGGAATAAAAAACACATTATTGTTGCCCATTAAATAATTGGACTTACCGTCCCGTGTGTACAAGAGTATAGACTTCGGCGCTTTGTGAATCGCCTCCTCTATGAGGTGAACTGGTATCTTGGCTATTCTCTGCTCGAAGTATACATTGGCTCCATTTTGCTTCAGTATCTTAAGGGCCTCATTATTCCACACTCTGACTCCTACCTCGTTCAGAAGATTCTTGGCAGCATCGCTGATGACATTGACCTCAGTTTTTTTGAGCAGCGATAAGGCGGTCACAAGTTTCACCTAATGCCTCATTATTGTTGAAGCCACAATAATAGAATATTACTCTTTCTTCGCCAGTGGAAACTACCTTATAAACTTCCTGAATAGAAATAACTGCTCACCATGTGCATTAATAAAGTGTAGGAAGATTAGAGAGATGTACGCCATTGGTTTAAAGTGTGTAAACTGTGGAGCTACATTCCCCCTTCAAGCCGATTTTTTTGTTTGCCCAAAGTGTGGCATAGAAAAAGTTAGTGGAATTTCCGCATTCCGAGGGATAACCGAAGTCCAATATGATTACAAGGCACTGGCCGATTCTGTCAGTAAGAGGCTGTTTGCTAAGAGGCCCTTCAATCTGTGGAGGTACAGGGAACTCTTAGGATTCGAGGCAGAAAATAGGATCATAACCCTAGGCGAAGGTGGAACTCCACTGGTAAAATGCAGCAAACTCGCCGAGAAACTTTCGCTCAAAAAGTTGTGGTTGAAAAATGAAGCTCAAAATCCAACGCACTCATTCAAAGATCGAGAAAGCGTCCTAGCCATAAACAAAGCCTTAGAATTTGGCGCTAAACGTGTTTCCTGCGTGTCTTCAGGAAACGCTGCGGCTTCGCTGGCTGCGTATGCGGCGCGAGCTGGCTTAGAATGTTTTGTCTTTATGCCGGCTACAGCCTCTGAAGGAAAAATTTACCAGTGTGCCGTATACGATGCAAAAACGGTTTTAGTGGATGCAACTTACGAGGACATTTTCGAACTTTACATCAGAGCGATTAAAGGATTAGATATTTTCGAGTGCAGTGCAGGCCATAATAGGTTCAGACCAGAGGGTGACAAGACTATTGCCTATGAGATCTGTGAACTGTTGGGATGGAGATCCCCTAAGTGGATTATAGACAATGTTGGCAATGGTACTCATCTATATGGAATGTGGAAAGGTTTCAAAGAGCTAAGAGACTTAGGTCTCACAGAAGATGTGCCAAGAATGGTTGCAGCAGGGCCAATTGGAGGTGCACCAATTGTAAAGGGATTCAAAGAAGGAATAGCTCTACCTGAAGCTGTCAGCGTTGAATCCATAGCTGAGGGATTAGTAGGCAGATGGAGTTATGATGCACCTCTTGCACTTAAAGCCTTGAAAGAATCAAACGGACATGCAGAGTATGTTTCAGACACAGAAATCATAGAAGCCATGAGACTGTTGGCAAAACTTGAGGGAATCTTCGCCGAACCTTCAGGCGTCGCTTGCGTTGCAGGGCTCTTGAAAATGATTGAAAACGGAATAGTTGACAAGAATGAAGAGACCGTGTGCATAATAACGGGAAGCGGGTTGAAAGATGTCAAATCAGGGAAAAGAATCTCCAAGAAGCCTCTTCATGTCGGCGCTGAGGTTAAGGAAATAAGGACAGCCTTGAGTAAAGAGTAGTTGTGTGATGGTCATTATGAACTGGTTGATGTTCAGCATAATCACAATAATCTGTTGGGGCTTGTGGGGTTTCTTCACCAAGCTTGCATCCGCATATCTAAACTGGCATCAGATATTCCTTGTGACAAACACCATTTCGTTTGCAGTTTCGCTACTCATATTCATTGTCCTGAAACCTTCCATAAATGTCAGCTCCTCAGGCTTCAACTATGCCTTGATTACAGGCTTAATGGGTTCTCTAGCTCTCATTTCCTTCAATGTAGCCATAAAGGAAGGGAAAGCCATCATCGTCGTTCCATTGACAGCCCTCTACCCCGTCGTAACAGCTGTCTTATCCTACTTAATACTTCATGAGGAAATAACGTTAACAAAGGGCTTGGGCATAACACTGGCGTTGGTCGCTATAGTCTTGGTTTCAATGGAATAGCCTTCGGCAAACTTCTATCAAGCTAGCGCAGTGCGCAGGGTTCGTTTCAAAATTGCGAACAACAAACAGTCCATTAGAGGGTGTTTTTTGCTTCACTCGATTTCCCAGGCAACTTATACCATTGCACCTTATCTCCGATTTTAGCCCTTATCTTCCACTTTAGGATTTTGGTTCCGATTCAATGAGTTCAAGGAGCTTGTTAACTCTAGCCTCCACGACCTCTTTCTCATTTGGACTCAACTTGAAACTATCCAGCATGAGCAACATGTTTTGCAGGACCTTAAAGACCTGAAGTTTAGTTGCTAAGAGGTCAGCAAAAAATGTGAGAAAAAAGATTTGAAGCCATTTTTCATCGATGAAAAGATGATTCAAACAATTAAATTTAAATTCACTCCACCCTTACCTAGAATACGAGGAAATAAAATGAGTGAAAAAAAGGGAAAAGAAAGGGAAAAACGAGTCTTTCTGAGAGAAGCAACTGGACTTATTCGAGAGGCCGGTGCACTAGACCTGTTAGCTTTAGCCTCCTTAAACATAAGCTGGGGTCTCAGCGCTATGTGGCTATTCCTTTGGGGACCCTATTATGCTCCAGGTGGCGATCTTTTCCTCGGAATAACCTTGGTGTTAGTTCCGATGATATTCGGGGCTCTGGCTTGGGCTTTCTTGGCTTCTGTTATGCCTCGGTCAGGCGGTGACTTCATATTCAACAGTCGGATACTTCATCCGTTGCTGGGCTTTCTATCAAGTCTTGGATGGGTGGGTGTCAACTTCATTTGGTGCGCTACTCTCTCTGCATATGTGGCAAGTCCGGCCTTATCAATGCTCGCCTATACGATGGGATGGGCGGCGGTGGGAGACTTTGTGTCTTCCTCGGTTGGAATTTTCGTTGTTGCAACTTTCGTCATAGTCTTTGAGTCAGTGATACTCATTTGGGGAATTAGACCATTTCTTAAGCTGCAACTCATCATGTTTGCCTTCGGTGTCCTAATGTTCCTAGTAATATGGGCCCTCATGGCTACCTCCACCCCAGCAGGCTTTGAAGCTGCATGGAACACCTACAGCGCTCAATATGCATCAGGAACTTTCAGTCAGATAATTAGTACCGCTCAGGCGGACGGCGTATCTTGGGCTCCGTCCTTTTCAGCGACTCTTCTCCTAATGCCTGTGGCGTTTTGGGGACTGGGCTACCCGTATCTGGCCACATACATTGCTGGCGAGACAAAGAAGGTTCATCGCAGTGCGTTGATAGGCGTACCCGGAGGCCTGATACTCTGTGGCATATTCTGGTACATAACAACAGCAATCCTCATAGCAGTAGTGGGAATTCCGTTTTTAACCAGTGTGGCTTACGTAGGCGGAAACGGGCTGGCACCTTATACTATACCGTTTTATCCAATGTTCCATCTCTTTGCAGCAGTCTTAACAGAGAATCCTATTCTGATATTCCTGCTGGGTTGGGGTTTCGTTGCCTGGAACTTCATATACGCGGCATACTCTATAATGCCTCAGTCAAGGATCGCATTGGCTTGGGCCTTTGACCGAATAGCTCCTTCCTTCTTCGGCGATGTAAGCGAGCGCTTCCACACTCCTGTCAAGAGCATCATATTCTTTGCGATAGGCGGCGAAATTGTCCTGTTTATTTACGCCTTCTTTAAACCACCAATAATCGTAAGTTTCACCGCAATGATCCCGCAAATACTAACGACGTTCCTGCTCACATCCATCGCTGCCATAGTCTTGCCCTTTAGAAAGAAGTTGAAGAGCGTCTATGAGGCTTCCCCAGTCAGCAAGTATAAGGTTGGTCCAATTCCATTCATATCTATCTGCGGCGTCATTTACTGCGTCCTTATGCTGTCTGTTCTTTACTTCTTCTTCACAACTCCAGGACTCGGCGCTTTTCCTGCTGAACTGACACTCGAATCGGTGGCATTGCAATCGATTCTTGTAGTGGTAGGAATATACATCTTCGGCATCATCTACTACTTCCTCATGCGATCATACAGAAAGGGGCAGGGAATCGACATCGACCTAGCCTTTAAAGAACTTCCACCCGAATAAACGCTTTACCCCCCCTCTTTTTTATTTGATTTTTTATGCTTAATTGGGTGGTTCGTATCAATAGATTAATTGCCGTAGGCAACAATATGTAACATAGGTAGGAGCAAGGTGAGCGCCGAAGAATTAATTAAAGAGGCACGGGTGCTAATTGAAGAAGCCTCGAAGAGGGGCTTAACTCTCCGAACATTTGGAGGCGTAGCCATCATTTACCACTGTCCGAGTGCCCATGCGCCTCCGCTCCTCAGAAAGATCGCTGACATAGACCTCTTCGGACTCTCAAAAGAGGCATCCTCGATTAAAAAAGTGTTTACAGAACTCGCATATGTTCCTTCAGAGATGTTTAATGCACTTCACGGGAATAAACGCCTCCTCTTTTTCGAATCCCAAAACAATGTTAGAAGAGATGTTTTCCTCGATTTCTTTGAAATGTGTCACAGGTTCGACTTCCGCAAGAGGCTTGCATTAGGAAGTTTTTCGATACCGCTCGCTGATCTTTTGATGACAAAGCTTCAGGTTGTGGAGATAGAAGAAAGAGACTACAAAGACTTATTTGCAATCCTTCTGGATCATGAACTCGGCAATTCAGATGACGAGGAAACAATTAACAAGGAATACATAGCTGATATTTGCTCAGGAGACTGGGGAATATACAAAACTTTTACCAAGAACCTCCAACTGACTCTTTCACATCTCGAGAAAAGCAACTTAGAAAAGGGACAAAGGGAAATCGTTGAAGAGAAGATAAGGCGGTTGCTGGAGACAATGAATGCGAAGCCTAAATCTTTAAAGTGGAAACTCAGAAGCCTTATCGGGGAGAGAATGAGCTGGTACGAACTGCCTGAAGTGCCAAAACCTATAAAATTCGGTGATTAAAAATGGTGAGGATCTTTTTCGCTTCAGATGTCCATGGATCTGAGGTTTGTTTCAAGAAATTTTTGAACGCTGGAAAAGTTTACCAAGCAGATGCAACAATTTTGGGCGGAGACCTTACTGGAAAAATGATTGTCCCAATTGTCAAGCAAGGAGCAGGATATGTTTCTGAGTTCTCTGGCAGAACATGGAACATTAGCAGTGACAAGGAGATAGATAGTTTGAGCAAGATGATAAGGGATAGCGGATACTACCCCTACGTAACGGATGAAGCCGAAATGGAAGAGTTGAACGCCGATAAAAGTAGGGTTGACAAACTTTTCTCTGAGTTGATGGTAGAGACTATGAGGCGATGGGTAAATATGGCTGACGAACGCTTGAAGGGCACGAACATCAGTTGTTACATCACGCCTGGAAACGACGATAGGTTTGCAATAGACAAGGTTATAGAAGAAAGCCAATGCGTCGAAAACCCTGAGGGAGAGGTTGTTCTGGTCAAGGGTGAGCATGAGATGATCAGTACTGGCTTTTCGAATCCAACTCCATGGAAGACGCCGAGAGAAATCACAGAAGAACAACTGGAGAAGAAAATCGAGGAAATGACGTCAAAAGTTAAGGACATGAACAAATGCATCTTCAACTTCCATTGTCCACCATACGACACGAGCATAGACAGTGCACCACAATTGGATGAAAACTTGAAGATTGTAACCAAAGCGGGACAAATGTTAATGATTCCTGCGGGAAGCGTTGCCGTTCGCAACTCGATAAAGAGACAGCAGCCACTGCTCGGGTTGCATGGACACATTCATGAATCCAAAGGCGCCGTCAAGATTGGTAAAACCTTGTGCCTGAATCCTGGAAGCGAGTACAACGAGGGCATATTGAGGGGCGTTATCGTCAACCTTAAGAACGCAAGCGGCAAGAGCTACCTCTTCACTTCTGGATGATTGAGTCAACATTTGGCTTTTATCCTCAGTGCGATGGATCCAATAATGACTGCAGCGCATCTTGCAGCCAGTTGTGATCCTATGCTGTGGGCGAGTCGCATTGTGGGCTGAGGTATCATATGTCAAAACTGGCTATCCGTTGAGCTCAGATTACCCTTAGGGCTTTTAAATTTCGCTGCGACCTCGATAGCCTTCTCGACTACAGCAGAAATGCCATTTTCTTCTTGCCATTGAGCTGGCAACTCTTATGAAAATATGAGCGTGTCTTTCCATCAATTTGCATCAAATGTATTTCTGTTCGCCATCTGTGCGCAAAACTTTATTAAATATTAATATTCAATGTATTTATTGAGGAGCGACGAAATTGAATGCTGTGGTAGTTTCACGCTTGTTAAAAGACAGAAATGAAATGGCCATAAACGCTAATTTAAGCGAGGAGACAGCGTTGGAGGATGGGGGCTTAGTTTGCCCGTATGTTAAGTGTGGTCGGGCTGTTTCTGAGCCAGTGCGCTTGACCAATTTGTCTCGCGGTTCTAAGGTTGAAACGTATTATGCTTGTCCTTACTGTTTCTCCAAGTTGAACATCGACGAAGTTTCTGAGAACTATGATTTTGGCGTGAAAAAGGGTAAGACTGTACGAAAGGACGCGGATGTTAAACCTGATAAACCCTTCAAGGCTTCTGAGTGTACTCATCACATGGGTTATTTGAAGAACAGACCTCCCAATGCAACTATTCCCGACGAATGTTTGACGTGTTCGAAGATTCTTCAGTGTATGGTTCAATTGTGATGGCATGCTTGCGTTTGGTTTAGAGGTGTGTAGGAGTTGCGGGGAAAGGCGATTTTTGCGGCGTTCTTTCTCTTGTTCACTTTGGCGTCTTTGGCGGTTCCTGTGCCACTTTTTCCTGGCAACATGGTTCCAACGTGGTTTAATATTCCCGCTGCGGTGTATGCACCTTTAATAAATGCCATAACAAACGGCGTAGTGTATGGCTTATTTGTTTGGCTGATCTTTGTGTTGGCAACCAAAAGACTTGAGGAGCCGCAAGTGACCGTTTCAAGGAAAAGAAGACGCGCAACATAGACGGAACATAGCACGCGGCGTTGCATGACAGAAATGGAACTTCAACTAAGGAAAGGGAAATAATGCCAGTTTACGTTTAAGACGGTTAGTCTTGTCTCCATTTTTGAGAACGCTTCAAAATCACTGGTGCTATCTCGCGTGCTTCTTCGACTGTGGGTAAACATTTTTTCAGTTTTTCAAGGTATTTCAAAGCTCGCAGGGTCTTGAACACCGATACGCCTCTTTCAGTGATGGCATAGACTATTCGCTTATCAGTAACCGTTCGTTCTTCTACCAGAGTGTTTGAAACCAGAAAATTTAAGCAACGCTTTAATGCGGTGCATTCCATGCTGGTCTTATAGGCAATGTAATCCAGTTTCTGTGGTCGCTGAACCAAAACCTCAAGAATATTCAAGTATTTGTCTAGTTTTGAAGGCGGCATCTCTTGTAACGCCTATTTTCTTTGTTCATCATGCAAGGATAAATCGTTTAAGAATTCAAAATAAGAATCAAAAACCCACTTTTTGACTCTTTTTACCTGCGCTTTTTGTAAACCATTACGTTCTCATTGGGCATATGAGATACTTCCTGAAACAACAAAAGGTATCCCATATTTTTTGATACCGCGTGTTTCTATTCTCTAAAAAATGAGAGGATACGAGCCTAGGTTTTCTCGGTTACGATGAGTGTCTCTAGGAAGCCGGGGCAACCTCTCTTCTTCATCTCCTCTTTGTATCTCGTTGGGTTTACGATCGCTTCGGGCGGATACGTTCCTCTCTTGTTGATCTCGCCATTAGTCATCATCTGAGCAACAAGAGATATCATTGGTCCAGTTCCTGCATATCTTATTATGAAAGATGGATCTTCGTGGTAGAGCATGCCTGCGAGGGATATAGCTGGGTTACCTTTGACCCTTCCTTTCACTATTGCGCTTGGTATGCCTAACTGATCTCCAAAGAGTTCAGGGAAGGTTATCATCTCATCGCCAGAGCCTGGTTCAAACTCCTTGAACTCACCGTTGATGTATTCAACAGCGGGTATCATAAACTCGTCCATTATTGTCCTGCCTGAATATCGGAAGATCTTTTGGTCTTTGTTTGCTTCTATGATGTCTATGACGACATCGTATGGCACAATCTTCATACCACCTACCGTAATTTCGGATTTGCTGGTTAGTCCTAAATCTCTCAGCTTTTTCAGGGTCTCCTTCATTTCAGAGCTAAGGGTCTGTTTAAATGTCACTGTTTTGCACCCCTTCCCGATGTACTTTGCCAGAGTTGCCGTTTCTGAGTGTAATGTGTAGACCGCAGGTCCTTTCCCAAGTCTGATGTGGATTTCATCGACCTCGTCAAGTTTGTCTGCGGCGATTCTGGCAAGTACGTTCTGTTGTCCAGGACTGCCACCACATCCCAGCGCTGCGGTCAATCCGGCCTTCCGGAAGTCGTCATCCAGCTCCAGTTGCTTTCTAGTCATGTGGAATAAACCGCCAGCGTCAGTGTAATTGGAGCCC